>Ga0187778_10002523_pt1 | contig 12486 bp, 10 predicted proteins | sample 1015_Q2_SP5_20_M_FD_132418 | JGI IMG/M metagenome (GOLD analysis project Ga0187778, IMG submission 132418) | Tropical peat soil microbial communities from peatlands in Department of Meta, Colombia - 1015_Q2_SP5_20_MG | ecosystem: Environmental > Terrestrial > Soil > Wetlands > Peat | place... | reverse complement strand
GGTCTTACGAAGAAGATAATCTACGCTGACAAAGCCCTTTCGTCAATCCTAGGCGTCAAGGAAGGGACACTTGTCAGCTACTCGGAAATCTCGAAAGGCCTTCACAAATACATCAAGGAAAAGGACCTCAAAAATCCCCATGCAGTCCACACCGAGTCACAACCTGCTTCGCCCACAATGGCCCCGTCTGAACCTACAGCGGTAAAGCAGGTTGATGAAGGTGTATGCAAAGACTGCGGAGAATCCATACCCGCGGGCGCTGTTTTCTGCGACATGTGCGGAGTCAGGCAGTAGCTAGAATAGCCCAAACACGAAAGAATGGCGTACGTTGCGCTTGAGGTAGACCTATTCCCGCCCATCTTAAATACGCTCAAGCAATGGCTAGCATACTTTTAGCCATCGCAAACGGTTGGAGCTTATGCCTTCTGACAAGATCGGAATAGTAGGGTACGGTGTATACATCCCTCTCCAACGCATCAAGAGTGAACAGATCGTTAGGGCTAGGGAGAGACGACGTAAGGACCTTATCGACTTCCTGGACAAGGTGAGGGACGGGCTGCTCCTGCGTGAAAAGTCTGTGGCCTCTCTGTCTGAGGATTCTATTACCATGGCGACGGAGGCAGCATTGAACGCTGTCGACATGGCAGAGGTAAACCCTTCCGAGATCGGAACTGTGGCAGTTGGGTCAGAATCAAAACCATATGCCGTGGGAACCATAGCTCGGCACGTCGCATCCTTTCTAGGCCTTGGCAACGAGGTGTACGTTGCTGATTTGGAAGGCGCATGCAATTCAGGTATGCAATCTTCAGCCTTCGTTGAAAGCCATGTAATGAGCGGGAGAATAAATTATGGTTTAGCGATCGGAACTGACGTGGCGCAAGCCCCCGTCGGGGACCCGCTGGAGTACGCATGTGGCTCTGGGGCCGGCGCGTTTCTGCTCGGGAGAGACGATCCGGTCGCGACAATTGTCGACACAGCAGCTTACTCGAGTCTTACTCTCGACTTTTGGAGACGAGACGGGGTGATGGTGCCAAGCCATTTCGGTAGAACGACCGTTGAGGCTTACATTAAACATGTGATCGGTGCGATTGAGAATCTTCTGATGAAGCATCCTGATCTTTCGTTAATGGATTTTGATTATGTAACCTTCCATCAACCATCAGGATACATGCCTATGAAGACTTGCAAGACGCTAACGCAGGAAAGGATTGAGCTCCTCGAAAACCCCGAATTGGAGAACAGGATTCGATTGACCCCACAGTTCATAGAGGAACGGATCAGGCCGTGGCTTCGAGTCCTCGACACTGGAAACACATACGCGGCCTCGACACTGATATCTACCTGCGACATACTCGACCACGCCAAACCAGGCCAGGATGTCCTCGCTGTGTCGTACGGATCCGGCGCTTACACGATTGCCACATGGCTCCGCGTAGAGGACGTGATTCTCCAACGGCGTGGGAAGACACCGACGGTTAGAAACTACTTGAATCGGAAACGCGAACTTGACATCATAGCATATGACAAGCTGATGAAGTTCAAGATCGGTTCGATCCGGCAGAAGCTTGCAGCTCCTCGAATTGTGGGAGAGATCGAACCCTATAATGGTAAGATGGTTACGTTCACGTTGTGCAACGGGTGTGAACGTGTATTTTACCCTGCTCGAGACCGGTGCCTTGAATTCGACTGCAAGGGACCAGTGGAGCAGCATTCGGTTCCACGAAACGCGCGCCTTCTCTCTGCTAGGAAGCTCACATTACGGAATCGACTGGTCTCTAACTATGACCTTTTGAAACTCGGTAAGGTACTGATTGTAGACGCTAAGGTGGAAGAGCTAAAGCCTGGAACCGAACTTGAATGCATGATTCGACGGATCGATGACGAAGGAAAATCTGGACTAATACTCTACGGCCCCGCCTACCGACCAGCATTCAGGTCCAAGATCATCAAGAAGGAGACACACGCCACCACAGTACTCGCAAGTTAAGATCCAACCCGCAGGCATATCATGCGAAGCACACGCGCCCATGAATTGTGAATATATTGAAGTGAAGAGTGCTTCGACGCTTAGCTCTCATCGATGACGCTGAGAGCGGTAGAGGATGTCGTAGGTTAACTTCCACTTTTGTGTGGGCCCAAACCAGCGCCCGACCCTATTTTGCAATATCGTCCGGGTCGTTGTCATTGACCGGAACATAGCTAGTACCTTGAGGGTTACTAGAAGCGGAGCTAGCCGGAGCATCATTTTTACTAGGTTTGTCAGCTACCGGAGAACTAGGCGTTTTACTAGCCCTCGGATTTGAGCACAAAATCTCACTTTCCCATGTATCGACTATGTTCCCTTCGCTAGTTCGAGGAAACCTCAAGAAGGCTTGGACCATGTTACCCAGCTAGTTCCAAAGTCTGTTCGCATAGTTCCATAGATAGTTCGTGGAGCTGCATGGGTGTTATGTAGTTCAATTATCCTAGTTGCGACGTTGTTCAACATGGCTGTCCACTCCTTCCCTTTCTCATGATCTAGCTTCATGCGAAGTTGTGTCATGGTTATCCCGGTAGTTAGTAGAGGCTTAAGGTATGCTTCAAGCGCAGGTCCGCTAGGTACTTCATGTTCCGGAGGGGCTGGGATAGTTGAACTAGCTGTACCTTGGCTAGTTAGGCTAGTTGAACTAGGGGTAGCTGGGCTAGTTGGAGGTGTAGTTGGGGTGGTTGTACTCAGTGATTCGGGTACTTCGTTGGGTGGTTCATTACTTATTCTACCCGCCTTAGTCAGCGTATCGATTGCCAGTGTTAGTTCAGGAACTCCATTGACTGGCAAGTTAAGATCCGACTTAACCTTAAACCTAGTTCTTCGACGGCAGTGCCCACAAACTGTCCGTTCAACCCCCATCAGAAACGAACTTTCACTCCGTTTAGGTCGAAGAGCCTGAATTCCAATATGATTTCGAATGATGAGCGTGAGTCAATTGTGGGCACTGAGTGGGCATTGAATGAGCAGGGACTGGGCGGTATGGGCATAATTCGTTAGTTGATGGGCAGAATATCCTTGTTGTCAGCCTTCACGGGAAACTGTCGCTAAGCAACCGATCCAAGTCTTTGTGGTTTGTTTATGCCCTGCGTTAATCGTCCCGGCCAATCTATTGCGGAGATAAACAGGCGAAATTCTCCGCTTCCGCGTGTTTCGACCGTCTTTGACTATCATACGTGGGCGAACGGTGGTGGCGTTTCTCTTAAGTTGGTAATGTCCTCCGCTTAAGGATCAGGATCTTGGCAACGTATCTCGCGGGTCGAGTGCTAGAGATTCGTTCTCGCAGGGTAGTGACTGGAGGCTTGGCCCAAGGTATAGGCTTGTGCCCCCAAGTAAGATCGAACTTTTTCAGCTTGACCCAATGTCCATCCTCGTTATACTTGTTCAGGTTGCCCGAATTTATTACGAAGAATTTCTTGTCTCGTCCGAAGTTATCGTACTGAACAAGCATCCCTTTTCTCCTGAGTTCCTCAGGGAATCGTGGCATGCGTTCCGCGAATACTTTCTGCAAACCTTGCTGATATGATCTAATCCGGTAGTGTCGCATTATGTATTTCGTGCGGGGAACTCGAACTTTCACATTTTCAGGGAATATCGGATAATGCCAGCTGGTGCCCGTCACGGTTACACCGGGATAAGGTTTCCATGCGAGGAACCGTAGATTGTCGTTCCATGTATAGTACTTCAGGCGCTTTCTGACATCCAGCTCGTTACTGTTTTCATCCTTCTCTGTGGGCAAGAATTCGAAATTATCGAATTGTATCATGTTGTATCCTTTCTTATCGTCTAACTCTATGGCGTCTCTCAACGAGATGCCTCGATATGGCGATTCAAGGAATACATCCGAATCGTTCAGCAGCACCCAATCCGGCTTTTCCAACAATGCCTTTTCGTACATTTTGCTGATGAGCAAGTCCATGTCGTAGCGTTCCGTCACCAGCCTCTCAACAGATATGATGCCCTTGCCGAGATATTTCTTGAAAATCTTGCAAGAGCCGCTCGGCGAATTGTCAAGTATGACTAGCTGAATTCCTTGCGTTATCAGATGATCTATTACGTCTCCTACGATGTCCGGCTCGTTGTAAACCGCTATCATTCCAACAATCTTTAGCATGAATAAGACGACCGACTATTGATTTGCAACTTAGTTTCCAAGGGTTTTCCTGAACCAGTCGATTGTGTTTGCAAGCCCCTCTCCGAGATCAACCTTCGGTGTCCAGTTCAGGGTGGTTCTTGCTTTTGATATGTCTGCGGCTCGTCGTTTGACGTCGATCGGGTTGATTGGTTCATGCACGAACTTAATCTGTCCCGGATTTAGTCCGACACTCTGTAGGATCGACTCGGCGAGGTCTGCAATCTTGACTTCCTTATCAGATCCGAAGTTGAATACTTCGCAGGACTCGGACTCGGCCAACTTTATGAGTCCTGACACCGCGTCCCGGACGTACAGAAATGATCGTGTCTGGTTTCCATCTCCTAGTACCTCAAACGCTGTTCGCTTACCTGCTTTCAGCTCGAAGGCTTTTTGGATAAATTCAGGGATTACATGAGGACTCCTCAAACTTTCTCTTGGGCCATAGGCGTTGAAGATTCTGGCCGTGCCAACCTTTAATCCGAACTGGTCAGAGTGGGCGGAGTAAATGGTTTCACCGATTAACTTCGACCAGCCATAGTAACTCTGCAATGGTAAGGTCACATCATTCTCAGCGTGTGGTATTCGCGGGTTGGGGGAATCGTATACGCAACTCGATGATGAGAACACGACTCGACCAATATGGGCCTTAACTGCGGCTTTTGCAACATTTAATGTGATTCCAATATTCGTGGCCAGGAGATCTGCCGGTGACTGGTACAGGTCCCTGTTCCCAGAAACTTTCGCGGCTAAATCGAATAGAACTTCAACCCCCGTCAGCTCCCTTCCGAGATCTGCGCAATCTAAAAGGTTGACATTCTTTACTGTAAGTTTTTCATGGCTCTTTGGAAGGTTATGGGTTGACCCGCGATCGAGTGAGTCTAGAACTGTAACATGGCACTGGCGAATTAAGAGTTGATCGACAAGATGAGATCCAATGAATCCGCTCCCACCAGTTACGGCCGCGTTCATTCCGTCTATGATCAAAGGGGGTCCAATTCTCGCAACGAGAATTTAGCTATATAAGCATCTGCCGTTTTCAACATGTTTGTAATGTTTCATGCAGTTTGAGGACGAAGTTGTGGTTCCATCACAAACACGCGAATTAGGCCTGAATATCGCCTGCGACGCTCACCGACTCCACAGCTTCGCCGAAAGTGTTCGACAGTTGACATTTGCTTGTGAATCGGCCAGGTTGCCGTTTGTTATAAACGATCTGCAACCGCACCCCAACCTACGTTCGTTTTACCGACAGATCTTTCGCAAACAATTCGACTCAACCCTCAAGCGTCACATTTCTGAGATGAATCCGTATCCGATCAATCTTATCCGCTTCAACCCTTACCGCTCCGACATGCTGTTTTCGTCCAATCCGGGATATTTCACTGGGAAAATTAACGTAGCAATGTGGTCTTGGGAGTTACCCGAAATTCCCCCGGAATGGGTCAGATCATTCCAGCATTTTGACGAAGTGTGGGTGTTGAGCGATTTCATTAGGGAAATCTTCGCGAAGGTGTCGCCTATCACTGTCAGGAAGATCAATTTACCTATGCAGATTGATGAAACATCTATCGACCCTCGTAAGTTTAGAGCTGACTTCGGAGAAGACACTTTTGTCTTTCTTTTCGCTTTCGAATACCAGAGCGGTTTCCAAATTAAGAATCCTCTGGCTCTAATAGATGCATTCAGCCGCGCCTTCACGAAAACTGACAACGTCCTGTTGGTGATCAAGGTGATGCCGTTCTCGGTAAATCCGACTAACTTACTCGAGTCCATCAAACGTAATCGGGAAAACTCGCGAAGATTGCAAAGGGCTGTGAGGGAAGCTTCAGAACATGTCAACATCATCGTGATGGACGGCCATTTCACGCGAGCAGACTTTTTCTCGCTCATAGACTCGATTGATTGTTACGTTTCCTTGCACAGAGCTGAAGGGTACGGTCAAGTACTCGCACAATCAATGTACCTTGGCAAACCAGTGATAGCAACTGGCTATTCCGGGAACTTAGATTTCATGGACGCATCAAACTCCGTTTTGCTCCCGTACGATCTTGTAGAAGTCGATCAAGAAGATGGCTACTATCGACCTCATGTAGATGGAAACGTATGGGCAGAACCACATGTCGACGAAGCAAGTCAAATGATGCGTTGGGTGTATGACCATCGGAAGCAAGCACAGGAACTAGGGAACCGTGCGTCCGAATCTATTCGGAGAATCTCAAACCCAAAGAATGTGGGAGAAGAAATTCGGGAAAATTGTCTCAATCTCCTGAGGACACGTTAATATGCCGATCAGTCACGCAATCATCGAACAATTTTCTTTGAGACCAGATACATTAAGCGTATTCTTCAATCGTCTCTTGGATAACTCTGGCGGTCTTATCCCAAGTGAACGATAATGAAGCACGATGGGCCCGCTTTCCCAGCGCTATTCTCCGGTCGCGATCGTGCATCAGCTCGATCACATGTTGACGCCATTCATTAGGGTCATCACCGCAGGTTATTCCGCCGTCTTTTAGAAATTCGATCTGTCCACCACTACGATGGCCTATTACGAATTTGCCGCATGCCATCGCTTCCAAATCAACATTCGGAATGCCTTCGTTTCTTGCAGGACTCAGGAAGAATGAGGATTCCTGTAGGGCATCGACGATAGTTTCTTCGCTCTTATCCATGAAAATTTGGACGTTTGACCCTCTAGTGCCCAGTAGATCTCGGTAGTACTGTTCGTACGGTCGAATGCCCGCCTCCATGTTAGCGTATATTTTCAATCTATATTCAGTTCCTTTCACTGTGTTGACGGCCAACATCGGGTTTTTGTTCGGGTGAATCCGCGTCACGTTCACGAGATAATTCTGGTCTCTGAAGGTTGGTTTGAACGTTTTATGATCTACCCCAGGGTAAGCGACCTTCGTTTTGATTTTAGGATCGAGCTGCTTCAAAAATCTGGAGACATATTTGCTTACGCATATGTTCACTTTGCATTTTCTCAGAGCGGGGTCGCGTCCCCTAATGATCCTGAGGGGTCTCACATAATTTTCCGCAGCAGTCGGCGAGGAAGCGAATACTGACACTAGCTTGCTGAAGTATGGTAATCGCCATATCCATTGATTCTCGAGAAAATTGATCGTCTTGTACCAATCTGTACTGCCAACGTAGGGAATGACGGTCCCCTTGCTTCGGTTCGAGAGAAGCTTAACGAATTCGTATCCACTATTGACAATAATGGCATCGGGTCTGAATCTGGATATTTGCTTCAGGCTTTCGGCAACGCTATTTAGAAATATTGGGCCATATCCGGGAACAGGGTCAATCTTCTTCTTCAGATCGGTTTTCACACCTTCAATATCGAGCATCTGCTCAGCATTATAACCGATCGGTGAGTAGTAGCCGCAGAAAATCTTCACTTCATGCTGACGGTTGATGCGGCTGAAGACTTCGAACATGTTTCTCTCCCCGCCTCCTCGAATGAAAATTCGAGGTTGAAAGACAGCTATTCGAATGGTAATCTCCACCTAGCGGTGATGAAATATGTTGATGGCAGGTTCAGAACTTACAAGGTATAAATACTATGCAACCTGGCAACATTTTTTCCTCTAGATAGGGCCGTCAAGCTGCTACTTGGTTGAATGAGCGGAATAGACAGAATTCCTGCACTCGGTTAGAAAGCCTGTCCGTCTTATTCGAGAGTGATGTATCAGCGGTCTTCAGAATCCTTTGATATGAGGAGTGCAAGGTCGTATTAGAGGAGGGCATGAGTCTTCTGCGGAATAGCTGGGTTTGTAGGACTCAATGACGAAGCTCTCCTCAAGGACATGATACGTGTCATCCATCATCGTGGCCCGGATGACATAGGATTCTATGTTGATAGCCAAATCGGACTGGCAAACGCTCGACTGAGCATCATAGACATCGAGGGAGGTCACCAGCCTCAACGAAATGAGGATGGAACGGTACATGTTACCTATAATGGTGAAATCTACAACTTCCAACCACTTCGGGCAGAACTTGAGAATGCAGGACACAAATTCTCAACCAAGTCTGATACAGAGGTTATTGTTCACGGTTACGAGCAGTTCGGAGATGCATACGTTCAAAGACTAAATGGTATGTTCGCGATCGCCATCTGGGATTCCGTCAAGAAGAAGTTACTCCTCGCACGTGACAGGATAGGGATCAAACCCCTCTACTATTCCGTCCAAGATGGGGTAATCATCTTCGCTTCGGAGATGAAATCGCTGCTACAAGCGCGGCCAAAGCGAAATGTTGACCCTACCGGCCTTTACTCCGTACTCAACGTAGGGTATATCCCGGGCGAGCGGACGCTCATCCAAGGCATCAAGAAACTCCCGCCCTCGAGCATCTTGAACTTTAAGGATGGCGAGGCAGAAGTCTTAACATACTGGCAGATTCCAATCAAATCAAATTCAGCGGATTTGGAGAAGACTATTGGCGAGTTGCGAACGGGCCTTCGAGATAGCGTTCGAGACCAGTTAGTTGCAGATGTTCCAGTGGGATGCTTCCTATCTGGAGGACTCGACACAAGCACGATAGTCGCATTCGCATCCAAAGCAGTAACCCAGCCTCTGAAAACTTTCTGCATGGGTTTCGGTGAGGAGACGGATGAACTTCAGGACGCGAGGGTAATCGCTGAGCATTTCGGAACAGAACACCACGAATTGATTGTTGACAGTTCACAGGGCATGAAACTTTACCCGAAAATGATTTGGCACATGGAGGCGCCAAAATACAATCTCTACCCATGGTTCGTCTGCGAACTTGTAAGGAAGCATGTCACCGTCTGCCTTAGTGGAAACGGAGGCGACGAACTCTTCGGGGGATATGTGAGTCGGTACGAGCACGCGCTCAGAATCATGAAACTTAGCCGCAGCCCAATAAGGCCCGTCCTTCGAATTGTTCATCCGCTCGCACCGTTATCATCCGATGTTCGGACCGAGAACAGGTTCAGAGTGTTACAGGCGTTAGGGGACCAGACTCGCGAATACCTGATTCTAGCTGGCGCCATGCCCGAGGGTTTCATTCGGAACCTCTTCAGGACCCCTAACTATTCAGCTCAGGAATTTCAGGAATGTTATGCTCCCTTTTTCCCAGCCAACTCAAACTTCGTTGACAATCTTATGATGGCTGAGATGAGAACGAAGCTTGTGGATGATCTTCTATCCGTTGATGATGCAATGAGCATGGCACATTCGCTTGAGTTGAGAGTACCGTTAATTGACAACAGGATTGTGGATCTTTTGACTCCCCTACCTTGGCAGATGAAATTCCGTCCGGGGGATGGTAAATTGCTCCTTAGACAAGTCGTGCGTGATCTTCTGCCCAAGCATATCCTTCAGAAGCCAAAGTGGGGCTTCAGTGTGGACGTTAGCGCCTGGTTTAGGGGCGAGGTAGGGGAATTAGTACGCCAGATTGTCCCAGAGTCGAGTGTCATCGATAAGTACTTCACGAAAACTCAGGTGCAGAAACTGATCGGCAATTCGAGATCGCAGGCGGAACGTCGGTATCAAGTGTTGCTTTGGCAACTCCTCGGTTTCCATTTCTGGCACCGCATATTCATCGATACTGACATGCCGGAAAGTGCAACTTTGGAGATCAACGCGTTGGCGGCATAGTATTTGGATTACTGGGCTATCGTAGTGGCAAAGAATGCGGTACAGAACATTTCCTCTACGCTAACCTCACTGTTGAATCAAACGATTCCTCCCACAAGAATAGTGGTTGTGGACGATGGATCTTCTGACGGTACGAGTGAGATTCTGACCAAGGCAGCTAATGACAGTCAGATATTAAGAGTCCTAACTCTCCCAGATCGAGGATATGACATACGACGAGTTCCCGCTAACATCAACTTCGCCATAGAGTCAACCCGCGACCTGCAAACAGATTATCTCATGATAAGCGGCGATGATTGTATTTATCCACCACACTATGCCGCATCAATAATCACCTGCATGAACGAATGGACAAAAATCGCGGTCGCCAGTGGGCGTCCGAACCAAGTAGGAGTAATCTCACAAGAACATTCGCCCTCCGGAAGCGGTAGAATAATACGAAACGAGTTCCTGAGTCATGTCGGAAACCGTTTTCCAGTTAGAGCGGGATGGGAGGCTTGGCTCCTTTTCAAAGCGGCACAAATGGGACTAGAGACCAAGCTGTACAGTCAATTAGTGTACTCTCATGTTCGCCCACGGGGAACAAGTCACCAGTTCACTTATTGGGGCGCGGCCATGTTTACTCTCGGCTATTGCCCTCTTTACGCTTTAGGCAGGGTAGCGAGGAGCCTCGTAAAACTATCCTCTCCAAGCATTTCTATTGGTCTAATCAGAGGTTACTTGACTGCAGCTTTCGGATCTGCAGATCCGTTCATCGCACCATTTGACTCTTCGTTGAGGAGTTTCGTTTCACTCCAGCAGCGGCAGCGAATTATTCGACTGGTCAAATCTGCATTCATTCACGAAATCTGTTGACAAGAGGCATCTTCCAGCCCAGTCCGAAAGCTTTCTTAGTTATCTTTATCACGGGCGCAGCTTGGCGGCGCTTATATTCCGCCAGACGAATTCGGCGAATACTATCCTCCACGACCTCGCTCGGGTAACCCTTCTGCAGAAGCTCGCCTTTCGTTAATCTGTTTTCGATGGCATCGTCTACAAGAGGTGAGACGATTGAATAATCAAATGGGTCAAACTGCTCAGGACGAAGTTCTGCTGACGGGATCTTGCTAAAACAGTTCTCCGGAATCACCTCTTTCCCAGATCGTCTATTGTAATATCTTGAGAGAGAGTAGACCTCTGTCTTGCTGACGTCTCCGATAACCTCAAGGCCGCCGCTCATGTCGCCATAGAGAGTTGCATAGCCTAACGCGAGTTCAGTCTTGTTTCCTGTTGAGAGCACTAGATCGTTGAACTTGTTGGACAGGGTCATCAGTATGTTGCCGCGGATACGTGCCTGCAAGTTCTCTTCAGCTACGTCTCTTGGTTTTCCTTTGAAGAAAGGTTTCAATTCGCTTTCGAACGTCTCGAAAACGCGCTCTATGGGTATAGTCAGGTATTCTATTCCAAGATTTTCAGCAAGCTGCATGGCATCACTCTTACTGTGATCACTTGAGAAGCGTGAAGGCATCGAGACGCCTGTCACGTTCTCTTTGCCCAGCGCGGTTGCCGCTATGACAGCGACTAGTGACGAATCTATTCCGCCACTTAACCCGATGAATGCGCGTTTGAACCCTGTTTTTTTAAAATAGTCTCTCACGCCTAATACTATGGCGTTGAACATTTCCTCATCCCTATCGTAGGTGGGTTCTGTAGCGGCGGTCAGTCCAGCCCCGTCGGAGTCGACATCCACAATGACTAAGTCCTCTTCGAACTGTTTGCCAATCCCAATTAAGCGACCGTTACGATCAACCGCAATACTTTGTCCATCAAAGACAAGTTCATCTTGACCGCCGACCAAATTTACGTAGAAGATCGCGACGCCAAGCCTTGCAGCCTTTCGTTTAATAATTCGGAGGCGAACGGCGCGTATGTTGTCATGGAAGGGAGAGGCGTTCAAGTTTATGACAATCTTAGCGCCTTCTTCACTTAGATGGTCCACTACCTTGACTGAATAGCCTACTTCTTCATCCCAAATATCTTCGCAGATGGAGGCTCCGATGGTCAACGGTTTCTCATTCAACTCCATAGTCACAGGATCATTGGAAATGGCAGGTGTGAAGTAGCGGTGTTCATCAAACACGTCGTACGTCGGAAGCAGGGTCTTGTGAACTATGCGTTCAACGCGACCTCCTTTAAGGATCGCCGCCGCATTGTAAAGGTTGTACTCATCATAATCGACGAAGCCGACCACGGACGTAATGCTAGATAGTTTCGCTGCAACATCCAGCAGTGAATCTTTGTTGAGTCGAACGAAGGTTTCCTGTGCTGGACGCCGGTTCCCTGAGGGTGGTCTTGTCTCTCTCGGCGGCAAAAGGTCAAGAGGGGGATAACCTGTTATGACCATTTCAGGAAAAGCAACGATATCGGCGCCGGCGCTTGTTGCTTTCTTACCAAATTCAATGACCCGCTGAGTGTTTCCTGCTAGGTCTCCGACCGTGGCGTTCAATTGGGCCATAGCGACTCGAGGCAAATGCTATCTTCGCGAATTAGCTTGGGAGGCAGACAAAAGCCTTTGCCAGGCGCTGCCCTATTCAGCTTTCACTTCGTAGCATAGCTTCAACTTGAGCTGAGATTCTCTTCCAACCGAACCTATCGGTGACCCATTTCCTTCCCGTTTGACCCATCTGTCTGCAAAGTTTAGAGTTGGCGGAGAGCGT
>Ga0187778_10002521_pt1 | contig 12489 bp, 10 predicted proteins | sample 1015_Q2_SP5_20_M_FD_132418 | JGI IMG/M metagenome (GOLD analysis project Ga0187778, IMG submission 132418) | Tropical peat soil microbial communities from peatlands in Department of Meta, Colombia - 1015_Q2_SP5_20_MG | ecosystem: Environmental > Terrestrial > Soil > Wetlands > Peat | place... | reverse complement strand
CGCTTTCGGCGCTCTTTCCAGGGACCACCACCCGGTCGGAAGAGTCGCCTCCGCGGAGCGCGGCGGAGCGCAGGTCGAGGCGGAGCCCTCCCTTGGGGCGGTCGAGGCCGTGGCACTTGTGGCAATGGTCCGCCAGGATCGGCTGGATGCGGCGGACGAAGTCGACCTCGGTGGGGGCCTCCTGACCCGAGGCCCGGGCGAGGAGCCCGAGGGCGATCCCTGCGCCGCCCAGGAAGAGTGCCCGACGTCTCATGTGGGTGCCCTGTTGCCGCTCCGGTTACAGAACGCCGTGGGAAGATCCCCGGATTCGGACGGTGGAAATGCATTTCCCCGGGGCCTGCTCCGGAGCGCCTCCTTCCGAACGGGTCGGAAGGCCCGGACGGTCCCCAGGCCGGACGTGACCTGATTCCGGGCCAATTCCGGCCGGGTCGTGCTATCTAGTAGAGTCCCAAGAATTCCCCGGGAGACTCGATATGATCAGACGCGTTCTCGTCGCCCTGGCGGTCGTCGGCACGATTGTGGCCCGCGGGCCGCTCGGGGCCCCGGCCCAGGCGACCGGCCCCCTTGCCCTCGAGAAGGACGCCCACGTCGTCCTCCTGGGCAACGGCATGGCGTCCCGTGAAGCCAATTACGGGCACTTCGAGACGGAGCTCCAGCTGCGCTACCCCGAGCTCCACCTCCTGGTCCGGAACATGGCCGATGAGGCCAATACGCCCAGCTTCCGCCCTCACTCGGCCCGTAAAAACCAGCTTGGATTCCCCGGCGCCGAGAAGTACGCCGGCATCTACTGCGACAACCGGATCGCCGGAGGCGAGGGCCACTTCGAGACCGAGGAGCAGTGGCTGGCCCGGCTCAAGCCCGACGTCCTCGTGTGCTTCTTCGGCTTCAACGAGTCCTTCCTGGGAAACGCCGGACTCAAGAACTTCCGCGAGGAGCTCGGCGCCTTCGTCAAGCACACCCTCGACCAGAAGTACAACGACAAGGCCCCCGCGAAGCTCGTCCTGGTCTCGCCCACCGCCGTCCAGGACCTCTCCGCGGCGATGGACGTCCCCGACGGGCGCCTCCAGAATCCCCTCCTGGCCGCCTACACCTCCGTGATGGAAGCCGTGGCGAACGAGAACGGCATCCTCTTCGTCGACGCCTTTCGCGCCTCCCAGGGCTGGTACAAGGAGTCCAAGGAGGCCCTCACCGCCGACGGCGCCCTCTACAACGACGCCGGCTACCGGAGGCTCGCGCCCTTCCTATGCGACCGGATCTTCGGGAAGGCGTCGGTGAAATCCGAGTCCCGGCGCGCCGCCGTCCACGCCGCGGTGCGCGAGAAGGACTACTTCTGGCTGAACGACTTCAAGATTCCCAACGGCGTGCACGCCTACGGGCGGCGCTACAACCCCTTCGGCCCGGCGAACTACCCCTTCGAAATCCAGAAGAACCGCGAGATGCTCGCGATCCGCGACCAGGCCCTCTGGGCCGCCCTCGAGGGAAAGACGATCGACGTGGCCGCGCTCGACTCGGCCACGACCGCGCTGCCGCCGGTCGAGACGAACTTCAAGCCCAAGGGCGGCGGGATCCGGTTCCTCGACGAGAAGGAGGCCCTCGCCTCGTTCAAGCTTCCGCCCGGGTACAAGGTCGAGCAGTGGGCGAGCGAGAAGGAATTTCCCGACCTCGAGAAGCCGGTCCAGATGTCTTTCGACAACAAGGGCCGGCTCTGGGTCGCGTGCATGCCGACCTATCCGCACTGGAAGCCGGGCGACCCTCGCCCCAACGACAAGCTGATCATCCTCGAGGACACGAAGGGGACGGGCAAGGCCGACAAGGAGACCGTCTTCGCGGACCACCTGAACCTGCCGATCGGCTTCGAGTTCGCCCCGGAGGGCGTCTATCTTTCGCAGAGCGGCGGGCGCCTCGTCCTGCTCAAGAGCAAGGACGGGGACCACGTCGACGAGACCGAGCTCATCTTCGAGGGCTTCGACGACCACGACACCCACCACGCGATCAACGCGTTCACCGCGGATCCGTCGGGGGCGATCATCCTGGCCGAAGGGACGTTCCTCCGGAGCGACGTCGAGACCGCCTACGGCCCGGTGCGCGGGACCGACGGGGGATTCTTCCGCTTCCAGCCCCAGCGCCGTCAGCTGGAGCGACATGCTCAGCTGCCCATCCCGAACCCCTGGGGCGTCGCCTACGACGAGTGGGGACAGCACTTCTTCCTGCACACGTCGGGGCCCGACTTCGAGTGGATGGTGCCGGGCTCCATCAAGTCGAAGTATGGGGCCGCCAATCCGCGCAGCCCGGACCTGATCGAGCCCTCGCAGCGAGTGCGCCCGACGGCGGGCGTCGCGTTCGTGAGCAGCCGCCACTTCCCGCCCGAGGTGCAGGGCGACGTCCTCATCAACAACAACATCGGGTTCCTCGGCACCAAAGAGCACCAGATGACCGACGACGGGACCGGCTACAAGACCAAGTGGCGCCAGGATCTGATCGTCTCGAACGACCCGAACTTCCGGCCCGTCGATCTGGAGTTCGCGCCGGACGGCTCGCTCTACCTGATCGACTGGCAGAATCCGCTGATCGGCCACATGCAGCACAGCGCGCGCGACCCGAACCGCGACCATCATCACGGCCGGATCTATCGGATCACCTACCCGGAACGGCCGCTCGTGGCCCCGCCGAAAGTCGCGGGCGCGACGGTCGCCCAGCTCCTGGAGAACCTGAAACTCCCCGAATACCGCGCGCGGTACCGCTCGCAGCGCGAGCTCCGCGGGCACAAGCCCGAGGAGGTCCTGCCGGCGGTGACAAAGTGGGTCGCGTCGCTCGACGCGAACGATCCGAACCATGAGCGCTGGATGCTGGAGGGCCTCTGGGCCACCTGGGGCCAGAACCGGGTCGACGAGGCGCTCCTCCGACGGCTGATGGACGCGAAGGACTACCGCGTGAGAGCGGCGTGCGTCGACGTCGTCCGCTACAACGGCCATCGCCTCGCGGACCAGGTCGAGCTTCTGAAGAAGTCGGCCCGGGACCCCCATACGCGCGTCAAGCTCTGCGCGATCGTCGCGGCGACCTGGATGGGGAAGGAGGCGGGCCTCGCGATCGTCGCGGAAGCCGAGAAGTCCGCGGAGGGCGACGTCCTCACGAAAGACCGGTTCATCAAGGACACCTACCGGGTGGCGAAGGCCTACCTGAACAACGAGACCGTCGAGGACGTCACCGTGGTCCGGGCGCCGGAGCACCTGAAGGGAGACGACCGGAAGCTCTTCGTGAAGGGGGCCGAGATCTACAGCCGCGACGGCTATTGCGCCACCTGCCACCAGCCCGACGGCGAGGGCCTGGCGCTATCGGGCTTTCCGCCCCTGTCGAAAAGCTCCTGGGTGTCGGCCGACGACGACCGCCTGATCAAGCTGACCCTGAAGGGCATGTTCGGGCCCCTCGAGCTCGACGGCAAGAAGTACCCCGGCCAGGTGCCGATGACCCCGTTCGGCGGGCTCCTGAACGACGAGGATCTGGCGTCGGTCTTGACGTACGTGCGGAATTCCTTCGGGAACAAGTCGCCCTCGATTTCGCCGGCCAAGGTGAATGAGGTGCGCCAGGCGACGAAGGACAAGGTGGAGTTCTACACCCCCGCGGAGCTCCTTAATCCAGGCGCGGCCCCCGCGCCCGGAGCGCGCCGGTTCGTCAAGATGTGGACGATGGACGATTTCAAGGGGACTTTCGATCGACCGCTCTCGAAGCGGAACTTCGCGCGGGGGAAGGAGATGTTCGCGGCGGCGGGATGCATCGCATGCCACAACATCCAGGGCCAAGGAGCGCACCTCGGCGCGGATCTCTCGAAAGTCGGCGAGGAGTACCCCGGGGCGGAGCTTCTCCGACAGATCATCGAGCCCTCCGCGATCATTAAGGAGCAGTATCGGGTCATGGCGATCTTCCTGAAGAACGACGATCGGTTCCGGGGGATGGTCGTCAAGCGCGAGGGGGAGACCATCCAGCTGGTCGAGAACCTGGCGGAGCCCGACAAGCTGGTGACGATCAAGAAGGCGGACATCAGCCGGGTCGTTCCGTCGGACGTCTCCCCGATGCCTACGGGGCTCCTGGTCACCCTGTCGAAGGAAGAGATCCTGGATCTCGTCGCCTTCGTGGCCTCGCAGGGCAATCCTAAGCACAAGTCCTTCGGGGACTGAACCCCGCGTCGCGGGATTCAAAGGCCGGATTCCGCCCCTCGGTCCCGCCGGACGGGTCCTTGATCCGGGACCCGCGCGCGCGGGTCTGATCCTATTCCGGGAACCTCGGTCTCCTGGGCCACGTCCAAGTCGCAGAATGCGAACCATTGATCGTTCGGAGGGATACCTCATGGAGACCGTGAAGAAGACGCCTCGCAAGGGCCGGACGCTCCTGGCGATGCTCGGGCTGGTGGTGGTTCTGGCGGCCTGCTTTGCCTACGCGATTCCGGTGATGGAATGTCCGGCCTGTAAATCGCGAACCTTCCAGGTGGGATCCACGCGGATGTACTGGAAGATCGATCCCTGTCCGGGCACCGGCAGGATCTCTCTCTTCACGCGTTTCTTCCCACCGAAGGACTCTTGCATCGAAGATCCGATCCTCACCCTACGCTGAAGCCCGGGAGCTTCGCCCCCCAAGGGTGCAGTGCCCTCAGAAAGCGCCGGAGCGTTGCGGTTGCCGCCCGCGGCGCTTCCACTCCGGATCCTGCCGGTGGGGCGGGGGGCCTGGAGCGGACGCCTGGGGTCCCCCGAAGCGCCCTCCGGGCGAGGGTCTACCTTCGGGCCTCCCGAGGGTCGGACCACAGCATTCCCATGCACAGCCCGGCCGGTAGGCCGGTGACGGCAGCCTGCACTCCCAACAAGAAGAGGACAGACCCCGCACTTGCGCCACAACAGCTGGCCGCGATGCCGATCGAGTATCCCCAGACGATGAGTCCTATTCCGGGCAGGAGTCCGCCGGCCAGTCCCAGGGCGATGGAAGTCCCCCTCGTAGAGGGCTGCAGAGCGAGAAACAGAAGAGAGGCTGGAAGGCTCAAGATCGCGTCCAGCAGGAGGATGATCCAGAAGCCCCGTGGGGTGCCTTGGGCCAAGGGTCCCGCCCAGAAGACCGAGCCCGCCATCCAGATTCCGGCGTTTTGTGCGACGAACTTCATCGATCACCTCCTCGCCAGCCTTCACCGGAAACGGGCTTGGAGGTTGTGAGGGATCTAACCGGCGAGGGTTCGATGACCCTCCTGGAATCAGCGAACCAAGGGGCGTCAAAAGGGGGAAGAGCCTCCCCCGCAAGGAATGCTGCCCCGGTGCCGCGATCGAGCCTGGGGGCTCCGTGATGGCACAAGCCTGTGGCTCGACGAAGCCCGAACCGGTAAACTCCAGAGGCTCCATCTCGCCTGGGTGGCGGAACTGGCAGACGCGTCGGTTTCAAAAACCGATGGCCGCAAGGTCATGGGGGTTCGATTCCCCCCCCAGGCACCACGGACTCAAAGGGTTACGCACGCGTTCACTTCGAGGCCGCTTTTGCGGATCGCCCATCTGCTAGATTTCTGCTGACTTGGTCCATTAGAGCCACGGCCGCTTCGAGGGCTTGGCCGGAGGTAAATGCGTACCTCTCGGTCACGTACGTTGCCCCGTGCCCCAGGAGCCCCGCGATCACGGTAAGCGAGACCCCCAAGTTCGCTAGGCGCGAAGCGTAGGTTCTTCGCAGGTCGTGAAAGTGAAAATCGTGGAGCTTCGCCAAGACCACGGCCTTGTCAAACGCTTTCCCTACTGCATCGCCCTTCAGCTGCTGGCCCTCCCGGTCGGTGAAAAGGTACGGATTAGCTTCCTGAGTGGAGCCGATCCGGGGGAGGAGTTTCTCAAGGACCGGCTCGAGCGCTGCAGGATACGGCACCAGGCGCGGCTCGTGGTCCTTGGCCTCGGCGGAGATGTGGATCCGCCTGCGCTCACGGTCGACGTCCTGGAGGCGCAGACGCAGAATCTCACCTCGTCGGAGACCAGCCAGGATCGCCACCCCGACGATTGGAGCGAGCCAATCAGGTAGCTTCTCCAGGAGCTTCCGCTCCTCACCTGCTGAAAGGACGCGCGTCCTTTCGTTGTCCTCCGGGAGGAGCTTGATCCTGGCCGCAGGGTTGAGGCCGATGTAGCCGCGGGCGAGCGCGTCGTAGAGAACTGACCGCAGGAAGGCGACGTGGCGATTGACGGTCGCCGGCGAAAGCTTCCGTGCAAGTCCATCTCGATTCTCGCGTTGGCGGAGGAGCTTGGATTGGAAGTCGAGCACATCCTCTCGAGTCACCTCGCCCAAGAGCTTTGCCCCGAGCTGCCCCTTGAGGACGACCGAGTACGCTTCATAGCCCTCCACGGTCGAGGTGCGCCGGCTGATCCGGATGTGCGGCAGGTAGACCTCGTCCAGGAACCTCTCAATTGTCATGCTGAGCGATTGCGGGTTGACCATACCGGCCGCCTCAGCACGAGCTTGCTCCCCGAGCTTCACCCGGAGGAGGGCCAGGGCCCCGGTCTTCGTGGTAGCATCCGTCCCGCGCCGGACCTGCTTTCCAGTGTGGTCCGTGTAATCAATAAACCACCGACCGCCGGCGACGGCCTTCTTGCTCCGGATCCACCGGGCTTTCCCGTCAGGACCTCGCTCCTTTACCAGCTGGTAGACCTTGCCCATCCAATCTCCTTTCTGCGGCACATGGCCGCGATTGTTACGGCGGTGCGGAGGGAATGTAGATGGGGCCATCAGGGTTGGTGATCGCCCACGCTTTCTCGAAATTCCCTCGGGAATCCATCTCAGCTGGATTTCGGACATGCGCGAGATAGACCCCAAGCTCGGCCTCGATGTCTGCAAGGAAGCGTCCGACATCGATGAAAATCGCGCTGATTCTGCCTGTTGCCTTCTCTATCGAAGAGGAAATCGGAGCCGATGCCTTGGCCAGGAAAATGCCAGCGCGGGCAAATCCTGTGTGGTAAATTCCGCAGCGGCCCAGGCCGTACAGCCTACTTGCAACGAGATCCAGAAAATCGGCAGGAAGAGCGATGTCCTTTCCCCCCGGGCCCGCCTCATTGTGCCAAAAGACAGCTTTGAATCCCCCCTGAAAGAACTCTGACGATCGGCCATTGCTGTCCTGCCCGGTGCGAAAGATCTGATGTCCCTCAAAATAGCTAAGGCTGATGCCAAGGGCGGCATGCTCGCCCTCTCTGGTCTTGAGAAGTTCTCGGGCAGGTCTGATGATCCACCCACGAATTCGATCCTCGTAAATCTCGATCTTGGTCTCGATGCTCGCATTGACCAGCTTCTCCGGCCCGAAACTGGGACTGATTTTGAACTCCATCGCGCCCCTCCTATCGACCAATCCGGATCGGGATCGCCTGCGCACCTTGTGGCATGAGAGGTCATCATGGCCCAGTTATTTGTTTGCGATAGTGCTTCCTTTCACAGTCATCGGCCTGTCGCCTCGGTATTCGGGCCAACCTCAATCCACCGCAGAAACCGCTCCCGATGAATCAGGATCGAACGTCCGAGGCGACGTACAACGCCGTCTGGGGGAGGCTGTCGGTAGAGGCGCTGCTTGAGGGCGCCAGGCGAGAGATCAATGAGCGCCGCTGCGGTGGGAAGCCTCAGCCAAACCGGCCCTCTTCGCTGGAATTCTTCAGATGAATCTGGGATCGATGCCAAGACCAGCCTACTGTTCTGCATTGTTCTCAGAGCCTCTCTCCGATGGCAATATTCCGTAAGCGCTACCTTTGCCTTCTGGAACGCCTGTCTTCACCGAAATTTAGACCGAAGACTTTGGCCCCCCGAGCTAAATGTCCTTGGGGGGAGTATTGCCAATGAGGGCGCAGAACCCCTGTGGCCCTTCCTTCGCAAATCACACCATATCGTAAGGGAGGTTGGAGGACTGTCAACCTGGCCCCTCGAAGCCATCCCACCCCGATTCTGAGACCTCCTTCGGTGCAGGAGCGACGAATTGAGACTCGAGAGGAGCGGCTCCAGGCCTTGGGGTTCCGGAGAGGCTGGCCGAAGCGTCCACGAGGCGCGGACCGAGATTCCGGTCAATCCGCTCCAATCCCGGGTCTAACTCCTTGGTTTCCTGAATGTTTTGGACGACGAGAAACCTCATTTCGGTCGCTGTCTTCCATTCCTCGGGATCCCGCCTGCGAATGAGCTGTTCAGAGAGCTCCGGGAGGAGGGTTAGGAGCGACGAGTAGTACTTCTCGTCCTCCTGGTCAGAGGGGCCGAATCTCATGCACCAGCCATGCTTTTCGATCAGAATATGAGGACACCTACCGGGTTCCGGGCCCAGCTGCGCAACTGCGTTCCAGCCGTTCTTCATGCCGTCACCTTCAGCCTTTCAAGCTCGAAAGAAAGAAACAGTTCTTCGGTACCGAGGAGTTTCAGAACCCGGGTAACTGACGGTGGGATGCGAGCCCGGAGCCGCCGGACGATCTTCGTGAAGACCCCCAGGCGGCTCGTCACCTTGCGGCGCCGCAGTTCGAACGGCTTGAGCAGGTTCCGGTCCTCCCAACGCAAGGACAAGTGCCGCTTGTGGCGCTCGGTTAGCGCTGCCTCGGGTTTGCCGTCGCGTACCCAGCGCCAGCGGAGTCGGCCGTACGGGTGGTCGGGGTCCTGTTCATACTCCAGCCGGAGGGGAAGGTAGTCGTAAACGCGCATCTGGACCGCAAGCCTTTGCAAGTCTGTCTTCGCCTCTTCGAGTCCCTTGATGAAGCCTTCGAGGTAAACAGAGGCGCGATGGTGATTGCTCTTGAAGCGTGCTGGGGGAGCAGCGGGATTGAAACCGGCGAGCTGCTTGCGGACTCCGTCGATCGTCCGGCTGATCAGCGAATGGGCGGAATTCAGGGCGGTGGCCCACGCATGGTATCGGTAGACGACCTTGCGGTAGCTCGACACCATCCCGTGGTAGATGGCGTCGTCGAGCTCCTGGCGGTTGCGGACCTTGAAGCGTCGGAAAGGAAACCGGGGTTTCTTCTTCTTCCACGGGACGCGTTCGTAAAGTTGAGGATTGAGCAGGATCCAGTAGACGGCGTAAGGGGGGCTCTCCTTGGTGCGACGCCACGGTCGAAGCCGGAGTCGGCCGAACTTAACCAAGACGTTGAAGCCCTCCATGAGCTCCTCCATCCTCCGTTCGACCATGAGGAGCAGGTGGCCCAGACGGCTCAAGGCAACACGGACGTCATTCATTGGCGGGGTCCTCCAGAAGAAGGCGGGGTGAAGATCTTGCTCGGGCGGCCTAAGGACGAGTAATAACATTCCGGGGGTGTCCCTTTCGGGTCCGGGGGGGCCGCGGAGGTCTTTTGGCGGAGCCGGTCTTCTCGGACGCTTTGACGGTCGGCGCAGGCGACGATGTGGGCGACGGCGTACGGGTAGAAGTCATGAATCAAAACCGACTTCCAAACCCGCTCGAAGTACTTCCGCCAGGCGTCGACGATCCGGAGCTCGAATTCGTCCTCGTAGTACGGGCCCAGGATCAGCGGCTGAAGGTCAAGCGCGCGGTATTCGTGGGTACGGATGCCCCGGCCAGGGCGCCACCGGAAGCGATCTTCGAGGGGAACAAACCCGTTCCTGTAGAAGGTGTCAAGGGGTCCCTGGAGGGGATCCCACGTGGCTCCCCCCCGCTGGTCGACGACCTCGACCTCAAAAAGCCGCCCGCAATCGTGGAGGAGAGCCAGAGCAATCAGGACCTCGTGCCACACGGGCTCGAACCGGTCCATCAGGTCCCGGCTTAGGGCGAGCGCGCTGTCAACGGTCTCTGCCGAGTGGATGAGGAGCCCGAAGCGGTAGGAGTGGTGGTAACGCTCGCTGGCGGGCAAGTCGTAGGCCCAGCGCGCATAGGAGGCCGAGATATTGGCGAAAAAGGGGACGAGATAGCGGAGACAGCCCAGCTCCAGCCGCGCCGCGACACGGTCAAAGGCGTGATTGACCGCGGGGTATTCCCGAAAGGGCCAGCGGTCTCCGATCCAGTGGTTCCAAGTCTCAGATTGCATCGGATTCCTCCACCTTCCATCGCGAGCGAAGGGGCAAAAACCTAGCAGGAAAAATTCCGAAAGGGCGAAAATAGACGAAATACTTGGCCGCGCAGGGTGGGGAATGAACCCGGGGGGTACGCCGCCTTGCCCGCGCGCCCCGGCCGGACGGGGAACGGCGCTGAACCCCGAAGACGCTGGGTGAACCCTAAGCGAGGTATACTGCGCGTAGGTGACGCGTCGCCGTTGGATCTGGGCCTCCCTCGTCGTTCTCCTGGTCGCCGCGTTAGTCCCGGGCTGGCTCATCCTGGAACCGATCCTCATTAATGACAACGAGAGGAAGGCCAGCCAGGCGCTCAAGACCCTGGCCAGCGCCCAGGCCGATTTCAGGGGGAACGACCGAGACGGAAACCGAATTCAGGATTTCTGGACGGGCGACGTGGCGGGCCTCTATCGCTTCGGACTCATCCCGCGCGAGCTAGCCGAGGCCGATGGGTCTCCCCTCGAACCCTTGGTCCCCCTTCCCGTCCCCTATCACGGCTACTTCTTCCGGGTCATGCAGAAGGATGAACGCGGGCAACCGTACCAGGAGGATAGCGATGGGAGCGGCAAGAAAATCCACAATGCCGCCAAATTCGGGTTCGTGGCCCTTCCCGCCCGCCCCGGAAAAACCGGCAATTTCTTCTTCATCATCAACGAAGGGAACACCATCTTTCGACGCCCCCTAGGCGAGCCCATCCCGTTGAAGTGGCCGGACCAGGATGACCTCCTCGGCACCAAGATCACCTTCGAGAAGGCTCCGCTCACTCCGACCAAGGTCGTCCAGGATGCCCGCCTAGAGCTCGCCCGAACGACTGTCACCCCCCATCTCCTTGAGCCCCACCTTCCAGGAAGGAGCCTCCTCTGGTGCGCCACCTTTCAACTGGCTTGGAATGAATTGGGGGACTTGATAGGTCATCCCGTGGAACTTTCGGGCCACCCGGCCATGGCCGAGGGACTTAATAGTCGGCGGGTAAATCGGACCCACATCGATCCGGAGAAGTGCGTGGCTCTTGGCGGATTGATCGGGTCGGGGATCATTGAGCATATCAAGGAGCACATGGCCCGAAGGTTCCCGGGAGTGGAGGTTCCGGACTTCCATCCGGGAAATTCAGTCGACGCGCTCGTCTTCGCCTTTCTCAAGTGCAATCTGCCCTTCCCGGTTCCACTCTTCCGGCACCACGGGATTTCCTTCCAGGGGAAGAAAGTGATCGCGTTCGGCCTCTGGGACGGCCATGGAAAGAAACCTGCCGACCCTCAGCTCGCGGAGGTTTCCGTCTGCGACTTCCGCTCCCCAGAGGACTTCGTGGTCGAGCTTCATTCCTCGACCAAGGGGGAGCGCCTCATTGTGGCGCGCGTCAGGCCCGGCCGAACCCTCCACGAGACCGTCACAACGGTCTTAGCTCGGTCCGCGGGAAGAGACTCTCGGATGACCGAAGCCGACGATCTCATCATCCCGTGCGTGAACTTCGACCTAAGGAGGATCTACCCGGAACTCCAAGTACCTTTCGCTAACAGGGTGGGTCACATCCGCGATGCGGTGCAGACCCTGAAGTTCCGTCTGGATGAAGAAGGCGCCGCGTTGGAATCCATGGCGTACAGCTACAGCGTTCTCAATGGAGAGCCCCCCAAGGGGCGCCGTATGATCTGCGACGGACCCTTCCTTGTCATGATGGCGCGCCAGGGGGCCGATCTCCCATACTTCGCCTACTGGGTGGAGAACGACGAGCTTCTCGTTCATTGACTCGCCCCATACTCCGCCCAGCCTCCGCGCCCCCTCACCCCCGCCCCCCGTCCGGCCGGGCCGGGCCCGGCGGGCCGCCCCGGAGGCCGGCCCCGCCTCGGCGCCCGGGCTTCGCCCGCGCGGGCGGCGGCCTGGACGGCGCCAGGCCGGACGGGTGTGCTACCGCTTCGCCGGCCGGCGCGGGCGGGGGGCGGGGCTCCTATAGGTTGAGTTATCCGTATCTCCGGAGGAGGAGGAAAAGCGCCACGAGGCAAATCACGGCACCCATGGCAAATGACCCCAAGAGCGCCCGAAATAGTGTCCTTGAGATCAGCTTCGAATCGAATTGACGGCGACTGGCAAGTCCTAAGATGAGCCCAGGTATTCCGCCGAGGGCAAAAGCCCATGCCACTACGGTGGCATCCACGTGCAGAAGAACTTTCCAACCGCTTCCGAGGAGCAAGGCGAGAAGTGCTTGACCTGCGATACCTCCAATCGTTCCCGATATGCCGAGAAGCAACACTCTCGAGAGGTGGACGCTTCCTACACTTGGCATGATGCGCCTTCCATCTGAATACTGGGGCCCTCGAATGCTCCCCTTAAGCAAGGTGAATGCCAGCAAGCCTACTCAAGCTGAGGCTCCAGGGGTGCGCACGGTGTTGCACACCAAGCTCAGGACCACCCACTGCCGGAGCGGCGGCAGGAGCGTCGCCCCGGTGACCGCCGCTCCCCGTCCGTCAGGGCCGGGCCCGGCGG
>Ga0187778_10002520_pt1 | contig 12492 bp, 10 predicted proteins | sample 1015_Q2_SP5_20_M_FD_132418 | JGI IMG/M metagenome (GOLD analysis project Ga0187778, IMG submission 132418) | Tropical peat soil microbial communities from peatlands in Department of Meta, Colombia - 1015_Q2_SP5_20_MG | ecosystem: Environmental > Terrestrial > Soil > Wetlands > Peat | place... | reverse complement strand
TGGTCTTATTTGTTCTTGATCTTCTGCGTCGACGACCACGGCTCGCTCATAATCTTTCGGTCAGTTCAGTCCGACCCATACATCTCTTCGGTCAAAGCTTCGACCATGATTAGTTATTCAAACCATTTAATCTTTGAAAAAAGCGGCTTTGAATAGTGCCTGGTGAACGTGAGGGGCAGCCAAAAGAGAATCGCCCTCTGTCGTGCCTTTTTCCAAAAATCAGCCCACAGTCTCCATCGAAATGCCAAGCTACGCCCCATCGCAGTAGTTATCTGCAATTTGCCTGAAAACAGAGATTCTGGCTGAAGAACGGGACCACATGATTCTGGAAGCGGTCAGCAACTTTACTTGTGTGCGTACCCTGGTAGATTTCGAAATTGTTCGCGATCCCGTATTTATCGAGAACGTCATGCAATTTTCCGGAATCGACCCGTAACCCGTCCTGGTCACCCACGTCGATTGCGATCGCCCGATACTGGCGCAGATTCCCGATGTACTGATCCACAAAAGCCAGCGGCGCGTTGGCCGTCCACTTTGCCAGGACCTCCGGCTGAGGCGCGCCATCCTTCGTCGGCAGATCAAGATATAGCGGTGGATTCTTGGGATCGGGTGACCATGCCGCTGCACTGGCGAGCATGGCGCGCGGAAAGAACGGCAGCTTGGCCGAATCTTCGGGCGTCTTCACAGCCTCCAGAGCCTTCTCGAGTTCTGGATTCGGCGGCCCTGCAGGTCGTGGCGACAAGCAACACGGACTCATGATGTACAGGCTTCCGAACACATCGGCATGCTTCATGCCGATGCGGGTCGCACCGTAGCCACCCATAGAGTGACCTACCAGGCCGCGACTCGTTCGATTTGGAATCGTGCGATAGTGGGCGTCCATGTATGCCACCAGATCGTGCGCGATAAACTGCTCGAAATCGCCGGTGGTCACCGAACTCGAATACATCGAGCCGTTGTGAAGGGTTTTCGAATCGGGCAGCACGACGATCATCTCTTTCGCGCCCTGGGCGAATGCACCTTCGATGGTTTGCGGCACTTCTATTTCGTGGGTCCATTGCTCGGGGCCGATGGAGTAACCGTGCAAGGCGTATACGACTGGGTAGCGCCGGGATTTCTCCTTGGCATAGCTGGGTGGCAAAAACACGAAGACGTCGCGGTCAACGGCATCTCCCTCCAGATTGCCTTCCAGAGCTGTCCCGTGGATCTTGATGTGCTCGACTGTGACAGGCTTTGCGCCGGGAACCACCGGAGGCACTTCGGTCTGTACTTGCGCCGCAACCCGAGGTATGAGAGCTGTGGTCATCGCCAGCATCATCACATAAAGCAATTTCTTTGTTGTCATCGATGATCCTTTTTCAATACACGGCACTAGTCCCGCAAGAAGAAAAACCTGCTTTCTTATAGTGAGACTCCTAGCTTGCATTGGTCTCCCACCCCTTTGGGCTCACTTTCGTCTCCGAAGGTCGCCACATATTATCAACGTTCACTTTGCGAGTGCAGGGTAAGATACCGCCGGTGTCGGCCGACTATGCGGATTGATGCGCATCAGCATTTTTGGGTGTATGAGCCACGGGAGTATGAGTGGATTGACTCGAGCATGGGTGCGCTGCAGCGGGATTTTCTTCCAGGCGATCTGGAACCGGAGCTGAGTCACAACGGGTTCGACGGGTGCGTTGCGGTGCAGGTGCGGCAGACGCTGGAGGAAACGCGATGGCTGCTGGAACTAGCGAAGCAGTCCCCTTTTGTATGCGGGGTGGTGGGGTGGGTGGATTTGCAGGCGCCGGATTTGCGCAGAGTGCTGGAGTCGTTTACGGGGAATGGAAAGCTTGTGGGCGTGCGCCATATCGTCCAGAGCGAACCGGACGACCGGTTTTTGCTGCGGGCGGACTTTCTTCGTGGGATTGCCATGCTAGAGGAGTTTGGGCTGGCGTACGACATTTTGATTTATACAAAGCATTTGACCGCGGCGGCGGAATTTGTCAGCAAGTTTCCGCGGCAGCCATTCGTGCTGGACCATTTGGCGAAACCGCCGATCAAGAGCGGCGATTTGCGTGAGTGGGAGCGGGGAATTCGGGAGCTGGCGAAGTTCCCGAATGTGATGGCGAAACTGTCGGGCCTAGTGACGGAGGCGGATTGGCAGGCGTGGACGCTGGTGCAGATTACGGCGTGCGTGGATGTGGCGTTCGAATGCTTTGGGGCGGAGAGATTGATGATCGGGTCGGACTGGCCGGTGTGTACGTTGGCGGGGACGTATGGGAGGGTGGTGGGGGTTGTGATGGAGTATGTGGCACGAAGAACGCCGGAGGAACGAGAAGCGGTGCTGGGTGGGAACGCAGAGAGGTTTTGGAGGTTGCATTCGTAGGCGCTCGAAAAAACTGCGGACTAGGGGATTGGAAATGAGCAGCGAAGGGCGGGGCGTGGTCTACAATAGCCGCGCCGTGAGCAAGGTGCTCCAAATCGATCCGCGGGATAACGTGCTGATTGCGCTGGCGGATTTGCGGCGCGGGGAATGCGTTTCGTTCGACTCGCACAACTATGTGCTCGAAACCGATGTGGCGGCGAAGCACAAGTTCGCGCGGGAGGATTTGGCGGCGGGCGCGAACGTGATTATGTACGGCGTGATTGTGGGAAAGGCGGTTGCACCTATTCGCCGGGCCGAGGCGATCACGACGAAAAATATCCGGCACGATGCCGCACCGTTCCGCGAGAAATCGCGCGAGTTTACGTGGACGCCGCTGGATGTGACGCGGTGGCGCGAGCGGACGTTTGCGGGCTACCGGCGAGCAGATGGGCAGGTGGGCACCCGGAACTATTGGCTCGTGGTGCCGCTGGTGTTTTGCGAGAACCGGAACATCGTTGTGATGAAGCAAGCGTTCGAGGAAGAGCTGGGGTTCGCGGCGCCGCAGATTTACCGGAGCCAGGTGGCGGAATTGGCGCGGTTGTATCAGCAAGGAAAGCGCGACGAAATTGAGATGCTTGCGTTGACGGCGGACGCTCCGCAGCCTCGCCGGTCGAAGATTTTCAAGAATGTGGACGGAATCAAGTTTCTGTTGCACGAGGGCGGCTGCGGAGGTACGCGAGAAGATTCGAACAATCTGTGCGGACTGATTGCGGGATACCTGCATCACCCGAATGTGGCCGGCGGGACGATTCTGAGTTTGGGCTGTCAACATGCGGAGATTGCGATTCTGCGCGAGGAGTTGCGGAAGCTTGATGCGAATTTTGCCAAGCCACTGGTAATTGTGGAGCAGCAGCAGAGCGGGACCGAGGCGGCGATGATGACGAAAGCGATCCGCAAGACGTTTTTGGGATTGATGAAGGCGAACGAGTGCGAACGGACGGCTGTGCCGCTTTCAAAACTGTGCTTGGGATTGAAGTGCGGCGGGTCGGACGGATTTTCGGGGATTTCGGCGAATCCGGCAATCGGGTATACCGCGGATTTGCTGGTGTCGCTGGGCGGCAAGGGGATTTTGTCGGAGTTCCCGGAATTGTGCGGCGTAGAGCAGGAGTTAATTGACCGCAGCGTGCGAAAAGAAGTGGGCGACCGGTTCATGGATCTGATGAAGCGCTACGGAGCACGCGCGAAGGCCGTAGGTTCTGGATTTGAGATGAATCCGAGTCCGGGGAATATTCGAGACGGGTTGTTGACGGATGCGATGAAATCGGCGGGAGCGGCGCGGAAGGGCGGGACTTCGCCGGTGACAGCGGTGCTGGACTATCCGGAGTACGCCACGAAGGCAGGATTGAATTTGCAGTGCACGCCGGGGAACGACGTCGAGTGCCTGACTGCGCAGGTGGGCGCGGGTGCGAACGTGGTGCTGTTCACGACGGGATTGGGAACGCCGACCGGGAATCCCGTGGCGCCGGTCGTGAAACTGGCTACGAACAGTGAGCTGGCGCGGCGGATGCCGGACATTATTGATGTGGATACGGGCGGAATCATTTCCGGCGAGAAGACGCTTCAGGCGGCCGGGGAAGAGATTCTGGAATTTGTAGTCCGCGTGGCGAGCGGCGAGGTTCGAACGAAGGCGGAGGAGAAGGGCCAGGAAGATTTTATTCCGTGGAAGCGAGGGGTGTCTCTGTGAGCGGGCGGGCTGGCGGATTTTCGGCCTGCATGGGTAGCCGATGGACCTGCAACTGAAGGGGAAAGTAGTGATTGTGACGGGCGGCGCGAAAGGGATCGGTGCCGCTATCGTGAAATGCTGCGTGGTGGAAGGCGCGATTCCAGTGATTGTCGGGCGCGACGCGAAAACCGGTGGAGAATTGCGCGATGAGTTGGTGCGGGGCGGAGCACGGTGCGGGCTGATTACGACGGAACTGGCCGTGGCGGGAAATTGCGCGAAGGCCACAGAACAAACGGTGAAGGAATTTGGGCCGGTGTATGGGCTGGTGAATAACGCAGGGCGGAATGACAAGGTAGGACTTGAGAAAGGCAGCCCCAGAGAATACGTCGAGTCGTTGGAGCGGAATTTATTCCACTACTACAACATGGCGTATTACGCGCTGCCGTATTTGAAGCAGACGAAAGGCGCAATCGTGAATATCAGTTCGAAGACGGCCTTGACGGGGCAAGGCGAGACGTCGGGATACGCTTCGGCGAAGGGCGCCCAACTGGCGTTGACGCGCGAGTGGGCGGCGGAACTCTTACCGTATGGGATTCGCGTGAATGCTGTGATCCCGGCCGAGGTCATGACGCCGTTGTACCGGAGCTGGCTGGATACATTTGCGAATCCTGAAGAAAAATTGAAAACGATTATTTCCAAGATTCCACTGGGGAAGCGGATGACCACGGCAGAGGAGATTGCCGCGATGACGGTGTTTCTGCTGTCGCAGCAGTCGAGCCATACCACCGGACAGCACATTATTGTGGATGGCGGGTACGTGCATTTGGATCGCGCGTTGACATAGCCGTTTGGATGGCGGCGTGTGTGCAGCCTATCAGAGTGCCAGCAACAGCTAATATGCATGGTCAGCGGCGCATAAGAGAAACAAGAGAACATGTCGGTGGCAAGCGGCGACACGATGATCCCAACAACTGATCCTGCGCCGATTACGGAACGGCGATTCCTAGTGCCGTTCATCTTGATCACGAGCTTGTTCTTCTTGTGGGCGTTCGGCGTCAATTTGAATGACATTCTGATTCCGCATTTGAAACGGGCGTTTGGGCTGAGCGATTTTCAGTCGTCTTACATCCAAGTGGCGTTTTTCGGCGGGTATTTCTTGGCCGCGCTCCCGGCGGGGTGGCTGATGGAGCGCATCGGGTACAAGCGGGGAATCCTATCGGGATTGGTGTTGTGCGCAGCGGGGGCGGTGTTGTTTGTGCCGGCCTCTTCGGCGCATGTGTACACCTACTTTCTTGTGGCGTTGTTTGTGATGGCGTGCGGGCAAAGTTTTCTGGAAGTGGCAGCAAATCCGTACGCGACGATTCTGGGACCGTTGCAAAGCGCGGAGCGGCGGCTGAATTTCGCCCAGTCGTTTAACGCAGTGGGGGCCGTAGCGTCGCCGCTTGTGGGCCGGGCTTTTATTTTGACGGGGACGGACTATTCGAGCGCACAGATTGCGGCGATGAGCGCAGCGCAGCTGGAAGCCTATCGCGCTAGCGAGGCAAGCACGGTGAAGGGACCGTACTTGGTTGTGGCGGCGATTTTTGTGCTGGTGGGCGCGATGATTGCGCTGACGCATTTGCCGGAGGTGCACGACGCAAAATCGAGCCAGGGGGCAAAGGCACGCGAGGCAATGGAAAACGATTCCCTTTTCACACATCCGCATTTGTTGAAGGGCGTGGTCGCGCAGTTTTTCTACGTGGGCGCGCAAGTGGGCGTAGCGAGTTTCGTGATTCGATACGCACAATTTTCGGTGCCCGGCATGGCGGCAAAGACGGCGGCGATTTATCTGCTGTGCCACCAGATCGGATTCATGTTGGGACGGTTCATCGGGTCGGGGATGATGAAGCAGATTGCGGCGTCGAGACTGCTGGCGGTGTTTGCGGGGGGTTCGGTGGTGTGCGCAGCGGTGGCGTTGCTGACGTCGGGGTTGGTGCCGGTGCTGGCAGTAGTGCTTATTGGATTCTTCCACTCGATCATGTTTCCCACGATCTTCGCACTCAGCATCAAGAATTTGGGGGCCCTCGTGAAGCGGGGCTCATCCTTGCTGGTGATGGCCATTATCGGCGGAGCGGTTTTCCCGGCGATTATGGGGCGAATCTCGGATGCGACGAATATTCAGCGGGCGTTTGTTGTGCCGCTGCTGTGCTATGCGTACATTCTGTATTTTGCGGTGGTGGGGTACAAGCCGGCCGAGGCGCGAATGATTTCGGTGGCGGCAGAAACAGAGAACGCGAGATGACTAACCGGCGGCGGTACTGCTTAACTCTGGATTTGAAGGACGATCCTAAGCTGATTGCGGAGTATGAGAGATACCATCAGCGGATTTGGCCGGAGATCACGCAGAGCATCAAGGATGCGGGCATCGGGAACATGGAGATTTACCGTCTGGGAGCGCGGATGTTCATGATCATTGAGGCGAATGAGACGTTTTCGTTCGAAAGGAAAGCCGAGGCGGACCGCACCAATGCGAAAGTGCAGGAGTGGGAGAAGTTAATGTGGAAGTTCCAGCAGCCGCTGGGGGAAGCGAATCCAGGCGAGAAATGGTTGCTGATGAAGAAAATTTTTCAGTTGGATAAGTAGCGAGCAGAGGGGTCACGCAGAAGAGTGTCCTCAAGGGCTAATACGCGAAGCAGAGCATAGCAAAATGTCAGGCAAACTTACTCAACTGCTTGACGTAGCTCGGACGACTCCGGATTTTTGCCTCATTCCGTCCTCACTTCATTACTTCCATACTCTTAACATTACAGCCCCATGCCGCGGCACCTGCGCCGTGAATTCCCCCGAAAACTCGCCCAAATCCTTGTGCGCCCACAAATCCCGTACCTGAAGCGCGCCCGTAAACCCAAGATCCTTGAAACTCACTTTCACCGGAAACTCCCCCGCCCGGCTGAACAATCCAACCGCAACACTCCCATCCGCCAGAGGCTTCGCCCAAACTTCGAGCGGCCCCTCCGCCGACACGCGGTGCCCTTGTACGCCTTTGGGATCCTGGTCCACCGCGATCACTTCCTTGTTCAACAAGGTCGTCAAGTCGCGGGGCGTCACTCTCGTCAGATCATTTCCCGCCAGCAGCGGCGCCGCCAGCAGGCACCACAACGTCATATGTGTGACGTATTCTTCGTGGCTCATCCCGCCATTCCCGATTTCCAGCATGTCCGGATCATTCCAGTGCCCCGGCCCGGCAAACGCTTCCAGCCCTGCCTGCCCGAATCCGATTCGCGTCATCGAGCCGTAGTTGTCTTCAATGTCCCCGGTTGTTCGCCACAAATTTCCGCCGACTCCAGAGCCCCATCGCCACACCAAATCCCATCCGTACTCGCACAAACTGAAAACAATCGGACGACCGGTGCGCTGCAGCTCGTCGTGCATTTTTTTGTAAACCTCTTTAATTTGGCTGACCGGATAGACCTCCGACGCGCTGCACCAGTCATATTTCAAATAATCCACGCCCCACTCCGCGTAAGTCTGCGCATCCTGTTCTTCATGTTGGTAGCTGCCGGTGAACCCAGCGCAAGTTCTCGGTCCCGGAGAAGAGTAGATCCCGAACCGCAAACCTTTGCTGTGCACATAGTCGGCGAGCGCTTTCATGTCGCCAAAATTTTCATTTGGCACAATGCGCCCCTGCGTGTCGCGTCCCGCCTGCCAGCAATCGTCTACGTTCACGTAAATGTATCCCGCTGCTTTCATCCCGTTGCCGGCGATCTGCTCTGCCGCGTGACGCACGTCTGCGGCCGTCACTTTGCACGCGAAATGATTCCAACTGTTCCAGCCCATCGGCGGAGTTTGTGCGACGGAGGATTGCGCTCGCGCGGCACCTCCCACGAAAAGCATAATTACAAAAACACTCAGGATGGTTCGAGTCGACATTGTCCGGCCCCGCAATTTTCAGAGGATTAGGGCGCGACAATACCACGCCTAAACCATTCCCGCCACAAGCAACTGCCGGCAAGATGACGATCTGCAAGAATCTGCTTCTCGCCGCAGCCTTGGCAGTAAGATTAGGAGTCCAAGCGGAAGCGCCCTGCACCCCGAAGTTGCCTGTTTCTGCGATTCCGCGAATCAAGGGAGCTGCCATTTGCGCCGCGAGAAACTGCTATTCACACCGGGGCCGCTGTCCACCAGTGAAAGCGTAAAACGCGCCATGATGCGCGATTTAGGCTCGCGCGATGGCGAGTTCATTGAAGTGGTCCGAAACATTCGCCGGCGGCTGCTACAAATTGGTGGGGTCGAGAATCGTGGCTACGAAGCAATTCTGATGCAAGGTTCGGGCACATTTGCGATTGAATCCGTCATTTCTTCCGTCATTCCTCGGGATGGAAAATTGCTTGTCCTTATCAACGGAGCCTACGGCAGACGCATGGCGCAAATCGCCAAAACGCTGGCCATCAAAACGGAAACGGTCGTTGTTCCGGAGTCGTTGCCCATTGATGTTTGCCAAGCGGAAGCTATGCTCGTGCGCGATCCTGGCATCACGCACGTAGGTGTGATTCATTGCGAAACCACCACTGGAATGCTCAACGCGGTGGAAGCCCTCGGCAAAGTGGTACGCCGTCTCGGGCGGGTGTTCGTGGTGGACGCAATGAGCAGTTTCGGGGGAATGCCGCTGCCTGTTGCCGATTGGTCGATCGATTTTCTGATTTCTTCAGCGAATAAGTGCATCCAGGGGGTGCCCGGATTCGGTTTTGTGCTGGCGCGGCGGGATCTTCTCATGGAATCGGAAGGGCGAACGCGAAGCGTGAGCCTCGATTTGATTTCCCAGTGGAAAGGACTGGAAGCCGACGGGCAATTCCGTTTCACTCCGCCGACCCACGCGTTACTTGCCTTTTGGCAAGCTCTCGAAGAGTTGCAAGCGGAAGGAGGAGTCGCGGGACGCGCCGCCAGATATGCGACAAACAAGAGGGTGCTCAGCGAAGGCATGGGCAAGCTGGGATTCGAATCCTATCTCGCGCCGGAACATCAAAGCTCCATCATTACTTCGTTTCGCTATCCAAAACATCCGAACTTCAACTTCTCGCAATTTTACGAGCGGCTTAGTGCCAGGGGCTTTGTCATCTATCCTGGAAAGGTCAGCGATGCCGATTGCTTTCGAATCGGGACGATTGGCCACATCTTTCCTAAAGATATCGAGGCCCTGGTTGCGGCTATCGGCGAGACGCTTAGGGAAATGGGCATTGCGCAATTGCAATCTGGGTCGGGCACAGGACAAAAACAAGAAACGAGGATGACTGGGGCCAGTTCATCGAATTAGGTGAATTTCGGAGCTGACTGCATGGCTAATTCCAACGCAAAGCCTCCGGACTATCATGGAAAACTAAAGGCCCTCATCCTGGATTGGGCGGGCACTACCGTCGACTTCGGTAGCCTCGCGCCGGCTCGGACATTGCAACGTCTATTTGCCAACTCCGGCGTTCAGTTGAACGAAGCAGAAACGCGGCGCGACATGGGACTGCCCAAGAAGGAACACATCAGCCGAATACTTTCGCAGCCAAGAGTGAAGCAAGCGTGGCAATCGCTGCGCGGGGAAGCGCCCACGCAGGCTGACCTGGATAAACTCTATCAGCTATTTGTTCCGCTTCAGTTTTCCTGCTTGGCGGAATACTCGGCGATGATTCCCGGCGTGGTGGAAGCCGTGAAACGGTTCCGCGCCCGCGGCTTGAAAATCGGTTCGACGACCGGGTACACGCGAGCGATGCTCGACTTGTTGCTGGAGAACAGCGCCAAAGCGGGCTATCAGCCAGATTGCAGTCTCTCCCCCGAAGATGTGGGGGGTGGTCGGCCGCATCCGTACATGATTTATGAGATTGCGGTGAGGCTGCACGTGTACCCACTGGCTGCCATTGCAAAAATTGGTGACACGTCGGCTGATATTGAAGAAGGGCTAAATGCTGGAGCGTGGTCCATCGGGGTAGCGGCCACGGGGAATGCGATCGGGCTCTCGCGAGAAGAATTTCATGCCCTTCCCCCTGCGGAGCGGACAAAACGTCTGTTGGATGCTCGGGCAGAACTCGAGCAGGCGGGCGCGCACTTTGTTGTGGACACGTTTGCGGAACTGGATGCGGTGTTCGATGAGATCGACCGGCGTCTTGAATCTTCCGGGAGCCCCGCTAAGGCGATCCGAAAGGAAGCTTAAGAACCAGCGGCGAGAATCGTGCGCCAGGCGCGGAGCGCTTCGCCGACAGTCCAGGCTTGCGCGATGCAGCCGCGTGGCGTGAACGGCGGTTCTCCGTCAAAAATCTCTCCGAGCGTTCCTAGCCCATACGAATGGATCTGCGCAAGGAGCGGCCGCAGAAAACTTTGTGCCGCATCGCGGTCCCGGTAGACCCGCCAGTGCGCGAGCACAAACGGGCCTATCAACCAGCCCCACACTGTTCCTTGATGGTAGGCACCATCGCGGTCGCTTGGACCGCCGCCATAATGACCCTTATAGCTAGGGTCCCCCGGCGCGAGGCTTCGCAATCCATGAGAGGTGAGCAAGCGGCGGGAGCAACAATCGACTACGGCTTTTTGTTGATCTAGAGCCAGTGGGCTTTCCGGTAAAGACACAGCTAAAATTTGATTTGGACGAAGCGATGCGTCATTGCCCATTCCCGGAGCGTTGATCACGTCGAAGCAACAACCGGAAGCGGCATTCCAAAATTTTGCGAAACTCTGTTTTACGGCTGCGGCCATTTTTTCGAATGGTTCAGGCGACTCGCCCACTACCTGTGCCAAAGCGGCCATGGTTTTCAGCGCGTTGTACCAGAGTGCGTTGATTTCCACCGGCTTGCCGATTCGGGGCGAAACGACCCAATCACCCACCTTGGCGTCCATCCAGGTGAGCTGAACGCCTTTTTCCCCCGCGTAGAGAAGGCCATCGGCCTCGTCGACGTGAATTTGATAGCGGGTCCCTTTCCGATACGCGCTAATAATTCCGGTCAAGACTGCGTAGAGCTTCGACAAGGTCTCGGCATCGCGAGTTGCGTTGAAATATTGCCTGACCGCTTCGAAGTACCAGAGAGCTGCGTCCACAGTGTTGTATTCGGGCCGCTCGCCGGAATCGGGAAAATTGTTGGGAAGCATTCCGCCATCCACATAACGGGAAAACGCCAGGAGGATTTTCTTCGCGACGTCGAAACGCCCGGTCGCGAGCGTGAGCCCCGGCAGCGCAATCATGGTGTCCCGGCCCCAATCGCCGAACCAGTGATAGCCGGCGATGATGGACCTCCCTTCGGGCTCGCCGGGCAAGCTGCGTCTCACAATAAATTGATCGGCCGCCAGGACGAGTTGGCGAATGGATTCGGGCGCACTCGAAGCAGCCTGGGAGTCGTGTCCTTCCCACATGGCGAGCAGTTCGCTCTCCCGTTTGAAATGTTCGGAAAGGCTGCGGTCTCCATCGAGATCGGTCTGTGGCTCGGTGGTAAAGACAAACGCGATGCTTTGCCCGGGAGCAAGCTCCACGGACGAAGTGGCCGCGAGGAGGTGATCCTCGCGGTCGTCCAGCCCGCGAAGTCTTTCCATCGGCAGGAAGCAGTCGCGATGCCACTCGTGTGCGGGAGCGAGCTTGGCGCCCGCGCTCAAAAGGTGGAACGGCACGGCATTGTCAAACGCGGTGATCTGAATTCCACTTGCGACGAATTCGACCCGCATCCGCCAATTCCCGGCATGCGTGCTGGCATGAAAGTCCCTGTAGTTCACAAGAGCTTTGAGTTCGAGATGCACGGGAACCCGAGCGCGCACCAGCGAATACTGAACAAACGCGGTGTTTTCGCCGTGACGCATCCAAATGCGTTTTTCAAGCAGCGCGTCGCCCAGCGCAAACCTCCAAACGGGAACTGTGCCCTCAATCCGAAAACTCTCGATGTTGAGATACCCCTTTGGCTCAACGGCGCCGCTGGCCCAGTGATTCGTGGAGAGCGCGTACTCGACTGCGTCATAACTGGCAAATTCTTCGAACTTGGCCACGAGTTGCGCCCGGCCGGCGGGTGGGTTGAGCGCGGCAATCAGCAAGCCGTGATAGCGGCGCGTCAAGTTGCCGCTCACGGTGCCGGAAGCGAAACCGCCGATGCCATTGGTCACCAGCCACTCGCGTTGCTCGGCAACATCTAGGACACAACAAATTTCGCGGCCAAACTTGATCGTGGCCGGGCAAAGCAAAGGTTTAAATCTCGGCGGTGTCAACGAAGCCATCTTGCGCACTTGAAGCAAGGGGATTGTAACGAATGGGCCCGCGGGCGCTTGGAATTCTGAAGAGCGTTGGTGAACCGGGCAGGACTCGAACCTGCAACCCGCTGTTGAATCCAGAAACGGTAAGTAGTTGGCTTTTCTTGCATTTCCATGCGTCGTGTATCACGGTTTTTGAGGGTGTTTGGCAGGGTTTTGTTCCCAAGGTTGTGCCCAGCTTCGT
>Ga0187778_10002518_pt1 | contig 12494 bp, 8 predicted proteins | sample 1015_Q2_SP5_20_M_FD_132418 | JGI IMG/M metagenome (GOLD analysis project Ga0187778, IMG submission 132418) | Tropical peat soil microbial communities from peatlands in Department of Meta, Colombia - 1015_Q2_SP5_20_MG | ecosystem: Environmental > Terrestrial > Soil > Wetlands > Peat | place... | reverse complement strand
GTGCCCACCCGCTCGCTCCCCATGACCACGATCGTATTGGCGACGGCGCCGATGTCTCCCGCCGCCACCTTGCGGGCGATGAGGTGCTCGAGCTGGGTCTCCTCGGTGGTGACCAGTAGCAGCGTGGTGACCGCGGTGTGGTCGTAGCGGTGGGCGTCGATGAACGATCGATGCCGCCACACCGGCAGGCAGATCTCCATGCCCAGCGTCTCGCTATCGCGGTGGATGATCTTGCGGTAGAGATCGTCGAAAATGTACGGCTGGATGTAGTCGCCCGGCACGTCCATCGGCTCGACGCCGTCCACCACGATGCGCCGGCTCCCCGCGCCCAGATGGAAATACACGAACGGGCGCACCGTGTAGAGCGCCTGGTTGTACTGCGCCTTCCAGTTCCAGTCGAACTCGAGGCCGTCGCCGCTGGGCACCTGGTAGTCTCGCAGCTTGCCCACCCACGGCAGCGCGTCGCAGTAGTAGGCCTTCATCTGCTCGGCGGGTGGGTATGGGTCCGCCATCGGCAGCACCGAATGGGTCCAGCGCCCGAGGTCCCACCGGTGGAGCCGCGCCGCGTAGGCGTGGTGCTGCTGCGAGTCGCCGCGCACGTTCATGTCGAAGACGATGCCGGGCGCGCCTTCGGCCTGGCGGCCGTGGTGGCCGAACGCGAGACCCAGATGCGTCTTGCCGATGCCGGTGGCCCCGTAGACCACGGTCAGCGTCCCCGGCAGTAAGCCGCCCCCCAGCATCTCGTCCAGCCGTGGACTACCCGTCCCCACGCGCGTGCTCATACACGGGAGATTTTACCGACCGCGATGCGGGTCGGCAAGGCGCCGGGCTCTTCTTGACACATCGCGGAGCCGGGTCCTACGCTCGATACATGCCACGCCGTGTGATCTGGTACCCGGCGGGGTCTCCGGCGGGCTCCCTGCTCTCCACGCTGTCCGGCGATCTCGAGCCCCGTCCGCTCCCGGCGCCGACTTCGCCCCGTGTCGGCCCCGACGAATCCGCAGCGGTGCTGGTGGACCTGACCACGGGCGATGTCGAGCACGCAGCCCGGCTGGCCACGCTCGCGCCCGACATCCCGATCGTCGGCCTGATCGCGCCCGGTGCCACGCCGGCGCTGCCGTGCTATGCGTACGTGACCACGCCCGCGGTCCCCGCGGTGCTCGCCACCACGCTGCAGAACGCGTGTGACCACGCGAGCGCCCGGCGCGAAGCCGAGGCCACGCGTCAGGAGCTCGAGGAGCTGAATCAGATCGGCGTCGGCCTCTCCGCCGAGCGGGACACCGACGCCCTGTTGGACCTGATCCTGACCAAGGCGCGCGAGATCACCCAGAGCGACGCGGGCTCGATCTACGTGGTGGAGGAGGAGACCGACGGCGTCGGCCGCCTGCGCTTCAAGCTGGCCCAGAACGATTCGGTCAGCGTGCCCTTCACCGAGTTCACGCTGCCCATCGACGACACGAGCGTCGCGGGGCACGTGGCCCTCACCGGCTCCGTGCTCCAGCTCGACGACGCCTACGTGCTCCCGCCCGGCTCGCGCTTCCGGATCAACCGGGAGTTCGACGAGCGCGTGGGCTACCGCACCCGCTCCATGCTCGTGGTGCCGATGGCCACGCCCCAGGGGACGGTGATCGGCGTACTGCAGCTCATCAACTGCAAGCCGGACCCCTCGGCTCGCGTCCGGACGCCGACCGATGTCGAGACCCACGTCACTCCGTATCCGGAGCGGTTCCGGAGCCTGGCCGCCTCGCTCACGTCGCAGGCCGCGGTCGCGCTGGAGAACAGCCGCCTCTACCAGTCGATCCAGACCCTGTTCGAGGGCTTCGTCCAGGCCTCGGTCACCGCGATCGAGGCGCGCGATCCGACGACGTCGGGGCACTCCTTCCGCGTCGCCGACTTCACGGTGGCGCTGGCCACCGCGGTGGATCGTGCGGACCACGGGCCGTTCGGCGACGTGCGCTTCTCCGCGGACGAGATGAAGGAGATCCGCTACGCCTCGCTGCTCCACGACTTCGGCAAGGTCGGCGTGCGGGAGGAGGTCCTGGTCAAGGCCAAGAAGCTGCCGCCGGGACACCTCGATCTGATCCGCCAGCGCGGCGAGATCATCCGGCGCGGCCTCGAGCTCGGCTTCGCACGCAAGAAGACCGACTGGCTCCTCCGCCACGGCCGCGAGGGATTCGCGGAGCGCGCCTCCTTCTGGGACGCCGAGCTGGCCGCGCTCCTCGCCGATCTCGAGCAGCACCTGAAGGCGGTGGTCGCCGCCAACGAACCCACCGTGATGCCCGACGACGTCTCCGCGGGCCTCCGCGAACTGGCCGGCCGCGCCTACACGGAGGACCTCGGCGAATCGCTGACGTTGATTACCCCGGAGGAGGCCCGCGTCCTCTCGATCTCGCGTGGCAGCCTGACGCCCGAGGAGTATCGCCAGATCCAGTCCCACGTCGTACACACCTACCAGTTCCTCCGGCAGATCCCCTGGACGAAGGAGCTTCGCCGCGTGCCCGAGATCGCCCGCTCGCACCACGAGAAGCTGAACGGTTCCGGCTATCCCGACGGATGGCGCGCGCCCGACATCCCGGTCCAGACTCGCATGATGACCATCGCGGACATCTTCGACGCGCTGACCTCGCGGGACCGGCCCTACAAGCCGGCCGTGCCCGTGGAGCGCGCGCTCGATATCCTGACCCGTGAGCGGCAGGTGGGCGCGGTGGACGGCGCGCTCCTGCAGATCTTCATCGCCGTGCGCCCGTGGGAGCGCCCGGGCCCGTCCTGAGCGCTCCCGCTCCCTTCCCTCACGCGGTGAGCAAGGCCGCGAGCACACCCCACGACGCCACCCCCGCCAGCATCGCGGCCGCCGCGGCCCAGTCGATCGCCCGCGGCCTCTCCACGTGTTGAGCCCGCAGCGCCAAAAAAAGGGGTCGCACCTCTCGCGACGCGCGGCGCCGCGATCCCGCCCAGACCCGGCGGCCGGCGTAGGCCCGCCGGGTCCGCGCCCAGTCGCGGCGCGTGATCGACCGCCGTTTCCTGCTCCGTGTGGTGATTCCTGCACGATGCATGTTTCCGCTCCTTTCGGTCTTCCCGTCACATCCGTCGCATGAGGCCGACGACCTTCCCCAGGATCCGGAAGTCGCCCCGCCCGGGCTCCACGACGATCGGCTTCATCGTCGGGTGCTCGGGCCGCAGCACCACCGTGGCTCCCTCGCGGGAGAGTCGCTTGACCGTGGCCTCCCCGTCGATCATCGCGGCCACGACCTCGCCGCTCGCGGCCGTCTCCTGCTTGCGCACCAGGACCAGGTCGCCGTCCATGATGTGCGCGTCGATCATGCTGTCCCCGCTGACCCGCAGCGCGAAAACGTCCTGACTGCCTCCGCTCAGCCACTCCGCGCGGAGCGGAATCGTGTCCTCGAGATTCTCCACCGCGGTGATCGGGGTGCCCGCCGCGATGCGGCCGAGCAGCGGGACGCCGGGTTCGGCGCGCCGCCCTCCGCGGGGCCCGGGCACGACCAGCGTGCGCGACGCGCGCTTGCCGGTGACCCGGCGCTCGAGCATTCCCTTCCGCTCGAGCGCGCGGAGGTGGTCGAACGCCGCGCGCGCCGTGAAGTGGAACCGCTCACCGATCTCGCGGACGGTCGGTGGGACACCGTGTCGCTCCGCGAAGCTCCGCATGAAGTCCAGGACCTCGCGCTGCCGTGCCGTCAGCTCTCTCACCCTGCGGGCCTCCTTGTCGGTTACGACTCCAACTCAGTTACGACTCCAACTCGGTTACGCGTTCCGGCCAGCGGCCGGCTCGTCCTCCAGCCGGCAATGGCCTTCCATAGACCTCAACAGATGATAGTCAACACCCGTTGAGTTAGACAAGGAAAAAAAGAGAGGCTACCCAGCAGGCTCCCACGGCTCGCAGGAGGGACACGGGCTGAAACCAGCCTCCTGGGCCTCGGCCGTTCGCTTGAAGTACACCCGATCAGCCTCGGCGATCCGCCTGGCCCAGCCGCACTCCCGCCCGTGGAACAGCTTCCCGCCCCGCTGAGCCACGTAGGCCTCCCCCTCCGGGATCACGATCGGGGCCGAGTCGACGGGGCTCGCGGCCGGTTCGGGAAGACTCTGCACGGCGGCCACCGACTCCGGCGACGGCGTGGCGGGAATGGCCGGATGGGACGGTTCCGGGAACGGGTCCGGCTCATTGATCTTGAGGTTGGTCTCGATCGTGGAGCGGAACTCGTCGCTGGCCCGTCTGAACTCGCGCATGGCTCGACCCAGCGACCGCCCCAGCTGAGGAAGATTCTTCGGCCCGAACACGAGCAACGCGATCACGAAGATGAGAACCAGCTCTTGCAGGCCGATGTCGAACATGGTGGCTCCGTCAGGCTCCGATCATACCATCCCGCTCGCGAGGCCGTCGCCGCCCCGCAACTCCTGCACGCTCTGCGGCGACGTCCTCGTCCCTCCCAGGGAGGGACGTTCCTCGGGCTCGATCCGCGGATTCTAGCACGCGCTTCTCCTTGCGCCCGCTCGGCGACGCACACATAATCAGACACTCGGTCGCGACCGAGTACGCATCCACACTTGGGACGGGAGGCAGCTCACACGATGAGACGGTGGACCACATTGGCGGTGATCGCAGCGCTGGCGGCGGCTCTTCATCCGGTGTCGATCGAAGCGCAGACGTCCGAAGCGGTCGGTGTCGTCACCACCATCGATGGACGGGCCACCGTCGGCCGAGCGAGTTTGCCGGCACCGCTCAACCTGAAATTCAAAGACGACGTCTTCGGCCGCGACAAGATCTCCACCCTGGAGAACTCGCTCGTGCGCGTGCTCATGGGGGGCAAGGCTATCCTCACCGTGCGCGAGCTCTCGCAGGTCACGATCAGCGAGGAACCGGGACGTGCGGTGGTCACGCTGCCCGACGGCAAGGTGGTCCTGGCCGTGGCCAAGCAGCGGATGCGTCCGGGTGAATCCATCGAGATCCGCACCCCGAACGCGGTGGCCGCGGTGCGCGGCAGCATCCTTTCCGTAGCCTTCGATGCCAGCCAGAATGTCACCACCGCTATCTGTCACGTCGGAGACTGCGTCTACGGTTTCGCCGGTGGCTCAACGAATCAGCTGCCTGCCGGCCAGGGCGCAAAGAACGGCCAGATCGGGCCCGTCTCGGCGGCCGACCAGAGCGCCGCCCTGGCCATCAAGCAGGGTGCGCACCAATTCAATCAGCCGGACGGCAGCGTCCAGAGTGGCATTGTCCAGACTCAGGCGATCCAGGCGGTGCAAGTCGCGCAGTTCGTGAACACGGGTACCGTGTCGACGCCACCGACCGCGCCCCCGACGCCGAGCCCAAGCCCCAACAGCGCGCCGGTGAACGCGATCACCAATACGCCGGTGGCGAGTGGAAACATCCCCGGCACCCCGCCGCCGCCCCAGGGTACCGGCACTGAGACGGTGACGGGCACGGGCACGCCTCCGCCGCCGGGGGGCCCGAACCTAGTGGTCAACGGCGGGTTCGAGACGGGTAACTTCAACGGCTGGGCGCTATCGGGAAACACCGGATTCACCTCGGTGACCACCGGCATCTACGCGAACAGCGGAACCTTCGGCGCCTCGCTCGGTCCGATCGGCTCGGACGGCACGATCTCGCAGACGCTGAGCACGACCGTCAACAGGCCGTACATCGTCTCGTTCTCCCTGTACAGCGACGGGGGCACGCCCAACGACTTCTCGCAGACGTGGGGTGGTACGACCTTCTTCTCGCAGACCAACATACCCGCCCACCCATACCAGAGCTACAGCTTCACCGAGGTCGCCACCTCGACCTCCACGGTGCTCGCGTTCAACTTCCGTGACGACCCGGGCTTCCTGGGCCTGGACGACATCTCGGTCGTCGCCGATCCACCCGTCTACTTCTTCGGGTCCGGGGACAGCCTCACTCGAACTGGCTCGGATCCGCTCCTCCGTATCACGAACACACCGGAGACGTTCGACTCCTTCATTCTCGTGTGCTGTGGGGCCCAGGTGAGGCTCGGTGGCCCCTTGCTCCAGGCCACGAACAGTGACCTGACCGTTCCCTATAGCCTGGTGAGCGTCATCCAGGGTGGCAATCTCGTCAGCACGACGACCGACCCCCTGGTTCAGCTCGTCGGCGGAACCCACAGCATCGGGATGGCGGCGGGAACCGGCGGGCTGCCGATATTCCAGATCTCCGGCGTCAACACCGCGACCGACCCGGCCACCGGGCTGACCCTCGGCACCGATCGGCCGCTCCAGACCGGTGGCGGGCTCCTCGATGCCTCCGGCGCCACGATCAACGCCTCTCAGGCGGTCCGCATCGACACCGCGCTGCTCGAAGCCAGCGCGCCGCTCTTGGCGCTGCGCAACGGCAGCCAGTTCACCAGCTCGGCCGATACGGTGCAGCTGTCGTATCAGGCCAAGGTCACGAGCCTGGGACCGCTCGTGGCCCTCGATCGCAGCGCGCTCACAGTGGCCAGCGGGGCCGCGGTCAACGTAGGTGGCGGGAGCGTGCTGAACGTGACCGGCAACCTGTTCAGTCTCGCCAACGGCGCGACGCTCTCGGTGCTGAACGGCCCCCTGGTCAGCGTCAGCGCCGGGTCGATCCTGAACGTCAGTGGCGCGCTGATCGCGTTCAGCGGCACCGGCGGCAACATCGTCTCGGTCAGCAACGGTCTCTGCCCGTGCACCTCGATCGGTGGGATCCCGGTGAGCCTCAGCGGCGGCGCGCTCGCCAGCAACGTCAGCATCAGCGGCCCGATCAAGAACGGCAGCCTCGGAACCCTGAACGTCGCGCCCAACTCCGCGGTGCTCAGCGTCAGCGGCGCGTCGACCAAGGTCACGATCAAGGGCATGTAGCGCAGGCCGCGGCGGCCGACAGAAACCGTCGGCCGCCGCGTCACGATTAACAGAAGACGGCACTCTCCCCGCCCGTTCACCCGCTGGTTTCTGTCGATCTTTCGCTCCCTTCCGCCCTCCCCTCTCGTGGCAGCAGCCTTGCTACCTCTGTACTCGCGAGCACGAGCGCGTGACCGCGCAACCCATGCGGGGAGACAAAGTGCATCTGATGCGGTGTCACAAGCGATTCGCCCTGGCGATGCTGCTGCTGGCCGCCGTACCATCGGCCGCCTTCTCGCAGACCGCCAGTGAGCACGCAACCAGTGTCGGCGTCGTCACCACCCTCGCCGGCGACGTCACGGTGGCGCGGGCGGTGCTTCCCAGCCCTCAGCCGCTCCGCTTCCGGGACGACGTCTTCCTCCGCGACCGCATCACGACGGCCGAGAAGTCGATCGTGCGGGTCCTGCTGGGAGGCAAGGCGCTCGTCACCGTCCGCGAGCTGTCCGCGCTCACCGTCACCGAGGAGACCGGACGCTCCACCATCGATCTGACGGCCGGCAAGATCGCCATGGGCGTGCTCCGGCAGCGCATGCGCCCCGGCGAGGTCATCGAGATCCGGACCCCCAACGCGATCGCGGCGGTGCGGGGCACGGTGCTCGTCGTGGAGCTGATCCCCGCACCGGGTGGATCCGGCGGAGCGCCCCGCTACACCACGAAGGTCACCGTCCTCCACGGCCTGGTCGAGGTCTCGGACCCGAACAACCCCAGCGCGCCCCCATCACAGGTGGGGACTCTCGAGAGCTGGTCCCGCACGGGCTCGGACCCCTTCTCGATGACCCAGCTGACGCCCACGGCCGCGGATCAAGTCTTCGGCGATCTCCACTCGGCTCCCCAGATCGCCGAAGGGCCGAGCGACTTCATCGGCGCGGTGACCCTCCGGGAGCAGGTGAAGGCGGTGGCAGTCGCCGAATTCCTGGCGCCCGAGATCGCCGGGACCGGCGCTGGCGGCGACGGCAACGCGTCGTCGAGCGCCACGGGCAGCCGGCCGACCACGACCTTCGGGGTCACCGACGCACCCGTCGTTCCGCTCCTCACCACCGCCGCCATCGACCCGGTCGGGCCGACTGGATCCGGGTCCGGTGGCGGCTCCGGCCCGGCCATGTTCTCCTTCGACGGCCAGACCGTGACGCAGCCGGGCAGCCTCTACTCGCTCTCGGCCGGACGCACGGACGCTCCCGCGGGTCCGGTCCTCGAGGCCACCAACAGTTCGCTGACCTTTGGCCAGAGCCTGATGGACGTCTCCGGCGGTGGCACGTTCGCGAGCACGACCACCGCCCCGTTGCTCTCTCTCGAGCCGTCCACGCTCGGCGCGTCGAGCATCCTGACCTTGAGCGGTGGCGCGCGCTTCAGCCTGATCGGCTCTCTCTTCCAGGCCCAGAGCGGGGGGCTGAACTTCAGCTCCGACATGCTCAACCTTTCCGGTGGGGCCAGCATGACGGGCAGCGGCACGTCACCGACGGTGGACATGGCCGGCTCGACCGCGGCCACGGCAGGAAACCTCCTGTCGGTCAGCGGCGGCGCGGTGCTCGATCTCCTCGCCGCGAGCGCACCCCTGCTCAATCTCACCAACAGCTCGGCGCTGACCACGCAGAGCAACCTCGTGGGCCTCTCCGGCGGCGCGCGGGTGAGCCTGAATCAGATCGCGTCACTGACCGCCAGCGCCGTCACGATCCGGGCCAGCGCGGTCAACCTGTCCGGCGGCGCGACCCTCACGGTGGCGGGCGACCTGTTCCGCATCGCGGGCGGCAGCACGCTGAGCGTGATCAACGGGGCGCTCGTACAACTGAGCGGCGGGTCCACGCTCACCTTGAGCGGAGCCCTCGTCAACTTCGTGGGAACCGGTAACACGCTCTCGATCTCGAACAACCTCTGCGGCGGCGGCTGCAGCACGATCACCGTCGGCAACCAGACCCTGCCGGTCCTTGTGCAGGGTGGCGGCTCGATCACCCTGGGCAACACGCCCATCGCGAACCTGACGGGGAATCAGCTGAACATCGCGCCGGGGTCCGCGGTGCTGGCCGTGACCGGCGGCTCCCAGATCAAGCCGCGGTAGACCCACCAGCTACAAGGTACAGCCCTCCGCGGGCAACGCTCAGTACTGCCAGGACAGGGTGAGCGTCCAGACGTTTCGGTTGTAGGCGAAGACGGGCAGGTTGGAGTCGGCCACCGTGCGCTGATACTCCGCGGCCAGGGTCAACGGGCACGGCGCGTTGTTGGTGCAGCCGATCGACGCGGGCCCGAGGTTGCCAAGCAGCGTCTGCTCGATCCGGAAAATGTGATTCTGCTCCAGATCGTAACGGTGCTTCGTGCCGGGAGCGATCGCGGGCAGGATCGCGTTCGTGTCGTAGTGCCGTTCGTGCAGATCGAAGTCGTACTTCAATCGGGTCGAGCCCCAGGGCAGCGTGTACTGAGTACCGGTCAGGAACCGATTGCCCCAGTAGCTGTAGTCGTGTCCATCGGCGTGCTCGTCGTCGAACTGGTAGCCGATGCGGATGTAGTGCTTGTCCTGATCGAACCGGAAGACGTGCGTGATACCCACCATGTAGTTCCGCGCGTCGCGATCCTCCACCGGAAGCTCGCCCGGCGTGGCGTAGAAGTCCTTATACTGGAAGCGACCTAGCAGCGTCGTGAGATTGTGCGCGTCCTCCACCAGCGTCCCGAATCCGGTCGCGGTGTGCCGCTGCAGGAAGTCCTTCGTGCCGAGGCGCATGTAGTCCCAGGAGTACAGGGCGCCGACCTGATAAGGGAGCGCGCCGATGGCCCCGCGGTAGCTCACCGACCCCGTCACCAGATGGTCCTCCACGTTGAAGGACGGAATCCGATTGTCATAGGTCTGGAAGAACGAGTACGACACGCTGGACTCCCACGGGCCGGTTCGAAGCCACGTGTACTCGAGCCGCAGGGCGGCGAGCTCACCCGGCGTCGCCGTCTTGCGGTACCGTAGCGACTCGGCGGTGGGATCGTGGCTCGGCTGTGGGACGACCGCGGCGTTGCTGTCGTACAGGAATCCCGTACGCACCTCGGCGTGGAAGCGCCGCTCCGCCTCGCGGGACGTGGCCAGCGTGTCGCGGATGCGTTCGGCGGGCCCCGTGAGCGCGGAGCCGGTCTGTAGCTTCAGCGCCGCGTCGACCTCCGCCACCGCCTGCTCGGGCAGCCCCAGGATCGCCAGCGTGAGACCCGAGTAGAACTTCACGAGCTGCCGGACGTTCGGGTTCGTCGAGGTCTCGGCCCGAAACGCGCGCAGGGCCCCCTGGTAGTCCTTCTTCCGGTAGCGGATCAGGCCCACATAGTAGCCGACGCCCTCGGTCCCGGGACGCTCGCTGAGGACGAAGGTCAGCGGCCCCTCCGCCTGGTCGTACTTCTCGAGGGCGAAGTAGGCCACGCCCAGGAGGAAGTTGATCGAGACATCCCGCGGCGCCCGGGCGCGTGCTTTCTCCAGTACCTCGGCCGCGGCGTCGGTCTTCTGCTGAGCCATCAGGACCAGGCCGCTGTAGTAGAGCGCCTCGACGTTGTTCGGGTCCTGCGCGAGAGCCTCCTTCAGCAGCGACAGAGCCTCGTCGTATCGCCGGGCGTCGTAGGCCAGGATCGCCTGGGCGACGAACACGTCGGCCTCGGACTGCTGGGCCAGAGCCGGCGCCACCCCACCCCCCGGCATGCTTCCAGGCACCCCGAAGCCTCCGAGCAACAGGCCGGCGGCCAGCACCAGGCCGAGCCACCCGCGTCGCGAATTTCCGGGGCGTGGTCGGATGAAGGGCATGAGCATTCGTCACGCGGGAGGACCGAGCCACTGACGCGTGAGTGGCTACTCTACCTAGAAGGGGCCTTGCTAGTCCAACTTTGCTGCGGGCTGGTCCCGGGGCCCTGCCTGCGCGTAATCTGGCAGGATGAAGGGCGAACCGGACTGGCAACGCCTCAGGGGCGCCGTCGCGGCCAGACGCCGGCCCATCCTCTTCGGGCTGGCGGATTTCCTCCGGCTGGACACGGTCAGCCAGCACCCCGAGGCAGTCCGTGCCGGCGCCCGGTGGCTGGCAGGGGCGATGCGGGATCGAGGCCTCCGGGCTGACATCATGGAAACTGGCGGGAATCCGATAGTTTACGGGTCACTGTCCGTTCCCGAGGCAAGCCGGACCATCCTGATCTACTGCCACTACGACGTCAAGCCGGCTCCGGCGGCCGGGTGGCTGCAACCTTCTCCGTTCGAGCCCGTCCTCCGTCGTGGAACCGCGGAGCAAGGCGCGCCCATCCTGGAGCTGGCCCGCGTCGCGGACGATCAGCTGCCCGACCATCTGCTCCACGGCCGCGGGGCCTCGGACGACAAGGGACCGATCTGGGCCCACCTGACCGCGATCCAGCTCATGCGCGAGCTCGGCATCCCGCCGCGGGTCGCCGTCAAGTTCGTCTTCGACGGGGAGGAGGAGATGGGGAGCACCAACTTCGGCCCTTTCACCGAGAAGCACCGCGACCTGCTGGCCGCCGACCTCGCGCTGGTCATGGACGGCCCTAAGGATGCGAGCGGGCGTCCCACGGTCGCGTTCGGAGCCCGTGGCATCCTCTCGCTGGAGCTGACCCTCGAGTCCGCCCGCCGCGACGTGCACTCGGGAAACTTCAGCGTCCCGAACGCCGCGTGGCGGCTGGTCGGCCTGCTGGCCTCGATGGCCGCGCCCGACGGCACCCCGCTGGTCGAGGGCCTCGAGGACGGCGTGGTACCCCCGACCGCCGCCGAGCGCGCGCTGATGGGCCAGGTTCCGCTGGACCGCGCCGCCATCGAGCGCGAGCTGGGCGTCCCGCTGCCCGTGGACTACCTGGAGCGGCTGATGTTCCGGTCCACCCTCACGATCCGCGGACTCAAGAGCGGCTTCACGGGAGGTGAGGCGCAGACCATCATCCCGCATCAGGCCACGGTCGCCTTCGACGCGCGGCTCGTCAAGAACCAGCGCGCGGACACGGTGTACCGACGCATCCTCGACCACATCCGGGCCCAGGGCTTTGCGGTGATCGAGTCCGCGGATGCCCCGATTCCCGACGAGCTGCGCGGGCGGGCGATCCGCGTTGTGGAGCGGCGCGGCTACGACCCCGCCAAGACGGCAGCCGACCTGCCCATCTCACGCCGCGTGATCGAGTCCGTCGAGCAGGCGCATGGGGGCGAGCCCGCGGTCGTATTGCCGACGATGGGCGGCAGCGTCCCCCTCTGGGCCTTCACCGACATCCTGGCGCTGCCGACGATCGTCGTGCCCTACGCGAACGCGAACAACCGGCAGCACAGCCCCAACGAGCACCTGCGGCTGGACCATCTCTTCCAGGGCGTGCTCACCACCGCCCACCTGCTCCACGACCTGGGCTAGCTACTGGCGGTGGGGTCCGGGGGCAGCTCCGACGCTGCGGCCCGATCGACGAGCCAGACTAGCCGGCCGGCCTCCGGAACGATGAGTTGAACCGGTAGACGCTCCGGCTCGCGAGGCCCAGACAGCACCTCGCGGAGCACAGCGGCCTTGTCGGCACCCGTGACCAGCAGACGGATCTCGGCCGCCCGGTTCAGGATGGGCGGGGTCAGGGTGATTCGAGCTTTGCCGAGCCTCGCGACCTGGTAGCCGACCACCCAGCGCCGC
>Ga0187778_10002517_pt1 | contig 12496 bp, 9 predicted proteins | sample 1015_Q2_SP5_20_M_FD_132418 | JGI IMG/M metagenome (GOLD analysis project Ga0187778, IMG submission 132418) | Tropical peat soil microbial communities from peatlands in Department of Meta, Colombia - 1015_Q2_SP5_20_MG | ecosystem: Environmental > Terrestrial > Soil > Wetlands > Peat | place... | reverse complement strand
CGCGATCGGAGCATCGCCATACACTCGGCACGATTGCGGTGTTGCGATCGATCGCTTTGACTCTGCACGACGATTCCCGTCGGCAAATGCGTTATGCGCACCGCCGATTCGGTCTTGTTCACATGCTGACCGCCGGCGCCTGAGGTACGAAAGACGTCGATTCGTAGATCGGCCGGGTTGATATCCACCGCGATCGCATCGTCGACCTCCGGATACACGAAGACGCTCGCAAAAGAGGTATGGCGACGGGCATTGGAGTCAAACGGCGATTTGCGCACCAGTCGGTGAACGCCGGTTTCCGTGCGCAGCATGCCAAAAGCGTACGGCCCGGCAATCTTCATCGTGGCGCTTTTTATGCCCGCGACTTCCCCGGCGGATTCTTCCAGCACCTCGGTCTGAAAGCCCTTGCGCTCGGCGTAGCGCAGATACATGCGCTCGAGCATGGCGGCCCAGTCCTGCGCCTCCGTGCCGCCGGATCCGGCCTGGATGTCCAAGAAGCAATTGTTGGGATCGAGCGGATTGCCGAACATGCGCTGGAATTCCAGGTCACCGACCTGTCGTTCGAGCTTGGCCACGTCCGACCCGATGGCCCGAAGCGTCGCCTCGTCACTGTCCGCGCGCGAGAGTTCAAATAATTCGGCCGCATCTCCCAGTTCGCTGCCGATACGCCGCATACGCGAGACAACGTCGTCGAGCAGCTTTTTTTCTTTTCCCAGTTCTTGCGAGCGTTTTTGATCGCTCCAGACCTCCGGGCCTTCGAGCTCCCGAACAACTTCCGAAAGACGCCGCTCTTTGGCATCGACGTCAAAGGTACCTCCGCAAGTCGTTCAAGCGAGCGCGAAGATCCGAAAGGGTTGCGGCGATTTGATTGATCTGTTCTGCGTCCATTGTGCGTCCCGCGAAAGCGGCGAATTATACGTTCACGAGGACAGTTGCTCGACCCGCAGGGCGAGGCGATGCTGTCCCCGAAACTCATCGATCACCGGCCGGTAGGCCAAGCGCGCGCAATCGGGCACGCTTTCCGCCCGGCCAAACCAGATTGCCGGCCAGCGTCGACCCTCGAGCGCCAAGGTAAGTTGAAGATGCCGCCCCTTTACGATGCGCTGCTCCAGAACATCAAATTCGTTTGCAAAAAGTGGCTCCGCAAAGCCCTGACCCCAGACGATGCGGTTGATTGCTTCGACCAGGGAATGCGTAATTTCGCCGGCTTGCAGAGCACCGTCGGTGGCCAAGGTGCGGGCGTACAGCGCGGGATCCGTGGTCTGCAGGGCCGCCGTCTCGAAGGCGCGCGCGAAATCCTCGAGGGCGTTGCGCGGAATCGTCAAGCCGGCCGCCATGGCATGTCCGCCGAACCGCGTAACGACTTCCGGCGCTATCTTGGTAACGCGGTCGAGCGTGTCGCGCAGATGGACTCCCTCAATCGAGCGGCCAGACCCTCGCAGCGAAGTTGCGTCGGCACGAGCAAAAGCAACCGTCGGGCGGTGATGACGATCCTTGATGCGCGCGGCGATTAATCCCACGACGCCGGGATGCCAATCCTCGCGGTAGAGAGTTATGGTTCGCCGCTGGCCGCCGGCGGGTCGACCCACGTCCGCGGCATCCAAATCGCTTTGCGCGGCAGCTTGCATGCCCTGTTCGATTTGCCGACGTTCGCGGTTTAGCTCGTCCAGACGCTGCGCCAACTCCCAGGCTTGCTCGGGATCGTCCGTCAGGAGGCACTCGATTCCTTGCGTCATGTCGGTCAGTCGTCCGGCCGCGTTGATGCGCGGGCCGAGAGCAAAACCCAAGTCCGACGCGCGCGCGGACCGTGCATCGCGTCCCGCCACGCGAAAAAGCGCCGCAACGCCGGCATGGATGGACCCGCGACGGATGCGCTCCAGACCCCCTTGCACGAGTATGCGGTTGTTGCGGTCCAGACGGACCAGATCGGCGACCGTGCCCAGTGCGACGAGATCGAGCAATGTGTCCAAGCGCGGTTGGGCGTTTTCGTCAAACCGCCCCCGCCGGCGCAATTCGGCCCGCAGCTGCAGCAGCACGTAGAACATGACGCCGACGCCGGCCAGATGCTTGGATGCAAACCCACAATTTGGCTGGTTCGGATTGACGATCGCTCGCGCGGCAGGTAGTCGACCGACCGGCAGGTGATGGTCCGTGATCAGCACATCAAGGCCCAAGGCATTGGCGCAGTCAACGCCTTCGACGCTGGCGATGCCGTTGTCGACCGTGATTAGCAGGTCGGGTGTACGCCGCGCCGCGAGCTCAACGAGCTCGGGGGTAAGGCCATAACCGTATTCGAATCGGTTTGGCACCAAATAATCGACTCGCGCGTTCATAGCGCGCAAACCGCGCAGCGCAACCGCGCAAGCGGTCGCGCCGTCGCAGTCGTAGTCTGCAACAACCAGTATTCGTTGCTGGCGTTCAATTGCGTTGGCAAGCAAGCCGGCCGCCTGGTCCGACTGCGACATAGTCGTTGGTGCGAGCATTTCGCGAGTGGAAAGGTTCAGTTCCGCCTCCGTGCGGACCCCGCGCGCCGCGAGCGCCCGCGCTATCGGTGCCGGCATACCGAGGTGTTGCAAGCGATGCGCAGCCTGCGGGTCGAACTCTCGCGTATGAAACCGTACGCTCATGCGCGACCTGCCCCCAGCGTCGGCGAGGAATCCGCCTCGGCAAACCAACGTCGCAAAAGCGCGGGGGACGCACGCAGGCCGCGTGCGCGCCAACGCCACCAAGGGGCGTGCCGAGGAAGAACGAGTGTGCGCACCGTTTGCACTCCGCAAAGCACAATCTCGAATTGCGCTGCACCTTGCCCGCGAGCGGCGGCCAACTCGCGCTCAAGCCGCTCTTCGAATAATGGCAGGCGCTCCAACCAGGATCGCCAGTCCTGGTAGGCAAACGGTCGCGAGAATGTCCGGCAAACCGAGAGTGTGTCACCTCCCGATTGCCGCGCACCGGCGGGTTCGCTTGCAATTGCCCCGTTGCCACCGCTTGCCAGCAACCATCCGCGCAGCACGGCACTATCGATCAATTCCTCTTCCAGCAACAGTTGCGTGATTCGGCTAAACGATAAAGGCTCCCACTGTCCGCCGCCATGAACCCAAACCGCGTTGACCGGTTGGGCGCCAAACCGCTCCCGTGCGACGTTGATGGCGCTCGTGTGCCAGAGCATTTGAATTTCGTTGGCAAGTGCGCGCCAGGCGCCCGCATCGGTTCCGCTTGGCAGGCGCTCCTGCACAGCTTGTCCAAGTACGGCATCGAGCAAGGGCGCTTGAAGATCCATCGGCGCATCGGCGAGAAGAAACCAATGACCGCTAAGGGCCTGGATGCGCAATCCCAAATCGCGTAACGCCGAGGCACGCCCCGGCGGCGCCGTGCGGTCAAAAACCTCGCCGCGCAGCGCCTCGTTTGCGAGCGTAAGAAGGCCATCGAGTTCCTCGGCCCGCAACGGTGCCTCCTCGAAATCCGAAACAATCACATGATCGTGAGCTACCGCCATGTGTACCGGATCGCAAAAGGCAATCCAACTGCCCGGTGCGGCCGGTAGGCCGCCGCTCAGGGCCCGCCAAGCATACGGAGCGGTCACGGGTCGTTCGGCGTCAATTCCAAAGCTTCGAGCCAACCAAGACCAATGCGGCGAGCCAACGGCCGATTCGGTCGCACGAAATTCGGTTCCCGCTTGCGCGCGAGCTAGTCGCTCGGAGAGTCGCGGCGCCTGCGCCGCCCCAAGGATATCTGGCGCCAGCACTGCCGGCAGCAAAGCACCGGGAACGACCAAGGTCCATTTCATCGGCCCAGTGTATGCGATATCCGCTACGGCCAAAAAAGGGTGGTTTTTCCCCGTAGCGCGCACCGGATCATTTGCAACAATCGGCAACGGAATGCCTTCGTCGTTGCAAATGGAAACGCATGCGGCGCGGCGGACCAAGCCGGTATCCCTTTTTGTCGGCTATCGTGGGTATATGGACTATCGTTTTCTTCGGTTCGTGGTATTGCTTGCCCTGTCCCTGGCGAGCGTCGCGGGGGCCGCGCTGCTGTCGGCTTGCGCGAACCAGTCGGGTAGCGCCAGCAGTCCACCGCGGGGCGCCGCGGTTGCCGCGCAAAGCCAAGAACAACCAATCGACCGCGATGCGGCCGGACTGCTCGATCGAATTTCCTGGGGTGTCACCGCCTCGGCGTACCAGCAGGTTCGCGCGCAGGGAGCGGCTCGCTGGCTGGCCGACCAACTCCAACCTGACGAGCGGGCGTCCTTGCCGCCGGCGGTCCAAGAGCAAATTGCCGCGATGTCAATTGAGCGTACGTCGCTGACCGAACTGGTCTATGCGCTGGAAGCACAACGCAAGAGCGCCGAGGAAATAACCGACGACGCGGCGAAGAAGGCCGCGCAACACGACTACCAGCTTGAGTTGAACCGACTGGCACGAGAGGCCGCGAACCGCGAACTTTTGCGCGACTTGTATTCGCCCAAGCAGCTCCAGGAGCAAATGACCTGGTTTTGGGTAAATCATTTCAGCGTGCACCAGCAAAAGCACCTGATCCGCGCCATGGTCGGCGACTATGAGCGCGTGCTTCGTGCTCACGCCCTGGGGTCGTTTCGGGACCTGCTGGCCGTAAGTGCGCATCATCCGGCCATGCTGACTTACCTGGACAATGCCCAAAACGCGACGGGACACATTAACGAGAACTATGCACGCGAGTTGCTGGAATTGCATACGTTAGGGGTTAACGGCGGATACACCCAGCACGATGTGCAGGAACTCGCGCGAGTTTTGACCGGTTTTGGGGTTAACAAAAACGATCCGGTCGCAAGCGAAGCTCCCAGGGTGCGACCGGCGTTGGCGGCACAGTACGTGCGCATCGGACTTTTTGAGTTCAACCCGAACCGTCACGATTACGGGGATAAAGTGGTACTGGGTCAAACGATACGAGGACGCGGGGCAAGCGAACTGGACGAGGTTTTGGACATGCTCAGCCGGCATCCCGCAACCGCGCGGAATGTCAGCCGCAAATTGGCACAATTTTTCGTAGCCGATGAACCGGCGCCTAGCCTAGTGGCCGCGATGCAGAAAGAATTTCTCCGCAGCAACGGTGACATTGCGGCAACCCTGCGGGCGGCATTCGATTCGCCGCAGTTTGCGGCATCGCTGCATACAAAATTCAAGGATCCGATGCATTTCGTCGTTTCGGCCGTGCGTTTGGCATACGATGGCAAGCCGATTGTCAATGCAAACCCGATGGTCAACTGGCTCAATCGACTCGGAGAGGCTCCGTTCAATCATGCAACGCCGGACGGGTATTCCTTGATGGAATCGGCCTGGGACGGTCCGGGCCAAATGGCGGTGCGGTTCGAAATCGCCAAGGCGATCGGCATGGGTAGCGCCGGCCTGTTTAAGTCCGAGGGACCGAACGCGGCCGAAAAACCTGCCTTTCCGCAACTTGCCAATGCCTTGTATTACGAAAGCACGGAGCACAACTTGGCGTCGGCAACGCGGCAGGTACTCGAACAAGCCGTTTCGCCACAGGAGTGGAACCTCTTTTTGCTCAGTTCGCCGGAATTCATGCTTCGTTAGCTCGCAAACTATGGATCGACGGCACGCCCTTTGTACCCTGACCGCATTGCCTTTGGTCGGCATTCGGCTGCAGGCTTTTGCGGCGCCGGCCTCCGGATGCAAGTTTCTGCTGGTTTTTCTACGTGGTGGACTCGATACCACTAGCGTCGTAGTGCCCGTGGGATCGGAGTTTTATTATCGCGTGCGACCAAACATTGCCATTGGAGCTCCGGGAACGCAGGCCGATGGCGCCTTGCCGCTGGACAGCTACTGGGGGCTGCACCCGGCCCTGCGCGAAACCCTGATGCCGTTGTACGCGCAAAAGCAAGTGGCGTTCGTTGCGTTTGCCGGCACGGACGACGTCTCTCGCAGTCATTTTGAAACGCAAGACAGCATTGAGCTGGGCCAAGGATTGGGTTCCGGACGCGATTTTGGATCGGGTTTTCTCAACCGGCTGGCATCGGTCGTAGCCGGCATGAATCCCATTGCGTTTACCGAACAATTGCCCCTTTGCATGCGAGGCGAGCACCGTATTGGCAGTATGGCGCTACAGTCGGTGGCCAAGCCGGCCATCGATCCGCGTCAACGCGATCTGATCGCGAGCATGTATGCACCGACGCGCTTTTCGGTGCCCGTCGGCGAGGGTTTTGCCGTTCGCGAGGAAATTATGCGCGACTTAGCTGACGAAGCGGATACCGCAGGGCGAGGAGCGGTGTTGCCCAAGGGCTTTGAGCGGGACGCCCAGCGCATGGGAAAACTACTGAGCGAGAGTTTTGATTTGGGGTTTATCGACGTCGGAGGATGGGACACCCACGTCGGTCAGGGCGGGGCAAAGGGCTACCTCGCCAACCGCCTGGACGAACTTGGGCGGGGACTCGCGGCATTTGCCGCGGAGATGGGCCCCCATTGGCGCGACACGACCGTGGTGCTAATGAGCGAATTTGGCCGAACCATGCGCGAAAACGGCAACCGTGGCACCGACCACGGACATGGCACGACGTACATCCTTGTCGGTGGAGCGGTCCGTGGCGGGCGGTTTGCCGGTGAACAACAGGAAGTGACGGAGGCGGGACTGTTCCAAAAGCGTGACTTGCCCGTTCTGAATGAGTACCGCGCAGTGCTCGGAGGACTGTTTGCACGACTCTACGGCTTGCGGTCCGACCAGCTCGAGCGCGTTTTCCCCGGGGCGCACGCACGCGATCTGCAGCTCGTCTGAGGATGGTGCTGGCGTGATTCGTTAGAATCGCGCGACGCAGTCTTTACTGGCACCGGTCTTGAACATCCCTTACGAAGTCGTTATCGGCCTTCGGTACACGCGCGCGGGCCGGCGCGCCCGACGCCGCAACGCGTTTATTTCCTTTATTTCTGCGGCATCAATGGCGGGCATTGCGCTGGGCGTGATGGCATTGATCGTCGTGCTAAGCGTGATGAACGGATTTCAGCGGGAGGTGCGGGATCGCATGTTGTCGGTGTTGCCGCATATCGAAATACAGTCCCGATTTGGCACGCTTTCCGACTGGCGCGTCGTAGCCCAGGCGGCCCGCAAGGACCCGGAAGTACTCGCCGCCGCTCCGGTGCTCGAGTCCCAGGCAATGTTCGTTCGGGACGGTTCGGTGCGGGGTGCAGTGGTCGAGGGAGTGGATCCCTCGCTCGAACCCACGGTTTCGGAGGTTCTGAACCATTTGCAAGGTGCGGCGCTCGCCGGGCTTCGCGAAGGGGGATTTGGCGTTGTTCTGGGAATTGATCTGGCTCGTTCGCTCGGCGTAGGTGTAGGCGACGCGGTGACGATTGTGGCGCCGCAGGGCAGCTTCACCCCGGTGGGGATATTGCCGCGAGTCAAGCAATTTCGAGTGCTGGCGACCTTCGAATCGGATCATTATGAGTACGACAGCGGCCTCGCGGTGATTCATCTGGACGACGCCGAACGTCTGTTTCGGCAGGACGGTCCAAATGCCGTGCGGCTGCGTCTTGCGGACATGCAGCGCGCTCCGGAAGTTGCGCAGCGCTTGTCGGTTGCGCTCGGCGACGACCTGTGGGCCCGCGACTGGACGAGTCAAAACAAGACGTGGTTTGCTGCGGTGAAGGTGGAAAAGCGCATGATGTTCGTGATTCTGACTTTGATCGTCGCGGTCGCTGCCTTTAATCTCGTCTCAACCTTGGTTATGACGGTCACGGAAAAGCGATCAGATATCGCGATCCTGCGTACGCTGGGCGCCAGTCCGGGCAGCATCTTGTCGATCTTCATCATTCAAGGGGGGCTGATCGGCGTTCTGGGCACCTTGCTGGGAGTGGTCGGGGGTCTGTTGCTGGCCTGGAACTTGGACGTGATCGTTCCGGCGATTGAACGCACTTTTGGCGTTCACTTTCTCGATCCCTCGATCTATTTCATTAGTGCCTTGCCGTCGGATCCGCGCGCGGGAGATATCGTACCGATCGCGCTCATCTCCCTTGTACTGTCCTTGGTAGCGACGCTCTATCCCAGCTGGCGGGCGGCCCGCGTCGAGCCCGCGCAGGAATTGCGATATGACTGACGCTGAGCGATCCGACCCCGCTCAGGGTGGTTCGACGGCGGTCATTGCGGCGCGCGCCGTTGTCAAGTCCTATGGCGAAGATGGATTGTTTGTCGAAGTCTTGCGGGGAGTGGACCTGGACGTGCACCGTGGGGAAATACTTGCCGTAACCGGTGCGTCGGGGTCCGGCAAGAGCACGCTCCTGCATTGCCTTGGTGGCCTCGACGCGGTGAACTCGGGCACGGTGACTATCGAGGGGCAAGATGTGGCGACCTTGAGAGAGGTGGAGCGTGGCGTACTGCGCAACCGGACGTTGGGTTTCGTGTACCAGTTTCACCACTTGCTTCCGGAATTTTCCGCTCTGGACAACGTGGCCATGCCCCTCGCCATACGGCGCGAACCACGCCACGTTCGTCGCGCACGGGCCGAGCAAGCGCTTGCGGCCGTCGGACTTGGCCATCGCGTAACGCACTTTCCCGCGGAACTCTCGGGCGGGGAACGTCAACGCACCGCAATTGCCCGGGCCATCGTTACTCAGCCGACCTGCGTACTGGCAGACGAGCCCACCGGTAATCTCGACCGAGAAACGGCTCGCGCCGTGTTCGAGCAGCTGTTGGATCTTGCCCGCCGGCTAAACACCGCCATCGTGATCGTCACGCACGACGAGCGGTTGGCCGCCCGCTGCGATCGAGTACTCACGTTGACAAACGGGCGGCTCTGAGACCCGCGGTACAAAGCGCAAGCCATCACGGCGTTTGATCGACCTTTACCGTTTGCCCTCGTGTGCGCGGGTTGCGCCCACGGCAGCGCTTGCTTGCAGGCGAACGACGCCCCTCGTGTGAATACGCTGGCGCATCCGGCGGCTTCGGAAAGGAAAGAAGGGCGAGGGCGATGCGCACCGCGCGCCCCCTTGTCGTAGGGCGTCGTTCGACCGTTATGGCTGGGATTTCGAAAGAATCCTGCCTCCTAGCGACGGCGAAACAAGTCTGACATCACGGCCGTACCCGCGTCGCACGCGTGGTTCAGACACGGAAGCTGAAATCCGGCCTCCATCGATTTGAGCAAGGAGAACGACGTGTAGAAGTTCTCGCTCTTTTCGCCATCGCGGTCCTTGTCGTAATCGTTGGGCTCCACAAGCAAAACAACCTGATTGGTGGTCGGATTCACGCTGTAATCGTTTTCGTCCCAGACGATCACAATCGCGTTATGGCCAACTTTCCAGGCCGGAGAACTGTGAATCGCGCGAACGAGTCGCTCGAGCGCCACGTCACCCTCGTACATGAGAGCCGGATTCAAACCGACGAGGGTTCCGTTGTCGTCAGGGTCGTAGTCACACTCCGGACCCGAGGTAGAACCATTGCGGCCGTGCTGGTCGTGACATTGATTGGGCACGATGTAGACCAGGTTGGGCAAATCGCCCTTTGCGAGATCCGCAAACAGGCCGTTCTCACCATCGAACCCAACGATGTTCTTCAAGCTATTTCGGCTGTCGCTGCCCGATTGAACGCTTGCGAAGTAGGCGAAGGGATTGTGCTTCACGGCGTACAGTGCCTGCACCGTTCCGTTTACGGTACCCGTTTCCGAGCCGCTCGCATGCGAAATGGTGAAATTGCTGGTCGTCGAGGACGTTGCCGGGGGAACCGGGGGGTTGGCGATCAGGTCGAGATTGGAAAACAAGCCGTCGGCCGTATTGACGCGGTCCGCACCGGTTGGCGGTAGCGACTCCTCGTAGGCCTTCCAGCTCATCCCGCGCTCAACAAGTTGGTCAGCGATGGTTTTACCGGTCGTATTGGAGGCCGCCGCGAAGGACACTTTGCCATCCACATCGATATCGCAGCCGGCGCCGGTGGCGGGATTTCCGGGTGGGCTTGGCTCGTTGGTGCAGTCCAGCGCGGGGGTCGCCGCATCCGTTCCCGTTCCTTGGATCGGACATATGAGTGTCGAAACGGATTCAAGCGACACGAATCCGTTACTGAGGTTTGTCGCACAGGTCGTGCTGTGCCAATTCGGAGAGTTGTCGTTCCGTATGCCAAAGTTGGAGCCACCCACGATCTCTAAGTAGTTGGTCAGGCTCGGGTGACCGACGGCAAAGTAGCTGCCGGCAAGGTTGGCGCGCTGCGCGTAGTGATTCGTAAACGGCATGTCCGGATTGCCAAGGATCTGGCCGTAGGCGTGATTTTCCATCATGATCAAAAACACGTGATCTACGGGTTCGATTCCGCTTGGCACGGGACCTTCTACCGCGAGCGCGGCGGACGAAGCCGTCGCGGCAACGATGCTGGCAAAAACCGCGTTGAGTCGATGTTTCATAAGCGAGCTCCTCACAATGGTTCGTACTTTGAGTTTTAATCGCATAAACAGACGGTCGGCGAGACCACAAGCACGCAGGAGAGGCCCCGCACTGTGCGGCCCGACCGAAACGTGGCCACGAGACGGCACACCCCGTAACTTTTTTCGTTTGTATTTTTCCGCTGGCCCGGCGCACCCCGCCGCAAGCCATTGCGGATCGATCCAAAGGACGCATTTACGCTAGCGTCCCTTTGCGACGACGCGGTGACATGTCATTGCGGAGGCCGCGGCTTTGTTCGAGCTATGGCGAACCTTGCTCTCGGACAGGGCCAATCGATCCCGGAAAACCGCCTGCCGGCGATTCACACAGAAAAAATTAACGGTCTTGTAACGCTGCCGGCGTATACGTCAGGCGACTTTCCGCGCACCTTTGTCGAGGTACTCCCCAGGACTTGTGCGACCAACAAGTCCTCGGCGCCCAAGCAGACAGCGCACGAACACGGAGCGTTGGTACAAAGGGCTCAAACGAACTCCTCCGAGTCGATCTCCGCCTGCGTGGCTGCGTTATAGCGTGCGCCGACGACCGATTTGGAATGGAAGACTTCGTCCATGCGGCAAATGGCATCGGAAGAAATTTGGAGCTCCGGTGCGGCAGCATTTTCTTGGAGATGATCGATCCGGGTCGTTCCCGGTATCGGAATAATGTCCACTCCCCTCGACAAGAGCCACCCCAAGGCGAGCTGGCTTGTCGTACAGCCAACTTCGGCCGCGATGTTGCGCAGGGTTGCAAACAGCGCCAAGTTCGCGGCGTAATTGATCGGTTCAAAACGCGGCATCTGTCTTCGGATGTCGTTGGCCGCAAGGGAGCTTGGATCGACCGCGGCGCCCGCAAGAAAGCCCCGCCCCAGCGGGCTGAAAGCGACGAATCCCACGCCCAGGCGGCGACATTTCTCGAGGACCGCGATTTCGGGGTTGCGCGTCCAAAGCGAATATTCGGACTGCAGCGCTGCAACGGGATGCGCCTTATACGCGCGGTCCAGCGTTTGCGCGGACACTTCGCACAGACCGATGGCGCGGATCTTGCCCGCCGCGACCATTTGGCCGAGCGCACCGACGCTCTCTTCGATCGGTATTCGCTTGTCCCAACGGTGCAAATAACAAAGATCGATGCTGTCGACGCGCAACCGCGTCAGACTGTCCTCAACGGTTTGTCGCAGCACGGCCGGTCGGCCGTCGATTTCCCGCACTCCGGCGGAATTTCGAAACATTCCGCACTTGGTCGCCAGCACGATTTCGCCGCGGCGAGTGCGTAACGTTTGTCCCAGGAGGGACTCGTTGGCACCGAAACCGTACAGTGCTGCGGTGTCGAAAAACGTATACCCAAGATCGAGAGCGCGTAACAGCAAGCGGGAAGCGGTTTGTGCATCTGGTGGCGTACCGTAGGCGTGCGAAAGACTCATGCATCCCAGGCCGACGGCCGAAACCGCAAACGGGCCCAGACGGCGCTGCTTCACGCCCCGTGCCCGCGACTTTTACTGCTGCGCCTGCAACAGGCGATCGATCCGGTCCAAGACGCGCATGGCCGGCAGGCACTGTGCAACGCTGGCGTTGGGCTCGCGGCCTTCGCGAATCGCACTGAAAAACTCCCGATCCTGCAGCTCGATACCGTTCTTGGAAACGGCGATACCCTCCAGATCCACCGCTTTGTCGTATCCATCGACCAAATCATCGTACCGGGCGACATAGGTTCCGTTGTCGCAGATGTATCGAAAGAAGGTGCCCAACGGGCCGTTGTTGTTAAAGGAAAGCGATAAGGTGCAAAGGGCGCCCGATGCCGTCTTCAATCCGATGCTCATGTCCATGGCAATACCGAGTTCCGGGTGCCTCGGACCTTGAAGAGCAAAAACCTGCGTTACCGGTTCAGTCGTTTGATACTGGAACAAATCAACGGTGTGACAGGCGTGATGCCAAAGCAAATGATCCGTCCAACTTCGCGGTTTTCCCAGAGCGTTAAGGTTGCTGCGGCGAAAAAAGTATGTTTGCACGTCCATTTGCTGAATCTTGAGCCTTCCCGACCGGATCCGTCGGTGGATCCATTGATGACTCGGATTGAAGCGGCGCGTGTGGCCCGCCATGGCTACCAGGCCGGTCTGG
>Ga0187778_10002515_pt1 | contig 12499 bp, 12 predicted proteins | sample 1015_Q2_SP5_20_M_FD_132418 | JGI IMG/M metagenome (GOLD analysis project Ga0187778, IMG submission 132418) | Tropical peat soil microbial communities from peatlands in Department of Meta, Colombia - 1015_Q2_SP5_20_MG | ecosystem: Environmental > Terrestrial > Soil > Wetlands > Peat | place... | reverse complement strand
GGCGCTGGTCGAGTCGATCGAGCAGCGCGTGGGGGCGCTGGGGCTGGCCGTGGAGGTCGCGCGGGAGGACGCGCAGCTGGTGGAGATGACCGCGTACGCGACGACGCTCGCGATGAACTACCTGACCCGCGGCCGGTTCGTCCAGCCGTGAGGCCCGCGTGACCCAGGCCGGGCTCAGGATCGCGATCCTCTACGACACCTGGGAGGACGGCGGGGAGGAGCCGACCCTGCCGCCCGGGGAGGCGCCGCCGGCGCGCCGCGCCCGGAAGAAGAAACCCGCCCGGCGGCCGCGGCGCCCCAAGCTCGACCGCGAGGAGATCTTCGAGGCCCTGGCCAAGCTGGGGCACGAGCCGTCGTACCTCGTGCTGGACGGGCACGACCCGTCGCTGCTGGCCGTGGCCCGGTGCAACGCCGACCTCATCTTCAACCTCACCGAGTCCTACGCCGGCGACGACACCAAGGACATGAACCTCGCCGCCTACCTCGAGCTGCTCGACAAGCCGTACACCGGCGCCGATCCCCACGCCCTCTACCTGGCGCAGGACAAGTCGCTCGCCAAGAAGGTGTTTCACTTCCACAAGATCCGCACGCCGTTCTTCGCCGTCTCGTACAAGGGCCGGCTGGACCACGCGCACGACATCGAGTTCCCGCTGATCGTCAAGCCGCTCTCCGAGGACGGGTCGATCGGCATCGACGCCACGTCGGTGGTCGAGAGCGTCAAGGAGCTGATGGAGAAGATCCACTACATCCACGACGAGTTCGACTCGCCGGCGCTGATCGAGGAGTACATCGAGGGACGCGAGATCTATGCGGCGATCCTCGGCGAGTCGAAGCCGGAGGCGCTGCCGCTGGTCGAGCTGGACCTCTCCAGGCTGCCCGAGGGCACGCCGCGGATCGCCGGCACCGACGTGAAGTGGGAGAAGGACTCCGAGGGCTACCGGAAGACCCGCTCGCGCGTGGTGGAGGACCTCGACGAGAGGACCGTCGAGAAGATCCAGGAGAAGGCCGTCGCCGCCTACCAGGCACTGAAGCTGCGCGACTACGGCCGCATCGACATGCGGCTCACCGCCAAGGGCGAGATCTACGTGCTCGAGGCCAATCCCAACCCGTGGCTCAGCTCCGGCGCCGAGTTCGCGATGGCGGCGCGTAAGTCGGGCCGCACCTACACCGACCTCATGCGCGACATCGTGGACCTGGCGATGGCGAGGTACGCCTAGCCGACCCGCACCTCGGCGTGCGCGCCGAGCGACGCCGAGCCCGTCAGGCCCTGCGCCACCACCTCGTCGCCGAGGATCGCCCCGTCGAGCCGGACGCGCTCCAGGCGGCAGTTGCGGCCCACGATCACGTTCTGCACCACGCTGTCGCGCACGACCGTCCCCGCCTCGATCGACGCGAACGGGCCCACGGTCGAGCGCTCCACCACCGCTCCGGCCTCGATGAAGCACGGCTGCACGACCTTCGCGCCCTCCCCGAGCCGCGGCAGCGGCGGCCGCTTCTCGGGATGCCGCTCGAGCAGGATGCGGTTGGTCTCCAGCGTGGTCGCCACCGTCCCGCAATCGTACCAGCCGGCGACCTCCGCGGTGCGGATCCGCGCTCCGCGCTCGATCATCCACTGGAACGCGTCGGTGAGGAACCACTCCCCCTTGTTCTGGGGCTTCGCCAGCACGTCGGCGATCCCCCGCCACATCTCGTCGACCTTGCGCACGTAGTACAGCCCGATGTTCGCCAGCTTGGAGATGGGCTCGCGCGGCTTCTCGACGATCCGGGTCATGTAGCCCTTCGCGTCGGTCACCACCACGCCGAAGCGCTGGTAGTCCTCCACCTCCTTCGCCCAGATGATGCCGTCGTCGTCGCTCGTGGCGGCCACCGAGAGGTCGGCGTCGAACACCGTGTCCACGAAGATGATCATCACGGGCCCGTGCACGTGCGGCCGCGCCAGGTCGATCGCGCCCGCCGTCCCGTCCTGCACCCGCTGCTCGATGAAGCGCGACGGGATCGGGTAGCGCTGGCGCGCGTAGGCCTCGACCTGCTCCTTGAGGTGGCCGGTGATGAAGATCAGCTCCTCGACGTCGAGCCCCTCCAGCCGGTCCATCACCCAGTCCATCACCGGCCGCCCGGCGACCTTGATGAGCGGCTTGGGCACCGTGTGGGTGTGCGGCCGAAGGCGCGTTCCCTTCCCGGCCAGCGGAATGATGACCTGCACGTCAGGCCCTCCCGTAGCGGTCCTGGAGGCGGACCACGTCCTCCAGGTGTGGGGTGGAGGCCTCGAGCACGTCGGTGTGCTCGAGCGCCTCGAACTGGTGCACCAGCCCCGCGGGCACGCGCTGCGCCTCGCCCGCGATCATCTCCCGGTCCACCAGGTCGCCGGCGGCGCTCCGGTAGCGGAAGATCATCCGCCCGCGCAGCACGAAGATGGACTCGTCCTTCTGCTCGTGATACTGCAGGCTCAGCAGGTGCCCCGCCTCGATGTGGAGCAGCTTGCCCACGTAGCGGTCGGTGACCGCCCAGTGGAGCTCGTAGCCCCACGGCTTGTCGACCCGCTTCGGCTCGAAGCGGTGCGGATGCCCGGTCACGCGCCCTCCACCAGCGACAGGGTGAACGAGGAAGGGGTCGTCACGCAAGCCCGCACACAGATGCCGCAGCCCACGCACGCCTTCCCGATCACCGGCCGGCCCGCGTCGTCGAGGTCCAGCGCCGCCGCTCCCACCGGGCACACCCGGGCGCAGACGCCGCACTCGATTCCCTGGAACGCGATGCAGCGGGCCCGGTCGAGCGCCAGCACGCCCATCGATTCGCCGGCCCACCCGTCCAGTGGAGGGACCAGCGCGCCGGTCGGACAGACCGTCGCGCAGAACATGCCCTCGCAGGCGATGCACGGCTGCACCAGTGGCTCGATGATCGGCGTCGCCGCCGCGAGGCCAGCGTTGGCGGGCGCGCTCACGATCGCGTCCACCGGACACGCCTCGATGCAGTACCCGCAGCGGGTGCAGGCGGCGAGGAAGGCCGGCTCGCTGATCGCGCCCGGCGGCCGGAAGTGCCGCCGCGGGGCGTAGCGCTCGGCCAGCAGGCTGCCCGCCTGTCCGACGACGAGCTTCAGCGCCTCGGCGAGGAACCCCCGGCGGCCGACCGCGTCGTCGCCGCCGCTCACCACGTCTCCTCCAGGCTCCACACGGCCCGGAGCGCGAGCACGCGGTCCCGGGCGCCGCCCGGGACCGCCGCCGCCGGCCGCGAGACCAGCAGGGGGCAGTCGAGCCGGGTCACGAAGCTCGTCGGGCCGACGCGGTGTGCCGCGCGGATCCCGACGCCCGCGTCGGCCGCGCCGTCCCGGCCGATCGCCGCGCGATCGAGCCACGCTCCGTCCGCGAACGCAGCCACGGCCGCCGAGCGGAAGAGAACCCCCTGCGGCCGCTCGTACAATCTCCACCCCGTCTCCACGCCGACGCCCACCAGCCAGCTGGCGGCCGCCGCGGGCGCGAAGCCGCGCAGGTCGCCGCCGCCGGGCGCCTGGTAATTCACGCCGTCGCGCGACAGCAGCGACCCCGCGCTCCGCAGCAGCGGGTCGGTGAAGCTCTGATACGGATCGGCGCCAGAGAGGAAGATCCGGCGCTGCGGCGGCACGGCCGCGCCCCCCAGCGTTCCCGCCGCGACCGTGCGAACCTTCACGTCGAACGCGCCGGAGCGGATGTCGTGGCGCAGATCCAGCACGCCACGGGCGTAGGTCGAGCCGCGCAGCGCGCGCTGCGGCGCGCAGCCGGGGACGTTGCACGGCACCGCGGGTGGCGGGAGGGTCACCGGTGCGAACGCCTCGCCCACCGTCAGCTCCAGCCGCGAGCGGCGCGAGGCCCCGTCTCCGGACCGGGCCGCCTCCGCCCACGCCGTGAGCTCCGCCGTGTTGGTGTCGGCCCACCGGCCCCGGTCGAGATACCGAGCGTCGGTCACGGTCATCAGCGTGAGGGCCGTGCCCGCTCGCGCCTCCACCGGCCCCTGGTAGCGCGGACTGAGGTCGACCGAGGTCGCCAGCCGCTCGCCCGTCCGTCCCTCGACCGACCAGCTCGCCGCCTCGGTTTCCCGCCGCGGAGCCCGGCCCGACGCCGGGTTGCGGAGCGACACGTAGTAGTCCGGCCGCCAGCGGCCGCGCGCCAGCGTGTCCCGGCCGATCGTCACGCCGGTCGGCCAGGTCAGCTGCGCCTGGTTCAGCTCGAACCGCCCCAGGTAGTTCGAGCGCGACTGCAGGCCGAGGGTCAGCCCGCCCGCGTCGTCGTACCACGCCAGCGGCAGCCAGTTGACGACCAGCCGGTCGCGGGAGACGGGCGTCGTCGCCGACCAGCCGAGGTGCTCCTCCCGCAGGCCTCCGGCGGCCGGCCCGAAGGGCAGATGCGGGACCTCGACGTTGTTGAGGTAGTTCCAGTCCATCGTCTGCCGGGCCGGGTCGAGCTCGACACGGCCCGGCTTGGTGGCGGTGCGCACCTCCACGGTCTCGCGGCGCTGGAAGCCTCCCGCCCGGACGACGAGCGTCGAATCCCCCACCGGCAGCGCGACGTCCACCGGCATGACGCCGTCGCCCAGCCGCTCGATCTCGACGTCGGTGACCCAGCCGAGGGCGTCGTGGCGGCGGCGCACCTTGCGCAGGGCGTAGTCCACCAGTGGCGTGCCGTGCAGCCACTCGGCGAAGAACCACGACAGGTCCCGGTGCGAGACCTCCTCGGCGACGGCCTCGAAGCGCTCCGAGGTGACGTGCCGGAACCGCCACCGCGCGTAGTACTCGCGCAGCACGCGCTCGAACGTCGCCTCCCCGAGGACGTAGCGCAGCATCTCGAGGATCAACTGGCCCTTGGTGTAGATCATGCGCGCGTACGTGCCGTAGTCGCGGTACAGCTCGGCCGGCTGCACGACCGGCTGGCTCCAGCCGTCCAGGTCGAAGCCGAGGATGAGGCGCTGGGTCTCGCGACTCGGCACGCCCATGCCGCGAGACTGGAAGCTCCACCCCGTCTGGAAGGTCGTGAAGCCCTCGTCGAGCCAGCCTTCCTTCCACTCGTTGTTGCCCAGGATGCCGTACGTGTAGAGGTGGCCGAGCTCGTGGAGCACCAGCGATTCACCCGCCCCGCCGAGCATCACCATCATCGGGAACTCGGTGCCGCCGTCCTCGATGCGGTGCACCAGCGTGGCCTGCGGCCACGCGTACGGGCCGTAGACCCGGTCGAGCCACGCCAGCGAGCGAGCCGCGCGGTCCACCGCGACGCCCCGGCCCCAGGTGGCGCTGTCGCCCGGCAGGTACAGCGCGCGGATCACCGTAGGGCCGTAGCGTCCCTCCTCGTACACGTAGTCCGGATTGCAGGAGAAGGCGAAGTGCTCGACGGAGTCGGCCAGGAATCGTACCAGTTTGCGGCCGGACTCGTGCTGGGTGTAGGGTGTAGGGGGTAGGGTGTTCCCGTACCAGTCGCGCTGCAGCGTCACCGGCGTTCCGGGCGTCGCGCGCGCGGCGGCCCAACCGGGATCGCCGGACACCGGCACGCCGGTCGCCGCGCACACCTGGTCGGCCACCAGGTCCAGCGTGACGTCGTAGCTCCCGTACTCGCCGAAGAACTCGCCCTCCGGATAGAGCGGATGCGCCTCCCACCCGTCGCGGTCGTACACCGCCACCTCGGGATACCACTCGGCGAAGTCGTAGCGCCGCCCCTGGCGGCCCTGGCGTCGCGGAACGACGCTGAGGCGCGAGCGCCAGTCCAGCCGCACGACCAGCGAGTCGCCCGGGGGAAGCGGGCGCGGCAGCGTGATCTCCGCCACCGTCGAGTCCGGCGCTCCGGGATAGCGGACCGGGACCTCGACGCCCCCGACGGCGACGGTCCCCAACCGCTCGTACGCGTAATACGGATCGGGGAGGATCGCGTACCAGCTGCGGCCGTTCTCGGCCGTCTCGCGCGCCGCCCACTTCGAGCCGGGGCGGAACGCGTTCAGGTAGAGGTGGAACGCCATCGTGGTCAGGGTGTCCGGGCTGTTGTTCCGGTACCACATGCGGCCCGTGCCGCTCAGCACGCCCGACGGCTCGTCGAGCCGGGCGGCGATGGCGAAGCGCAGGTCCTGCTGGAAGTAGGGATCCGGGCCGGCCTGGGGCCGCGGTCGCGCGGAGTCGGCCTGCTGAGCGAGCAGGGTGGCGACGACGAGGACGGCGTGCACCTCGGAAGCTTACCTCGCGCTGTCGGCGCCGCCCAGTCGCGCGTGCAACATCCGATGCCGCAGCAGCCCGAGCTTGCGCCGCAGCGACCCATCGAACACCCGGTCGCCCGAGCGGACCACCACGCCGCCCAGCAGCGCCGGGTCGGTGCGGAAGTGGGCCCGGACGGTCTTCCCGAACACCCGGCCGAGGCTCTCCGTGACCGCTTTCTGCAGCGCGGCGTCGGCCGGCCGTGCCGTGGCCACGACGGCGTGAACGCGGCCGAGGTGACTGTCGACGAGGCGCTCGTACTCGGCCGCGATCTCGCCGATCATCCCCTGCCGGCCCCGCTGGACCACGGCCTGGAGGAACCGGATGAAAGGGACGGGGGCCAAGCGGCGCAGTGCACGCTCGATGAGGCGCTGCTTCGCCGCCTTCGCGACCCGCGGGGACATGAAGACCGCCTGCAGGCCGGGATCGGCGGCGAGCACGCCGGCCACGGCCTCGAGCAGCTCGCCGCAACGCTCCACGGTGCCGGCACCGCGCGCGGCGGCCAGCAGCGCCTCCGCGTAGTTGCGGGCGACCGTGGTGTCTCTCACGAACGCGTCTGGTGGAGACTGTCCAGGTACTCGCGGACCAGACGGCGGTCGGCCTCGGTGTCCAGGTTCCGCTCCAGCACCTTGCTGGCCGCGGCGAGCGACAACTCCACCGCCTCGCCGCGCAGCTCGGCCAGCGCCTTCTCCCGCTCGGCCACGATCTCCCGGCGCGCCCGCGCGATCAGCTCCTCGTGCTCCGCGCGCGCCCGGGCCAGGATCTCCTCGCGCGCCTTCTCGGCGGCCTGACGGCCCGCCGCCAGCACGTCCTGCGCCTCGCCCTGCGCCCGCGCCAGCTTCTGCTGGTAGTCGGCCAGCACGCGCTGCGCGTCCCGGTTGGCCTTCTCGGCGGCCTCGATCTGCGCCGCGATCCGCTTCTCGCGCTCCTCGACCGTCTTGAGGAGGGCCGGCCAGCCCTTCCAGGCGAGCACGGCGAACAGGATGCCGAAGATCACGATCGTCCAGAAGGACACGCCCGGGTTGATCGTGAACGGCCCCTTGGGCGCCGCCTCCGCCGCCTGCAGGAGCAGGCCGAAGGCGGGCATCAGAGTACCTTGAACAGGAGCGCGAACACCACGGCCGCGAGCGCGACGCCTTCGACCAGCGCCGCGGTGAGGATCATCGCGCCGCGGATGTCGGCCGACGCCTCGGGCTGGCGGGCGATCGCCTCGACCGCCTGCCCGCCGATCCGGCCGATCCCCAGGCCGGCGCCGATCACCGCGAGGCCCAGCCCCAGGCCGGCGCCCAGCAGCGCGTTGGTGTTCTTCGCGACCGCCGCCGCGTCCGCCACGGCTTGCATCATGGACATTGATCCCTTCCTCCCGACAGGTGTGAACGGCGCCTAGTGTTCGTGCTGCATCAGCCCGATGAACGTGGACGTCAGCAACGCGAAGACGTACGCCTGGATGAAGGCCACCAGCAGCTCGATCGCCATCATGAACAGCACGAACGCCACCGACCCGCCGGCGATGGCCCAGCGGAAGTAGCGGATGTTGCCGAACAGGAAGATCAGCGACAGCAGCGACAGCATCACGAAGTGCCCCGCCGCCATGTTGGCGAAGAGACGGAGCATCAGCGCGAAGGGCTTCACCATCTTTCCGATGATCTCGATGGGCGTCATGATGAGCGTGAGGAGCACCGCCGTGATCCCCGTCGTGCCCGGCGGCGTGAACACGATCGTCTTGAGGTATCCCTTCGGCCCCAGGGTCACGAAGCCCGAGATCTCGATGGTGAGCAGCGCCGTCAACGCCAGCGCGCCGGTCACCATGAAGCTGCCGGTCGGCTTCTCCCCGTACGGGATCAGCCCCAGCAGGTTGCAGTACAGAATGAACCAGAACAAGGTGAGGATGTAGGGCGCGAACTTGGCGCCGTTCTTGTGGCCGATGCTGGCGACGGCCACGTCGTTCCGGATGAACAGGACCATCGCCTCGACCATCGCCGCCAGGCCGCGCGGTGCGCCGCTGCCCGTCGCGCGCTGTCGATTCAAGGCCCGCGCCGTGAAGAACACCGTGAGCCAGACCAGCAGGGCGGCGATCGCCATGAAGACCACGTTGCGCGTCGGCGAGAGGTCGATCGCCTTGCCGCCGACGGTGACGATCCAGCCCGTGGGCAGGTGGATCGGACCGGCGCCGAGCCACTCCCCGAACGGGATCTCGATCTCGTGCGCGTCGCCGGTGCGCTCGAGGATCATCCGTCCGATGTCGGGCGCCTGCATCATTCGAGGAACCGTGTCTCCGCGTAGAGGAGCGTCAGCAGCACGGCGAGGAATCCCAGCGCCGTCCACAGCGCCGGCAGCGCGGACCGCGTCACGAGCACGAGGCCGGCCAGCACGACCACGCCGGCGCCGCGGATCGCGATGCCCGTCGCCCAGCGCCGCACGAACTCCGGCGTGCCCGCCTTCATCCCCGGCCTCAGCAGGGCCACGGCGGTGACCTGTGCCGCCGCCGCCACGCCGCCGCCCACCAGCGCCGCGGCGAGCCCCCGGGCACCGGCTTCGCCCGCCGCGACCGCGGCCACCACCAGCTCGGCGGCGCCGCCGAGCACCGCCATGCGGGCCACCCAGCTCACGGTGCCGCACCTCGCGAGCCCCGGCCGCGCTTCCCCGCGCCTGGCGACTCGGCGAGCACGCGCGCGATGAAGGCGTACATGCCGCCCGCGAGGCCCACCAGGACGCCGATCAGCGTGAAGATCGGCCGCGTGTGGAGCCAGCGATCCACCAGCACGCCGGCGCCGAGGAACAGCAGGACGGCAAAGGCCAGCTGGAAACCGGCCGCCACGATGGCGTAGCCCGCACCGAAGCCGCGGCCTTCAGGGCTCTCGTCCGGTTCCAGGGCCATTCGGGCGGCGGAAATATACCCCTTGTGAAAAGCGCCGCAAAGTCATTCCCGATTGCGCGCGCGGCGGCGACGCGCCGTCCCGGGATGGACGGTGGATGCGCCTAAGCTAGGCGCGCCGCCGTCCGGGAGCCAGCGCGGCGTCCGTCGCACGGCCGCGCGCGCGGACCGATTGACCCCCGCCGCTCGGCCGGGGTAACCTAGGTCCATGAGTACGATCCCGTTTCCCGCCAAGGCCGAGCGCGACGTCGAGCTGCTCGATCGGCTCGCCGCGGCGCGCACCCGGCTCCTCGAGCAGGTGGGACGGCGCATCGTGGGACAGCGCGAGGTGCTCGACGGCATCCTCGCCGCGCTCCTCTCGGGCGGCCACGCGCTGCTGGTCGGCGTGCCCGGGCTCGCCAAGACGATGATGGTCTCGTCGGTCGCGGAGACCCTGAGCCTCCGGTTCGCGCGCATCCAGTTCACGCCCGACCTGATGCCGAGCGACATCACCGGCACCGAGGTCATCGAGGAAGACCGGACGACCGGCGGGCGCGCATTCCGGTTCGTGCCCGGTCCGCTGTTCGGGAACATCGTGCTGGCCGACGAGATCAACCGCACGCCGCCCAAGACCCAGGCCGCCCTGCTGCAGGCGATGCAGGAGCACGCGGTGACGGTGGCGAGCCAGACCTACCGGCTGGCGGAGCCCTTCTTCGTGCTCGCCACCCAGAACCCGATCGAGCAGGAGGGAACGTATCCGCTGCCGGAGGCCCAGCTCGACCGCTTCATGTTCGAGCTGCACGTCGAGTACCCGTCGCGGGAGGAGGAGGAGCAGATCGTCGAGTGGACGACCGGCGAGGCGGCGACCGCGCTCGCGCCGGTGCTCTCGGGCGACGAGCTGCTGGAGCTGATGGGCCTGGTGCGCCGCGTGCCCGCGCCCAGGGTCGTCGTGCAGGCCGCGGTGAAGCTCGCGCGGATGACCCGACCCGCGGATGCGGCCGCGCCCGGAGCCGTGAGGGAATACGTCGCCTGGGGGGCCGGACCGCGCGCGTCGCAGTTCCTCGTCCTCGGCGCCAAGGCGCGCGCGGCGATGGACGGACGCCCGATGGCGGACCTCGAGGATCTCGACGCCGTGGCGCTGTCGGTTCTGCGCCACCGGATCGTGGTCAACTTCCACGCCGAGGCGGCGGGAAGGACGGCGGACGACATCGTTCGAGAGGTAGCCGAAGCCGCGCGACGACCCTAGGCCCGCGCGCGCCGTCGTGCGGCGGCCGTCCTACTGGCCTTCGGAGATCTCGCTCAGCCGGCCGAGCAGCGGCCGGAGGGCGTCGGCCGTGAGACTGGTCTTCACCGTGACCAGGATGTTCCCGAAGCTCGCCGAGCCGGTGGAGTAGGGGTAGGCTTCCGACGCCGGCATGATGCGGAGCGCAGTCACCACGGCCGGACCCGAGCCGCCCCGCACGTTGGCTCCCGCCCGCGTTTCCGTCAGCACGACCCGGTCGCACGTCGACGTCAGCTGCGCGATGCGCACCCGCGTGCGGGGTCCCGAGGTCGAGGCCGTGATGCTCTCGATCGAGAGCCCCTGGATCGCGCCGAGCGTGCCGCCCAGCGTCGAGGTCGCTGCCGCGCGGTCGATCGGCGTCCAGCCGCCCGCCGCCAGCTCCCGGTCGGCATCGCAGGACGCCGTCGGCCGCTGCACGCGGCTCAGGCTGATGTCCGCACTGACCGAGCCTCCCGCGCTCGCCTGGGCCTGCGCGCCGCCCGGGACGTAGCCGTCGGCGCTCGCCTGCAGCGCGACCTGTCCCGCAGGAACGTCCGGGATCTCGAACGCGCCCGATCCGTCGGCCACCGCGGACAACGCGGTGCCGCGCACCGTGACCCGGGCGCCCCCGACGGTGCCGCCCGCGGCATCGCGCACGACGCCTCGGACAACGCCGGTGGTGGGCGCCGGCGGCGGCGCGGGCGGAGCCGGCTGGGCGGCGACCGGAGCGGGACGCGGCGCAGGAGCGGGCGTGCGCGTCGCGACGGGCCTCGGCGCACGAGTCGGGGGCGCGCCGTGCTCGACCTGCGCCGGATGCGACGGCGGGGGCGGCGTCACGACCGCCGCGGGCGCCGCCGGCGCCGGTGCGGTCGGCGCGGGCGCGGGCCGGGCGCCGGTCTGCGTCACGCTCTGGGCCTCGGCGTTGGCATCGGCGGCCAGGCCGAGGCGGCCGGGCCGGCCGCCTCTGGTGATCTGGCCCGCGACGTATCCGATGAACGCGACGCACGCGATCACGGCCGCGATGGCCAGCGAGCGCACGGGGAAGGCCTGGTGATGCGTCGACGTCTTCCCGCTGTCCGCCGTGCCGACCTCGCCGCCCGCCCGGAATCTCTCCAGCCGTCGCGGCTCCGCTCGCGCGGCGCCCGCGTCCGGTGCCGGCGGACCCGCCGCCGCGCGGACGGCGGCCGTCGTCGCGCGCCGCTCCACCGGCGGCTTCGTCCCGGGGGCGTCCGTCGATCTCGTCTGCGGAACCGCTGCGCCGCTCCCTCCCGCAGCGGCACGAGCCTGGTCCCGCGCCCCGCGCATCATCTCCAGCGACTGGTCCGGCGTGACGAGCCACCGCAGATCGATGGCTTCCACCGGAGGGGTGCCCGCCGCGGGCGCAGGGGGCATCGCCGCCCCCGGTGGCGCGGAAGGCGCTCCGACGGGTGCCTCCGCGGCCGGCTGCGCGGAGCTCGACGCCGCGGCCGCCGCCTCGGCCGAAGCGGCGACGCGCCCCGTGCCGTTGTCACCGTGCTCGGCTCCCGACACCTGCTCGACGTCACGCCGCGGCGCGAGCTCTCCGCGCTGCGGTTCGGGCCGGATCGCGGGCGGGCCCGCGGTCGCCGCGGCCTCGCCCGGACGCGGCACCGGCTCGGAAACCCGCCGATCCCGCGACGGCGGGAGGCGCCGGTCCACCGCGCGCCGCGGTGCCTGCCGGCGCTCCACCTTCGGCGGAGTGAGACTCACGGTCCGCCGGCGGTCGGGGCTCGTCCGGCGCTCGGGGCCGCGCCGCTCACCTCCACCGCGCCGCTCGCGGCCGCCCCGGCGGTCCGCGAACGGGCGCTCGACGTGCGCCGGAGCCGCCGCGGCCGCGCGCTGGATCGCGGGCGGGACGGGCGGAGCCGGCGGCGCCAAAGGACGGACCTCCGCCGTCGCGCGACGGGCCGCCGGTCTCGCCACCGGAGGCGCCGGCGCCGCCGCCGTTTCCTCCGGCTCCTCGACCGCCGCCGTCCCCGTACCCGCCGTCTGGCGCACGTGGATCGTCCGCAGCCGCTCGGCGCACTGCGCGCAGTCCACGATGTGTCGCGCCGCCTCCTTGCGCAGCACCGGGTCGGCGAACTCCGCCTCGCGCACCACGTATGCCAGCAGCTCGCGATACTCGAGGTGGCGGACGTGCGAGCGGCGCTCCACCAGCTGCACG
>Ga0187778_10002514_pt1 | contig 12500 bp, 11 predicted proteins | sample 1015_Q2_SP5_20_M_FD_132418 | JGI IMG/M metagenome (GOLD analysis project Ga0187778, IMG submission 132418) | Tropical peat soil microbial communities from peatlands in Department of Meta, Colombia - 1015_Q2_SP5_20_MG | ecosystem: Environmental > Terrestrial > Soil > Wetlands > Peat | place... | reverse complement strand
GTTTGAAACCGTCAGCAGTTCATTCTGGCGCGCCGGCGGAAAGCTGACGTTGCGCCAGGCGTTGCCGATCTCTACGTTCAGGCCGAATTTATTGGCGATATAAAGCGGGAACTCCGGCAAGCTTGACGCCCCGCCGGTAACTACGATCCGCTCAATTTTCAACGTCGGATACCGGCCCTGGAAAAAGCTTATGGATTTCTCAATCTCGTTTATCAAACCGTCCACCGTGCCGATAATGGCATTGTAGACCTGGCCTTCCAGCTTATCTTTGCCCAGGCCGAATTTATAAACGAACTGCTCGGCCTGGGCGGCGTCGACGCCCAGCGACTGCGTCGCCGCCCGGATGATGGCTTGGGCGCCCACCGGGATAGCCCGTGTCAGGCGCGGCACACCGGCCACGGTGATTACCAAATCCGTGGAGCTGGCACCGAGATCCAGTATCATCTCCGGTGTCGTGGAATCGCTGGGGATAATCGCCCGTGCCAGCGCCATGCTGTCCGGTTCAAAAGCCACGACGTCAAGCCCGGCGGCCTCCAACATATCTAGCCGGTCTTCTATGAAATCGTTGGGTACGCTGGACAGTAGGACCTCTACCTTAGCTGTGTCTTGCGGCGAAGGCCCGATAACCGCCCAATCTATCTTGGAGCGCGCCAGCGGCGTGGGAATAAAGGTCTGCGCTTGGTAACGGATGGTCTTGGCCAGCTCGGCCTCGCTCATCTTATTCATATCAACCACCGCTGTAAAAACCCGGCTGGACGGCAGGTTGACCGCCACGTTGTTGGTAGTGATACCGGCCTGCTTGACCAGGTTGTGAATTTCCTGGGCGACTTTTTGACGGTCCACCTTGGCGTCGCTGAGCGCCAGCGTGCCCTGCAGCTGCGTTTCGCCGTAACGGTCCAGAGCCTTGACCGGCCCGGAACCTTTGAGTTGCACTACTCTGATTGCCGTGGTGCCGATATCCAGCCCGAAGAAATCAGATATCCCACTCAGAAGATTCATAATTATTTCCGATTATATCACTTAAACATAAGAACAAACTACCGCGATTTTGCTTTTTAGCGCTTAAAATAACGGCGGCAGGCTGATCAGACTTTGGATAACAGGACTGCCGGTGCTTGGCGGGTTAAAGAACGGCCCGCCGACAATATTAGCCGCCGGATAGTTCACAGTTTCAGCGGCCAGTGAGCCGGCAGTGCCGGCGTCGCCATTGATTCGCAGGTAATTGACTTGTTTGGCCAGCAGTGCCCCGTTGACCGTCAAGCTGTTGGTACAATTCTTTTTTATATCCGGACCCCAAGGCGAAGAACTGTTGGCAACGTCGGTGCAGGTCCAAATTACACCGTCGCTGCTGCCGCTGCTGGGCTGGGCGACATAGACGCCGTCAATCTGGGTGACATTCGGCTCAACAAAGATGTTGCCCTTCACTACCAGGGCGAACTTGGGCACAGTGGATTCCGTATAGCCGGCGGCGTAAGTTATGTTGCCGGTAATGTGCACATCGCCTTTGACAAACAGCGTGGTTTTTTGCCCGGCGGCGATAGCGCCGGAAACACTGACAAATCCGGCCGAAAGACTGTCAAGATACTGCTGGGAGCCCAGGCCGCCAAGGTTAACTGATGCAGCCCCGTTGAGACTGGTCGTTGAACTCTGCGCGTCGTAATAATCCGGCAGGCAGTGCTGCTGGGGTGTGCCGCCCTGGAACAGCCCGAGGGGGCTGCCGGTATTGGCAAAGGTCAGCGTCTTGCCGCCGCCGGCCTTAACGTCGCTGGCAAAACCGCCGGTCGGAGAGCCGCCGCTGGCGATGCTGCCCAGGGCGTAAACGCCAAAATCACCACTGGAACCGCCGCTGGCGCCCAAGTACGTGGAAATTCCGCCGCCGCTGTCCCGGTTATCCTGATAAGGTGGCGCGCTGTTGCTGCAGCTGCCGCCGCTTTCAAACCAGCCGCCAGTCCAGACATCGCCGCCGGTAACTCTAAGATAGGGATAAGTGTCGGCTGCCACCAGCGGGGTTAGGCTGAAAAACAAACCCAGCACTGCAGCGCCAGCGTATAGCAGTCGTATCTTCGCGGCCGCGAGTTTCATACATAAGCAGTATACAATAATCCGCCGTATTTTGGGCAAGCGCCGTCTAATCTCCGGTATTTTTGCTATCATGGTGAGATGAGCAACGGTATCATCAGTTTTCTGGTTTCAATCAGCGCCAGCACCTGGATCTACACCAAATTCATGAAGTACAGCGGCAATAACAGCAAGACCGCCATCATCGGCGCCATAATTTCCGCAATCATCATCTTCTTTATCTTCTTTTCCATCCTCAACCTGGTCCTCAAATAGCCATGGCCGACAACGTCTTCACCAAAATCATCAAAGGCGAAATTCCCTCCCACAAAATTTATGAAGACGAATACACTTTCGCCTTCATGGATATCCGGCCCTTAAATCCCGGACATGTCCTAGTAATCACGAAGGAAGAGGAAGATCATCTCTGGGATCTAGAAGACGAACTTTATCAGCATCTGATGGCCGCAACCAAGAAAATTGCCCTACGCATCAGAGAGGTTCTGAATCCGCCAAGAGTGGGCATGAACGTAGAGGGTTTTGGTATGCCGCATGTCCATGTCCATGTCTATCCGCTTTACAAGGGTTTGGAATCCACGATGAGCGATTTCCTTTCTAAACCCGACAAGAAGGCTGACGACGCTACCCTGGCCGAAATGGCCCAGCGTCTAGCCTTCTAGTACTAGTCCAACACCTTACTATCCCCTATCCCCTATCCCCTATCCCCTATTTTCTGGTACTATATGGCTATATGAGGTGGAGTTTTGGGCGGCGCTATGGATGAGAAGACTTTAGGCAAACGCCTTCAGCTGGCACGCAAGCGCGCCGGCTTGACCCAGCAGGAACTCTGCCAAAAGGCCGGCCTCTCCTACTCCACGCTGGCTAAGATCGAGCGCGGCGCCATCCGTTCACCCTCTGTTTTCACCGTCGCGTCAATTGCCGCGGCGACGGGGACGGCAATTGAAGATTTATTGGGCACGCCGGCGCAAAATCAAGCTTCCCCGGCCCCGCCCGCCAAAAAACGCTCCAAAACCGGGGTTACTTTCGTTTATTTCGATGTTAACGGCACTTTAGTCCATTTTTTACACAAGGCTTTCAGCGACGTCGCCCGGGTCTGCGGCCAGCCCGCCGACCTGGTGGAAACCGTCTTCTGGCGCTATAACGACGCCGCTAACAGCGGCCAAATCACTCCTGAGGAGTTCAATGCCACCCTCGGCAAAGAACTGGAACTGCCGGATTTTGACTGGCAGAAATATTACATGGCTAATGTCGAACCTACCCCCGGTATTGGTGAGTTTCTCCAATGGGCCGCTGAAAACTATGAAGTCGGTATCCTAAGCAATAACATACCCGGTTACATCCACGAGCTGACCACCGCCGGCAAAATCCCGCGGGTAGCCTTTTCGGCCATTGTTGATTCCTCAAAAGTCAAGCTCATCAAGCCGGACCCCAAAATCTATGAGATCGCCCAACAGATGGCCGCCGCCGAACCGCGCGAAATCCTGCTGGTAGATAACGAGCGTGCCAATCTCATCGCCGCCGACCGCGCCGGCTGGCAAACCATCCAGTTTGACGAGCTTGAGCCCGAAGCAAGTCTCACCCGCCTCCGCCAAACCCTCGAATTTTAGATAAATTAATAGGCCGGAGAGGAGCACGAATGCTCAACTCTCCGGCCTTTCTCGCTACTGAAGGTAGCGGAGTACCTCTGTACCAATTTCTTGTGCCCTCAGACGGTTCAGCCCTACAGCCGCCTCAATCAGCCACTTCGTAATAGCTGGCCTTAGATCAAGCTCAGTCTTGAGCAGAATTTCCGGCAGCGTACCGGAATGACCAAAGCTCGACAGAGTGCTCCGAACTCTGGCAATGATCGCCAACTTGCCCATATTGGCTACAGGGCTGTCGAAATCCTGAATGTCGAGCGCAGCCAACAGATCTCTCGGATTCATGGCAAGCCAATCGGCAATGTTGACAAGATCAACGGCAAAGTCATAGCGGTCACTCCTCAGCCTATCGACAAGCTTGGCCACGTCCTCGGCTGTAGGTTCCTTGGCACCGTACAGGTCGAGCACCACATGTCTCGCCTGACGATGCAAATCTTCCCACTGCATTATTGCCTCCTCGGTACGAATATCGATTTTTCAAAGTGCTTTCTGCGTTTCGCTGTTTCCAGCTCATCAGGCGGAGCATTCACTCCGCGACGCTAAATGACAATCACAGCTGGCGCTAAACGCGCCAAGATGAGGTCTCGCCCAAAGTTATAGTGGCCAGCACTTCCTTTGGATCCCCTCTCACGCCGTCTCTCGGCGACCTAAATTCCGGCGAGCTCGCGGTAGCAGGCAGCGGACAAGCGCTGGGCTTGGTTTAGCTCACGTTCCTTCCACGCCCACCGCGAATCCCACGGACCCTGCAGCGTCAAACCAATTCTATGGCTTTCAGCTTCACAGATGTCCGGCAGCCACCGCAACAGCCAGTCAAACCCTTCGACAAGTTTGCCGATGGGTTCATCCAGCTGCTTATCCCAGGCAGGCAACGTGATATCTGTCTCTACAAGAATCGGATATCTCAGACCGCTTTCGCTCTCCTCGATTCGGACGTCGCGATGCGTCGCGTATTCCAACTCGTTCGTAACTAGCGCTACGATACAAGCCGGCGTCTGCGGCAACTCGGCGACGACCAGAACGAGGCGAGGCAACGCGCTCTCGAAACGTGCCGCCCGGAATTCTCCAGGCTTAGGTTTAGCCATCTCACCTCCTTTTAAAAGTGATCGCTATTTACCAAACTCATTACGAGCCTGGGAATGCGGACGGCCAAATTTGCTGTGATTGTCAATGTACTTGCGATTCGTCCTCTTGGACTCATCAGGGCGGATACACATCCGCCGTCGCTTATGGGTGGGAGCTAGTGCTCCCACCCTTACCGAGAGTTTTATGCGATTGTCTTTTGGTGCTCTATCTTGGCCAATTCGATGGCAAGACGGACAAGCTCGAGAGACGCCCTCGGATGTGCGCCGTCAAAGACGTCTTCTTCGTCCTGCATGTACATACTGGCGCCCGTAGCTATTGACTTGAGGACATATGCCATTAACCTGGATGGTGACAAAATGAACGCCTCGTAGTCGTGCGTATATATGCCATATATGGACTCCGTAAGCGACAGTGCTTCCGGCAGTGTGTCGCTCCCGGCGTCAACTTGGATCTCAAACCTGGCAATCTTCGTTTCACCAGACTGGAGCGCCTCAATTGCCGCCGCCCAAACAATTTTGTGGGCCGCTTTGGCAAGCTCGTCAAGGAAGCTCAAGCTTACTCCTCTCGATAGTGGTTTTAAGGTTCAGGTTGATGACGTTCTATCTTCAACCTGCGACATAATACACTAATGCTTAGAGTTTGTCAAGACTTTTTTATCATTTTATTTAGCACTGACTATAGATAAGTATTTACTTTTTATGTTTAATTTGTTAGACTAGAATTAACATGTTTAATCAACTTCAAGCACTCGATTTATCGCCCGCTGAACGCACAGCGTACGAGACTTTGATAACTCACGGCCCCATGGCGCCACCTCAACTGGCCAAGGCCGCTAACCTGACCCGCGTCAACAGCTACGCCGCCCTGCGCGGCTTGTCGCAAAAAGAGCTAGCAGCAGAGAAAGATGTTAATAAAAAACGTGTTTACTATCCTGCTCCACCGACCAAATTACAGGAGTTAGCCCGCCAAAAAACCGAGGTCGCCAAAGCCAGCCAGGAATCTATCGACGCCATTATCCCGACGCTTATGAACCAGTTCGCCCTGGTCTCCGGCCAGCCCGGCATCAGCCACTACGAAAGCCTGGACGGTATCAAGCAAATCTACGAAGACAGCCTGCGCCCGCCGCACCACCAAGAAAGCCTGGTGCTGCGCTCCATTTACGACAGCAAAGAAATCGAGCCCTATATTCTGAAATACATCAGACGTCGTGCCAAGCTGGGTATCAAAAACCGCATGCTAACACCCTATTTTGATACCTCCTTAGACGATAAAGCCCTGCTGCGCGAACGCCGTTTCTTGCCCAAAGAAAAATTCTCGCTGCCGACAGAGATTAGCATCTACGGCGACAAGGTTTCCCTGGTCAGTCTGCGCAAAGACCTGATCGGCAGCGTCATCCAAAGTAAGGACGTCGCCCAAACCTTCCGCATCCTATTCGAACTCCTTTGGTCGCAGGCCTCAACAGAGAAAATCTAGAGATTTTGCAAGATTTTTTGCAGTTGTTCGGCACGCTGGCTGGCGTCGGCTAGGGCTTTTTCTGTCTGCTCTACCAATTCCTTTGGGGCCTTCTCTTTATACTCAGGATTTTCTATGCGCGTTCTGAGTATTGATTCTTCACCTTGAACTTCCTTTAGCTGATTCTCAAGTGCGCTTCGGTACTTTGCAACATCAATGTCTAGCCAAACCTTAATTCCCTGAGCAGGGAATTCAATACTGATAAAACTGTTTTTTTCAGTATCAGTTTCGTCTACACTTTTTAGTCTAGCTAACCTTTTCAGCAAGTTGGCATTATCCTTTAAGGTTAATGAAGACTCCATGAAGAAAAGGTTAGGCCTCACAAAGTCGGCTAAGGTTGAGGCCGCCCTGCTCCATATTGTGAGTTGAAGAATCAACTGAAAATCTTCTGCTTCTTGAGCTTCAAATTCACAAATTTCTGGCCAGGGCTGGCTTATCAGCATTGAGTTCTGCCAGCCCAGCTCGCGCCAAATGGTTTCGGTCAGAAACGGCGCGAAAGGATGGGTTAACTTAAGGGTTTGCTCCAGCACATACGCCAGCAGCGGCGCGTTAAGTTCAACTTTGCTGGCTTCTATGTACCAGTCGGCAAAATCATCCCATACAAAATGATAAAGTTTGTCGTAAGCCTCGGCGAAGCGGAAGTTGGTTAGGTCCTCACCCAGCTGTTGTGAAAAAATACTTAACTTGTTAAGTATCCAGTGATCAGCGATGCTTTTCGGTACAGCTCCTTCTCTACTGTCTTCGCCAACCGCGTCTTCAACATAGCGGGCGATGTTCCAAAGCTTGTTGCAGAAGTTGCGGTTGGCGACGATTTTGGCCAGGCCCAGCCGCTGGTCATTCCCTGCCCCGGTGCCGCTGACCAGCGCCAGCCGCAGCGCGTCGGTGCCGTATTTCGCTATCATGTCCAGAGGATCAACGATGGTATCCGGGTCGCTTTTGCTCATTTTCTTGCCCTCTTCAGTGCGCACCAGGCCATGCAGATAGACCGTCCTGAACGGTATCTGACCCGTCACATAGGTGGTGGCCAAAATCATGCGCGCCACCCAGAAAAATAAGATGTCCCAACCGGTCTCCATCACAGAGGTGGGATGATAAGTTCTATAATCAACGCTCTTCTCCAGCAGCTGGTCAAGCGACAGCGAATGATCCGCAGCCAGCTTCGGGTCAATCAGCGTGCTCCAGGTCCACAAGGCCGAGGAAAACCAGGTGTCCAGCGTATCCGGATCCTGCTTCCACCCCTGCCCTTCCGGCGCCTGCGTGCCTACATAGGTTTCTTCACTATCCCCTACCCCCTCAGCCCTATCCCCTTGTGCCTGTCTGTACCAGACAGGCACTTGGTGCCCCCACCAGATCTGGCGGCTGATGCACCAATCGCGCAGATTGTCTATCCAGTGATAGTAGATTTTCTCAAAACGCTTGGGGATGATCCTGATGTCACCATCTTCTACCACCGCCCGCATAACCTCTTTAAAGCTGCGCATCTGGCCCTTCCAATCCACGGCCGGCCGGTTGACGTCCACGAACCACTGCAGCATAATCTGCGGCTCAATAACACCTTTGCCTCGGCTGTTCAGGGCGATATTGTGGGTGTAATCCTCGTCTACTTTGACCAGCAGGCCCTTGGCCTTAAGCTTGTCAACGATTTTTGGCCGTGCCTCCTCTATGTCCATTCCGGAAAATTCGCCGGCTATGGGCAGCAATTTACCTTTGTAATCAATGATTTGTTCCCGCTCCAGCCCGTGGCGCTCCGCGATTTCAAAGTCGGTGCGGTCGTGCCACGGAGTGATGGTCATCACCCCTGTTCCAAACTCCGGATTGACGGCCTCGTCCTTAACGATAGTGGCGGTCACTTTACCGTTCAGCCATTCGCATTCAAAAGTCTGGCCGTCGCTGTAGTTCTTGTAGCGCTTGTCTTCGGGGTGGACCACCACGTACTTGTCGCCGAACTTGGTCTCCGGCCGGGCGGTGCTTATCTGGAAAGGACCGTATTGTAAGGTGTAAAGCGGGGCCTTCTCTTCTACATAATCAACCTCGTCGTCAGAGACGGTGGTTTCCAGCTTGGGATCCCAGTTTACAATGCGATGACCCCTGTAAATCAACCCGTCCTGGTACATTTTGTTAAAGACTTCATTGACCGAGCGGTTCAGCGAATCATCTAAAGTGTAACGGAACCGGCTCCAGTCGCAGCTGGCCCCCATGGCCCGCATCTGTGAAATCATGGTTTCGCGGTTACCGCCGGCAAACTCCTTGACCTTAGCGATAAAAGCCTCGCGGCCGATCTGATGCTTGTCGGTCCCCTGCTCTGCCAGCTGCCGCTCCACTACGGCGTTGGTGGCGATAGCGGCGTGGTCGGTACCAGGCAGCCACAGCACGTCTTTACCCAGTTGGCGGGCGTGCCGGACCATAATGTCTTGCAGGGTCAAAAACAGCGCCCCGCCCATATGCAGCGTAGAGGTTTCGTTGGGCGGCGGCATGCTAACAGAAAAGTGTTCCTTACCACTGTTGGGGTCGGCTTTAAAAACACCGCTGTCTTCCCATAATTTATAGATGTCGGCTTCGTATCGGTTGGGCTCGTAGGCCTTGGCTAGCTTCATAAAGTCTTAGTCGCATTATACAGAGGTGGAGAAGTAAAATCACGTCTTCCCTGTTATTCGCTTCCCTTCACGTGAAAAATTACACTCAACAACAACCTTTCGCGTGAAAAGGCTGTCTCAAAAACTGCCTGTCATAAACAGGGACTGTCCGATACCGGAGGTTTGTCTTTACCACCCAATCTTTGTTTTCAATCTCAAGCATAACACGAATAGGGGAGTAGGGTAATAGGGTTAAAGGGTTATAGAAAGAGTCCTTCCACCCTACACCCCTACAACCCTTCAACCCTGTTTTTTACATCTGTAAACTGGGATTAATTTCCAGTGAATAGGGGTCGGCTGGCGGCCGTTTGCGGCTAGCCTGATAGTAAGCCTGGACGGCTATCATCGCGGCGTTGTCGGTGCACAATTTTATATCGGGATAAACTGGGGTAGGGGACAGTTTGGCGGCCGCCCGGCGCAGTGCCTGGTTGGCGGCCACACCGCCAACAATCACCACACTTTTGGGGTGATAAACTTCTATCGCCATCTTCAGCCCATCTGTTAGTGATGCGATGGCGGTGGCCTGGAAGCTGGCGGCTAAATCGGCCTTTTGCTTAGCCTTTAATACCTTTGGTAGGCCGGTCGAAGGAAAAGTAAAATCTTTACCGGCCATCTGTTGGGCCGCCCGCAGAACGGCAGTTTTAAGTCCGGAAAAACTGTAGTCGTAAGGATTATCCAGCTTGGCTATAGGTAATTTAACAGAAGCGGGGTCGCCCTTTTTGGCGGCTTGGCTGACCGACGGCCCGCCGGGGTAGGGCAGGCCTAAGATTTTGGCGACTTTGTCAAAGGCCTCGCCCACGGCGTCATCGCCTGTCTGACCTAGAACCCGGTAATCAAAGTGGTTCTTGAACAGCACCAGCTGGCTGTGGCCGCCGGAAACTATCAGCGCTAAAATCGGGAATTTTGGCGCAGCGGCGGGTAGCGAGTAGATAGTAGCAAGGGCAGGGGAAACTTTTGTGATGAATGTGGCGTAAACGTGGGCTTCCAAGTGGTTGACGGCGTAGAGTGGCTTGTTCTTGGCGATAGCCAGGGTGCGCGCGGTCAGGACGCCTATTAGCAAACTGCCGGCCAAGCCAGGGCCGTAGGTCACCCCTATGGCGTCAATACCGCCCCAATCTGTTTTAGCAGTTTTTAGCGCCTCATCTATCACCGGGATGATTGCTTCTATGTGGCTGCGGGCGGCAATCTCCGGCACCACGCCGCCATACGCGGCATGCAAATCCACGCTGCTGGCCACAACGTTAGACAGCATCTTCCGACCGTCTTCCACTACCGCTGCGGCGGTTTCATCACAACTGGTTTCTATTCCCAAAATTCTCATCAGTTGTACAGTATACTAGAGTTATGGCTGATCTGAAGGCCGGCGTTTACCGCCACTACAAGGGATTATTGGTCCAGGTGCTTGGCACCGCCCGGCACAGCGAGACCGATGAGAAATTTGTAGCGTACGTACCCCTGGGCGTCAAAGCAGGCCCGCGCATTACTGTCCGACCGTACAATATGTTTTTTGAGGAGGTTGAGATCGAGGGTAAAAAGCAGTTGCGCTTTGAATTTATAGGCGAAACTGTCAGCGAAGAAATTGCCAAAGATTATGACCCGTATTCTCAGAGAAGAGCGACACTATGAACTCACGAAAAGTCGTTAAAAGCTTAATTCCTAAGAAGTTGTTTGAGAAAGTTGAGCCGGCTGGGCACGGGGTCGAAGCTGCGCTGGTTAACGCGAAAAACCGCTGGCCGGCGCGGGGGTTAAATGTGATTGGCGTAACCGGCACCGACGGCAAGACTACAACCTGTATGCTAATCGCTAAAATGCTCAGAAACAGTGGTCAAAAAGTAGCAATGATTACAACGGTGGCCGTTGATTATGCTGACGGTCAGGGCGAGCGTCCTAGCCCCACGCACCTGACTACCGCCAGCGCCGGCCAGCTGCAAGCCATGTTCAAAAAAATCAAAGCTAACCAGCCGGACTGGGTAGTGCTGGAAGTTTCCAGCCATGCCTTGGCGCAGTACCGGGTTTTGGGCGTGCCGTTTTCTGTTGCCGTCATGACCAACCTGACCCACGAGCACCTGGATTACCACAAAACTTTTGCGCGCTACCGCGACGCCAAAGTCAGGCTCTTCAAACTGGCCGCCCGCAACCACCGCGGCCTCAGGACCGGTGTTATAAACGCCGATGATCCGTCAGCCGAATATTTCATCCGTGCCGTACCCCGATCCGTCACCTACGGAATCAAAAATGGAGCGCTGCAGGCGAAAATCCTTAAGACAACCGCCGCCGGTAGTGAATTCCAAGTCGGCGGCCTGGCAATCAACCTCAACTTACCGGGTGAATTTAACATTTATAACGCCTTGGCAGCCATAGGAGCAGGTCAAGTCATCGGACTAAGTGATGAACAGATAGGGCAGGGGATCGCCGCTTTGAAAGCCGTACCAGGCCGTATGATGCGCCTAGAAGCCGGCCAACGGCTTGAAGTGCTGATTGATTATGCCGTGACGCCCGCGGCGCTGGAAAACGTCCTAAAAGCCGCCAGAAAGACGACCAAAGGCAAAGTAATGCTGGTCTTTGGCGCCACCGGCGACCGCGACAAAGCCAAACGGCCGGTAATGGGCGAAGTGGCCGCCAAATTTGCCGACAGGATATTCCTGACGGATGATGAAACCTATCGCGAAGACCCGGCGGCCATCCGCCAAGCGGTTATGACGGGGATTGCCAAAGCCGGCGGCCAAGCCAAAACAACAGAGGTGAACGAGCGCGCAGCGGCCATCAAACAAGCTATTGCCAAAGCCAAAGCCGGCGACACGGTTTTAATAACCGGCTTGGGCCACCAAAAAGACCGAAACATGGGCGGCAAACTCATCCCTTGGAGCGACAGCGAAATTGCCAAACAGTTATTAAACCGTCAGCACCGTTGACAAAATTAAGCTTAAGTGGTATAATGGCGCACAATTGATGGCGACTATCCCTTCATGGCAAGTAAAGAACTACAGGCCTTTATTATGCAAGCACATACTGTAGTCGCTTTCATAAACACTAGCGTCATAATGACCCGGCTCATAAGCTGAGCCTATTTCGTTTTGCAACCATTGTTCCGAACCAGTAATCGCTTGTTGATTACACTGGCTTCTTATTCTTCCTGGTCGGATAGAAATCCAGTAAATACCGACTATAACGATTACAGCTATAACAATGACAATCAGCCAGTTTTGGCTTAATCTAAAACCTTTTTTACTGTGTTCTTTCATTTGTACTTATTGTACGCCTAAAATAAACATAAGCGTAATAATATGCTAACGATGTCAATAAAACACTAGCGGAACCTGTTATAATCAAAGTGTCTAAGAGTGGGGACTAGAGGGTTTGACAATTTAGTTCCAACTTAGACATTACCGGCCACTTGAGATACAAGAGCCGAGAACGAAGGAGTGTAGCGTGTAGCTAGCTTCTGATGTCTCGGCTCTTTTTTAAAGGCCGGGTTAAAAATCTGATGAGGAAGTGTAGCCAAGTGGTTTACGGCAGCGGTCTTTAAAACCGCCAGAGCTGCTCAACAGTTCCG
>Ga0187778_10002513_pt1 | contig 12502 bp, 12 predicted proteins | sample 1015_Q2_SP5_20_M_FD_132418 | JGI IMG/M metagenome (GOLD analysis project Ga0187778, IMG submission 132418) | Tropical peat soil microbial communities from peatlands in Department of Meta, Colombia - 1015_Q2_SP5_20_MG | ecosystem: Environmental > Terrestrial > Soil > Wetlands > Peat | place... | reverse complement strand
ACGCCGGCGTGGCCGTCGTCGGCCCCACAGAGCTCGCGACCTACGACGACTGGGACTGGGTGCTCGGCGTCAACCTGGGCGGCGTGGTGAACGGCATCGTCACCATCCTGCCGCGCATCCTCAGGCACGGCGAGGGCGGGCACATCGTCAACACGTCCTCCATGTCCGGGCTCGTGCCGCACGGCGGCGCGACCATCTACGTGACCTCGAAGGGCGCCGTGCTCAGCATGATGGAGTGCATGCGTCCCGAGCTCGAGGCGCGCGGCGTCATCTGCTCGGCGTTCTGTCCCGGGGCGGTGCAGTCGAACATCGCCGAAGCGCACGTAACCCGTCCCCCCGCACTCGCCGAGACCGGCTATGCCGAGGCCGACAAGCGCCGCCGGCAGAACACCGACTTCTTCCATCTGTTCCGTACCAAGGAGGAGGTCGGCGCGCGGGTGCTCGAGGGGATCCTGAACGACGAGCTCTACATCCTCACGCACAGCGAATTTCGCCAGGGGGTCGCCGAGCGCGCCGAGGCCATGTGCGCGGCCGTGCCCGACCTCCCCGAGAACGAGGAATACAAGCGCACCTTTGCTTTCCTCTTCCGCAACCCGGTGCACGCGGCCGAGACCGCGCGCCAGCAGCGAGGCAAAACATGAAAGACTTTGCGGGCCGCACGGCGTTCGTCACCGGCGGCGCGAACGGCGTCGGAGTCGGCCTGGTGCGGGCGTTGCTCGCCGAGGGCTGCAACGTCGCCATCGCTGACATCCGCCCGGCGCACATCGACGCAGCGCTCAAGGCACTCGACAACGGAAAAGCGATGGGCGTGCCGGTGGACGTGTCCTCGCGCGCGGCCCTGGCCGGTGCCGCCGATGCGGTGGAGAAGAAATTCGGCGTCGTTACGCTGCTCTTCAACAACGCCGGCGTCAATCTCTTCCAGAGCATCGAGGAATCGAGCTACGACGACTGGGACTGGATCATGGGCGTCAATCTCCACGGTCCGATCAACGGTGTCATGACCTTCGTGCCGCGCATGATCCTTGCCGGGCAGCGCGGCTACGTGGTGAACACCGCCTCGATGGCGGGTTTTCTCGCCGCCGGCACCTGCGGCATCTACAACACCACCAAGTTCGCCGTGCGCGGCATGTCCGAATCGCTCCGGGCGAGCCTCGCGCCGCACGGCATCGGCGTGTCGGTGCTGTGTCCGGGGCTGGTCAAGTCCTACATCCACGCGAGCGACGAGGTCCGGCCTGAGGCGCTCAAGGCCGGTGCCAAGCCGGTGAACACCGACTTCGTGAAACGCCTGGCGGAAGTGCACCAGTTCGGCATGGAGCCGGACGTGATCGCCGCCCGAGTGCTCGATGCGATGCGCGAGGATCGTTTCCACGTCTTTTCCCATCCCGAGTTCAAGGACGAGCTCGCCGAGGTGTTCGGTGAGATTCTCGCGGACTTCCGCGACTACCCGGCCGATCCCGGGCACGGCCAGCGGATCGATTTCGAGAAGACGCGCCGCGAGAGCTATCGCAAGCAGCGTCGCGGGCTGAAGGGCGGCTAGGCGTGCGCGTCGAGTCCCTCGATCATGTGAACATCATCACGGGCGATCTCGAGGGCAGCGCGCGCTTTTACGCGCAGGTCTTCGGACTCGAGCCGCGCGACGGGCCACCGCCGCTGACGCACGAGAACGCGCGCTGGCTGTACGATGTCGCCGGCCGCGCGGTCATTCACCTCAACAGCCTCGAGTGCCCGCGCGCCTACGACCGCGAGGTGCGCCCGGGGCCGACCGGGTCGCTGCACCACGTGGCACTCAGGTGCTCGGGCTACGAGGAGCTTCTCGCGCGCCTCCGGAGGCACGGCCTCGATTACAAGCTCAACCACCTCGCCGCGATCGGGCTGCGTCAGGTATTCGTCCTCGACCCGAACCAGGTGCTGCTCGAGCTGAATTTCTTCGGCGCGTGAGGGAATGTAAGCGCGCTAGGGCGATTCACCGTCACCAGCGCAAGCCCGGGCCTGCCAGAAGAGCACGTCGCCGAGACGGCGGCCGCAGAGGATTGCAAACGACCCGAGGCGCAATGCGCGTGACAGCCGACGCACGGTCGGTCAGGCCCTTACGGCTTCGACCACACTGACGGCCGACTCCGTGGGCACGACACGCGTCAAGCGAAAACCTGCTTTGCCAAGCAGCGCCCGATACTCCTCGTCCGTCCGTTCCTGGCCACCCGGACCGACGAGCATGATCATGTCGAGAATCTTTCCCGGGTGCATGGTGTCACCCGACGGCAGCACCATCTCGACGATCAACACCTTGCCATCGGCCTTCATGGCCTTGCGACAGTTGTCGAGGATCGTGAGGCACTGATCTTCGCTCCAGTCGTGGATCACGTGCGATAGCAGATAGGCATCACCCCCCTGCGGCACAGCATCGAAGAAGCTGCCCGTGCGGATGGCAATCCGATCAGCCAAGCCGCGCGCGGAGATCAGCTCGCTCGCGTCGCGCGCGACGTGCGGCAAGTCAAAGAGCACTCCGCGCAGGCGCGGGTAGCGCCCGAGCACCGTTGTCAGCATGTGGCCTGTTGCTCCGCCCACATCGACGAGGGTCCCGAAGCGCGAAAAGTCGTACGCCACGGCAACGGCGGCGGGTTCCCGGCCGTGAAAGCCCATCATCGTTTCGCTGAAAAGCGTTGCCTCTTCGGGGTGGTCCGCAAGCCATTCGAAGAGAGGCTTGTCACGCGTTTTCTCGTGGGCGGGCTTCCCCGTCTCAAGCGAATAGGGAAACTCGGCCAGGAGGCGCCAGAACCGGCCCCCGGCCAGCGTGAGGATGGTCGCGCGCGCCGCGCCGGGAGCACCGCGCTTTAGTGCCTCCCCGAGCGGCGTCAGCGCGAAGTGGTCTGCAGGGCCCTCGGTGAGGATGCCGAGTCCCGCGAGTGTTCTCATGAGACGGCGAAGAGAGGGTGCGTGCGTGCTGGTGAGCGGAGCGAGTTGTTCGGCCGTCTTCGCTCCCCCTGCAAAGTGATCGGCCAGGCCGATCTTCGCGGCGCCATGGATGATCATGCTCACCCACGCCGCGGTGCCCATTTCCACGAGCCGCACGTGAGGGGGTACAGACTCCGCCTTCGCCGTCACTGCTTCTGGCATGGACGATCTCCCTGCCTTGGGTTCATTATCGGGCTGATCGAGCGGCCGCAGACACCCGGCCCGGCGCAGTCCTTCAGGCCCCACCCCGCGTGCGCCAGCCCTGCTTGTAGGTTTCCCGTGCCACACGGCTATAGGGCACGGGGCTCACGATCACACGCACTTCGATCTGCCGGTGCGGCTCGACCGTGGTCTTGCGCGTTCCGCCGTTCTCCTCTCCCCACACCACGCGAAGCTCGGTGCCGACGGGAATCTCGGGTCGTACCGTGGCGAGGCTCAACGCCTGCTTCTCGTTGTAGCTGTAGCCGGTGAACATCGACAGCCCCACCGTCCTGTCGTCGGCATCGATCACGCGGTCGTAGTTGGACGAGGCGTAGTTGGCGAGCGGCACGTCGAAGAACTTGTACTGCTCACCCTCCGGATTGAAGAGCGAGGCCATGATCTTCGTCATGTCCTCCGGGCTCCAGGCGAGCGTCACCTTCCTGCGCTGTGCCTCGGGCTTGAGGCGCGCTAGCGCCTCGCGACCGTGAAATTCGTGATCGAAGCGGATGAACGGGCCGTAGCCGAGCTCGAAGGGATTGAGGTAGTAGTCCTCGATGTTGTCGGAGAGGAAGCTGCCGCCGATCGAACCGGTCGCCTCGTAGCTGTCGGGGCCGAGCCACTCGCGATACGCCCGCAGCTCGTCGCCGCTGTAGATCGCCGGCAGCGGCGACGGAATCCAACCCGATTCCAGCGTGTTCGCCGGGTACGCGCGGCTGCCGCACGGCAACAAGCCGAACTCCTTGCCGGCCTCGAGGATCGCGGCGCGGATCTCTTCCTGCTCCGCATACGGCCCCCAGATCTCCAGGCCCGGCGCGCCCGACATGCCGTGGCGCAGCGTGCGCACCGTCCGGCCGGCGATCTTCAGGGTGGACATGTTGAAGAACTTCAGCTGCTCGAGTGGACCGCCGTTGAGCTTCTCGATGACGGCCCAGGCCTTCGGTCCCTGAATCTGAAAGCGCCACACCGAGCGCGTCACGGGCTTACCCATCGGGCGCATCGGCGAGCGGTCATCGAGCTCGACCTCGACGTCGTAGCCGCCGGTCGCCGCGTGAAAGCGCAGCCAGTTGGACGCCGGGGCGCGCCCGACGTAGAGACACTCCTCCGCGGCGAGATAGAAGAGGATGCCGTCACCGACCACGTGCCCATAGGGTGTAGTCGACACGTACTGCTTCGCCCTGTTCACGGCGAAGCCCTGCATCGAGTTGATGGCGGTGTCGCTGAAGAGCCGCAGCGCATCTCTGCCGCGCACGTAGAGATTCACCATGTGGTGCGTCTGGTCGAACAGCACGGCACTGTGCTGCCACGCCCACATCTCGCTGCGCCAGTTGCTGAACTCCGTTGCCACAACCGGGTAGACGTAGGCGCCGAGCTGCGAGTTGCGCAGCATTTGCACGGTATTTCCGGCTGCCGCCAGAATGTCTTCAAGATTGCGCGCGGCCATGAGTCATCCCCTTCTATTCTTGTGGATGATCTTGTGGATGATATCGCAACTTGTATGTGACACAAACGAATCGCCGTCCGCCCCCGCGCCGGCGCTGCACGCGCACCGCGTACGGGGCGACTCACGGGTGGCGGCGGGCTCGCTCGACCGCAATCTCCCTCACCCCGGAAGGGCGATCACCACCTTGCCGAACAGCTCCGCGGAAGACTGATACGCATAGGCGGCCTTGGCGGCGGCAAAATCGAACACCCGGTCCACCACGGGTTTCAGCCGGTGCGCGTCCACGAAGGCGTTCAGATCGCGGGCCATGGCCGCCGAGCCCACGAAAATCCCACGCAGGCTCGCACCCTTGATCATGAGCGGCATCGGGTTGGTATCGCCCTGCATCGACAGCACGCCGATGAGCGCGATCTCACCGCCGAAGCCGACGGCCTGCATGGATTGCGCGAGCGTGCCGAGGCCTCCCACCTCAACCACGTGGTGGATGGCGCCGCCGGCGAGCTCGGCGGCCTTCGCCCCCCACTGAGGCTCGGACCTGTAGTTGAGCGTCGCGTCGGCGCCGAGCTTGCGGGCACGGGTGAGCTTGGCGTCGCTCGAAGAGGTCGCGATCACTCGCGCACCCGCTGCCTTGGAGATACGCAGCGCGAGCAGCGACACGCCCCCGGTTCCGATCAGCAGCACGTTCTGGCCGCGCTCGAGCGGACGCACTCCGGTCATCAGCGCATTCCAGGCCGTCACCCCCGCGCACGGCAGGGTCGCCGCCTCCTCGAAGCTCAACGAGGTAGCGAGCGTGACGACACCCGTCTCGGGCAGCGTCACGTACTCTGCCAGCATGCCTTTGGCGGGCGGACAGCCGAGCGCGTCGCCCTTCACCGGCGACGGTGGCCCATCGAGCCAGCCCTGGAAGAAGGTGCCGGCCACGCGGTCGCCCACGGCCAGCGACTTCACGCCGGCACCGACCGCCGCCACCACCCCGGCGCCGTCGGACAGCGGTACGCCGGCCACCTTGATGGCTGCGCCGAAGTACCTGCCGGCGGCGATGGCCTGGTCGCGGTAGTTGAGCGACGTGGCGCGCACACGTATGAGCACCTCCCCGGGCGCCGGATCCGGCCGCGACAGTTCGACCAGCGTGAGCTGCTCTACGGACGTGCATCCCGCGGGCAGCTGCCATGCGCGCATCTTCACTCCACTCATCGTGCGTCTCCCGCCCAGGTACGCAATCCCGGAGCCGTGCGATCCTCACCAGCGAGCGCCCGCGCCACCGCCGGGCGTGCTCGCATCTTCTGCACCCAGGCGACGAGCCGGGGGCAGCGCTGGCCGATTTCGAGCTCGGGGAACATACGTTCCACCGACACCCCGCAGTAGGAGAAGAAACTGATGTCGGCGAGGGTGTAGTCGTCGCCGGCGATCCAGGCGGTGCGGGCGAGCTGCTGCTCCACCTTATCCACCGCATAAAGGATCTTCTCGGTCGCATGCGCCAGATCCTGCTCGCTGAAACCCGAGCGCGCCGTGCGCCACTTCCTGCGCTGGTCGGGCAGCGGTATGCGCTCCATCAGCCGATCGAACTCGCCGCTTGCGACGCTGCGCGCGATGATGCTCACCATGCGGTGCCAGCCGTGCATCGAGACGTAGTTCATCACCTGCTCGTCGCAGAACTTGTTCCAGTAGCGCACGCGCGCCGCGCCGACCGGGTCGCGTGGCCGCAACGGGACGTCGGGGAAGACGTCCTCCAGGTACTCGTTGATGACGGTGGTGTGCGTGATGATCACGCCGTCGTGATCGAGCACCGGTACCTGCCCTTCGGGGTTGATCGCCACGAACCAGGGCTCGTGCTGCTCGAACTTGTGCAGATCGACGTAGATGCTCTGATAGGGCAGGCCCTTCTCGATCAGCGGGATCATTGACTTCAGCGAGTTCGCCAGCGGCTCCGCGTGATAGTACTTGAGAGTCATGTCCGGCCTACCGTGGTATGAGAGTGCCGAGAATCCCACCGTCGACCGCGATGGTCTGCGCCGTGATGTGGCTGGCGCGCTCGGAGAGCAGGAAGCAGACCAGCTCGGCGAGCTCATCCGCCGTACCGATGCGGCCCAGGGGCACGCCCACGGCGAGTCGCTCGCGGATCAGCTGCGGCGGTGCGGCCGGATCGAGCTGCATGAGCATCGGCGTCTCGATGAGACCCGGCAGGACGCAGTTGACGCGCACGTTGTACGGCGCTGCCTCGACCGCCGCCGCGCGGGCGAGCCCGAGCACGCCGTGCTTCGAGGCGACGTAGGCGATGTTGTTGGGCATGCCGCGCTCGCTGGCGAGACTGCCGCTGACGACGATGCTGCCGTTGCGGCGCTCGCGCATCGCCGGCAGCACGCGCTTGATCGCCCAGTAGACGCTCAGCAGGTTGGTGCGCAGCACCGCCTCGAACTGCTGGTCGTCGTACTCCCAGAGCGGCGCGAAGCGCCCGCCGGTACCGGCATTGGCGAAGAGGCCGGCGACCGGGCCGAAGGTGCGCTCCGCGGCATCGATCGCGCAGAGGAGCGCGCTGCGGTCCGCGACATCGGCGACGCCGTAGGCGACCGTGCCACCGCCGGCGGCGATCGCGCGAGCGGCCTCGGCAAGCTTCACCTCGCTGCGCGCGAGCAGGTAGACACGCGCGCCGCGGCGCGCGAGGAGTCTGGCCGCCGCCAACCCGATGCCGCTCGAGGCACCGGTAACGAGCACGTGGCGGTCGGCGAACTCGCTCACTTCAGCCCCAGGAGCCGCGCCGCGTTGTCCTTCGTGATGCCCGGCAGCACCTCGGGCTTGAAGCCGACGTGCTGCGCCGCCTGCAGCCATTTGTCCGGGCGAATCAGCGGGAAATCCGAGCCGAACATCATCTTCTTCTTCAGCGGGCCGTTGGCGTACTGGATGATCTGCGGCTGGAAATACTTCGGGCTCCAGCCGGACAGGTCGATGTACACATTGTCCTTGTGCAACGCCATCGACAGGCTCTCGTCCACCCAGGGCCAGCTCGGGTGGGCGAGCACGATCTTCATGTCGGGAAAATCGACCGCGACGTCGTCAACGAGCATGGGCTGGCCCCACTTCAAGCGCACACCGCCGCCGCCGGGCAGCCCCGTGCCCATGCCGGAATGGCCGGTGTGAAAGATGGCCGGCAGCTTGTGTCCGGCGATCACTTCGTAGATCGGGTAGGCAACGCGATCGGCAGGATGGATGTCCTGCATGATGGGATGGAATTTGAACCCGCGTACCCCGTGGTTCTCGATGAGGTCGCGTGCCTCGCGCGCTCCCATCCTGCCCTTGCGCGGATCGATCGAGGCGAAAGGAATGACGATGTCGTCGTTCTTGGCCGCGTGCTCGGCGATTTCGTAGTTGCTGACACGCCGCGCGCCGAGGCTGCTCTCGCTGTCGACCGTGAACAGGCAGAACGCGATCTGCTGCGCGCGATAGATGTCGATGATCGCGGGGATCTTCGGCCGCTCGCGCGGCGCCTTGAAATAAGTCGAGGCCGCGTCGAAGAAGCGCGCCATCACCGGATCCTCGGGATCGTGGCAGGGGACCTCGGCATGCACGTGCACGTCGATGGCGCGGATCTTGGAGAGATCGATCATGCGGCACGCTCAGGCGAGCATCTTGGGGGCCGTCCGCAAGGACTGTTCGATCTCCGCCGCCCGATCGCGCTTGATCGGTACATCTCGCCCCGCCTGCACCGCCGGCCGCCCGCCGACCAGCGCCAGCCAGCGCTGCAGGCTCGCGAACTCGGCAACACTGACACCGGACCAGTCGTGGCCCGAGACCCAGGGCCACAGCGCCATGTCCGCGATCGAGTACTCGCCTGCGATGTACTCGTGACTCGCGAGCTGGCGATCGAGCACCCCAAAGAGCCGTGTCACCTCGCGCTGATAGCGATCGATCGCCGGCTGGATCTTCTCCGGGAAATAACGCAGGAATACGTTCGCCTGGCCCATCATGGGGCCGACCCCGGACATCTGGAACATCAGCCACTGGATCACGCGGCTGCGGCCGTGAACGTCCCGCGGCAAGAACTTGCCGGTCTTCTCCGCCAGGTAGAGCAGAATCGCGCCGGACTCGAACACCACGAAGCCGTCGTCTTCGAGGGTCGGAATGCGGCCGTTGGGATTGAGCGCGACGTACCAGTCGGCCTTCTGCTCGCCGGAAGCAAAGTCGATTACCCGGACCTCGTAGGGCAGGCCCATCTCCTCGAGCGCAATCGAGATCTTCCAGCCATTGGGCGTCGCTGCCGTATAGAGTTTGATGGCCATGTTCCCGTCCTTCTTCAGCCCCAGCGGTTGATTTCAGGTCCCACGCTCCAGCTCGCCGCAGGTTCTGCCGAGCACGCCAGCGACAGCGCTTTGGCCACTGCCGGCGAGGCCTTGACACGTGCGAGCCAGCCCCCGGTGCGCGGCCGCTCGGCGAACGCCTCGGGCACCAGGGGCACCATGCCGGCGAGCCAGGCGTAGCTCTCGATATCCGCAATCGAGAACGTGCCCATCAGCCACTGCCGGCCATCGAGTCGTTTCTCGATCTTCTCGACCGCTTGGCGGATCTTGGTCCGACTGTCGCTGAGATGATCCTCGGAAAACTTGCCGGCCAGGATCTGCTGCCAGCGCGCGCGCAGATCGACACTGCCGATCCGCTGCAGCAACGCGGCGTCCGCCTCGGGTGGGTGCGCCCAGCAGCCGAGATAGGCCGACGCGGGCGCGGTGCGCTCGACCATCTGCCGGCACCACGTCATCGTCTCCCAGCGCCCGTACGGGTCGGTGGGACGCAGCGCCGCTCCCGGTCCGACTTCGTCAAGATAACAGGCGAGAAACACCGAGTCGGTCATCGCTTCGCCCTCGACGAGGAGCACCGGTCCCTCGCCCTCGACGCTCATCGCGACCTGGGGCTCCTGCGCATACGCCAGTGTATGGCGTTCTCCCCGCGCGAGATCGATGCGCACCAGCTCGGCCGGCACCTCCTTCGCGAAGAGCGTCGCCAGCACGGTGAGCGAAGGCCCGTTCGGTTCCCCGTGATAGAGCCTCGTGCTCATGCCGGCCGTCCCGGGGTTGGGTGCGTCTGCGTCTGCTCGAGGATCGCAACGCGCTTGGCCATGTCGGTCCTTCCCATGGCCCAGCAGGCCTTTGTGGCGGGACGCGCATAGATGGTTCGCAACCAGCGCAGGATGTGCGGCGTCAGCTCGTCGTTGGACAGCTCCGGCCAGACAACCGGCAGCCCGTAGGCGAGATTGAACCCGTTGATGTCGGCGAGGCTGTACTGATTGCTGGCGAGCCAGGGGCGTCTGGCCAGCTCCTCTTCCAGCATGCGGATACCGAGCGCCACGCGACGCCGGGACTCCTCGAGCTCCTCGGCGCCGAACTCCCCGGAGATCGCCTTGCGCCAGGCGGCGCGGCGCTCCGGCAGCGGAATCCGCTCGATGGCTGCCCGCAGCTCCTTCGGGTCCTTGTCACGGACCGCCGGGCCAACAAACACCTGCCAGCCGATCATCGAGAAACTCGGCGCGAGCCATTGGTCCATGAACTTCATCCACCAGCGCACGCGCCAGCGGTCGAGCGGATCGGCAGGCATGAGCCGTGGCCCTGCGAACACTTCATCGACATACTCCATGATCGCGGTCGATTCGGTGAGCACGCGGTCCCCGTGCAGCATCGCCGGGATAGTGCCTTGCGGATTGACGGCCAGATACTCCGGCTTGTGCTGATCGAAACTGAGAAGGTCAAGGTAGTGGCTGTTGAACGCCACGCCCTTCTCCATCAGCGCCAGCATCGGTTTGCCGGAATTGGCGTTCGGCTCCCAGTGATACAAGGTGACACTGCGCATCCGCTCACGATCCCCTTTGTAAGTGTTGCATACCATTGGCCCGGTCGGCGGTCAAGCCGCCGCGAGCAGCGGCGCGACTCAAGCGCCAAAGAGCAGTGTCGCGGCACCGCCCCGTGCCGCTCACCCGGGAGTCAGCGGCATATCAGTGTGCCGGCGTCCAGCTCGCAGCGATCTGGAGGACCGTTGCGCTGCCAGAAGTCAAACAGCGCCATGCGTCGACACAGCGCCTGGAAGCGCGCGTCCTGTCGGAACGGGAGCATCTCCCGCATCCACAGGTGGGCCCATGCCGTACCGATCGTCCCCGACTGAGCGAAATGATCCAGAGACGCGGTCGCGACTTCGAAGCTCTGCTCGAGGGCTCCGAGTTGCGTGTACCACAGGACGAAGCGCCGCCTCATTAACTCAGACCACGCGTTCGCGGCCAGGCGAGTACGAACTGCATCCAGAGCGGCCGTCGCAGCGGACACTCCGCTCCTGGACTCGAGGGCCGCAAAAACGCTGCGCACAGCTTCGATCCCCGTCGAGTCCCCCGATTGCGGTGGAAGGGCGGCGATGATGAGGTCGCAAGCCTGCTCGAAGCGCCCTGCGCGGAGGGCGAGTTGACTGCGGACATCACACAACGGACCCGAGGCCGGCGGCGCCCCGAGGCCAATGCACAGCGATGCGTACTGTTCCGCCGCTTCGGGATCATCGATCAGCAAGTGGGCGACGGCCAGGTTCAGAAGGTTGGTGACCCAGGCAGGCGCCAGTCCGTGCGCCGTGAGCGCGGCGTCGGTGTAGCGACGGAGAAAGCCGGTGCTGCCGAGCAGGTGCAGGCCGTAGCTCTGGTAGGTCAAAGGGTCGCTGCCATCGGTAGCGATCGCCGCCTGGAATTGCTGCTGCGCGGGGAGCCACCTGCCCTGGGCGGCATAGATGATTCCCAACGCCGTGTGAGTCGCGCCGGGAGTCGCGTTGACGTCGAGATTCTGCAGGACCTCACGCTCGGTGTCCGCCAACGTGCCCGGCAACGGGACATCCGCCACGAGCGCAATGGCGCGCAGCGATGCCAGCGCATTGCGGGCACGCGCAAAGCCGGGGTCGCGGGCGAGGGCCTGCTCGAGATTCCCTAAGGCGGCTTGCATCGATGTAGCGCTGGGCTGGACCGCCATCGAACGCAGATAGAGATGGTAAGCCTGCACATCGCGGGTCGGCGGCTGGTGAATCGGCGCCGTCATCTGCCCGTCCAGCGTAAGGCGCAGCGCGGTCATGATCGCGCGTGCCAGCTCGTCCTGCAGCTCGAACACATCGCCGAACTGACGATCGTAGTTCTCCGACCACAGATGGAAGCCTGTGGTGCCGTCGATCAACTGCGCGGTGACGCGAATGCGCTCGCCGGCGCTGCGGATGCTTCCTTCGAGCACAATGCCCACGTCGAGGTCCCGCGCAATCTGCCGGACGTCGACGTTGCGGCCTTTGTAAGCGAATGAAGACGTGCGGGAGGGCACCTTGAGGCCGGGCACCCTGGCGAGGATGTGAATCAGCTCTTCGGCCATCCCATCACTGAAATAGTCCTTCGCCGCATCGCCCGTCAGGTTGACGAATGGCAGCACGGCGATCGACTTGCGCGTCGCGGGCGGCGACTCCGCCGCGGGTGCCGGCTGCGGCGCAGACGGCGCCGCGTCGCGCACCTCGCGCACCGGCGCGACGAACTGATAGCCGCGACCGGGGACGGTGACGATGAAGCGCCGCCCGCCGCTGCCATCGCCGAGTGCACATCGCAGCGTGGAGACGACCTGATTGAGATTGTTCTCCTCGACGACGACGTTCGGCCACACCGCTGCGATCAGCGTCGACTTATCGAGGAGTTCCCCCGGGTGCCGCACCAGGAAGTGCAGGGTGTCGAGCGCCTTCGGCATGAGCTCGATCGGCCGGCCGTCGCTGCGTGCCGTCAGCCGCCGCTGCGCCGCCAGCAGACGGAAGTCGCCGAACTCGTAGACGCCCTCAGCGCGGCTGCCTTCAGCCATTTTCCACTCGTTTCAGGGGAATTCAGGAGGTCTCAGGCAGCGTCCAAAGCCTCTTCAGGGCTCTTGGGGGATT
>Ga0187778_10002512_pt1 | contig 12509 bp, 9 predicted proteins | sample 1015_Q2_SP5_20_M_FD_132418 | JGI IMG/M metagenome (GOLD analysis project Ga0187778, IMG submission 132418) | Tropical peat soil microbial communities from peatlands in Department of Meta, Colombia - 1015_Q2_SP5_20_MG | ecosystem: Environmental > Terrestrial > Soil > Wetlands > Peat | place... | reverse complement strand
TTCAGCGACGAAAGTAACGCAGTCACAGGCTGGTGCCCTATTTCGCACGAGCCGGCATAGGAGTTTCCTGCGGTCGGAATTCCGCCTGCAACTTGGAACAACTGCTGAATCAGGTAGTTGACGCCAGCTATGGTGACATTGTAGTGAGCGCCATTGCTGGCAACCGGCAGGCTAGTCCAGGTACCGAAGTTGTCCTCGCATTTGTCCGCAGCCTCAGCGTAGCCTCCGTCATCCGGTAACGCCCCCCACGCCCCAGAGATGTAGGTTTCGGGGTCGGAGACACTTTCGGAGAGCTCGTGGAACATCCAGTTGATGCTTCCGTCGGCTGCTATATGTCCATTGGGCGTGGTGCGGTCACCATTAATCACGTTGCCATCCCAGCCCCGACACCCCTCCACGTTAGCAACGACCGCATACTTGATTTGATATTGATTGCCGTTACTAGGATTCGTATAGGTGTAGAGCCAGTGGTAACCGATGAAATCTCCGCAAAGCGTCCTGCCAGTTGACAAAGTTTCGGTTACCCCAAGCCCAGTTAGGACAAAATAGACACCGTTCTCGTCGGCTGGAAGATAGCCTCCGCTGATTGCATCCGAAACGATGGTCTGAACACTAGGGTCGGTGAGACTATTGCCTTGGGAGCCGGAATCCTGGTAGGAGTTTGTGGAGCTGCTGTAATTCACGACGTTCTGCACTCCTTCTCCTGTCCTGTCGTGGTACGTCGTGTTGATGCCGTAAAGGCTTGTGCCTCCGATGTTCGAAAGCCAAGTGTCTATGAGGCTCTCGTTTACTGGACCCCAATTGCCGTAGTAGATGACATAGACGTTAGTTGACCCTCTCATCACCGGCCCGCCACCATAATAAATAACGGACTGAGAGTCGGCTGGTAGCTTACGCCCTTCTTGGAGAGCCTGTACTTCGCGATCCCTAGAGATTTGGGCATTGCTGGACTGGGCAAGCCCCGTTCCCGCGCCGAGCACGGTGGTGATCAAGATGCCAAGCGCGACGACAGTCGTATTCCTGCGCAAACTGTGCCACGACTCTGAGGAGAACTCCGACGCCATTGCGTGATTCTCAGACCCGAACGTTTGACCATCGAAACTGACCGATTATAGCGGTCCCAGGTAACTCTCTGATGTCTGCGAGATGAATTGTTCGTGAAATCAGGCGCTAAGGTTAGTAAGAGGTCCATTCCGGTGGTGGAGCCGTTCAAGCACGCGCGTGGCGCTGTAAGATGCGTAGTACTGCAGGGTCAGCAGAACCTCAACGATAGAGGGTATCGGGTCTGACGATCTCCACATGGCATCGGAAACGGATGGACTGAAGTCTCGGCGCAATTGTCGGATATTCTTACGCAGGACCTCGCGAGCTTCGGCCGAGTGGCGAGATTTGGCCAGCAAGAAATATAGTCGTCCAAGGTATCCCGCCGTCCAGCGCCAGGTGGTGCCAATCGTATAACTCTGAGGTATCTCGGGCCGCTCACCGTGCACAAGCTGCCAGTGATAGAGGGGAAAGTCCAAACCAGCTAAGATTGGCAGACTGAGCGTGCCCCAGTATCGGCCGTTGACCTCCATCAAGACTGCCCGCCCGGGAGCGTCGATCCTGTATTCAACCATGGCAATGCCGTTCCAGCGTAGGGCGTGTAACAGAGCCAGAGAAGACTGCAGCAGACTTTCGTTCACTGCTTCGGCGACTGCCATCACGGAAAACCCTCCCGTATAGGGCAGCTCCTTAAGCCGGCGATGCTGAAACGCGGCGATGCACTCTCCCTGATGCAGCAGTATTTCAACGCCGACACCGGTTCCTGCACAGTATTCCTGGACGAGCATGGGAGGCACGAATTCGCGTCCCACAGGAAAACTTTTTGCAATATCACCGGCAGTGGACAAGATGCAGGTTTTCAGCTCTTCTGTCCGTGTCTCCCTTTGTGCCGGTTTGACGATCCACGGAAAGGGAAGCCCGCCTATCAGATCGCGCAGTTCAGCTGATTTTGAGACCACTACGGTTTGTGGCACTGGGATTCCGCAGCTCTGCGCAATCTTTAAGGTTTCAGTCTTGTCCAGAACCAGGCGAGTGATTGCCGGCGGCGGACAAGCGATGTGTAGCAAATCCGCGAGATCGTCGTAGTGTTGCACCACCGCGGTCAACATCCAATCGTCGGTTGGAATCAGCATGTCGTGGGCACGTTCCACAATGAAGCGGCGAAGTTGCCTGGCAAATTCCTTTCGGTCCAGGTCGGGCCGCTGAAGGCTTCTGCATTCCTGGATCGCGCTCGAGTAAATCCCAGGCGATCCTCGAAAATTGGCGACATCGACCGGCACACCATGCCGTCGCAAGGAACGGGAGACCGGAACAATAATGCGCGGGGCAAAGCCTAGGAGAAGAACAGGACGCTTCACCTGAAACCTCTTGCGTCCTCGGTCCCTCGGTTTCTTGCACTCGGAGCCAATGAGACACCTAAAGTCAGTTCGCTCAAAGCGGGGATTGTAGATTGCAGATGTGAATATACTGTAAAATTCGACGCTGTCACGCGCACATTTTCCTGCATTGCCTGGATCCACGTGTTATTGTTATCGCTGATCAATCGAGGCTGCTCCTTAGTCAAATTGATTGATGTCGAACCTTTGTCGTCGCGTAATGCCGGATAATCCACGACATGGGGATGGTTGTCCGCTCCGCTCACCTTGACGCCGATTCGCAGCTGATTATCGACTTTCTTGCGCGGAACCACACGCGTGATTCGAATCGGGAGCGGTTTGATTGGCTCTACCGGCGGTGTCCTGCAGGCCTAGCCCAAGCTTGGATTTCCATTGATTCTGCAACGCAGGTCGCCGTTGGAATAGCAGCCGCGTTCCCACGCCGGATGTATGCATTCGGTGAAAAAAAACTCGGATGGGTCTTGGGCGATTTTTGCATCGATCCGCAATATCGCAGTCTGGGACCAGCGCTGCAGTTGCAACGAGCGTGCCTGGCACAGTTCAATACCGGCAAGTCGGCTATCTACTACGATTTTCCAAGTGCGACCATGGTCGCTGTCTATCAGCGACTGGGTGTCACGTTGCACGCGCCCATGGTACGAATGGCGAAGCCCTTGCGCGCCGATAGAAAAGTCGAAACGCTAATCCGACATCCTCAGCTTGCCCGCATTGTCCGTTCAGTGATCAACGCAGGCCTTGCTCGCCGCAGGCGCAGTTCTCGATTGCTGGATGACTCGCTCGTATCGGCTCACCAAGGGCTCTGCGGAGATGAATTCACCCAATTGGCTCAGAACGTCGGGCGCGCGGCCGGCGTTTGCCTTCAGCGATCGGCCGATTACCTGAATTGGCGTTACCTTGACCATCCCTACCGGCGCCACGAGATCGTCACACTACGCAGGTCAAATTGCCTGCTGGCATACGCCGTAGTTCGCGAGGAAGACCACAACTTCGACCTGCTCGATCTCTTCGGGCACCAGGATGCGGTCACAGAACTGGCGAGGGAGATCATCGTCATCGCGGCTGATCGGCGGTTGAACGCAGTCACCGTGGAAGTGCTAGCCTCTCATCCCTGGATCAAGATGTTTCGCCGCCTGGGTTTTTACCGGCGGGAAGAATTCCCCGTCGTGACGCATTGCTCGAATGGAGAAATCAAGGAAGACGACTCTAGCTGGCTCCTGATGAAAGGAGACCGAGAAAGTTAGCTGTCTAAGCTGTCACAATCGAAGCATCTCGGCGAACGACGGCATCTACTGGCTGAACATCGCGCAAGGAATCGCTGAGCTCTCCACGGCGCCGGATAAGAAAATCGGCGCCGCTGTCGATCCAAACCTCCGGGGGTGCGGGATGGCTCAGGAAGCCGAGCGGACTGGCGGTTCGTGCATATGCCCCAGACTGAAAGATTCCAATCAAATCTCCGATCTCTGCCTCGGGCAACTCCGCCGAGCGGCCCAGCGTATCGAGCGGAGTGCAAAGAGGGCCAACAACGTCGACCGTCTCCCGCGAAGTGGCGTGAAGCTTATTAAGAATGGCCAATGCACAATTGCGTTTGATGACCTGGCCCAAATTTCCCGATGCTGCCAGATGATGATTCATGCCGCCATCGAGAATAAGATACTTCTTTCCCCGCGATATCTTAATGTCATTGATTCGTGCAACGTACACGCCGGCTTCGCCCACCAGAAATCGGCCCGGTTCGATCATGAAACGAGTTTGTGCGAAGCACTCTTCCGTTTCCATCCCTCGGATCAGCTCGTGCAAACCCTCACTGAGTCGTTTCAGGTCCAGCTCGAGATCGCCCGGGAAATAAGGGATGCCGAGCCCGCCGCCAAAATCCAAAGTGTGCACCGGCTTGTCCATGAAGGCAGCTGCGTGTCGGGCAATCTCGAGTCCTTTTTGATACTGCATCAGCAGCAGCGTGTAATCGAGGATCTGGGTGCCGACAAACAGGTGGATTCCGCGAAAATCAAGATAAGAGTCAGTCGAGATGCGATAGAGCAACGGATCGAGCTGTTCCTCATCCACGCCAAATGGAGCGGACTTGCCTCCCATGCACATGGCGCCGCCTTGTCCTTCGTTGGGATTCACTCGGACGGCTACGCGGGTGCAGACGCCAAGTCTCCGGCCAATAGCGCTGATGCGCTCGACTTCTAACTCGGACTCGACGTGAATCTCACCGATGCCTTGTGCTACAGCCAATTCCAGCTCGGATTCGGTTTTGCCGGGGCCGGCGAAGAGAAGATCTTCGGGGAGGCATCCCGCGCTTTGTGCCTGATAAAGCTCGCCCGCAGATGCAATTTCCAGCCCGCATCCCTTGCTCAGAAAAAACTTAAGGAACGCTGGGTTAGGATTCGCTTTTACGGAGTAGCTAATTGAAAATCTGGTTGGCAGAGCCTTGCGCAACGCCGCATATTTGCGTTCGAGCACGCTTTGATCGTAAAGGAAGACCGGCGTGCCGTGGCGGGCCGCAAGCGACGACACAGTCACTCCGCCGACAAGGAGCTGGCCCTTTTCATCGCTTCTCCAGTAGGGGACTACGAACCCTGGGCTGTTCAAACTAGAGCCACCTCCCGCCGCAGGGAGACGTAGTCCACCTTGCCGCTGCTAGTTTTTGGCAACTCGTCCAGAACCTCGATGAACTTGGGAACCATATAGCGCGGGAGCTTGTCCTCGCAGAAGGCGAGCAGCGCGTCCCGATCCAACGGCTCACCGTTGATGGGAACGACGAAAACTTTCACGGCCTGACCTAGCAATTCGTCGGGCACACCCACCGCAGCCGCGTGTCTCACCTTACCGCTCTGAAAAACCACCTCTTCCACTTCAGTTGGGCTGATGCGGAATCCGGAAGACTTGATCATCGTGTCGCGGCGACCCACGTAATACAGGAAACCATCCTCATCGGTTTTCACTAGATCGCCGGAGTAGCAAACTTTTTCAAAGTCACCTAGCTCTGGTGGCAAGAGAGGATTTGCCTTGAGTACGCTGTCGGTCGCTTCTGGATTTCCCCAATACCCCATAGAAACAGTGGGTCCGCGGTGCACCAATTCGCCGACTTCGCCCGGCTCACACAATTCGTTCCGCTCATTCAGCACCAGAATTTCGGTGTCGGGGATGGCTTTGCCCATCGACGTTGGCCGGCGATCGAGCTCCTCTGGCGGCAGGTAGGTTGAACGGAACGCTTCCGTCAGCCCGTACATGAGGAAGATGCGAGTGTTTGGCAACGCTGCGCGAAGCGATCTTAAGACGCTCTGCGGCATGGCTCCGCCTGTATTCGTGAGGTAGCGCAAAGCGGGGGGCCCATTTTTCTGCAATGTGGAATTGGGCTGGGCTAACAAGCTCCACAGGGTTGGCACACCCGCTAATCCGGTAATCTGTTCTTTAGCCAGCATTTCCACAATCTGTCTGGCGAACACGAAATTGATCAAGACTAGCGTTCCACCCTGCTGGAAAGCGGTTGTCAGCTGATTCAAACCGGCGTCAAAACTGAATGGCAATACTGCCAAGATGCGATCGGCTGAGGTGATCTCCAGGTAGCTTGAGACGATCGTGGCGCCCGCCATCACATTGTCGTGACTCAACATGACACCCTTGGGCTTGCCGGTTGAGCCCGAGGTGTAGAGGATCGCAGCCAAATCTTTCCCGATTCCCCGGTCCTGGCTTACGTGCTCGGCTTGTGCATGAGTGAGAGCATCGAAATCGTAGGCTGGAAGGGGTACCGGCGTTGCCTCGCCGTCAGAAAGCACGATCAGGAAGCGCAACGAATGCAGATCCCCAAGCACGGGTAAGAGCGTCGTAAGCTTGGACGAGGTGGTGATCAGTGTTGCAATGCCGCAGTCACGGCCAATATGTGCCACTTGCTCCGGGAAAAGGACGGCATTGATGGGAACAAAAACCCCACCAGCCTGAGATACTCCAAAGATAGAGACGACTTGTGCAATGCTCGGGTCGAGATAAATGCCGACCCTTTCGCCCCGACGTAATCCGGCGCGGCACAACCCCCACGCTAAACTGGTAACTTGTTGGCTGACCTGGCTATATGTGAGACGTTCTTCCCCGTGAACCAGCGCTTCCTTCTCAGGAAAGCGGAGACTACTGGCACGCAACAGGTGAGGAACCAAGAAGTCCATTTGTCTCATGATTAAGGCGCCAATCCGGACGTACTTTATCCCATGTCGCCGTGGTCATCAAGTGACGGGGCAATGAAATTTAGATTAAATTGTGTGTCTGAAAGGGAATGCGCGAGTGAGTCCTTAATCAAGTACAACCCAATATTCACAGGAAATTAACTCCTTTGTCGCAATCTGGTAACACAAGGTGGCTAGCCTCTTTCCTCCGAGCAGAACTAGCCGTTGCGATGTCAGACTGTCGCAGCGCCCGAACTATGAGAATACTGTCCGCAACCCTGCTATGCGTGGTGATCGGGGTGGGCTGTGGTGGCAGCAACACCAGCAGCAGCAGCAACACCAACCCGAACGCGACGGACCTTTCCGGAAACTGGCAAATGACGTTGCAACACAAGAATCGGTCAGAAACACAGTCGGGGTTCTTGCTGCAGTCCGGAAATGTTCTAGGCGGAAGCCTTCTGTTTTCTGGTCAGACTATCTCTGGCCAAACCGTCTGTTCAGGAGTAGGGTCCGTTCTGGGACAAGCGAACGGCGGCTCCGTCACAATCGCGGTGACTCAAACTGCCCAGACCGCGAATTTAACCGGCACTGCTGCCACCGACTTCTCATCGATGAATGGAAATTATTCGATTCTGGCCTCGGGTTGCGGGAAGACTGAAGCTGGCACCTGGACCGCAACTCGAGTGAGTCCGCTGACTGGTACTTTCAGCGCCCAGTTTACTTCGACTCAGTCATCCAGTCTGGTCTTTAACGTGACTGGCACGCTGACGCAGGGGAAGAACAAGGGGAACAGCTTTGCAACCATCTCAGGTAGCATGACCTCGACTGATGCACCTTGTTTCACCAGTGCCTCCATCTCCGGAGTAATAAGCGGGACAGCGGTAGTTTTGAACATTTCTAACTCCACGGGGTCGCTCGGAAAGTATTCTGGAACTGCCGCTACCGACGCCAGTGAGATAACCGGCGGTTACAGCTTCTCTAACGCCCAGACCCCAAGCGGATGCAACGATGAAGGCAAGGCCAATTTTACGATTAATCCGTCATCCGGATAGCAAAGCCTTCAGGTTACTCGACTCTGATTGGTAACTTCTAGGTGCACGGCTTGTGATCGCAAACTCTAAGTCTCTGTCGCGGAGGAAAAAAGCGGTGAGGTGGCTGTCGGCAACTTTCTGCTTGTGCACACTGCTGGGTGCTATAGCCTGCGGTGGTGGCTCCAGTCAAAGCGCGAATTCTGTCTCTGCTAACTGGCAAATGCAGCTAACCAGCGCAGGCAGCGATCAACCCTGGCAGCTCTCCGGCTTTCTACTGCAATCCGGCAATTCCGTTACTGGCAGTTTTGTTTCCGTTCCCAACGCAACAACGGGGTTTGGGTGTAATGGGGTGGGGCCTGTGAGTGGGACTCTAAACGGTCAGAATCTTAAGCTGGACGTCAACGTGTCCAGTCAGGACGTGAGTCTTACGGCGAACTTTCCATCGCAAGCGCCTACTAGTAGCACGCCGCTCGAAGGTCAATTCTCAACCTTGGCCGCTGGGTGTACCAGCTCATCCACAGGAACGTGGTCTGCGGTGCCTGTGACGCCGCTTTCCGGCTCTTTTCACGGCACCTTCACCTCTAATACTGTGTTTGGCCTCGCCCCAGTCAATGTGACCGGGACGCTCAGCCAGGGGCCAAACGTCGGCGACAACAACACTACCCTTACCGGAACAATCAACGCGGCTGGCCCAACTCGTTTTTGTTCGTATCTAAACTCGGCCACGATCAGCGGGCTCATCAGCGGCACGCAAGTCACATTGAATTTTTTCGGCCCAAACGGTTCGCAAATTGGTCAACTGGGGCCGCAACCCGCAACCATTACGCCGGATGCGAAATCGTTAAGCTGTATACCTTCATCTTCTTGCGGCTATTTCTTCTCTCAGATCTCCAAGTCCTGCACGGGCGACGCCGGCAGCGTAGAACTTACCTTTCCCTAAGCAGGATCAGCGCCCGACGGTGCGGATCTTACTCTCTGCTTTGGGCAGAGCCGGCGGTTGCATCCTTCACCGCGGTCTTCTGCTCGCCCACCGCTCCCAGCTGCTCTTTCGGCCAATCGAACAGTTTCTCGCCAGCGCTGCCCATCACTGAGACATACGCCACCTCGCTGTCGTAGACCACAACTTGTGCATTCGCAGGTGCAGCCTTCAAGATGCGCTCCCGAACCAACCTGGGCGTGATTTCGTCATCTTTCAGGTATTGCAAGCGCACCTTTTGATTAGTTAGCATGGGCAGCCACTTCACCGGATCGAGGTTTTCGACCTTCTTCAGGAATTCCGGTCTCAGGTATGCCGCTCGCTCATCATTAGGCACAAGCGGCGATCTCGCCAGCCAATCCGGCCAATCCCCCCAGGGACCGATCAGATCCAGCACCTTGATGCGCGGATCGGCAGCCGCAGCCATGATTGCGATGCTGGCTCCGGAACCGCCTCCGAACATACCCACTCGCGACATATCGAGATCGCCGCGCTTCTCGAGATAGTTGAGAATGAACTGCACATCATGTACTGACACCGCCAGCGATTCCTGCAATTCGCTGATAAACCATTGCTTGCCCGGACGGTCATGATATCGTGGGCCGGTCAGAGCAGACACAAATCCGACGGCGGCAAAGCCGTTCTTCGTTACCAGCTCATCGAAATCGTCCGCCTGGAAACGATCTGTGTCCGAAGGAAAGCTGTAGAGATATAGCATCACGGGCGGTTTCTCCACACCTTTCGGCTTCAATACGTATAAGTCGACGATGTCAACATTCCTGTACTGCAACTGTACGAATTCTCGAGTGTACTTTGGGTAGTCGCTGCGCGCAGGACGGAACAGCGGGTCGGCGATCTTCATGCCGGGTGGAATTGCCAAGGTATTCCAATCTTCCTTTGGGACTTCCGGTGCCGCGTCGCCCGCAGGCTTACCGTCGTCCACGGCAGAGTTTGCGGCTTTGTCCCTGCCACTCGCGCCAGGGGCATCCTCCTTTGTTGTGGAAGTCGATTGCTGGGCCGCGGATGCGTCGTCACTCGCCGCCGGCGCGGCACTCGTGTTCATCGTCTGCGCCCGACCGACAGGCGATTGCAGGAATGTCAAAGTAAGAAGCACAACCCAAGAAAGCTTATTGCTTAAGCACGATGTCCACATACGAAAAGTCTTCTCCTCGGGGCACAAATTTACTGCGGGCAACCAAAAAGGCAGGCTGCCTTTCGGCAACCTGCCCACTTATTCATACTACGGTTTGTGGTTAACGTTCAACCTGGCTTACTGCGAGCAGCCGGTTGAAACGGTTCCGATCGCGCCGGTACCCGTTGGCGTGGCGGTGTCGCCGGTGGCCGAGGCAACTTTGATGGTGCTGCCAGCCACGTTGCCGCTCACTGCGGTGATCTGGAAGACTCCGTTGTCGGGTTCTCCGACTCCGCTGTCTCCACCGCTCTGCAAACCGCTGACCGCAATGTAGTCGTTCGCTGCGGGCGTTCCACCGGTGCAAGCAGCGTTGAGGGTGTACTTGATGTCCGGACCAGCGGCTTGGAAGCTGGCTCCGGAGAAGGTGCAGTGGATCGAAGCCTTAGCAGGCACGATGCAACCACCGGCATCGCCACCTACCTCAGGATAGCCGAGGGAGGGATTGCCGTTGTCTGCCAGGTTTGCCGCAGGGCCGCTCAGTTTGAACTTCTCGTACGAGTGGCTGCCCGCATACTTGTTGGGGCTATGTGCGGCGTTGATTCGGTACGCATAGTGAGAACGGATCACGCCGGCATCGCCGTAGCAAGGCGTTCCCGCTACACAGCCTGCGCCAAAGCTGCCGTCCTCGCTGAACGGCAGGAAGTCCGGAGATGCGGCAGGGTGCCCAGCAACGCAGGTGCCCGCCATACCGCAGTGGATGTCGTCCTGGTAGTTGGCAACCAGGGCAACCACTCCCTTTGTTTTGTCCGTGCAGTTGGCGTCGGTGTTATCGCAAACTACACGCAAAGCCGACCAGGAACGATACGTCCCGTTGAAGATGTTGGGGAAATAGTTGGTTGTGGTCCAGATGCCGTTGGCCGGGCAAGGAACCGAGCAAACCGGCAACTCGCCGTTCTGTTTGTTGCCCGCGTCGCCGCTTTGCTGGCTCGAGAATAACGCATCAACGCCGTCGAGGGTCAGGTAGCCATAGCTTGCGCTGTTGGAGATCGCCTTCACGTTGCCGAAGCTGAAAAAGGCGTAGCCAATGCTGTTGGCCACGTTCAGGATTCCGCCCGCGCCAGACGTTCCGCTGACCATCTCGCCGGTGCCGATAACCCTGTGGCGAATACCAACGTGAGCGCCACCACCAGCGCAGGTGATGCCCAAGGGGTTACCCGGAGCCCTGTTCGTGGGGGTGACGTTCATTTCTTGCGAGGTCGGAGGATTAAAGGTCGGACTGTTGTTTACCGACGTTCCGGCCGCTCCGTGCCCGTTGCCACCGTAGATGCGGAAGGTGCTGAATTCGACCGTGTTCATGGTACCGGACAGAGGTTCGCGGAGAAGAACAGTCAACGGGAAGTCGCCGCCCGCCGGCACATTGCCGCTGAGGCCAAAGGCCGCATCAGTGCCATCGCAGCTGGTATTGCCGCCGAACAGGTTGCCCAGCCCGTAAGTAGCTTGCGCACCGAGAGCGGCCGTGTTATCGACAGCGTTGCAGTAGAAGAACGTTGCGGGTGCGGCGCATCCGCCTGCGCCCGTAGGCGCCCCGAGCTGCGCGACATTGGAGCGATTCACGAGGATGAGAATGGGTGATTCACCCAGAGGAATGGTGTTAAAGTTTGTCGAATCGGGAACGGCAACGGAGGTAATCGGATCAGGGTTGCCGGGTAGGGCAAAGTTGATGGGCGTAGCTCCCGTTACGCTGTAGGAGCTCAGAATCTCGCTGCCCACGTTGCAGAACGCCGCCCCACAGTAACCCAAACCGTCAGTCACGCCGGGGCCGCCGACAGCATTGTCGCTGCGCGGAGTGAGGGCGCGTTGTGTGGCGTAATAGGCATCTTCCGGACGAATGTCTGTGCCGGCCATGGTGATCGCGACACCGGCTGGACCGCTAATGGCGGCGTAGACGTCAGCCGGCAAGAATTTATCGTCACAAGTATTTGTAGCAGCTGTGCAACCAGAGCCCGAGGCGGCAGCCGCGACGCCCTGGGATAGCAGCAACTGGCTGATAAGATTTTGGCTTTGCCCGGCTACATTGGGTCCCTGTGTGTTCGGGTCAAGAAACGAAAGCGATGCGGCGGTGTGGCAGGGAGCGGCGCATCCCGCAGCACGTCCAAAGAACGCACGATTGCCGACTACGGAGTCAACCTGCAGGTAGGCCCAGACGTCGGTGGCGTTGGCGCCGTTGCATCCGGCAACTGGGCAGACGTAAACCACCCATAGGTTAGCGGAATCGTCCTGCCCTGCGACGCGTGAATCTTCCAAATTCGCGCAAAATATTCCAAGGGTCCCGCAAGTCCCTTTGGCAGTGTAGTGATGTACTGTTCCCGCAGCAAGCCCGAGGTCGTTAACGGCGGCGGCGCCCGTTCCCTGGTACAGGGCTGAGGAACCAGCACCAATCATGTGTACTGTAATTGCTGCATTGGCCGCAGGAACTAAGGCGATACAGACGACCAGCCCTAGCAGCGGAAGAAGCAGTTTCATTCTTCTCATTCCAATTTCTCCTTTTTTACGTATAGTTAGGGAAAACAGTGGTGGGGAGCCTCCCCCTTTTGATCATGCAGACGCACGCTCTGCAGACCAGCCAACAAACGAAGCGCGATCTATCTAAATCCGGGTCCCACTATCACTCGGGCTGGTTATGACAGAATGACCGGACTATTAAACCTGCGTGAATTTTCGGCTACAGCCAAATGAATTGCGGAAATTTCTCGGCCTAATGTCGGCCTACTG
>Ga0187778_10002509_pt1 | contig 12510 bp, 11 predicted proteins | sample 1015_Q2_SP5_20_M_FD_132418 | JGI IMG/M metagenome (GOLD analysis project Ga0187778, IMG submission 132418) | Tropical peat soil microbial communities from peatlands in Department of Meta, Colombia - 1015_Q2_SP5_20_MG | ecosystem: Environmental > Terrestrial > Soil > Wetlands > Peat | place... | reverse complement strand
GGCTTTACGCTGACCACGCGGTCGCTGCCGCAGTCGTTTCAAGTGCTGCCGGTGATTGTCTACAAAGTGTATCCCGATGGGCGGCCAGATGAACTGGTGAGGGGAGTGGACATCGTGGGTACCCCGTTAGCCGCGTTGAAGCGGATTGTCGCGACGGGCGACAAGGAACACGTCTTTAACGGCGTGTGCGGCGCCGAAAGCGGCAGTGTGCCGGTATCGGCCGCAGCACCCGCGATGCTCTTCAACGAGATGGAAGTGCAGAAGCGCGCGCATGGGCACGAGCGTCCACCGATTCTTCAGGCTCCGGGAATTGACAGTGCCGGGCCGGACAAGGACGCAGCCAGGAAGCCGGGGGAGAAGCCATGAAGAGAGTTGAGACTTTTGCTCGAGTGGCATTCGGTTTCCTGATGTTCCTCGGCGGATTGCCGGTTGCCCCTGTGATGGCCAGGACAGACGATTCATCCAAACCCATAATGGCGACAGCGGCCGCGCATGATGCGGCGAAGGGTGACGCCTTACTCGAAGCGCTCCTGACCGAACTGGACCGCTCCAAGGCGCAACTAAAGATGGATCAGGTGCAGGCGCCTTACTACATCGAATACCGAGTGAACGACGTAGACGACTTCAGCGCGGACGCCGAATTTGGAGCACTGCGGCAAAGTGAGCGGTCGCACTTGCGAATCATTCGAGTCGTCGTGCGTATCGGAGATTACAAGCAAGACAGCTATTACAGCAAAGGACTTGGCAGCGCTTCCATCATTCCACTCGACAATGACCCCATTGCGTTGAGGCGGCAAATCTGGCTGCTCACAGACGAAGCTTACAAAAGCGCGGCCGACGCGTACGCAGAGAAGCTTTCGTCGTTGAAGCAGTTCACTCCGGATCCAAATCCTGTGGACGATTTTGCCCACGCGCCGGTCATCTCCGCGGTGGGCGACACGGTGGCTCTCAAATTGGACCAGAACGAGTGGAACAAGACCCTGGAGGAGATAACGAATCTCTACCGGCAATATCCCGAGGTGCAGCTCGTATCGGCGAATGCGCGCTTCCTTTGTGTGAATGAGTATTTCGTGAACTCCGAAGGGACAATCGTGCGCCAAGGCCGGTCGACGGCGACGGTCACGCTTAACGGCTCGACGCAAGCCGGGGACGGCATGCGGTTGCAACGAAATCCGTTCTGGACAGAGGAGAAGCCGGAACAATTGCCGTCGCGCGGGGAATTGTTGAAAGAGTCGAGGAAGATGCTCGACACCCTGAAGGCTCTGCGGGAAGCCCCGATTGTCGAGGAATCGTATCGCGGGCCGGTGCTGTTTGCTCCGGACGCGGCGGACGACATCGTTGCGACTTTGGTCGGCAACAACCTGCTGGGGCGAAAGCCACAACTGGGACGGCCGAACCGCACGACGGGGGTGTTCGCGACGAGCTACAAGACGCGCGTGCTGCCGAAGTTCGTCACGGTTGTGGACGACCCGACGATGAACACATTCGGCGGGAAAGAGCTGCTGGGAAGCTATGGCGTGGATAGCGAAGGCGTGAAGGCGCAGTCGGTGACTTTGGTCAACTCCGGAACGCTCGAGAATTATCTTGTGGGGCGGCAGCCCATCCGGGACTTTCCTACTTCGAACGGGCATGGACGCGCGAATCCGGGAGGCGCGCCATTTCCCAACGTGGGAGTGTTGCTGGTGAAAAGCGCGGAGCCTGAGACGGCGAAAGCGCTGAGCGATCAATTGAAACAGATGGCAGCGGAACAGAACAAAGAATTCGGGTACCGCGTGGACACGCTGGGCCCGGGAAATTCGCCGCGCTTGCTTTATCGTGTATACACAAAAGACGGTCACGAGGAGTTGGTGCGTGGAGCGGTGTTCAATGAGCTGGATGTGCGCGCTTTGCGAAACGACCTCATTGCGGTTGGCGATGATCCGCTGGTCAGCAACCGAATGGCCGGATTGCCGCAGACGGTTATCAGTCCCTCGCTCTTATTCGATGAATTGGAAGTGAAGCGGGCGGACACGACGAAAGAGAAGCTGCCGGAATATCCTGCGCCGGAATTGAAAAAATAGGAAAGCTTGGGGGCGCACGTTTTAGACAAGAATCTTCCGGGAAAAGAGGAAACGATTGACGCGCGGGGTGTGAAGTTCGAGAGTGAAGAGTATGACGTTGCGCGAACGAGTCGAGTGGTTAAGCCGGATGGCGTTTTTGGTGTTCATTCTGGCTTCCGCTGCGTTTCTGAGCGCAATTACCGCGATGAGGGTTGCGGTTCACGGGCGCGAAGTGACTATGCCGAACCTCGTCGGGAAGGACGTGGGCGAGGCGAGCCGTGTTTTGCGGTCAAAAGGATTACTGCTGCGCGTCGCCGACCGCGTCTACAGCGACGTGCCAATCAACCAAGTGGTGCGGCAAACTCCTCCACCGGGGATGTTGATGAAGGTTTCACAACAGGCGCACGTGGTATTGAGCTTGGGGCAACGGCAGTTGGAGATCCCTTCCATTGAAGGCAATACACTGCGAGTTTCGCGGATTCAATTGTTGAGGGCGGGGCTGCAGGTGGGCGAAGTATCCACGATGACGACGACCGACCGGGCAAGCGACACTGTGCTGCAACAAAATCCGAAGCCGGGCAACGGGGCGGCAACGCCCAGAGTTGACATGCTGGTGTCAGCGGGCCCAAAGGAAACAGCTTACGTGATGCCTTACCTGCTTGGGGTGAATGAGGTTGAGGCACAGCACAGACTGGATCTGGCGAACCTGCATCGCAAAATAAACTATGTGAAGGCCCCGGAGTGGCCGCATGGTTCGGTTATCGATCAAACACCCCTGGCAGGGATGCGGATTGCGACGACTACGGAAGTTCAGCTGACAATCGCGAATTGAACGCGCCGATCTCCGCAAAAGTAAGTTAAAAGGCAATCGTGCTGAGGTATACTCCCGGCAGAATGCCCAAACTACCTTCTGCGAAATCCCTGCTGCTGTTGATTTTCCTTGCAGGAGCTACGATTCCTCTCACCTGGAAAGCGAAATCCCTGGAAAAGAAACTGTTCGGCCGCGCGGAGGAATCGGCGCTGCTAAACAAGCCGGCGCCCGAATTCACGCTGAACACTCTTTCGGGAGAGCCTATTTCCTCGACCGATTACAAGGGCAAAAGGAAGCTTGTGGTGAGCTTCTGGGCGAGTTGGTGTGGACCCTGCCGCATGGAATTGCCGGAACTGGAAGCTTTTTATGAGAAGTACCACCCCAAAAACCAGAACTTCGAGGTGCTGGCAATCAGTACCGATGAAAGCCGTGCCGAGGCCAGGCACTATGTGGAGGATGCAAACCTCACTTTCCCCATATTGTGGGATAGCGATGGCAAGACTGGAGACGCCTATGGCGTGGAAGGAATTCCCATGCTGTTTGTGATTGACGAATCAGGGAAAGTCATCGGGTCGCAGTCCGGCTACCAAGGCGGACTGGAGTACCGCCTATTCCAGCAATTGGGGCTCAAAGGGGACGCGAAGAGCAAGGAAACGGAGAATGTCGAGTCCAGCGATTGAATTTCGCGAAGTCACGAAGGTTTACCGGAAAATATTGCGCGGCTTGGAAGTCCCTGCACTGACACATGCGTCCTTTCAAGTTATGCCGGGCGAGGTGTGCGCGTTTCTCGGGCCGAATGGCGCCGGCAAAACGACAAGCATCAACTTGCTCATGGGATTTTTCTACGCGGATTACGGAGAGATTCGCGTGATGGGGTATGAGCCGGGAGACGTACGGGCTAAGCGGCAAATTGGTTTTTTGCCGGAGAATTTTGCATTTTACAAGTATCTGACAGCTGAACGGCTGCTGCGGTTCCACAATGCGCTCGCCGGGCGGCGCGCGCAAGACGCGGCCACGGTGATTCCGGATCTGCTCACAAAGGTACGGCTCACGGGATACGAGAGACTGAGGATCGGGAAATACTCGCGGGGAATGGTGCAGCGGCTAGGCGTAGCGCAGGCACTCCTTGCAGAACCGGAATTGCTGGTGTTGGATGAGCCGACTTCGGGGCTCGATCCGACCGGACGGAAAGACGTGAGAGACCTGCTATCCGCTTTGAGGACGGAGGGCAAAACGGTCTTTTTGAGTTCGCACTTGCTGTCGGAAGTCGAACAGATTTGCGATCGGGTGATTATCATCAGCCGCGGCCGCGTGGTGAAGAGTGGACGCATGCAGGACCTCCTGGTGGCGGCGGACCGCGTGGAGATTCTTGTGACGGGAGTGACGCCGGAATTGGAGCTGAAGATCCAGGAGCAGGGCGGAATCATTGCGCGGGGAGAGGCCGGAGTGGTGATTACCGTCGGCATCGCACATAAACGAGAGACGGCGGAGTCCCTCTGGGCCGCGGGGATGGACGTGATCCACGTCATGCCGGTGCGCAATTCGCTGGAAGAACTGTACATGAAGACAGTTGGGACGGAAGGCGGTGTGGCGTGAGGATCGGATCACTGGTCCTGAACACACTGGAGAGTTTTTTGCACAACCGATTGGTGGTCCTGGTGTTGATTCTGGCGGCGTGCGTCGTACTGCTGATGTTGGTTCCCTTGATGGGAGCAAAGTCGGCGACAACCGCGGCAAATCAACAAGGCATGGAAGCCGCGGTGCTGGAGATGGTTTCTGGCGTGATGTCGTTCGTGAGCGCACTTGGCAGCATTCTGGCTGCATGGGGAGCCGCGGATGCGCTGCATAGTGAGTTGAAGTCAGGAACCGTGTTGGCGGTGATGGCGCGGCCGGTGAAGCGGTGGGAATTCCTGCTGGGGAAGTATTTGGGTGTGATGGCGTTTATGTTTTGTTACGTGCTCGTGATGATGGGAATGAGTTACGGCCTGGTGGCCATCGCCGGGATGAAGATTCACGCTGCCCCGTGGATCCTCCTCGTGTATCCCATGGTGCGGTACGCGATTTACGCGGCGTTGGGCTTGGTTTTCGGCACACTGGTCCATCCAGTGATCACCATGGGAATGATCCTGGCATTGTCACTGTTGACTGACTTCGTCGGGCCGGGGAGTTTTGCCTGGAAGCCGAAACTGATGTGGTTGAAGACGGGGCTGTATTATTTGTTGCCCTCGACGAATTTGTTGACGGAAGGGCGGTTTCTCAGCTTGCGGCAGGCGGCTTTGAAGCAAGCGACATGGCTGGAACATTCCATCACGCTCGGCTACGGGCTGGATTGCGCGGTGATTCTGTTTGTGTTGGCCATGTGGCGATTCCATTATCGAAGCTTGCGGCAGGACTAGACCTAGATTTGGGATCTGACTGTGCGCAGAAGCAGTGACGTGCCCGCGGCAGACCGCGGCCGCTACACGAACTCGCAACGCGGGAACAGTTCGCATGGCCCATTCGTAATAATACTGAAGCAAACCGAGGGGGTCTCATGAGGTGCGCGATTTCTGGCCTGGCGGCATTCTGTCTTCTGACATTCTCTTTGGCGAAGGAGGCGCAAAAGCCGATTAGGGTAGATGTGAATCTCGTGAACGTAGCGTTCACCGCCAGGGACGCGAACGGGGCGCTGATCGGGAATCTGACCAAAGACGACGTGGAGCTGTATGAAGACGCCGTCCCGCAGAAGATCGAGTTTTTCGCGAAAAGCACGGACCTTCCTTTGACCCTCGCTTTGATTATGGATGTGAGCGGCAGCCAGGAACATTTCGAGAAGAAGCATCACAAGGATTTGGAGGTTTTCCTGAAAGAAGTGCTTGGCCCGAAGGACCGCGCATTCATGGTGTGTTTCGGGAACCACCTGCGGCTGGTGAGCGACTATACGAATTCCCCCGAAGCCATTTTGGACAACTTCCATGAGTTCGACAAAGGAAAGAGGCATTTTCCAGAGATCGGGCCAGAGGAAGAGCGGGAGCTGGGCACAGCTTTCTACGATTCCATCTACTACAGCGTCACCGAGAAACTGGCGCAGGCCGGCGGGCGGCAAGCCATCCTGATGTTCAGCGACGGCGAGGACAACTCCAGCTCAAACAACATGATGACGGCCATCGAAGCGTCGCAAGCCGCGAACGTGATTTTCTACGCGATCCGTTACACAGAAACGAACAAACACGGCTCGTTGAACGCGCGGAACAAATACGGGATCAGCGTGATGGACCGCATTGCAAAAGAGACGGGCGGCGCGCACATCGACGCGCAGAGAACTGATCCACACGCTTATTTCCGGCAACTTGCCGAAGAATTGCGGACTTCGTACGAGTTGGCTTACTACCCGTCGAACAAAGCGAAGGACGATGCGTTCCGGAAGATTGTGATCAAGCCGAAACAGGCGGGCACAATAATCCGCGCAAAGACGGGTTACTTTTCACGCTAGTGAAAACGGAAGTGGAGGGCGAGTGGCCCTGGATGATGGTCCTTTCATTGGCGAAAATGTCAAAGGCACCTAATGGGTAGATTGCTTTTTGTGCAGATCGAGACAGACGGATACGGCTGTATTTGGATCGACTGCGCCATCTCCGCCTTCGATGTGCTGGATAACGCCGTTTTTGTCGATGACGATGTTTGCACGCAACGCCCATTGATAGCCCTCGCTCTGGACATCGTAAGTTTTCAAAATGCCGTACGAAGTGAGCATCTTGCGGTTCATGTCGCTCAGGAGTGGAAATTTGACGCCGATCTTTTCAGCATAGGCCTTGTTGGCGGCAGGGCTATCCATACTTACACCGAAAACCGCGGTATCGTTGGCGTCGATCTTTCCAGAATCAAGTCCAGACTGGACCGCCTGGAGTTGTTTCGTTCAACCACCGGTGAAGGCGAGGACGTAGACCGCAAGAAAGACATTCTTCTTTCCGTGGAAGTCACTCAGCTTCACCGTTTTCCATTCGTTACTGAGAAGAGTGAAGTCGGGAGCAGTATCGCCGACCTTGAGAGTTAATTTTGGGGGTTCGTCCTTTTTTTGAGGCTGGGCAGGGATTGACGTGAGGCCCGGCACAAAAGCTAGCGAGAGCGCAGAAGCAAGTAGGCGTTTCATCAGGTCCTCCAGGTCCGAAAGACTGACTCGGGACTGAGATGATAACCGGTGGCCAGGTTGGGACGAAGAGAAAAATGAAAAGAGATTTTCCCTCAAAGCCAAGGCCAGAAATTTCAGTATGTCGCTAGCGCAAGTAACCCCAGTTGTGTAACTTGTCCGAATCTTCCACCCAGCGGTCGCCGATGTCCGTTCGGTAATACATGTTGGGGATGAGAACGTTCTTAATTCGGGAGTAGGCCTGGACTTGCGCCTGCCTCATGGTCTGGCCAACGCCCACGACAATCAGAACGACGCCGGAAGTGCCCGCCACGAGCCATTGCTGGTTGACAATTTTCACATCTTCGATGTGGATTCCTTCGTTGATGGGCCGCTTGAAAACGATGGCGGCATTTTTGCTGAAGGATTCAAACGTGGCCTCGTCGTCGAACGGAAACGGCGGAACGACGATCCGCACGCCAACCTGGAAGCCACTGCGTGTGCGCCATTTCGGCTCCAGGCCATTGGCAAGCTCCCAGAAGAAATCGCTGATCGGCGTCAGAATGCCTTCCTGCTGAATGCTGATGGTGGGATAGCCGAAGCGGGAAGTAAATTCGAGCGGATAAATGCCATTGTTGTTGACGATGCAGTTCACGTCGATGTACCCGACGTAACCTTCCTCGGCTAGCTTCGGCTCCATTTTGAGGAGCGTGCGGTTGAACAGCGCGTTGGGCTCGCTCCAGAACATGGCCGTGCCCATTTCGCCCGTCGGCGGCCCGACTTCACTCGGGAAAAGCTTCTTGTGCTCGAAATTGATGTTGATCGGCGTGATGAATTTCTTGCCGTTGAAGAAGGCACCAACCGCAACTTCAACGCCATTGATGCGGCGCTGCAACTGGAAGATTTTGATTTCCTCGGAGAAGGCCCGCTTGTAGGCTTCCAACATGCCGATCACGTCGTTGCCGTCTTCCTCTTCACCCACAAAGAGGCGGCGCTTAACGTTCTGCGCTTCACCGCTGGGTTTGATGACATAGCGGTCAGGATTTTTCTTAACGAATTCGATGGCCGGATCGAAGGAGTCGAAATCCTGGTAGGGGATGATGGTGACGCCAGCCTTTTTCAGCTCCTCCTGGCCGAAGGAGCGATCATCCTCAAGATTGTCGGTGTAGGTGGTTCCGCCGATGACGAGCTTGCCGGCGGCGCGCAGGGCTTGCGCCTTCGAGCCCTGGCCAAGGGTGTCATCGAAGACCACGACGTCGGCCCACTTCACATCTTTTTCGTAGTCACTTGATTTGGGGACGAAGCCGTCGGCGATGTCTCGTTCTTTCTCGTTCTCGACGTAATAGCGGACTTCGTGGCCCTCCTTCACCACTTGCCAAGCAATGTCGCCAATCAGGCTGGAGAGCGATGCAAAGAGAAATTTTCTTTTTTCCATGAGTAAGGCCTTTCCCCTCCGGAGCGAAAGGCATGGAAGCATTGTAGTTAGACACGAGACGAATGGATATGACAAAACGAAAAATTTTGTGGCTGATGATTCCGCGGCCCTAATCCGGAGAGGATCGGGGGGCGGACTTGCGGCATTGCAAGCCAACCTGCGAAAGATTCTAAGCATCCCACCGCACGGCAGACGCCTGCCTGGGGGCGAAGTTCTCGCGACACCCGTCCCGAAGTTCAGGTTATACTGGGTGGGTTCAAGCCTGTGGTCGGGGGCCATTATTCTTGCTGGCACTTTTGGCCAGGGACCAGTTTGCCAAAGAGAGGTGAAGATTGCGGCGAATTCCACTTCTTCTGATGTGTGCGCTGATGTTATTCGTATCAAGTCAGTGCTCCGCCCAGCTTATTTTTCACAAAAAGAAAAAGTTGGATAAGTCCACGGGCGCCTCCAATACTGTCGAGCCGGACAAGCAGCTGTATGACAAGGCGATGGACGACATCAAGCGCGGCAGGCATGAGGTGGGCCGGCTGGGTTTGCAGACGTTGATCAACACCTATCCCGACAGCGAATACCTGGCCAAAGCAAAATTGGCCATCGCCGATTCGTACTACAAGGAAGGCGGCACCTCCAACATCACGCAAGCCATAGCAGCGTACAAGGATTTCGGGGTGTTTTTCCCCTTCCTGCCGGAGGCCGCCTATGCGCAGATGCAAGTGGCCATGGCCAACTACAACGAGATGGCCAAGCCGGACCGGGACAACACACATGCGTTAGCCGCGGAAGAGGAATTTCAGATTTTCTTGAAGAAGTTCCCGAAGGATCCGCTGGTCCCGAAGGCGGAGCAGCACCTGCGTGAGGTTCAGGAGATTCTGGCGGAGGGGCAATATCGTATCGCTTACTACTATTACATTAAGGGCGATCCCCGCGCGTCCGCCGGACGCTTGATCCCGCTAGTTCGGCGATATCCGCTATACAGCAAATCAGACAACGCGCTTTGGATGCTCGGAGAGATCTACACAAAGGGAGAACACAAAGACATCGCAGGCTACTATTACGCGCAGATCGTGAAGAATTACCCATTGTCCAGCCGCGCGGCCGCTGCAAAGGAAAAGCTGAAAGAGTTTAAGATGCCCATTCCGCAACCGGATCCGAAAGCCGTGGCTTGGATGACGGCAGAGCAAAATACGCCCCGGAAGCGTGAGAGTATCGCTCACAAACCGTTGGGACTCGTTCATTCTAGCCCTGACGTACGGATGGCCGCTGTCAGTGGCCAGCCAAATCTGGAACCGGAAACCGAGAGCAACGCCGGCATCGATATTCTGAGAGGTGGTGGTGTGCCCACTATGGGTTCTGGGGGCGGCACTACAGGCATCGTGATGACGGTGAAACCGGGTGAATCAGCGCCCGCGGGAGCTGCGGCAAGTGGCACTGCGGAAGATACAAGCTCCAGTTCAGCGGGGGACGCGCCCGCGGGAACTGCAGGGGCCTCCAACTCAGGAGCGCAAACCGGAAGCACGGATGCAGCTCCTGCTGATGGAGCCGCGTCGGGTAGCACGCCTCCCGCCCCTCAAAGTTCGGCGGACAGTTCCAAGACGGACAGTACTCAACCAACAGCACAAGACAGCGATACGAAAAAGAAGGAATCCAGCAGCAAGAAGAAGGGATTGAGGAAGTTATTGCCCTGGTAGCATCCCGCCGGGAAGAGGAATTCAGGAAAAGGACAAGGGGTGCGACTTCTTGCATTTCCTGTCCTTTAGTACAGGTTTATGAATTGGAACGCGCCATGTTTACTTCCGACACAGGGGAGTGCGGCTGCAATTGACGCCCCTGAGGCCGGGTGGTCCAATTAAGTTTGAATCTCATGGTGGGGTTGGCGTGTGCCGCCCGGAGGACGTTCGGTGGCCAAGATACTGGTTGCGGACGACAACAGCAACATCCAGAAGATGGTCGGGCTAGCCCTGAAGGATCAGGGCATCGACGTGGTCGCGGTAGGCAATGGTGAGGCCGCCGTTCGAAAGATCTCCGATGTGCACCCCGACCTGGTCTTAGCAGATGTTTTCATGCCGGTGAGAAATGGATACGAAGTTTGCCGGTATGTGAAAGAAGATTCTGCCCTTTCGCATATCCCCGTCATTCTGCTAGTGGGCGCATTTGACCCGCTGGACGAGCAGGAAGCACAAAGAGTGGGGGCTGACGGAGTTCTGAAAAAGCCGTTTGTGCCTCCCGATCCTCTGATTTCCATGGTGAAGTCGGCGTTGACGCGGGCAGGCGTAACGCTGGGACCGCCGCCGGCTAAAGAGAAGCCTGCGGCCGCACCTAGCCGTGGCCCAGCAGAAATCTTTAGCCCAGGATTCACATCGAAGCTTGCAGCACTTTCTCCTGAAGGAATTCCCGAGGCGGCAGCGGAGCCGCTCGAGGAATTTGCGACTCCGCGCGAGCAGGTGAAGATCGCCGCGGGGCAGGAGCCGTTGGCGTTCGGGAACTTGCTGGAGACGAAGGAAGAAGAAGTAGATCCCGCGATGTTCTCTTCGGCAAAACCGATGATCGAGCTCGCGACCCAGCGGAATTGGTCGGACGAACCTGCCGAGGTCCCTGAAGAAGAGGAGGAGGAAGAGTCCTCGCACGAGGGATGGCGTCCAGACGGGCTGGACGCAATGGAAAACGCGGCCGCGTCCACAAAAGGGCAGACCGACTGGCGAGATGAGGCGTTTCACGGCAGCTCGCCTGCGAAGAGTATTTCTTCGTCGCCGCATTGGCAGGGCGGCGCAACACGTCCGGACCAGAGTGAGGCGGCAGCTCCACAAGCTCCGGCTGTCACCACGATGGAGCGGAAGCCTGAAGGTGGCGCTTCACCTTTCGCTGGCGATGCATGGGCAGCGGCGATGGCTGCCGGAGTGGAAGAAAAGATTGCGGCAATGAAGGAAGAGGAGAGCGCAGTTCCTGAGGTGACAGCTCTTCCCCCTCTCGCAGAGGAAAAGGCCGCCGAATTGCCCGGAACAATGGCTGCTTCGTTGGAAAGCGCTTCGGAGCAATCACCAACTGTCGCGGAAGAGGCAAAAGCCACGGAGCCCGCAAACTGGGCGCCCATACCGGAGAGTTCGTGGGAAGTGGATGCACGGCGCGCTTCCCTGCTGGCGTCGACTTGGGATGCGCCCGCGCCCGTTTCGTCTGAAGCGACGCAAGAAGCGTCAGCGCCCGGGTCAGAACAAGCTCCCGTACACGCGGAATCGCCGGCTGAATCTTCGGCGTATTTGAGTCAGCCCGATTTGGAGCATCTGCCAGCCGAACAAGTCGAGGCTCCGGCGGAGGAACCACCTGCGGAACCCGTTTCTGTAGCACCTGAGCTGACCAACTGGGCCAGCGCGTGGCAAGCGCCTGTGGTAGCGCCTCCGTTGCCAGCTATCCCAGAGGTCCATGCAGAACCCGAGCAACTGGGGGAGCACGCGCCTGAACCTGAGGTTGCCCAAAATGCGGCGGCCGTGTCGGCAGCACAACCCGACATGGACGAGCTTGTCGCGAGGGTGTTGGGAAAGATGAATCCCGACGTGCTGCAGAAAGTCACGCGCGAAATTCTGAAGCCCGTCGTCGAAGCAATTATTCGCGACGAACTCAACTCCAAGAAATCCTAATAATCCTGCGCGCTGGATGTGCGCGGCGTGCTTATGGTGTGCCCCGGGCCATGCCTAAACGGCACCGATAGGCACGGATTCTCCCAGTCAAGGTTGCTCAGGTTTGCGGCCTTTGAATTGCGATGCTTGTGGTTGCCGACTATTCCGCTGCAGGAGTAATGACAATTTTACGGAAAGCCACGTGCCCCTTTTCGCTGCCTTGGAGATAGATGGGGCCGGACAATCCCTCGTGACTGTCCAACGCGCCCCCTGTGATTCCAGGAATTTCCTGATTATTGATAATGGTCTGGCCGTTCTGAACGACAGTGATTGTGCGGCCAATCAACGTGATATCGAAGGTCTGCCATTTCGAGGGCTGCCGGGGAAGCTCGGGCGATGGCGCGATGAAACCGTAGACACCACCCGTGTGATGGCTGGGAGGCTCAGCGGCAGACTCGGTCTCTATTTGAACTTCATAACGGCCCCGCAAATACACCCCACTGTTTGAATCT
>Ga0187778_10002508_pt1 | contig 12511 bp, 9 predicted proteins | sample 1015_Q2_SP5_20_M_FD_132418 | JGI IMG/M metagenome (GOLD analysis project Ga0187778, IMG submission 132418) | Tropical peat soil microbial communities from peatlands in Department of Meta, Colombia - 1015_Q2_SP5_20_MG | ecosystem: Environmental > Terrestrial > Soil > Wetlands > Peat | place... | reverse complement strand
TTTGATTGTAGTCGGGATTTATCAAACAACTGGCCCTCTTGAATGTAGCGAACCTGTTAGCTCTCATTGACTTGCCCTAGCCTCCCGCATAACATGGCGTCGCGCCATGATTGGACAGACCATTTCGCACTACCGCATTGTCGAAAAACTAGGCGGTGGTGGGATGGGGGTGGTGTACAAAGCGGAAGATATCAACCTGCACCGCTTTGTTGCTCTCAAGTTCCTGCCCGATGACGTGGCCAAGGATCCTCAAGCGTTGACCCGTTTTCAGCGAGAGGCGCAGGCCGCATCCGCCCTGAATCACCCCAATATTTGCACTATCCATGAAATCGGGAGACAAGACGATCATCCATTCATCGTGATGGAGTTCTTGGACGGCCTGACGCTGAAGCATCGCATCGACAATCGTCCGATGGACAACAGACGTGATGCTCTCGCTCTCCATCGAGATTGCAGATGCGTTAGACGCCGCACACGCAGAAGGAATTGTGCATCGCGACATCAAGCCAGCCAACATCTTCGTGACCAAGCGCGGTCACGCCAAGATACTGGACTTTGGACTGGCGAAGGTCGTGGTCACTGCCAGTTCTTCGAGCCAGATCGCAGCGGTAGGCACGCAGACTTGCTCGGTTGACGAACAGCACCTGACCAGCCCCGGCTCGACGCTCGGCACCGTCGCGTATATGTCGCCCGAGCAAGTCAAGGGCAAGGAATTGGATGGCCGGACTGATTTGTTTTCATTCGGCGCTGTGCTGTATGAGATGGCGACCGGGTCATTGCCATTCCATGGTGAGACCTCCGGGCTGATCTTCAAAGCCATCCTCGATTCTGATCCGCCGCCCGCGATCCGTTTCAATCGCAATATTCCACCCAAGCTGGAAGACATCATCAACCGTGCGCTGGAGAAAGACCGCAATCTGCGTTATCAGCACGCTTCGGAGATGCGGGCTGAACTGCAGCGGCTGAAGCGCGACACCGAGACGGGGCGCGTGCGAGCGGCGAGTTCGGGAACTGTCGCCGCCGTACAGGAAAGCGGAACCCATGCTGCGGTTGCGGCACCAACTCCTGCATCGGTGTCCAGCAGTTCGGGTACGCCGTCATCGTCCAGCGCGATGAAAGCGGCCGAAGTTCCCGTAGCCAAGAAGAGAAACCTCCGGAAGATCGCGGTTCCATCGGTAGTTGTACTGGTCGTATTGATTGCTGGCGGACTTTACTATCGTTCGCATCGCGCCAAGCCCCTGACGGACAAAGACACGGTCGTTCTCGCCGATTTCACCAACACCACTGGCGATTCCGTTTTTGACGATGCCCTCAAACAAGCTCTGGCCGTGGAGCTAGGGCAGTCTCCTTTTCTGAACGTACTTTCTGACCGCAAAGTCAGTGAAACCTTGCGCATGATGGGACATCCCGCGAACGAGCGCATCACGATTGATGTGGGACGTGAGCTTTGCCTGCGCACGGGCAGCAAGGCTTTGCTCGGCGGGACGATATCCAGTCTAGGCAGCCACTACCTGATTGACCTGACTGCTGTCGCTTGCAACAGCGGTGACACCTTGGCCAAGGAACAGGGCGAGGCTACCAGCAAAGAAGACGTTCTGAAAACGCTGAGCCGAACTTCGTCTAGCCTACGCACTAAGCTGGGAGAGTCGCTACCATCGGTGCAGAAGTTTGACGTTCCGGTGGAAGCTACCACACCGTCTCTCGAAGCCCTGAAAAATTACAGCATGGGCATCACCACAGGGCGCGAAAAGGGAGACGCGCCGGCCATCCCGTTCCTGAAGCGAGCAATTGAACTCGACCCCAGTTTCGCCATGGCGTATGCCACCTTGTCCATTCACTACGCCAATCTGAGCCAACGATCGCTGGCGCTGGAAAACGCTACGAAGGCCTACCAATTGCGCGACCGCGTCACGGAGCGGGAGAAGCTGCGCATTACCGCGAACTACTTTAATGCCACGGGAGAAGTGGAAAGGGAAGCCCAGACCTACGAAGTGTGGGAAGCCAGTTATCCTAGTGATTTCGTTCCTCACGGCAACTTGGGTAATGACTACGCCAACATGGGGCAATATGACAAAGCTGTCGCGGAATATCAGGAAGCGTTGCGGCTTGCGTCCACAGTCGTCACCTACTCAAATCTGGGGCAAACGTACCTCAACCTCAACCGGCTGGATGAAGCCAAAGCCACTTTCGATCAGGCGTTCGCACATAAACTGGACAGTGGAGCCTTGCGTGGGAACATGTACCTTCTTGCTTTTCTGCGCGGAGATGTCGCACAAATGGAACAGCAGTTGGCTTGGGGTGCGGGGAAGCTGGGGGACGAAGACCCGCTGCTGTCGATGCAGTCGGACACCGAGGCTTACTACGGAAGGATGAGTAAGGCACGGGACTTCTCGCGGCGAGCTGTTGATTCCGCTGTCCGCGCCGACTCCAAGGAGACGGCGGCTTTATGGCAGGTCAATGCGTCACTGCGTGAGGCCGAGTTGGGCAACATTGCCACGGCGAGAGAAGGAGCCGCGGCAGCTTTGACAGTGTCGCCGGGACGGGAGGTGAAGGTGGTGGCAGCCTTCACGCAGGCCCGTAGCGGCGACGTTCCCCGTGCCAAGGCGCTGGTCGAAGAACTGGAAAAAACCTACCCGACTAATACCTTGATAAAACTCTACTGGCTCCCAACCATCAATGGCGCTATCGAAGTCGCCAAGAACAATTCGTCTCAGGCACTCGTGGACTTGGAGCCTGCTGCTCCTTACGAACTGGGCAGCGCAGGAACTTCCATCAACTACTTGTACCCGGCGTATGTTCGGGGCCAAGCCTACCTGCTTGCACACAATGGCACGGCGGCAGCTATGGAGTTCCAGAAGGTGCTGGATCACCGGGGCATCGTGCAGAACTTTGTGACGGGAGCACTGGCACATTTGCAAATCGGTCGTGCCTATGCGATGGCGGGTGATACCGCTAAAGCGAAAAACGCGTATCAGGATTTCCTTACTCTCTGGAAAGACGCAGACCCGGACATCCCTATCCTGAAAGAAGCCAAAACCGAATACGCGAAGCTGCAACAGTCAGTTGACGCTATCAGGCATTAGCACTCAACCCCCCCAAAACCATTTGAGTGAAATCGGGATTTGTCACCAACCACGAACATGGCCTCCTTTATCTAAGGGTCGATGCCGACGTTGGCGACATCCATCTTCTGAAGCGAAGGCTTCGAAAAGTTCCAGCCACCGCTGTTCCAGTACAAGGATTTCCGCTGTCCTTGTGCCTCTCCAAAAGCTGTGTCCGCAGGGAAATCGAGTCCCTCCTTGGCCGTGGCCAGAGTGCGGATGTCGCCGTTGGCACTAATGAAGACGAGCGTGTTCTGGTAGTCGGCGGTCACGTAGATATTGTGTTTCGCGTCGAACGAGATACCGTCAGCTCCGACCAAGGCGGGCGACTCCACGTACACGCTCGCACGAGGTGGGGTGTCCTCGGTTCCTGGTTTGATCCGGACGATGGTGCCTAGATCTGTATTGGCAACAAACAGATCGCGACCGTCGAATTCAAGACCATTCGCTCCATAGCAGCAAGCCGGGGTCTTCGGGTTTAACAATGGGCTCTTGATCCAGACTTGAGCCTCACCGGCGTCCGAGATCTTCCAAATCTCGCCTAGGTAGGAGTCAGTTACGAACAGGTTTCCGGCCCGGTCGAAGACGAGGTCATTGGGGAACCCCGTCGGATCCAAAGCAGCGAACATTCGGGTAACTCCGTTCTGGTGCACCTTCCAGATGCCGTGCGTTGCCGCCTCGAACGAGGCCAGGCAAACATATAGGTCTCCGGCGGCGTCCAGGGCGAATCCCACCAATCCGCCGCCGCTAGTGCCTACGTCCAATGTTGCCAAGACAGCCTGCGTTCCATCGGGGCTTATCTTCCAGATCTGCCCGGTCGGGTAGAATCCGACGTAAATGTTTCCTTGTCGGTCCAGAGCGATGCCCTCCGGAAGCTGCTGCTCGGTCGGGTCGAAGTTCAATATCGTAATCACGTCCCGGCGTCTTTCTGCCAAGGTGGGTTGCGTAGTGACCGCTAGGCATGCGAGTAGGGTAGCGGTGAACAGTAAAGTTCGGTGTTTGAACATACGGATCTCCTGGAAACACTGACAGTCAGCAAATTCCCGACATATCGTTGGGGATCTGCCTACTTAGGTATCCGAAAAATCAGGCCAAATTGGATCAAGCTCAGAAAAAAATTGGCAGCGCTCAGAAGCACCAGTCCAGGGGGGGTGCCAGCGAGGAAGAGTCTTTGTACAATGTATTGGTTTGGGGCCGTTGCTTCCTCCAGTACCCTGGTACCGCGAGGGGAGGCATTCGCTTGGAATCGCACTCTTCAAGTCAAATCAGCCACTTGCTCACCCGATGGAGCCATGGGGAGACATCCGCGCGGGAGGAGCTGGTTCCCCTCGTTTACCAAGAGCTGCGCCGTGTGGCACACCGCTGTCTCGCCAATCAATACCCGGCCCACACCGTGCAAAGCGCGGATCTTGTTCATGAGGCGTATCTTCGGTTGGTCGAACGTACTTCTGTGAACTATCAGAGCCGCATTCACTTCTTTGCCTCCGCGGCGCGGATCATGAGGGGAATTTTGGTGGATCACGCCCGAAAACGCAGGGCAGCCAAACGTGGCGGTGGTGCTATCACGCTGGTTCTGGACGAAGCCGTCGCGTCATCACAAGAGAATGGCATCGATCTCATGGCTCTTGACGACGCCTTGACCCGCCTTGCCGCGCTGGATGCTCGCCAGGGCGAAATCGTGGAGATGCGGTTTTTTGCAGGACTCTCGATCGAGGACACGTCGCGGGTCCTGGGCATCTCAGCGGCAACTGTGAAGCGAGAGTGGGCCACAGCCAGGTTATGGTTGCATAACGCGCTGCGCCGAGTGCTCGATCCATGACCCCTGAGCGCTGGAAGTTGATCAAGGGTGTTCTGGAGAGAGCCCTCGAACTCGGGGCGGGCGAGCGTTCAGCCTTCCTGGATCGAGCATGCGCCGATGATCAAACTCTCCGCAAGGAGGTGGAGCAGTTCCTGGCTTGCGGAGAAGACATGCGGCCCAGTTTCCTGGTCTCGCCGCCCTTGGTCCATCACTCATTGGCACTCGGCACAAAGTTGGGCGACTACGAAGTGCAAGCTTTATTAGGCGCAGGTGGGATGGGCGAGGTTTATCGGGCGCGCGACGCTCGCCTCCGGCGCGAAGTAGCGATCAAGGTGTTACCCGCCGTCGTCAGTTCCCACACAGACCGTCTGCGCAGGTTTGAGCAGGAAGCACAGGCCGCCGCTGCACTGAATCATCCCAATATTCTCGCTGTGTACCAGATGGGAGAGTATCAAGGGTCACTCTATATCGTCTCGGAATTGCTGGAAGGAGAAACGCTCCGCGAACAGATTCGGCGTGGCCGCATTGCGCTGCCTCGGGTTATGGATTACGGAGTGCAGATGGCGCAGGGCGTGTCGGCTGCGCATGAAAAAGGAATTGTCCATCGCGACCTGAAGCCGGAGAACCTGTTTGTCACTACCAGCGGGCGGGTAAAAATCCTCGACTTTGGGCTGGCGAAGCTGACACAACCGCAACCGGGCTCAGAGCACAGCGCCGCGACGTTAGGCAGTGAAACAGAGCCTGGGATGGTGATGGGCACCATTGGCTACATGTCGCCCGAGCAGGTCCGCGGACTTACTGTTGACCATCGCGCAGACATCTTTGCCCTCGGAGCAATTCTCTACGAGATGCTGACCGGCAAGCGCGCCTTTCAGAAACCGACTTTCGCGGATACGATGAGCGCGATCCTGAACGAGGACCCGCCGGAGATTTCGCAGATATTGACGAACATCCCGCCGGACCTGCGGAGAATCGTAGTTCGGTGCCTCGACAAGAACCCCCAGCAGAGGTTTCAATCCGTGTCGGACCTCGCGTTTGCGCTGCAGGCACTCTCCGATTCCGTTCGTACCGGAAGATTTCAGAACTCTGCTCTGAGCGGGAGGAAGATTTCCGTCGCCGTGTTAACGGTGGTAGTGACAACAGCCATTAGTGTGGTGGTTGGCCTCTCTGTAGCAAAGCCAGGCAACTGGCACAACTGGCTGAGGCCCAGGAGCAGCACGGGAAGCGCTACTGAGATTCATTCTTTGGCAGTGCTGCCGCTGCAGAATCTGTCGGACGACCCGGCTCAAGAATACTTTGCCGATGGCATGACGGAGGAGTTGACCACCGATCTCTCGAAGCTCGGAGCAGTGCGGGTGATTTCTCGCACCTCGGCGATGCGCTACAAAGGCGCCAAGATGCCCTTGCCGGAAATCGCGCGGGAGTTGAACGTCGACGGCGTCATAGAAGGCTCCGTGGAACGTTCGGGCAACCGTCTGAGAATCACCGCGCAGCTTATACACGCGCCCAGCGACACTCACTTATGGGCCGAAAGCTATGAGCGCGATCTGCGGGATGTGCTGTCCCTGCAGGATGAAATAGCACGCGATGTTGCAAACAGAATAAGAGTCAAACTGACACCGTCAGAAGAAGCCCGATTGTCTGGATCAGGTGCAATCGACCCGGAGGCTTATCAGTCCTATCTTGAAGGCCGCTACTATTGGAACCTGAGGACAGAGGAGGGCTTCAACAAGGCCATAGCTTACTTTCGTCACGCCATGGAGAAGGACCCGCGTTACGCCGTCGCCTATGCCGGCCTGGCACAGACTTATATCACGCAGCAAGGCTATGGCTTTGTACCCCCGAAGCAAGCTTTTTCGCAGGCGAAGGCTGCAGCATCGCGGGCGCTTCAGATTGACGAAAGTCTCCCCGAGGCTCACACGGCATTGGCCGTGGCCCGCGCCGACTACGATGCAGATTTTGCAGCCGCCGAGAAAGAATTCAGAAGAGCCATTGAATTGAACCCCAGCTATGCAACTGCTCACCAGTGGTACGCGGAGGAGGTTTTGTCTGCGTCGGGACGCAATCAGGAAGCTATTGCCCAAATGAGATTGGCTTTGGAACTCGACCCCCTTTCAATTGCGATCAATACATGGTATGGAGCAATTCTCTACGGGGCGGGAGAAGACGACGCGGCGATTACCCAACTGCGAAAAACGATCGAGACGGGCGGGAACTGGCCTATGACCCATCTCTGGTTGGGCCGCGTCTACTTAGACCAGAAGATGTCCAGGGAAGCGATCTCTGAGCTGCAAAGTTCGGTGGATATTTCTGGGCGTCAACCACTTTACTTAGCCGCGCTCGGTTATGCTTACGCAGTTGCGGGCCAGAAATTGCCGGCGTCCAGGATCCTTACCCAACTGACTGACTTGTCGTCCCGAAAGTACGTACCGGCTTATGAAACAGCGGCCCTTTGCGCCGCACTCGGGTACAAGGAGCAGGCATTCCAATGGTTACGGAAGGTCTGTGAAGAAAATGTATGCGCGAGCATGCATTCGACCCTGAAGTCCAACCCTGCCTTCGACAGTCTGCGTTCCGACCCTCGGTTCGCACAGTTGGACCTGAAGTAGGACTGCAGCGATAGCATCTGCAACTTTCGTCTCGACTGCTCGAGCAAGGTTTTCTTGCATACGCAAGTCAACTGGGTGTAATGAGGCGATTTACACTCATTTGCCCCGCAACACTTGCAAGTACCGCGCCCGCATGACAGCCTATTGCATAAATTCTGCCGGGCGCCCTGTCAGGCGCTCGATGCGCTTGGCGATTGGCGGATGGGTGGAAAACAGATTGCCGAAGCTCATCCCTCCCAACAATGGTTGGATGATGAACAAATGCGCGGTCGACGGCGTGGCTTGCATGGGCAAACGGCGTGAATACGCGTCCAGCTTAGCCAAGGCGCTCGCCAAAGCGTAGGGATTGCCGGTGTAGTGCGCTCCGCTGGCATCAGCCTGGTATTCGCGGGTCCGAGATACCCAAAGCTGGATCAACATCGCTGCGAGCGGAGCGAGGAACAGCATCAATAACCCTGCCAGCCCACCACCTCTGTCGCGATCATCACGCTCCATACCGCCGAAAATCATCCCCCACTTGGCCACCTGCGCCAGGTATGTAATGGCGCCCGCGATTGTGGCAGCCACTGAGCTGATCAGGATGTCGCGGTTGTTCACGTGCCCCAGTTCGTGGGCCAGCACACCTTCGAGCTCTTCGTCGTTCAGCAGATTCAGAATGCCCTGGGTCACGGCGACCGATGCGTGGCTGGGATTCCGGCCCGTGGCGAAGGCGTTCGGGGAATCGGTGGGAATTACGTAAATCTTCGGCATGGGTATGCCGATTTTTTGCGTGAGCCGCTCCACCACTTGATAAACTCGCGGCAACTCCTCACGGCTGGCTGGCTGGGCGCGATACATCGCCAGCGCAATCTTGTCAGAATAAAAGTACGAGACGAAGTTCATGACGGCCGCAAACACCAGCGCTATGATCATGCCGTTCTGGCCACCAAACGCTCGGCCAATGAACAACAGCAACAGCGTCAGCAGCGTTAGCAGGAACGCGGTCTTAAAAGTGTTTCCCATTTGAGTTCTCGATTAATTAGATGGTAGCCGAAGCCGCGAGATTCAGGCATGCAAATAGCCTTTGCGCCAACGAGATCGCGCAGCTATTGCACCGATTTAACTTACCTGACGGATGAGGTGGTTCGTGCCCCACGCTTGAGCGCACGCTCCAGGGTCTGGTCGAGAGCAGCCTTGGCTTTCTCGTATTCCTGCTGCGAGATGCGGCCCTGCTTGTGCTCAACTTCAAGCTGAAAAAGCTCTTCTTTAAGCGCATCCAGCAGGAGGGCGGATCGATCGGAGGCGTTGGCTTTGGCAGGGCGAGCAGGCCGAGGAAACTCGATTTCAGCGACCTCTGAAACCGCAACCGCCGGAGAACGCCGCATAATGTAGACGGCCCCAGCGGCCAACACTATGCCAAAGCCTCCAAGAATGTACCAGCGATACTTTTCCAGGGGATCGGGAGCATCGATGGGCGGACCAAGTCCGCCGCCAGGACGAGAGTCGCGCCCTGCAACTGTCGCGCCTTCACCACCGCTTCCCCCCTCTCCGCCGCTGTCGCTCAGCTGACCTGTTCCCGAGATGGTGAAATCCAGAGGCTGGCCGACGCTGGTGTTGGAGGCGACTTCAACCAGAGCGTCCGTCTGCCGCGGGTCCTGCATTGACTGAAAAGCCGTGCCCTGACCAGCTGTGAACTGCATGCTTTTCGGCAGCATTACGACGAAATGCTGTGAGCCATAAATGGCTCGAGGATTGATGCTGGCCTGCCCGCTGTAGGGCATGTGAAAGACGACTTGAAACTGTGTTTCTCCGGGCCGTAGCGGAAAAATAAACGCATACCGGTTTTTCTCTTTCTGCGGAACCGGGGCAGAATTAATCGGCTGGCCCCCCGCGGTCATAGCCATGCCCTGATCGACGTCCGCCCCGTCGGGTAGATAGAACTCAAAGCTCTGATCGTTCATCTGTGTGCGCGGAGGATTCGACTTGTTGTCCACCGCAAACAGGCGGACGCCCTGCAGTTGGTTGCCTTGCGTCTGGAAACGCATGACGTCGGCCGTCACGCTGATGCCGGCGACTTTCTTAGACACGTCGTAGACCTGCACCTCAACCGAAGTTGTTCCCGGAGGCGCCATGCGGTGATAGGTGACGCCTTGATGGATGGCTCGCACCAGGTGTGGACCGTTGCTGTCATCCAGCTTGAGCGAAAAATGGCCAGCAGCATCGGTTGTGGTGCGGCCGGCTTCCTGCATACCCTGAGAGAGACTGAGCAGCACCACGTCGTCACCAGCCGCCGGTTTGTTGGTGGTCGCGTTGGTAACACTGCCGGTCAGGGTCTGTGCGGAGGCAAACACCGGGAGAAGCGAAACAAGGAAAATAAGGATGCTCACGCGGCGCTTAATTGCAATCGCGCACAGGCGCGATTGCGGCTCGGCCGCTCGCCCGGATCCTTCGCTCAGACAAAAAGCATCCGAGCCCAGGATGACAATCGGTTGAAATTTCAAACTCGTGCTCCCTTTTTATTTTGAATAGGCATATTGGCAGCTTCCTCCAGCGTCGCAATCTCCGCCAGCACGGCCGCGGCTTCTTCCTCCAAAGAAGTTTTCATCGCCTGATAGTCGGTTTCGGGAAACTTGCCGGCCTTGTACTCAAAGTTCAAATCGCGCAGGTTCTCATAGACCACCTCGCGGCGTTCTCGCAAGTACGCGAGGCGAGTCTTCTGCGGCCCGAGGTAGAGCCTCCCAGGAAGATAGAAAACATACACCAGCGCTCCGAAGGTGATCAGCATGCAAGCCAGGAGTGCTAAGGTCATAGCTCAGTTTCCCTCCGAGCCTGGTCGCGGAAGCGTTCCAGCTCAACCCCATGTACCGGTGCGGGTAGGTCGGCTGGCTTGAGAAGTGGGCGCGAGCGCCAGGTGCGCACGATGAAACTCACCAGCACAATGCCCAGAAGCAATGCAACGTAAGGCGTGATCCAGGCTACGCGATCAAAGCCGGTCTTGGTGGGTGCAGCCAGAACTGTGGGACCGTACTTCTGGACGAAAGACTGAAGGGTCAAATCATCATTGTCGCCGCGATCGACTGCCGCAACCAGCTCGGCACGCATACGATCGGAATAGGCACAGCCCACATGATTGCACTCCAGCAGGATTTGCCTGCAGCCGCAGGCGCACATGAGGCGGTGCCCAAGGTCGTTGAAGCGGGCGGAATCGTCACCCGCGCCCGTGAATATCGCGATTCCGGCAACCAAGGCTACCAGCTGCACAGCACGCTTCAGCCAAGTCATTCGAGAGAAAAAAATCACGTCTAATCCCCTGCTCCCACCGGTTCGGCTTGCATGCGGGCTGGCGCTGGAACGCGCACCGGCACAGCGTTTGGAACCAATGCCAGCAAAGTACCGGCAATCATGATCCACACTCCGACCCAAATCCACATAACGAGCGGGTTTAGGTGGGCTTTGATGATGGGGCGTCCCGTGTCCTGGTTCAGGCCTTCGTAGACCAAATACAAATCTTCCCGCGGAGTGGACCGGACGCGCGGCATGGTCGATGTTTGCTGGCTGGCCTTGTAGAAACGCCGCTCCGGATACAGCGTATCGATCTGCTTTCCGCCTTTCCAGACGTTGATCACCGCCCATTCACTGCTGTAATTCGGGTTGTCGTCCTGCGTATAAGACTGGCAAACCAGAGTATACGGCCCAATAGCCATCCGGTCGCCAAAGCCCATCTCCTGCTCTTTGTCTTTGTTAAAAGCTGAACCGGCGAAACCAATCATGATCACGATCACGCCGAAGTGCACGATGTAGCCGCCGTAGCGCCGGGTGTTGCGATGCGCGAGTTGACCCACGGAAGCGAGCAGGTTCTGGCCGGTATGACTGGCGATCACGCGGCCTCCGCGCACGAATTCAGAGATCACAGTCAGGGCCACCAGGACGGACAGCATGATGGTCATCAGCGAGTAAAAGTAGGAGCTATCCTTCCATGGCCGCATACCGAGGGCAACCAGCAGGATGCCAATCGCGAGCGCGCCAACTGCTGGCCACAGGAAGTTCCGCTTCAAACTCTCGACGGAGGTCCGGCGCCAGGCCAGCAGCGGTCCGACTGCGGTCAGCAAAAGCAGAAGCAACGCCACGGGAATGTTTACGCGATTAAAAAACGGCGGACCCACCGTGACTTTGTTCCCCTGCACCCATTCTGACAAAACCGGAAACAGAGTTCCCCAGAGCACCGTAAAACACGCAACCACGAACAGCAGGTTATTGAAAAGGAAGCTAGACTCCCGCGAGACCAGCGATTCCAGCTTATGCTCGCTGCGCAAATGAGAACGATTCTTTATGTAGAAAAAAACGCAGGTGGCAAGAATCAAAGCAAGAAACGCAACGAACCAGTCTCCGATGGACGATTGCGCGAAGGCATGAACCGAGCTGACTACGCCGCTGCGGGTCAAAAATGTGCCGAAGATCGAAAGCATGAAGGTTGAGAAGATCAGCCACATGTTCCAGGTCTTCAACATGCCGCGTTTTTCTTGCATCATCACGGAATGCAAAAAAGCCGTTCCCGTCAGCCATGGCATGAGCGAGGCGTTCTCGACCGGATCCCATCCCCAATAACCACCCCAACCCAGCACCGAGTAAGCCCAGTGCGCCCCGAGGAAAATGCCACAGGTCAGAAATCCCCAAGTCACCATGGTCCAGCGACGGGTGATGTGGATCCATTTTTCACCCGGATATCGCATGACCAAGGCCGCAAGCGCAAAGGCAAAGGGCACGGTAAAGCCGACGTAACCCAGGTAAAGCATGGGAGGATGGATCACCATCTCGGGATACTGAAGCAGCGGATTCAACCCGTTACCGTCGGCCGGGAGCGAACCTTGCATAACCGCAAACGGGTGCGCAGCGAAATTCAGCAGCAACAGAAAGAAAATCTGCACCGCCGCAATAATCACGGACGAGTAAGCGAACAGCCGGGGATCGGTTTTGTACCGCAGCCTTAAGACCAACCCATAAGCGGACAATAGCAGCGACCAGAA
>Ga0187778_10002507_pt1 | contig 12513 bp, 8 predicted proteins | sample 1015_Q2_SP5_20_M_FD_132418 | JGI IMG/M metagenome (GOLD analysis project Ga0187778, IMG submission 132418) | Tropical peat soil microbial communities from peatlands in Department of Meta, Colombia - 1015_Q2_SP5_20_MG | ecosystem: Environmental > Terrestrial > Soil > Wetlands > Peat | place... | reverse complement strand
TGTCCAAAGTGCGGTTTAGCTCTTCTGCCTACGAAGAAGCAGAAATCCGTCGTCTTGAGTTGCCCGAAATGTGGCTACGAGACGAAGCGGTCGGACCGTACTGTGCAAAAGTTGGAGCAACAAAAAGAGAACGTGGTCGTCATCGGTAAAGAAGAGCAGAAGATTCGTACACTACCGAAGACGAAAGTTGATTGCCCCAAGTGTGGACACAAAGAAGCATTCTACTGGCTTGTTCAAACGCGGGGAGCAGATGAATCGTCAACACAGTTCTTCCGGTGCACAAGTTGTGGGGCAACTTGGCGTGAAAATTCCTAGCGTCCAAGTCTCGACTGGCACCGCTCAATTAAAATGCGTAACCTTCTCTCTCTAAGGCACCATTCGATATCCGGTGACTGATGAATGTTCAAAGCAACGATTAGTGATGCTAGGCTTTGGAAGAACCTCCTCGCGGGGATATCTACACTCATCGAGGAAGCCGACTTCAACGCCGACCCTGAAGGGATCAAACTAAGATCGATGGATCCATCCCATGTGGCCATGGTTGACTTTGAATGGAACAAAGCAGCATTTGAAGAATACACCTGCCTTCAACCAACCAAGATTCGATTGAATGTAGCCGACATAGTCAAGAAACTACGCGGCGCTGGCCAAGAACCCCTCGAAATGTCATACGATGAAAACACTCGAAAGCTCAGCATGGTCATCAAAGGAAAATGGAAGACAACGTTTACACTCCCCACGCTCGACCCTGGAGATGAAGAAGTGCCGACGCCGAAAATCACTTTCAACACGAAAATCAAAATGATCAGCTCAAGCTTCAAAGACATAATTGATCAAATACAAACAGTCAGCGATAACGTCAGGTTCGAGACTACCCCAGAGAAATTCACCGCGGAGGCAGTTACGGAACTCAGTGGAGCAAAGATTGAGCTAGAGAAAGGTAGCGACGTTTTGCTGGAGCTTGAGGTCAAGGAACCATGCAAAGCAACCTTCAACCTGAACTACTTAGCAGAAATCTCCAAGGCCGGCTCGATGGCTGCGGAGCTCGTTACACTGGAATTCTCATCTAACATGCCTGTAAAACTGGAGTACGAAATGCCTCAACAAGGAAAGTTGCTCTATTTCCTGGCCCCGAGAATTGAGGCGGAGTAGAACTATTAACGCTAAGGCGGCTTAACCAGCTTCGCCTCTTCCTAACCACTTAGAGGCGGTCAGCATGCAGGCGCTTCTTTCTAAGTTGGACTTGGCAAAATTTCCGTTTACCGTAGAAGCGTCTAACTACGTAAAGTCAAGAAACATTGACCCCCTAGAACTTGTGAGGCCTGAACTGATTCCCATACTTGACCGCGCTATTGAACGAATCAGGCAAGGCGTTTTTGCAGGGAGAATCTCCGCTGACCTGACCCAAGAAGATGTGGACATACTCGCCTATCCCACGGCGCTGATGCTGATCAGTTCCATCGGTGATGATAGGACACGGCGCCGATATGCTCTCGCTGAGTCAAAGCGAGCCTACCAACTGCTGAGAGACGAAAGCCCAGACAAACTCTTGCAGATAGCTACTGGCACGTTCTCATGGGATGCGAAGCTTGCGGATCGAGATGTTGGCGACACCCACTTTGAATTCGCCCTTTACTTCACATTCTATGTGAGCAATTCAGCCCGAATACATGACCTGAGATGGAAATTAGTCAACAGGGTCCTCGCCGAAGGCTATGTCTTGCTTCCGCGTGAGGACTTTGCGAGACTGTTGGAGGAGGAAGTTCAATCTAGAGTACTCGAGAAAACATCTGACACAACAGTAGCACTCCCCGCGGAATTGGACAAGCGCGTCGAACCGTTGCGTTCTACGCTGAAGGCTAGGTCACAATATTTAGCCGCTGACGAAATGCCTCGAGCAGTGATGTCATCTGCAATGCCGCCATGTATGAGGAATTTACTCGGCCTCCTGCAAACGAGCAAGCACATCTCTCACATGGGAAGATTCGCGATGGCTGCCTTCCTGCTCAATATTGGGACGAACGAAGAGGACCTGCTTAAAATGTTCAAGTCTTTCACAGATTTCGATGAAAGGATTGCGCGTTATCAAGTGGAACACATTGCAGGTAAACGCGGATCAAGAAGACAATACACTGCACCAAATTGCAGCACTATGCGGACGCATGGCCTCTGCGTCAATCCTGACGAACTATGCGGATCCATAAAACATCCATTGTCCTACTATAGGAGAAAAGCTAGAAATCTTCTCAGGCAGGAAAGAGGAAAAGCCCCTCGTTTGAAAGGGCGTAGCTAGAGATGTGATTCGCCCTTGAAGAAAAGATTCGCAGCTCTGTGCATGCTTGCAATCTTAACGATTCTTTCCAGCTCAGTATCTCCTACTCAATCGGCTCACGCTGCCATTGTTATTCGTGGGTTACAGAATCCCACTGGTCAAATCTCGATTTTCGTTGAGAGTGACCATGATTTTGCCTCCGGCGAGGTTCAATTACTGAATAAGTACGGTACAGTCACAACGACTGCAGGGCCCATTGCTATCCTTCACACCCTAGTAGCCAACATCCCCGCGATTGGGGGTTTGCCATTTGTTACACGGATTGAGAATTCACATTCCCTGAGCATTGATCTTGAGAGTGGTGTACCCGATACCGGCGCGCCACAGGTGTGGAATCAAGTAAAGGATCCTAACGGCAACAATGTAACCGGTGCAGGAGTAATCATTGGGTTCGTCGATACTGGGATTGATACAACACACCCTGATTTCACCTTCCCCAATGGAACCACCAAGATTCTCTACGTCTGGGACCAAACAACTTCCGGGCGTCCACCTAGCGGATTTGACTACGGCTTTGAGTGCACATCAGCTGACATTCAAGCGAAGGGATGTCCGGAAACCGATACATTCGGCCATGGGACACATGTAGCCGGAATAGCGGCAAGCTCTGGGATGGCTACTGGAAACTTTACAGGAGTAGCTCCGGGGGCGAGCATAATCTTCGTGAAGAGTGGGTATGGCTTATGCAATGGTACTAGCTGGAATTTCGACACAGCTCACATTTTGGATGGCGTAAATTACATTGTAAACAAAGCAGCCAAGCTTGGAAAGCGCGCAGTGATAAGCCTCAGCTTAGGTGCAAACATTGGAGCCCACGATGGAACTGACCCGTTCGAACTTGCCCTAGACGCAATCGTGGAGGCGGGAACACCAGTCGTCGTTGCCGCCGGAAATGGGGCACGAGACAACGCCCACATTCGAGGCCAACTTTCACAGGGAAGCAACGTGACTTTCCAGGTACAAGTTCCGCTAACAACTGTTGACCTTCAGATCGATGTATGGTATTCACCTCATGACCAGATCGACGCTACGTTCACGACACCAGATGGGCAACATTACCGTGTCCCAACAATTCCCGGAGGAATTGTAAGCAATTTCGGCAACGTAACAACCACAACAAGTTCCTCGACCAACGGCGACGAACTGTACTTTGAGGTCAACTCGACTAAATACCTGCCACCTAATGGATGGAGCGTAACTCTAAAGGCGAACAAAATTCAGTCTCAAGGCCTCTGGGACGGCTGGACCGACGCGGTAACTTGCTCCTATCCTGGACCATTCTTCACCCCCGGTAATGGCTACGAAATCGACAGCCACGACACGGTGGGCATACCGGGCACAGCGAGAGATGTTGTGACGGTGGGCGCTTACATAACAAACGCTTCATGGACGGGAATGAATGGTCAGGTCTACGGCCGTACTGACATAGCGCCCGGAGGAATCGCATCATTCAGCGCCTGGGGACCTACGAGAGACGGAAGAATCAAGCCGGATGTCGTGGCACCAGGTACCGTCATAGCATCCGCGAGATCAAATGCAATAGGCGAACAAGAAAGTGACCCCGACGCGTTCCACAGAATTCTATCGGGAACAAGCATGGCAACACCACACGTTGCAGGAGTAATTGCCCTAATGCTCCAGTACGACTCGCACCTACAAGCGACCGATATCCCAGGAATACTCAGACAAAATGCACGACTTGACGCAAACACTGGCGCGTTAACAAACGGCTCCCCCGTTTGGGGCTTCGGAAAAATAGACGCACGCACCGCCACCGGGTTCTTCCGGTTGACACTGGTAACCAGTGGGATTCCAAGCTCCATCACTGTTCAGGTGGACGGCAAGGACAATGTTGAGCCATCAGGGGGCTCCTGGATTGACCTATACTTCCTCAAAGGAGGAACGCACACGGTTTCCCTAGATACTCTGATTCAAGGTGAACCCGGCACTCGATACGGACTCGAAAATGGCGGTTTTGTGGTGTCAGCGAATTCACTGAAGATGTTGAACTACACTGTTCAATACCTACTCGTTGTAAACTCGCGCTTCGGACCTGCGTTAGGAGGAGGTTGGTACAATGCCAATTCAACTGTGATGGTTGGCGCTCCGGACAGCGTACCTGCTGGGGGGGCATTAGGCTACCTAGGCGTGGCGTACACTTTGGCTTCCTGGGTGGGAGAGGATGGTAGGGTTGTCACAAACCCCGTTGTTATGAATGCGCCAAGGAATGTAACAGCTGTTTATGCTCTGACTTTTCCCGTAGCGACGTTTGTGGCCGGCATAATAGTCCTAGTGGCGATTCTCGTGTCGTTCGTCATTATTGCGAGGAAATGGCTGAGTTAACCTGACAAGGTTATTTCCGCTTCATCAATACGTCGGAGCCTTCAACGCGAACATCAAATGGAATTTCGTCTTTTATTGGTGGAGGACCAACCACCTTCCCAGTTGTAACATCAAACTGGCCTCCATGCCATGGGCAGATGACAATATTTCCTTCAAGTTCCCCTTCATCAAGCGGCCCTCCTCTGTGCGTGCAAGTGTTCGTTATCGCATGGAGCTTTCCGCCAACATTTGCAACAAGAACACCTTCGCCGCCAAATACAACCTTCTTTAGAGACCCATCGGGGAATTCGGCCAATTGGCCAACCTTGACATACCCGTCGCTCATCCCGTAACACCGCCTGGGGTTTATATTCGGCTAGGTTTATGAAGTCAGTGCATATGGAAGAATGCATTCGCGCCACTACTCACCAATGAAAATGTCTGAAGTTACCCTGGCACGAACATGAGGAAGAACGACCTGCCACCAAACCCCCAGACCCAACGCTTCGAATTCCTAAAACAGAAATTTCAAGAGTACTATAAAGCGGAAAGTCCATCCCTCAAACCCCCTCCCGCAATGACGGAACGCGAATTCGGGTTTCTGCTCTTCCCTCAGAAGATCATGGTAAGGCACAAGGCCTTCCAGAATCTCGAAACCTTCACTGATTCGCTCTTATCGCTAGCACCTTCAGATGTTTACTATTCTACAGCGTACTACGCACACCCCACTCTTGAGATGGACCAAAAAGGATGGAAAGGCTCAGATGTTGTTTTCGATGTTGACGCTGATCATATTGACACCCCCTGCAAAGAAACACACGACATGTGGGCATGCACTAATTGTAAGGAGACACGAAGAGGCAGGAAGCCTGCAAAATGTCCCAAATGCGGAAGCGAGAAAATAGACGAGAAACCGTGGCTTTGCGTTCGGTGCCTTATAGCTGCGAAGGAAGAAGTCCTGAAACTAATAGAGTTCCTCTCAGAAGACTTCGGAATTGAATCCAAGCAAATGCACCTATTCTTTTCCGGTCACAGAGGATACCACCTCCACATAATTTCCGACAAACTGAAGACTCTGGACGACATGCAGAGGAAAGAGATTGTAGATTACGTCCTCGCACTCGGACTGGATCCAGCCGAGCAGGGACTTTACCAGGACATTTTAGATAACAGACACCCCGTTGTGGTTGGACCTGATCTGACGGAACCAGGTTGGCGGGGCAGGCTTGCTCGCGGAGTGTACCAAATCTTAACGGAGTTGAACCAACAGCAGTTGGTTGAACTCGGATTTACACGAGGGGCTGCCACGCAGATTCTGAACGACCGAGAAACAATCAAGAAGGAATGGTCGAGAAAGATGCTCTGGAGCTCTTTCCAGGACAAGTGGCGCATAAACGAGAAGGTCTGGAGAAACATCGTCGATAAAGCAATGAGCCTCGTGGCCCTACCTGCACAGATCGATACCGTCGTGACCACAGATATACATAGACTGATCCGGATGCCGGAAACATTGAACGGCAAAACAGGCCTCAAAGCCGCATCAGTAGAATTGGAGCGTCTAGAGGAATTCGATCCCTTTTATGAACCAGCAGTCTTCGAAGGAGTCCAGGTCGTTCAGGTAAGCGAAGCACCTGAAATCATGTTGCGCGACCAAAAGTATGGGCCGTTCGCCAACGAGAAAATTGAATTACCGCTAGCCGTCGCAATCCTGCTAATAGCTAAGGGCGTCGCATACCCGGTGAAGTAGACTTGTACAACGACCTCTACAAGGCTTGGAAGGCCGAAAAAACCTCCGAGAAACCGCAGCCGCTTTCGGGTGACTTTTACCAACGTGCCACAGGCTATCTAAAGGGGTTGGAAGACGACTCCGTTGCTAGCGACACACGTACAATCCAAGGCCGCCTACTCACCGACGAGAAGGACGTAGCAAAACGCCTGCTAGAGGAAATTAGGCAAACAAGGCTGCACAAAATTGTTGACGCAGCAAGAGACGGCAACGAAATTAGCACGAATGACTTAACGGATGAAGAGAGGAGGCTCGTGGAACACTTCAACGCATCCCTCTCGAACTACAAGGAACACGACACACCTAAGCAGGATGGCTCCCTTCTCGAAGATCAGACGGAACTTTCAGTTGTAAGGTTACTTGATAATGTTCCAGAAATTGTTGGCGTTGACTTGAAAATATACGGCCCTTACAAGAAAGAAGACGTAGGTTCCCTTCCAAATCAAAACGCCCAGGCACTGATTAAACAAGGCCTCGCTAAGGAAGTTGATGTTAAACGTGTGAAGAATTGACGGAACAACTCCATCAACAATAAATAGCGCACGCAAGGCTAGGTAACGAACTCAGGCTGATCAGTATGAAAGCCCCAAAGCAGATTCGAACCTACTGTCCAAAATGCAAATCACATACTGATCACCAGGTATCAATCTACAAGAAGAGCAAGGAGCGGGCAATGTCCGACGGAGCAAGAAGGCAAAGACGAAGGAAACACGGATACGGCGGACAAAAGTTCCCGGAACTAAAACGTACAGCAAAGACAACAAAGAAACAATTGCTGAGACTCAGCTGCAAAACCTGCAACTCTGAAGTCTACCGATTGGGAATTAGACTTCGAAAGCTCGAAATCACCTAAATTACCTTCGAACGCAGAAAAGCAAGCCATAACACTTATGTTAGTTGCACCCACTTTCTTCGGCCTCCACAAGAACAGTGATTGATTATGGTTAAGGGCGAACTTATTCCAAAGCCAGAGAGCAACTTTGTTAGAATCAAATGTCCCAAATGCGGTAACGAGCAAGTAATATTCGACAGACCATCAATTCCTCCGCGATGCTCAGTCTGCGAAGAGCTTTTGGCTGAACCGACCGGCGGAAAAGCATCAATCAAGTCAGAAGTCGTGCAGGTCCTCGGATAGGCCAAGCAAATGTCAGTAACACCGCGTTATCCGGAGGTCGGCGACCTTGTAGTAGCCTCTGTAACGCGGGTTGTGGATTACGGGGCATACGTGAAACTTGATGAGTACGAAGGTGTGGAAGGCCTAATCCACATCTCAGAAATCGCAAGCACGTACGTGAAAAACATCAGGGTTCACGTCAGGGAGGGCCAGAAGCTGGTCCTGAAGGTTCTACGTGTTAGCTCGCAACGGGCTCAAGTCGACCTCTCTCTGCGCAGAGTCACGGGGCGAGAAAAATCCGAGAAGATGCTTGAATGGAAGAAAGTGAAGAAAGCCGACTCGATCATTAAGGGCGCAGCTGAGAGGTTGAAGGCGACCGAAGATGATGTATCTAAGGTCAAGTCGATTATCTATGAAAAATTCGACAACCCATTCGACGCATTCGAAGAAGCTACGGATGAGGGGGAGGAGATCTTTAGCAAACTTGGGATTAGTGAAGAATGGGCTAAGATACTCACGGAAGTTGCGCGGAGCAAAATTAGGTTAGAAAAAGCGAAGGTCAGCGGAACTGTAGAACTAATTTGCGCCAAGACAGAAGGCGTGGAAGCGATACGCCAAGCGCTCCGAGGGGCGAAGAAGGTTAAGAAATCGCGCGGAACTACCATCAAAATTTACACGGTAGGGTCCCCACGTTACAGACTCGAAGTCAGAAGCAAAGAGATAACGGACGCCCAAGCGACCTTGAACTTGGCGATTGACGAGGCACTAAGCTCGATTAAGAGCTTGGGCGGCGAAGGGCGCAAACTAAGTTGAAATGGCTTCTAAGAAAATGCCCTAACTGCAAAACCTACACGCTGAAACAGAACTGCCCCAAGTGCGGAGAACTTACGGTTACACCCCATCCACTGAGATTTTCTCCGCATGACAAATACGCTCGTCTGCGCCAGCCAGATGAAGAGAGATATTCAGGACAATAGAGTGGAATAGAGACACATTATCATGGCTTGTTAATCGCGATCTCCGCCAGGGCTCGGGTGTAGTCTTGGTTTCCTGCCCAGCCCACGGCCAATGTAAAGCTCCCAGGTATGTTAACGCGCCAAGTGAAGCTCACACTGGGGGAACTCATGGTTACATTTTCGATCGGAACAAATGTCTTGTTGTCAAAAGTATACGCTACGGTTACGTTGGCTCCGCTCACGAACGGGGACATTTGAACCGTCACGTTAAGGTTCTGGCCTTCCGTCACTGAACGGGAGGAAGTTGTGATACTCAAATTTACTTTTGCGGTTTGCACGTTGAGGACTTGAGGCGTAGTCGAAGCCTCTGCGTACGGTCCAACAGCGCCTAGGTAGTGGGCTCGAATAATGTAGTTGCCAGCGTCAGGCGTCCAGGCGTAGTTATACGTTCCGTTTGAAAAGACAGGAACGGTCTGTATCAGCTGCCACGTTGAGCCACTGTCAATAGACGATTCCAATGCGACCGCTAGATACGTGTTGCTGATGCTTAACGGGTTTCCAGCGACATCACTGAGGTTCCCGGCAAGTACCACTCGCTGTCCGTATGGGATTTGGCGTTTGATTGGATTGAGTGATAGGTGAACTGGCTTTGGAATTCTCACCTGGAAGAGGAATACGAAGTTGTTCGATGAAGAGAAGACACGTGTGAAGTATGGAGACCCCGGCTCATTGGCCGCATTTGTTGCCAAAGCCATCATGTAACCTAACATCGTGTGGTCGTTAAGCTGGTTATTGGCTGCAATCGTGTCGTTGCTTACGAATTTTCCTTTCGAGTCTTGGAGCAGTTGGGTGTAGCTCGAACTGGTGCTACCAGTTTGGGTGGGGGTAACGGTTTCTGTGTAGATTACTTTATAGTTGTTCCACATCGTGTTATTTCCGATGCGTGCCATCCAATACCATTTTCCGTCCTCGCCGAACCCTTGGTATCCTCCTTGACTGCCACCTGAAGGCGTGATAAAGATAGCCACGTAGGATACGTTGTATTTTTGGAGATTAGGGATTGCCATAGTGGTGTTGTCGAGGAAGGTTTGAGCTATCACGGCAATCTGCGTGGAGTTTTGGGTACCGTTATCCGCGAGGGTTTTCCGATCGCCTAGAGCAGTAATCCAATACCCGTAGTCCCACCACGCGAAAATAACTGACCCAGTGGGGGTGTTCTGTCGCATCCACGATAACGCCTCAAGCCAATCTGCATACTTGAATTCCTGCCCAGCTGTTGGAGCTGTGGGAATGCTCGAAGTGACGATTGTTGCGGGTTGGTATGATCCACGCACCGCCGTCCAGAAGGTCGGAATTATGATTATGAGGAGGATTAGGAAGATGGCGACTCCAAACTCTCTGCCAATTCTACTTATGACTCGCGCTTTATGTTTTGGATAGATAACCGCCTCGCGCACAATGTCGACTGCAGGTTTCCCTAGTTCCACGGTCCCTATGGCAGCTAACAGGCAGAATGCCGGAGCAAGCAGCAAGGTTAGACGGACGAAGGATGCTGCAAAATAGACAGCGGTGACTCCCCATAGAAGAAGGAAGATATCGTCGTTCCTAACCCTCTGCAGGATAAAAACGAAGCCGAATAGAATCAGGAAAATAAGTCCTCCAAATTCGAAGAAGAAAGACCCCCACGTTGCGGGTTGATGTTCCGCAACACTTTCGATGATTGGAATTGTACCGCGGACAAACGGGTTTATCACGGCATAGAATTTGCCATAGGGGAAAGAAACCACGTTGAAATATGCAAGAGCTGCGACAACGGTTATGGTTCCAAGTACCGTCGCCGTTAGCGCGTAAATCTGGTGTCTCCTGTTGGTAACATATGTAGACGCTTCGCGGGCAAGTAGGATTATTTCCCCAACCGGGATCACGAGCCAAGTGAAATCACTAAGTGAGGCAAACCCAAGCTTCGGGACCAAGAACGGCGTAAGGAGTAAGAATAGCCCCATAGTGATAGAGTAGCTTAGGAAGAGTTTCTTCGAAGAACGGCCCAGTAGGCCTAGGATAACTGCGTATAGAACTAGTAGGTCGAGCGGGAATAGGGACCCAGCCCACTCCGCGGCCAGGTAGAAGAGCGAAAAGCCGGTTAAGCCGGCGTATATCAGCGTCTTGCGGGTTGAAGATGTTGGCACAGTTGACCTTCTAAAGAAGAGGAAGATTAGTATCATCAGGAGAATGCCAAGCGGCTCATGACGGAGAAAACCAAGTTGGGTTCGGCCAATACTACTTGGATTCAAAGCCAAGAACAGGGCGGTGAACAATCCTGCGCCTTTGCCCCAGAAATCCTTTCCAAGGAAGTAGGCGGCTAGGACGGTTAGGGTTCCGAGGATTACTGGAGTGACAACTGCAACATCAAACACGGTTACATTTGCGCCAACGTAATTCAGTGTCATCGTAATGGCCGCTATTAGGAAGGCCGTGCCGTAGAGGTTCCATGTGGGCATGTCCGCGCCGTATGGATACCAACTCATCGTGTCATGCCAGCTAAACCAGGCCAAGAAACCGTGATCGACCACGTACTGCGCCATGCGCCATTGCAAGTATGGATCAAATTCGTTTAGGAAGAATCCCCAGCGGATAGGCATTATTCGGACCGCTAGTGCTATGAAAACAATCAAACCAACTACAATTGCTTCTAAGACTGTTCCTCGAGAAATGCCTGAGAGAACTTTGCGAGTTCCTTCAACACGACCGGCAAGTGTTTCGCGGTTTATGTACTTCCCTAGGAAGCCACGCACTTTCCTTAGGGCTTGCCGGGTAGCTGACATTTCTGCACCTAGGGATTTTTGAGATTACACTTTCGGTGTGTTATAAAAGGTTGGTGAGTTACAATCTCATTATCTTTTGTCAAGTTGGATCTAGATAGTTCCACAAAGTAATTTCGAAGTTAATCTACTTTGACTACGGCAAACTCACGATAACCCACGACAATACGCCAATAGCCAACCAATTCGTTGTCCAATCGGACATCGCCTGTGTCGACACGTAATTTTCGTTCAAGAAGATTGGCCAATTTGCTCCTAGTACAAATTACGATGATGTTTTCTTTTCCAATTGTTCGAATCACTATAGGTGTAATTTGTTGATTTCCTCTGCCTAGGATGTGGCCCTGCCCGCCGATCGGGGAGATAATCAACTTCGTTGCACGCACTCGGACTAACTCTTCCAATTGCCTGCCAGTTACATCTCTCGCGGCTAACTTACCCCTAAAAATAACGTCAACTCCGAGCAATGTCTTTGGTACATCCAACAATTGGGCGACCTTACTGGTAGTTGAACCAGGGCCTAAGACGTATTGAAATTCCTTGTCCATATCTTCCACTACAAACTTAGCTAACGCTTCTTGCTCAATATCCCCCTCTAATGAGGGGGGAGCCGATTTTGCATTTTGCATGAAACGCCTGGAAGAGGGCACACGCAATATTCCACAGATTCTTGTTTGAATTCTACCATTGCGCATCGAGTCCTCATCAAAATCCAACACCTCGGAGTCGACCGTCGCATTCTTGTTCTCCATGAACAACGCGACTGCTCCTCCAACGGCTTCGGGTGAAGCCGCGAAAACTCCGGAATAGTTCTTTACGCCGCAAGGTATGCCGAGCACGGGAATATGTGTATCAACAGCTTTCGAAACATCGCGAGCAGTGCCGTCCCCACCAGCAAATAATAGCAGGCTTACTTTGTGTTCGAGCTCCTTCGCAGCCTTTAGAGTGTCATCTGCAGTCGTCCTTTCCATCAACTGAATTCGTATTACATCACAGTGTACGGCAGCCGCGGCGGCTTCGTTCTCCCCCATTTCGCCAGGACAAGTAATTACGTTCACCCCTGGAAGACTACGTTTCACCGCCCGTAGCGCCCGAATAGAACGCTCCGGCGCGACTGGATGACCTCCGCGTCTCAAGGCCTCCTCTAAGATCTCGGGGCGATCCGTTCCCTTGAGTCCTACGGC
>Ga0187778_10002505_pt1 | contig 12516 bp, 16 predicted proteins | sample 1015_Q2_SP5_20_M_FD_132418 | JGI IMG/M metagenome (GOLD analysis project Ga0187778, IMG submission 132418) | Tropical peat soil microbial communities from peatlands in Department of Meta, Colombia - 1015_Q2_SP5_20_MG | ecosystem: Environmental > Terrestrial > Soil > Wetlands > Peat | place... | reverse complement strand
CTTCAATCGATGATTCAAAAGAAGAGCCCGTATTCGTTCGGCGAGTGGACGGATCCTCGAAATGCGATCATGTCGGCAGTCGGGCTACTCGATCAGAGTCTACGCGCCAAAACGAGGGAGTATCAGTCCGGGGAGCTTTTTAAGCGTGGCGACCTGAGGAAGGCGCTTCACGAAAATATATCGTACCGGCTTGGGATGATACACGCATTCAAATTGATAGGGGCTGTGGGATCAGTCGTCGATAGTGTGTCGTCCGTCTTCCACGCGGAACCAATGCGCGAGGATATCAGTATACTAGACGAAGCAGCTGAAGCACTCGCTTGGATTGGATTATCCGAGTTTTTCTGGGACAAAGAAGCGTTTGGCGTTACGATAGGATTTTCCGGGAAGGAGCAGGCGATGGGCGAGCTAGGACTTATCATCCGCACGCCGACAATGTACCCGCAGGTGAAAGAGACGGCCCGAAAGGCCCTACAACTGTTGGAGAACATCTAGCGTGCGACGTCGCTGGAGTGATGCCTGCCACTCGTTCCGGCCCCAAGCGGTGTTACTCGTTGATGTAGTTTGAGTCTGAGGCGCTGTGAATGCCCGCCGAAGAGCTAAATAGTAGGGACCTTCTAAGAGCTGCTAGTAAGTTACGCACGTATGATAGGAAAAGACCTCCTCATCGAACTTTTTCAAGCGGCTGAAATGCGTCGCTGGAACGACAAGCTCTGTCCCGTCTCGCTCACCGAGCTCGACAAACAGGGACATAAGATGACCATCGCCTACATGCTCGGCAAATTCGACGAACAGCGCTATCGCTTCAGCTGGACGGAGATCATTGAAGGCGGGTTCTTCGAGTACTTCGAGCGCCTGACGCTCACCGATATAAAACCACAGATCTTCGAGGGTATCAGGGCCAACAAGCGGATGTTCAACGAGCTCAAAAAAGAGGTTCATACGCGCTTTAAACCCCTTCTTGCAAATTTGAATGGATTCGACGAGCGGTTCCACGCCTACCTGTTTGAGCCGCAGGACACCCTCAACCGGAGGATCCTCGACGCGGCTCACTTCTACGCCACCAAGTGGGAGTTCGACATCATCAAGTGGGAGAACCGCGACGATTACGAGATCGATGAGATCCGGCGCGGCTTGCAAAGGCGGCAGGAGTCGCTTGCCGGCGTTGAAGGGCTGCGCAGTCTCAGCCTGTTTCCCACGTATCGCAGCTTCGTGGACCTCTGCGGGCGTCTGCGATTTCAGGTGCGGTGGGGCCAGCTCTATCGCGTCCCTCGGACATCCGTGCTCGGGCACATGTTCATCGTCGCGATGCTGTCGTATCTGTTTTCACTGGTCATCGGCGCGTGTCCTCGACGGTGCGTGAACAACTACTTCGCTGGCCTCTTTCATGATTTGCCCGAAGCGCTCACTAAGGACATCATCAGCCCTGTCAAACAGGCCGCCACCGGCATGGACCGATTTATCAACGCACTCGAACGGGAGGAGATGGAGCGACGGATTTACCGGCCAGGGCTCATCCCTAAGGCGTGGCAACCCGAGCTGCGGCTTTATACTCAAGATGAGTTCGTCTCGAAGGTGACGATAGACGACCACGTGGAGCACGTAACCTCTGACGACATCAGCGCGTCATACAACGAAGACCAGTACAACCCTGTTGACGGCGAGCTTATTAGGGCCGCAGATGACCTCGCGGCGTTTATGGAGGCGTACTTAGCGTTACAAAACGGTATTTCCAATCCGCAGCTGAGCGCCGCTGTGCGCAGGACGAGAGACAAGTACGACGACACGTCAGTAATAGCCGGTCTCAACTTTCAGGATCTCTACCGATCCTTTGAAGAAGCGCCCAAGTCACTCGCAGCACCTCGCACGTCCAAGCGTTGAATGCTGCGGACCCTCTCAACCCAATCGTGCACCCACTCGACGTTTCACGCCCCTTCAGCCATTTTTTTGAGCGAGGGCTATCCGCGAAAATCGACCATCAGCTGAGAACGATGGGTTACTGAAAAGGAGCAAACAGCTTGGCCGGTTTGGCAAGCATCTTATCCACCAAGGCAAACGTTTTAGTGACGCAGGTTCTCACTATACAAAAAAGCGCGACGAGGAACTACCACAAATCAAAAAGAAGGTGATATGCATTGAAACGAATTCTAGTTGCACTCACACTATCCGTTGTCCTGATTCTCGCTATTGCCGCGCTCGTCTTTCTCGCTCCGGCACCATTACCAAGGACAGGAACAGCAAATTCGTCGGCACCTCCAGCAGAGAAATTACCCACCAAGCTCACGATCAACGTACCCCAAACGATCAGCACGGGAACCCCTGCAACGCTTAGCGGAGTATTAACGACGAGCGATGGGAGGGGAATTCCGGCAGCGATCATCACTGGGCAAGCCTCCCCGAATAAGACGACGTGGTACACAGTCGGTACGGTCACCACCGATAGCACCGGTGCGTTCAGCTATACGGGCACTGTGCCCGCTCTCTCGGGAACGATCTATGCTAAAGTCTTGTACGCGGGCAACGATATGTACGCGCCCTGCAATAGCACCTTTACGCTGTGACGATCAAACGCCCCGGTAGGCGATCGTTAAGCCATTCGCGAGCTTCCTTCGATCGATCAAGGGTTCGCTGGCCTGAGAGTGAACTGTTTTTGCGAGTTTCTTGATCCCTTCACCGGCATACCCACCGTTGTGCATCAAAAGCTCAAAGTGTAGCGAGCACAACTCGTCGATGTGATAACAAGAGAACTTCGGAGGGGGAATCGAGATCAACGTACCCGTCGAACACAAGTGACACCTGCTCACCGACCTTGGCAGCCTCGCTCAGTGGAATCCGTTTGTCCGCCGAATTAGCCGAGAGCTGACGGTGGCGGCACAGCTTGATGTCCTTCTTTAGCTCTGGGTGGACGTAACACGCGCGTGCAGTATGGTATTACGGATCGCGGTATCTCGGGCTGCGTCGGGTGAGGCACCTAGGGTGCCGAACGTGGCCGCTGTTGAACACAGATTCGCGATTGAGCCACGTATAACGGCGCGCCAGCTTTGCGAAACCGGAAGATATTCACCGGCACGCTGAGCGGACTAGACGCAGGCGGTAAGGATGAATCGCTTTAAATGTGCGAGTAGAGCAATCTGTGTGAAGCGTATGTGGGCACGTCGAGAGGCTTCCTACCACAATGAACTGCCTGAATTCAGACGGTCTCACACATCCTTTTCACTTGTACGGGAGTTCAGCACCGATGATCGTGTGCGTGGTCGTTACTCCTCGTATCTCGCGAATCACATCGACCGTTTTGCTGAGAAGTGGAAGCCCTTCCAGTTCTATGATGACTAAGAAATCGTACTCACCAAAGACATGATGAACTTCTCTGATGCCGTGCAGTGTGTTAAGCGCTTCGAAAACGGATCGTTCTTCGCCCGGAACGACGTTGACCAAGGTTACACCGACGACCATATCTATCCTTTATTGATATGGCGCATCAGCTATTTAGGGATGACTGTGAGCTGTTTTGGTGATGGCGTGCGTCCCGTGATCAGAATAGGCACCATCCCCCTCTCAAAAAACAGCTTTTGACTCGTGAAGCAGCCCATTCACTTTCTCCTTTCGATGTACCGGAAGCAGCGGCCTTATCTTTCCCTGGTGCCTCGTGTTGAACGTCTGGCACTGTAAATGCGGCAGTAGATTCGGGCCAGAATAAAACCTGAGATGTATCATAGGTGAAAAGGTGCGACGACGAGCATAAGAGCGTGATAGAGGCTAAAGAGCGCGTTTCGTGCGAGCGCGAGCATCACTTCTTCCCGTGGAGAATGCCAATTGCACCGAATATGAGTGACGGTCTCAGCGCCTTTGGAATGAAGTCCGAATGACTTGTGTCCGTGAGTTCGACGTTTTCGATATCCCAACTTCTTATCGTCTCAAGTAGCTCATCAGTGTCACCGTACACCCGCTTCATCAGGAACAAGTCCTGAAAAGCGAACGCGCCTCCTTTCTTGACGACCCTCAACGCTTCCTTGATGACGTCCCGTTTGTCCTTTGCATCGCGCACTTCGTGGAACGCGAGATTGCTCACTGCAGCGTCGAAGGACTCAGCTTCAAACGGTAATGCAGATGCGCTCGCCTTTTGGAAGTTCATTCGGCCTGCGACCCCTTCAATTACCGCGTTTCGCTCGCACACACGTTGAGAGTACTCCCATCTTCCGCCCCAATAATCGATTCCTGTAACGTGGGCGTTAGGGAACTTCTTGGCAATCCCTATGGCAAGCGGTGCGTTGCCACATCCTATATCGAGTGCGCGTCCGTTTCCATCCCACTCTAAACGATCCAACACCAATTCGCGGATCAGCGTCTGAACATTGCCGCCTCGTGGGGAGAGCTGGTAGCGCATGTACGCAACGAAGGCAAACACCACGATAAACAAGGCCCCAGCGACTATCAATATGGGAAATACAACGGAGAGGCTAAGAAGGAGAACGCACACCACGCCTAAAAGGTACAGTACCTTTCTCGGCATCCAATTACCATAGTCTGGTTCGTTTGCTTTCAGTTCACTCATCATGTGCTCCTCTCACTCGATCTCACTTAAAATATAGCTACCACAATTACCAGCAGTACCTGCCTTATTCTCTCCTTGCCAAAAAACGGGGTAGACTCAAATACCTGCGTGGTGAGATGTGGGTATGGACTGTAAAGCAGCACTTCACGTGATTAGAGATGAGCTCGGATCATTGAAACGCGAGGCAACGCTTATCGAGAGTCGTATGAATCCGTGCAGGGACGCTCAGATGGTGAGCACCGCGGGAACGATGATAGAGCGCATTAACACGATAGAAGAAGTGATCAGGGAGACCGTTGACGGCGAGCGTTTTTGACACGCTTCCCTGGATTTTGTCACTCGATCGTTGTTCCGCGTTTTGAGATGACGAAAACTGCGCTAAACGTGACGTTCTCGCTATTTTTTGTGAACAGCCGTTGGCGCCAAGTAAGCAGCCGGCACGGTAAAGAACAGAAGCTTTTACATCCTCCTACGTGAGAGCTGCGCTTCTTCATCGAGTAGACGGTTAATACAAGTCGAGCCGCGAAGTACCGCCATTCTAATGCTCTAGGCAGCGTTCGTTTGTAGGCAGTTCGCACTCACGTATCTTACCATGGTCCCACTGCAGAAGAAGCGGTCCGTGGCCGTCGATGTATACAAACGTGTCACGTATATTGCCTTTCTGATCCTTCTGCTTCGAGCGTTCGACCGCGGAACGGATTTTGTCAATCCAGCCGCAATCGGATTTATGATCTTCATATGTAACCCAGGAACCACTATTGACAAGCTGCTTTTTTGTTCCTTCAACCTCATACCAGCATTTTTCCGGCACGTGAGTGTGGCCGAATACAACGACGTTGGCGTTAATGGTATCTATCTCCTGTCTAAAGCTCCCTCTAGCTAAGAGCTCAATGATTCCAATCTGTGCGTCTCTTAGCACTGAAGGATACCCAGAACACGTGGTATGATAATACCATTGCGTCGCCCAACTAAAGATCCATATAATGCTCAAGAACAAGAAGAAGCCCCAGAAAAACGGTCCTATTAGTGCGGCAGGGCTCCACCACTCATGAGCAGCGAGCAAACTAGCCAGCCAGGAAAGCCAATCTATGCGCAGGCGCAACAGTAATAACAGACCGACTGTTACTGACAGGATGATCAGTCCAGACCAATTAAACAACTTCCAGTGTCGAATCCCTGCAGCACTATCAGCAATGAAATTCAAAGTCTTTCGCACGCGTGGACGTCTCCAGAGACTGTCGAATTGGTGACCATGGAAGAAGTAGTACGTATTCTCGCCGATCTCCAGCCCTAGCTTGCCGCCTTCGTGGACTGGATAGTGGTCAGGATATACTGTAAGCTGGCAACCGTTCTCGAACGTATAATTACGCTTGTAGCTGGCCACTTCTTCATCATGATTGCCTGAGACGTAGATTATGTCGCGTTTCAAAGCGATCATCGAGTTGAAGATGTCGAAGCTGTCTCGTAATGGGAGGGTCGGATCGCATTTACGGGGCGCCAAAAGCTCGAGGATATCTCCTATAAGGATGATCTTCGACGGCGCTTCGAGCGGCTCCTTCTCTCTCGAAGACACGATTACCTGTTGCCCACCATGCACCCAGCCAGTAAAATAGTCCATGAAGTTGCGAAACCTGGCAGCGGACTCTTCTTCGAAACCAAAATGAATGTCAGAAAAGACGATAGCAGGACCGTCGTCCAATTTAGTCCACTCCTCACGTTAATGACTAACGGTGAAGACCACATGCACCGTATAAAACACTATCGAAACGCGCCTGGAGTGCGACGAACTGGACGGCCGCATATCGTCGAGAGAACAGAGCACTATCCTTAAGGCATACAACGAGAAAGAAATCAATGAGAGTTATATGGCAGAAGAGACTCGCGAACACCCGCCGTAGTGTACAACGTCAAACAGGAGCGCTCACGTATGACTCTATCTTGCACCATACCACTCACGTGCCCCAGCTGCGATGCGAAGTTTGAGAGCACGGAAGTGTTGAGCACAAACACTCCCGGCCCATGCTCGACTGATCTCTATCAACGTGCACGAGGCACGCAGCCCCTTCACATGGTAATGCACACGTGCCCTTCATGCGGTTACACGGGACACTGTGATGAGTTTAATGGCATCAGTCTTGATGAACCGCTTAAAGAGCGTATACACGAGCGAATAACGCCTCTTCTGACAGGCACCGCACCATCGCCCGAACGCCAGTATGAATTTGCTGCGTGGATTGCCGAATGGCACGGTGAGTCCTTCGGGTATGTAGGGGATTTGTACTTGAGAGCCGCATGGTGCTGCAGTGATTCGGGAAAGATCGCGGAGGAACGGGCCTATCGATTAAAGGCATTGGAGTACTTCAAAAGGGCGACGGAGCAGAAGGAAATCCCCGAGGGGTACCTTGCTCTCTACACCTACCTGATCGGTGAGCTCTACCGGCGTGTGGGAGAGCCTATTGAGGCAGAGGCGTGGTTTGATCTGGTGGCGCACGCAACCGGCGGGGATCCTCATCAGCAGTGGCTCGTCGATCTGGCAACACAGCAGAAGACTCATCCCAAAGAGTTCATCGACCAAGAGCTTTAATTGGGCTTAAATGGCCTTCATTCGTTAATCTATGCTCTCCTTATCTCTGCTCTCCGAATGTAATAAATTCCCCACTAGACTAAAGCATCAGCAAGAGACCGACGTCTCACGCAAGCTCGAGCAGATGGGCTTGAGAGAGAAAGACGAGTCACGCGTAACAATCGCGAGTATCGAGGACAAGCTGCGTGGGCTATCCAGGATCAAAAAGCCGAGGGCTACGTACTCTTGAAAGCGGCCCAAATAATGAAGCACGAAGCCCCTATGAACAGCATTTCGATAAAGGGAAAAGCCGTTCCATTGGGGACAAAAAACGCGGCGGCAAGAAAGACAAACACCAGCAGCAGATACCACGCCGCATACCGCATCAGTTTTTTCTGCGTGCCATGCCGCACTATGTCAGGAGCAGCCATTCGGACCACGTCCTTTCATGTGTGAATCTATCTCCTTCCCGTGGGCATAATCATATCGGTCGGAGGCGTGAGCAGAAGGACGCTGAAAAATCAGGCCGCCAGCGTGTGCTGCAATGCCCATCGATCCAAGCCTTTAGTTCCACGCTTCTTAAAAGTAAATGACGCGAAGACTAAAGCGTGGTGCATTAGTTCCGAGCAACAGAAGAGATAAATACTGCTCCATCATACGATTTTATGCAGGTTACTTTTGACATCCTTGACAAGGCTGGATGCCACGATCTCGATTCGTGCTTGTTTTACTCTATACGTCTGAACGAGCATCTACTAAGCGTGAACGCTTGAACCTGTTATTGTGAGGTGTGCAGTCGAGACGCAGCTTGCGAGAGTCGTGCGATATGACATATGCGATTGACGTGAGAGGACTTGAAAAGGTCTATAAAGGACACGTCGCGGCGTTGGCCGGCGTCGACTTGGACGTCAAGGCAGGGGACATCTTTGCACTGCTTGGACCCAACGGCGCGGGCAAAACGACGCTCATGCGTATTTTGACGACTCAGTTCAAACCGACGGCCGGTGAAGCACACATTTTCGGACTGAACGTGGTTCGGGAGGGTGCCGAGGTCAGGAAAGTGATAGGTTACGTCCCCCAGGAGACGAGCGTCTGGAGCGATATCACAGGCTACGAGAACCTCCTCATCTACGCTAAGATATACGGTCTGCCGTCATGGTCCCGAAAAGGGATTATCTACGACATGCTCGAGAGCATGGGTTTGCGTGCTGCCGCAGACCAGCTCGTGAAGACCTACTCGGGCGGCATGATACGGAGGCTCGAGATCGCGTGCGCAATGCTGATTAATCCTAAGATTCTGTTTCTCGATGAGCCGACGCTCGGCCTTGATCCGTCGGCCCGAATCGTCGTGTGGGAGAAGCTGACGTCCTTTAAAGAGGAGTACGGCACGACAGTGTTCTTTAGCACGCACTACATGGACGAAGCGAACGCCTACTCTGACGAGGTCGCAATCATCAATAGGGGGAGGATGGTCACTTCAGGCACGGCTGAAGAACTTAAGCACTCCCTTCGAGGCGAGCTTATCAAATGCAGCTTGTCCGATCACCACATTGACGAGCACACGTTGGGTCAGATACGAGGTCTCGAGCACGTGTACCGCGTTGTTGTGACAGACTCCACGCTCAACGTGACCGTCGAGGACGCAGAAACCGCGCTGCCCGGCGTCATGGACGTGCTCAGAAGAGGGGAGATTCCCGTCGTGCGTATCGCGACCACGAAGCCAACGCTGGATGATGTCTTTCTGAAGTATGCGGGAACGACACGTGCACCCAGTGGCGGTGCCAGCACGAATGGACTGGTTGAAAAGGGGGTGGGGACCAATCACCGTGAATGACTCTCTGAGGGTCGTATTTTCCATGATGGAGCTTGAGCTCCGGAGACTCAGGAACGACCGGACGGAAGTGTATACGAGGAGTGTTCAGCCCGTGTTGTGGTTAGCGGTTTATGGAACGGTCTTCAGTGAGATACATGCCATACCGACCAACGGGGTGCCATACATCGACTACATCACCCCGGGCGTCCTGCTGCAGTCGGTCATATTCGTCGCCGTCTTCTACGGCTTAACGCTCGTATGGGAGCGGGAAACAGGCATCTTAAAAAAGCTTCTTGTGGCGCCGGCCTCCCGATATGCGACCGTTATCGGCAGAGCCGTCGCTTCAGGCGTCAGGGCAATCATCCAGGTCGCAATCGTTGTACCGGTTGCGCTCCTCCTCGGTGTGAGCTTTATCCCCAATATTGTCTACTTCGCAGCAGCGCTCGCGATATTATTCTTTATTTCAGGGGGGTTCGCGGCTCTCTCAATCATCGTAGCAGCATTATTGAAAACCAGGGAGCGATTTATGGGAATCGGCCAGGCGCTTATCCTGCCGCTCTTCTTTGCCAGCAACGCCCTTTATCCGATAGCGTTAATGCCCCGCGCCCTCCAGGTCTTCGCCGCGTTTAACCCGCTGACATATGCCGTGGATGCGGTACGGGGACTGATGATCACCGGTAATCTGGCGCTCCTTCCGCTTGACGTTGCCGCTATCGCGCTCTTTGATATCCTCATGTTTGCGGTGGCTTCACTGAGCTTCCGGAAGATAATCGAATGATCACCCGATGATTATCGCATCGGATCTGTCGCCCTTTTGTGTGCTTAGCCTGACGTCATCACGGGCGACGAAATGTGGTTTGCCCTATGGTGCGTCGAAAGACGTGTTGTTACGGTTCGCTGCGTCTCGCATCGTTTTTCAACGGTGCTTCCACCCCTTCCTTTTGATCATTGTTGCTGCCGAAAAAAGAGAAGCAGAAACGTTGCCGCTGCTTTGCGTCTTCCATTCATCGCGTTTCACCCCGCGTTCGATGATCCGAGCTTAGGGGATCATCGCGAGGACGGCCGCTACTCCTGCCATCGCTCCGAGGAGTAGAAGGCATACTGTCGTTGCTATAAGCGCTTGCTTCATCGTCGTAACCTCCTTCTTGGTGCCTTGCATGATCAGTCGCATAACAGCTTCTTGAAAGTTTAGCACACAATTTCTTTGTAACGGGGGGCACCCACCCTAAGCCTCACTTGCTAAGAGTCTTTCGGCTATTTCTTCTGAAGTGAACAATCGGAGTCCACACCGGCGGCTACGTGCACGGCAAGAACAGGCAACTGTTTCGTTACTCGCTCCTATCGCACAAGCGGGCTCGGTTTCACGCGATCCTCTGATCTTAATCACCAACTACTACGCTCCTAGGCTCAGAAGCCTCAATAATTTTATATGCCTGCGACATAAACCCAACCGCACAGTCTTAAAAACGTGTGAGGCGCTTGCATGCCAGCAAAAAAAGACATCACCATCGTGTTTGCGGAACCGTCAATACCGGTGCTTGAAGAGAAACAGCTGATATCTAAAGAGAGTTACGCTGCCATGGGAGGGGCCCCCTCTCCCATTGGCGCTATACTTGATAGCTTACGTGATAAGACGAAGAAGAAAGTTGTCTTGGATGCGCTCAAGACAAGCGGCGTGGCAATGGAACTCGACCAGTTCATCGGCTATTTTGATGAATTTGACATCAAATCGATCGAGTTGAACGTCGCGGCGATGTTGCCGGACAACATCTTTGTGGTAACCGCACCGGCAGCTGCGGGAATTGCCATCGCGATAAAGCCGAAAAAAATAGCCCTGCACGAGCGCGAAATATCGTGAGGACTAAGGTTGCAAATCAGAGAGATGCACCGACACTAGTTCACTCTGACCGCTCTTCAACGTCTTTTGAATGGCAAGCCGGGCACGTCGGGCTCTTGCCCATCGCCTTAAACGCCTTGCCACAGGCGTCGCACTGATAGCGCTTGAACCAGGTTGTATCCATCGTGATTACAGGACCGCCACCTGAGCACATAATTTGCCTCCTATTCTTATCGTGCTCACCAATCGCAATAAGTGTTTCTCTGGCACGCTTTTGTCAGAGGCTTTGGCGCGTTACGACGTTGCTATTGCTGTGGTTGCCGGTGCCGAATGCTGGCCTGAAGCTCAACCTCGGCTCCGCAGTGGCGTTCCTCTCACGTACGGCTGCAACCGCGTGGTCACTGTCAGCTCTGATTCTGTCCCTCGCAGTGAGCTGTAAAGCGGAATTAAAAGACCCTCGGTGAATCCGGTGAGCCTGACCTCCTGTATCGTGACCACGTCTCGCCGCGTCATCATCAAGACAAGCTCGATAGTACCTCGTTAACGAGGCGGTATGGCAGATCCCTCTTGCTGTGCCATGCGAACAGCACCATATCCCTACACAGCAGCAGCTTCTCGAAATCATCCGCAGAGAGTATCACATGTTCGTCGTCTTGGCTCAATGCCACGATGTTGAAAGGCTCATATGCGTCGGTAACGAAGGTCTCCTTGCTCTCTTTTGTGTTACGGGGTCGCATCTCCTTGTATCTCCTCTCTTGCCCTTATAACACGCAGCGATCATACAGAAACGTGTGTTGTGACATCACCAAGGTTAAGCGGGATTGTACCGTGGAACAGTGATGTAATCGGACAGCCGTTAGGATGCCGATGATCTTGGCCTCCTGCCCTCAACACGTGAATGATGCACATACGCGTATATTGAGATCGTAAGACTTTATGGCACCGCCCTTCTTAATAGTAATGATCGGCAGATGCTGCAACAGCGTGATAGGAATAGCGGAGAATCATGACCGCGCAGCCCAACACTAAAAGCCACGACGTTACGTGGGACGTTAACGGAATGCAAGTCTATGGAACCTTAACGAGACCGTCCGACAAACAGACCCATCCCGGGGCCACACGCACAAGATAACGTTCCACGACTCCTGGGCAAGATACACGCAAAGTCACGTGGATGAACTGGTTGGTGCGGTCGACATGCTGATCTCCTACGCCCCGGTGATGCCGCCCGCTTGTTTGTGCTGACGAGCAGCGAAGGTGTTGTCCATGCCTTGGCCTATCAATTGCAGACAACCCACAGACGATTCAAAGGCCTCGTTCTGACTGGCACCATGTCGCCATATCGGTCAAGTCGCGCGTGGGCAAGTGCTAACTCAAGTGGCACCCCCTAATGCTAGCATCTTCATGAAATACTACGACGATTGCGTCCCTGCATTCGTTGCAGGCGAACCCCGAGCTCGACGCCTTCCTGCCAGCAAGCGTACAACTTCTTCTTCGCGGCTCGGCAGTTCCGGTGAACCTTCCCTTCGCACGAGAGTTATGGTCGGTCGATCTGGCTGAACTTGTCGCAGCGGTGCCGGAGCCAATTCTCGTTGCCATCGGTAAGAAGGATATCCAAACCGACTGGCGCACCGGCGGCGGCGCATTGGAAACGGCGACCGCCACGTGGCAACGTGACCGTCGTATACCCGAAAAACGCGGACCACGTGCTTAAATACGAAGAAAAGCCTCGAGGGGAGCTTACGGCTGTT
>Ga0187778_10002497_pt1 | contig 12534 bp, 7 predicted proteins | sample 1015_Q2_SP5_20_M_FD_132418 | JGI IMG/M metagenome (GOLD analysis project Ga0187778, IMG submission 132418) | Tropical peat soil microbial communities from peatlands in Department of Meta, Colombia - 1015_Q2_SP5_20_MG | ecosystem: Environmental > Terrestrial > Soil > Wetlands > Peat | place... | reverse complement strand
GATTTTGTGCCGTCGCACGAAGAACAATCCCGTGCTGATCGGCGAGCCGGGCGTCGGCAAGACGGCGATCGTCGAGGGCCTCGCGCAGCGCATCGCGGATGGCGACGTGCCGCCGTTCCTCGCAGACAAAAGAATTCTTTCGCTCGACCTCTCCCTGATCGTCGCGGGAACGAAATACCGCGGGCAATTCGAAGAGCGCCTGAAGACGATCATGAAGGAATTGATGGAGAGCCAGAATGCGATCGTCTTCATCGATGAGCTGCACACTCTCGTGGGAGCAGGCTCGGCGGAAGGTTCGCTCGACGCCGCGAATATTTTGAAGCCGGCGCTGAGCCGCGGCGAAATTCAGTGTATCGGCGCGACGACGCCTGCGGAGTACCGCAAGTCCGTCGAGAAGGATCGCTCGCTCGAGCGGCGCTTCCAGGCCGTCAAGGTCTCCGCGCCCAATGAGGAAGAAACGATTCACGTCCTGCAGGGTGTGCGCGACCGCTACGAAAAATTCCACGCTGTGAGCTATACCGAAGACGCGATTCGCTACGCGGTCTATCTCTCGAACCGGTACATTCCGGATCGTTTCCTGCCGGATAAGGCGATCGATCTGCTCGACGAGGCTGGTGCGCGCGTGAAATTGCGCCAGGCGATGCTTCCCGACGAGGTTTCCGAAGTCCAGAAGCGCGTGAAGTTCATTACGCACCGGATGGAAACAGCGATCGCCAATCACGAATTCGAGAAGGCGCGCTTCTATTCGGAAGAAGAGCGCAAGGAAAAAGAGCACCTGCGCTCGCTCCGCGAAAAGCTCAAGATCGACGATTCGACGACCGGCGTTGTCACGCGCGAAGACATCGAGGAAGTGGTTGCGCGCTGGACGGGTATCGCGGTCACCTCGATCAAGGAAGACGAGCAGCAAAAGCTGATGCGCATCGAGGAAGAGCTGCACAAGCGCATCATCAGCCAGGATCGCGCGATCACGTCACTCGCTCGCGCCATCCGCCGCAGCCGCGCGGGACTGAAGGCTCCGGGCCGCCCGGTTGGATGCTTCCTGTTCCTCGGGCCGACTGGCGTGGGCAAGACGGAAGTGGCGCGAAGGCTCGGCGAGTTCCTGTTCGGCAGCGAAAAATCGCTGATCCGTTTCGATATGTCCGAGTACATGGAAAAGCACTCGGTGTCGAAGCTGATCGGCGCACCTCCGGGATATGTGGGATACGAAGAGGGCGGACAGCTCACCGAGCGCGTGCGCCGCACACCGTACTCAGTGATCCTCCTCGACGAAATCGAGAAGGCGCATCCGGACGTGTACAACATTTTGCTGCAAGTGTTCGAGGATGGGCAGTTGACCGACGGCCTGGGCAACACCGTCGATTTCCGGAATACCATCATCATCCTGACGTCGAATATCGGAGCGCGGCAATTGCAGAAGCAGTCGGGTCTGGGCTTCCAATCCGCCGATGAGATTGCCGCGGCGAGAACTCAGGACGAGATGGTGATGTCGGAGGTGAAGCGCGTCTTCAATCCGGAGTTTTTGAACCGCCTAGACGAAGTAATCTTGTTCAATTCTCTGACGGACAACGATCTGCTTCTCATCATCGATCTGCTCGTGGGACAGATCAATGACACGCTGGTGCACCGGCAAGTTCAGATTGCGATGACGCCGGAAGCGCGCCAGTGGATTCTCGAGAAGACGTGCAGTGACCGAAATTACGGCGCGCGACCGCTCCGGCGCGCGTTGCAGAAATATGTAGAAGATCCACTGTCGGAAGCCCTCATACAGGGCGGATTGCAGACGCCAGCGACGCTGGAAGTGTTCCTCTCCGGCGAGGGTCTCGCTTTCCGTCCCGTGGCGGAAGCAACCCCGGTGGCCCACTAGGGAATCCTACACGCGCTAGCCGGGTCAGAACCGCGGAATCGATCTGGCGGGGGAGCATAAAATCTTGTGCGGGGAACTGCGGCCTTGAACGGATTCATGGCCGCCAGAGAGAAGATATATCCGCGCGTGCTGAGAATCGGCGTTGTGGTGTGCCTTCTCTTCGTCGTTCTCAACAACACCGCCTCGGCTTCGCCGCAACAAGAGTCCAACCAGCCTCAGTACATCATCACCCGCATCGATTTTCTCGGCACCCGCCGCATCCAGCGCGATACATTGCGTGCGCGTATTTTTTCCCACCAAGGCGACCCCTATAACGTGGAAACCCTGCGCCGCGATTTTCAGGCGCTTTGGAACACTCAATTTTTTGAAGACGTCCGCCTCGAGGTGGAGGACGATCCCGAACACCCCAACGGCAAGATAGTTATTTTCCGCGTTACAGAGCGGCCCATCATTCGCCGTATCGAATATAAGGGCAACAAGTCGATCACCGAATCGGACATTCTTGACGCATACAAGGACAAGAAGGTCGGGCTCACGGTCGAAAGCCAGTTTGACCCGACCAAGATCAAGCGGGCCGAGGTTGTGCTGAAGGAATTGCTCGCCGAGCATGGCCGCCAGTTCGCCACTGTAAAGCCCACCTACGAAAGAATTCCCGCCACAAACGCCGTGAAGCTGGTTTTCAACATCAATGAGGGCCCCAAGGTCAAGGTCGGAACGATTACGATCGTCGGCAACCACGCATTTTCAACGCGAAAACTTATTCGCGCGATGAAGCACGACAGGCCTTACGGAATTCCGCTCGGCATCTTCGACATTCCGGTGATGGCCAAGACCTACAACCACGACAAGTTGTTAGAGGATTTGGAAGTCGGCATCCGAGGGCTGTATCAGGACCATGGATACTTCAAAGTGGTTGTCCAGGAGCCGACAGGCAAAGACATTCAGACCGTGGATGAAAACAAGCCCGGCGTCCCGCTGCCCATACCTGGAGTCGGCGCGAAGCATGGAAAAGTCACGAACTTTACGATCCGAATTTCGGAAGGCGCGCAGTACCACATGGGAAAGCTGACGTTCCGCAGCGCCGATCCGGATCAGGGCCTGATATTCAAGCCCGAAGTCCTCGCGCGCGTGTTTCCTTTAAAGCAAGGAGACATTTTTGACGCCGACAAGATCCGAAAATCGTTCGACAACTACAAGAAACTCTATGGCGAGTTCGGCTACATCGATTTCACGACCGAGCCGGATTTCGACGTCCACGACGACACGAAGACCGTGAATCTGGCGCTCGTGTTCGACCAGCAAAAACAATATTTTGTCCGTCGCATCGAGTTTTCCGGGAATACGACGACGCGCGACAAGGTCATAAGGCGCGAGCTTCTGCTCGACGAAGGGCAAGTATTCAACAACCGGCTTTGGGAGCTGAGCATTCTGCGGCTCAATCAGCTCGGCTACTTCGACACGATCAAGCCGGAGAACGCCGAGCTGAAGCGCAATGTAAAAAATGGCACCGTCGACATCCGCCTCAAGGTGAAGGAGAAAGGCAAGCAGTCGATAAGCTTCTCGGGCGGCGTAAGCGGTCTGGCCGGAAGCTTCGTCGGGTTCTCCTATCAGACAAACAATTTCCTGGGCCTCGGTGAAACGCTTACGCTATCGGCGCAGGTCGGCAACATCCAGACCAATATTCAGTTCGGCTTCACCGAGCCATACCTCTTCGACCGGCCGATCGCCACCGGCTTCACCGTCTTTAAATCGAAGTTCGATTACAACACGGCGCGCGAGGAAGGCATTCTCACCGGAGTGCCAATTGCGATCGATCCGGCGCTGCAGGAAAACTACAACACGGATTCGGAAGGATTCACCGTCTTTGCAAGCGAACCGCTGCGGAAGCTTTCGTTCACGCGCGTCGGGCTGAATTACGGTTGGTCCACCACGAACATCACGCCGTTTAGCCAGGCCGCGACGCTGCTGTTCGAATTCACGAAATTCACGAGTCTCGCAGGCCCAACGGCGCTGAACGGCATCCGGATGAGCCAGATCACGCCGACGATCACGCGCGATACGCGAGACAGCCCCATCTTTCCGACGCATGGAAAAAGCTTTTCATACGGAGCAACGTTTTCGGGCGGCCCGCTGCAGGGCAACGTCAACACGATCAACAACATCGTCGACATGTCCTATTTCCACCCGGCGTACCACAACAGAAATACGGTTGCGCTGCATTTCAAAGGCAGCTACATCACCGGCTACGGTGGGAAAGAGGTGCCGCCGAATAACCGTGTCTATGCGGGCGGCGAGCAGGACGTGCGAGGCTTCGACTTTTACACGATCTCGCCGTTCGTGTTCATTCCGTACTCGACCACTACCACGATCACATATTTCAATCCGCAGATTTTGAATTCTCAGGGCCAACCGACTCCGGTACAACTGCCGGTGAACGTGCTGGAGTTCGTGCCGATTCGCCCCGGCGGCGACACCCAGGCGATCGCCAACTTCGAGTATCGGATCCCGATCTACAAGAACTACGTCACGTTGAGCATTTTCAATGATTTTGGCATCGTGGGACTCTTGAGCCGTTCGCAGCTTCAGCTCGATCCTTCGGCGACGGCGCTCCTCCAGCAGCAATATCCCAACGCCGATTTCCCGTGCCTGCCGGGGACGCCGTGCGTGAATATTCCGCGGAATCTGCAGATCGCTCCTAGCACGAACTTCCACCCGCACACGTCGGCCGGACTCGAACTCGGGATTCAGATTCCGATCATTCAAGCGCCGTTTCGCATCTACTACGCGTACAATTACCTGCGCTTCGATCGGACCGTCGAGCCGCCCGAAGGGGCTTTCTACATCCCGCCCGAGGAGCGGCTTGCCCTGCAACAGCTGGGAGTTTTCCAATCGCAGGTTGTGCCGTCTATCGAGAATTTCTTGGCCGCGACGCGATCGCAGCAGACGGTTGCGCCGAGCCTGTTTGAAGCGGCGCGCACGTTGCGCTTTGCCGTGAGCCGCACTTTCTAATGACGCAGCGCCCGGAGGCGCCGCTAGGACTGAGAAGCAATGGTCGGAGGAAGCCAAATGAAAGCGTGGGGAATCGGGGCGATGTTGCTCTTCGCCGTATTTGCATCCAGTTGCAGCTCGAACTCCACGGTGGTGTCCGTCGTCGTCCACACGACCGTCACCGGCGCTTCGACCACGTCGGTGACGCTTCTGGAAAACACTTCGGCGCAGTTTGTAGCGACGGTCACAGGGGCCTCGTCGACCAACGTCTTTTGGCAAATCTGCAAACCGACCAACCCACCTTCGACGACGATCGCGCCAACGGACTGCACCCAAGGAGTTGGGCCGACGCAATGCACCACGATACCGAAGGTCTCCAGTCCATTGACCGGATTCGGCACGATGACTCCCACCGGACTTTACACTGCGCCGGCGGGGCCTCCGCAGCCCGATAGTTTTCTCGTGGTGGCTACCAGCTGCGTGAAGCCGACCATTTTCGGGACGTTCACAGTGATTATCGATTCCGGGATCCGGGTGAATATCACACCCGCGAGCATAAGCCTGGGGACGGGAGAACAGTTTCAATTCATCATCACGGTCACCGGCACAAACAACCAGGCCGTGTCGCTGTCGCTATGCCAGAGCGGCAACAGCGGAAACCTCACGTGCGGCATCACCAACGCGGGTTCGATCACTCCAAGCGGATTGTACCGGGCGCCCGGCGCTCCCGTGTCGTTCACACTGCAAGCGATCTCGGCTGCGGACCAAAACCAAAGCGCAACCGCGAGCGTCTCTGTGGTGGCCGATGTGGCTCCCACAGTGACCACGATCGATCCGGCCACGGTCGCGCAGGGATCCGCGCAGCAGGATGTCTACCTGACGGGCACGAACTTTCTATCGACCACTAACGTTCTCGTCGGCGGCGTGGAATTGCCTACCACGAACGTTGTTTTCCTAAGTGGGACGACGCTCCGTGCCACAATTCCCAGTGCGCAATTGACTCAAGCAGGAACCATTCCAGTCGAGGTCCAGGATCAGGAAGGAAACCCGCCGGGGCTGGTGAATCTCAATGTCGTTGCGGTGCGCCCCGGGGTGGTTGGTTCTTCGCCCGACAGTGTTGCGCAAAATCCTGCCTCGAGCGCCACGGTTCTGCTGACAGGCGGTTTCTATTCGCCGAACTCGACGACTGCGACTTTCAACGGGCTGCCGGTCAGTGCTACAGTGACGAGCAGCCGCCAGTTGTCATTGGCGATTCCAGCCAACACGCTTGGGACTCCGGGGTTATATCCGATTACGGTCACGAACGCGGGAGTAATTTTCGGGCCGGATACATCGTCGCTGAATGTGGGCGTCACGCCTGTTCCCGGTTCGATCAATTCTGCGACGGTCACTTCCGTCACTGTAGGCTCGGGCCCGTCTGCGGTCGCAATTGACGAAGCCGACGGGTTCGCCGTGGTCGCCAACACGGGCGACAACACGATTTCAGTGATCAATCTCGCGACCGATGCCGTGGTGGGCAGCGCGATCGCCGTTGGCAAACAGCCAACCGGCGTGGCGGTGGACGACATGCTGCCCGATCCCATCGCACTCGTCGTCAACAGCACCGATCAGACGGTTTCTGCTGTTGATCTGAAGACAAGAGCAGTGGTCGGGGCGCCGCTTTCGGTTTCAATCGGCCCAGCGAATACGTCTCCGATTCCTTTTGCGGTCGGCATCAATCCGATCACCCACCGAGCGCTCGTCGCATATCAGTCGACGAATCAGGCAACCGTGCTGGATCTTTCGAGCGGAGCGCCGACGATCGTCCAACAGGTCGGGGGCGGCCTGGTTTCCTTTGGCACGGGCGCAAGTCCGGCCGTTGCGATTGACCCGCGCCTGAACTGGGCTGCTGTCGCGCCGGGCGGCTCCGGAGCTGTGAGTTTGGTCGATCTGGGCTTCAACGCGACCACCGGGCAGCCCAGCGGGCGTTCGCCTCAAGTGGTGGGTTCGATTTCGCTGACCACAACGACGCAGGGCATCGGCATCAACACCGAAACGCACGAGGCTTTCCTGAGCGATCCTCAGGCTGGCACACTCACGACGTTTAGCCTTCTGGATTACAACGTCAACACGGTATTCGAAAACGGGGCCCCGTTCAGCCAGAAAGGCTTCGGAGCTGCCGCTGCAAGCGCCCTCGAAAATGTTGGAATTGCGGTTGGCTCGTCATCGACTGCCGAGATCGTCGACTTGGAAAACAGCACGGTTCTGCAAACCGTCACAGGCCTCGGAAGCTCGCCTACCGCCCAGGCAGTTGCCGTGGACCAGGTGACCAATCAGGCTGTCGTCACCAATCAAGCAGCCGGCACGGTGTCGATCGTTTCACTCGGATCCACGATTAATGCTTTGCAGATTGTGGATGCCAGCCCGTCGATCGTTTTTGGAGGAATCGGCGCGCCGAATGTCCAGCTGAAGATTCTTGGCTCCGGATTTGTGGCCGGCAACTCGGAAGTCCTGCTGGATGGGCAAGCACTATCGTCCGGCGGTGCTTGCACGGTAAACGTAGTGAGTTCGCGCGAAATCAATGCGTGCGTGCCGGGCACCATGCTGACCGTGCCGCGGCGATACTCCGTCCAAGCCGAAAACGCGGGTGGCCTCGTATCCAACGTCACCGATATCGCCGTGGTGCAGGCCGTGCCAGTCGGTAAAGCTCCGGTTGGCGTCGCAATTGATACGGATCGCGACTTGGCTGTCGTGACCAACTCGGCCGACGGGACGGTTTCGCTCGTCGCGCTTACGACGCAGACTCCGGTGGGACAGTTCCAGACACCCGCGGGAACGATCGGCGTCGTAGGCGAACCGATTACCGTTGGCACCACACCGACCGGAGTTGCCGCGCTTCCTCGCGCGGGTCTCGCCCTTGTCGCAAACACCGGAAGCAACGATTCGACGATTGTTGACGTCACGCAAACGAAGGTGCCAGTGGGCGTCACGCTCTGCGGCCCAGACTGCACCGCGCCGACAGGTGTCGCGATCGATCAGGACACCGAATCGGGAGTTGTGACGAACACGAATCCTACGGGCCCCACATCCACGGGCACGGTCAGCTTCATCGGGCTTTCAGCAGCGACGCCGGCTTCGACCACCAGCCCGGAAATAGACCAGGATCCGGTTGCCGTTGCTGTTGATCCGAATCCGCTGTTCCCTTACGCGGCTGTCGCGACCGACTCTGCCACCAGCGCTGTCGATTTTCTCGACACAACAACCGGCGGCAGTATTGCGGGACGCGCGTCCGATCTTGAGAATCCGAGCGGCATTGTATTCGATCCCGTGAACCAAATTTTTCTCGCGGCGAATAGCCTCGTAAATGAAGTCGTGCTGATCGATCCGGCCACCTTCCTTGAGACGCCGGTGCGAGTGGGAATTGGTCCGACGTCGCTCGATTACAACTATCAGGACAGCACGCTTGTCACCGTGAACGCAGTGAGTCACACGATGTCGGTGCTGTCATACGTGTGCCCGCCGTCCGCGGGGGCGCCAAGCTGCCTCGGCCCGCAGGTCCGCACGGTGATAGGCCTCGGAGGCACGCAGGCGACTGCGCCCGTGTATGGCCCGAACGCTGTGGCCGTCGATCCGATCCTGAATCTCGCTGTACTGGTGGATGAAGACAATAATCAGGTGCTGTTGATACCGTTGCCCCACTAATCGCGCGGGCAACCAACGGCGGCTTGACCGTGGTCTAAACGGACAGCTATAATGCGCGATTTCGACTACCGGAATTTTTCAACCTATCTGAGCAAGGAGTGAGAATGAAGATTCGAATGGCAGTACCGGCCCTGGCCATTTTGTTGGCGACGCCGGCAGTTTGGGGCCAGGCGGGCACTGCAGCCGCATCGTCGCCCGCAATGAAGGTGGGAGTCATCAACATTCAGGCCGCGATCGCAAGCACGGCCGAGGGGAAGCAGGCCGCTGCGGAACTGCAGTCGCAGTTCGCTCCGCGCACAGCGGAACTTCAGAGCATGCAAAAGCAGGGTCAAGATATCAGCGGCCGACTGCAGAGCGGTCAAACGACGCTGAGCGATGAAGAGAAGGCTCGGCTCCAGCGGCAGCTCGATACTCTGAATCGCACTTTCCAGAGAAAGCAGCAGGAGTTCCAGGAAGATACACAGGACGCCCAGCAGGATGTGGTGAATCGCATCGGCCGGAAGATGATCGACGTGCTAGACAAGTACTCGAAGGACAACGGGTACGCGGTCATTCTCGACACGTCTTCGCAGCAGACTCCTGTGATCTACGCGGCGAATCAGATCGACGTGACGCAGGACATCATCCGCCTCTACGACCAGAGCTACCCGGTGAAGGGTGCTGCGTCGTCCTCGACGCCGACGGCTCCGAAGCCGGCGCCGAGGCCTGCTCCGGGAACCACGGCTCCCAAGCCGCAACAATAGCGCATCAGCACGAGACTTCTTAAGCCTCTCCGGTTTGGGCCGGAGAGGCTTTTTTGTGCCGCCCGGCCAAATGTTTGTCCGACGCAGTACGTTCGGCTATGATGAGAGCCCCAATCGTACGGGTTTTCAGGATCTGAATCTTCGCGGGAGCAATCGAGGAGGCCTGATATGGCACTTTCTGTGGGCACAGCAGCACCCGATTTCACTCTGAAGGACCAAAGTCAGAAAGAGGTGAAGCTTTCGGACTTTCGAGGCAAGAAAAACGTCGTCATCGTCTTTTATCCTCTGGACTGGAGCCCCATCTGCACGAACGAACACGCCTGCTTCGTCAACGACCTGAAGGGCTTTGAGAAGTTTGACGCACAAGTGCTGGGCCTCAGCGTCGATAGCGTCTGGTCACACAAGGCGTTTGCCGAAAAGATGGGCATCCATTACCCGCTGCTCGCCGATTTTCATCCGCGCGGCGCCGTCGCCGACAAATTCGGAGTATACCTGGCCGATAAGGGAATCACCGGGCGCGCCATCGCCATCGTCGATCGCAACGGCAACGTCGCGTGGTTCAAGAATTATGACATTCCGACCGTGCCGGACATGAAGGAAGTCGCGGACGCTCTCGCGAAGGTGAGATAAGGCCGCAGCGTTGCGCTGCTTAGCGTTGTGCCGATCCTGTCGGTTTCCGCGCAAGCGTGCGGATGTAATCTACCGATTGCCAGCGCTGCTCGTCGCTTAGTTTGTCCGCGAACGAGGGCATCGGTCGCCGGCCTTTGGTGATCTGCCAGTAAAGCTCGCCGTCGGTGAGTGTGTTCATCTTCGAGGCGTCAGTAAGGTCGCCGGGCGCGACGGAAAGCTCGCTCGCCTTTTCCCCTTTGCCGTCGCCGTACTGCCCGTGGCAACTCTGGCAGTGATTTCGGTAGACCTGCATTCCAGCGGCGATCGCATCGGTGGTCGGTGGAATTGGATTCTTGAGCCTTCGAGCCTTGGCGAGGCTGGTCCAATTTTGCATCGCGAAAATCAGCGCCGCTGCCGCCACGATAAGCACAGCGACCAACACGACGACTCCAATCGAGCTAGATTTTCTATCAGCTGCGGGCGACTGCGTCTGCGGCGCGATGGCGGTGCGGCCTCCGATGCGGATTCGATTGCTCGATCATTCGAAATTCTCCCACATGCCTGCGGATTTCCCAACGAGGATCAGTCTGGTTTGGCCGAGCTTCGAAAGATATGGGGCGATGATCACCGGCTCAACGTGCGGAATGGATGGCTTGAAATGCAGAAATGAGAACGATCACCAGCATCGCGACCACGTAGATGCGCAGGCCCCATAGCAGCACGCGCACGCCCAGTGAGAGCTTCCGCTGGCCGAAGTGCATGCGTTGTTTCGCGGCCACCACCTGATCGGCCTCAAGAAGCGAGAGGACGACGTCGGGATGCTTCAAATCCGGCTTTGCCGCTGGGCCCGCATCCGGCTCGAATGCCTTCTCACCGATCTTCGTTTTTGCGTTCGATGATTTCACGTCATCAACCTTTGATCCCAGTTGCCGCTTCATTCGTGAATGCGCTCAACTCATGTGAATCACTGTCGCGACGCCGAAGCCGAGCCCGGCGCAAATTAACACGACGGTGACCGCGATGGCTGCGGCGTTTTCCCAAAATCCGTTCACCTGATCGCCCATCACTTCGCGGTCGTTCACAAGCAAAAGCAGAAAGGCGAGCGCCGGGGGCATCGCCAGCACCGCAATCACGTTGACGATCAGAATGATGAATTCGAGCGGCGCGTGGGGAATCAGCACGAGCGCCGCCGCGGCGCAGGCCGATCCGAGAAGCGTCGAATAAAACGGCCACGCATCACGCAGAGGCCGGTTGAGGCTGTGCCCAGTATGAAATACTTCGCCGAACGCGTATGCAGACGACGTCGCAATCGCAATCGCCGCGACGATCCCGGCTTCGAAGATTCCCAGCGCGAAAAGAGCTGCGCCGACATGCCCGATCCGCGGCTCGAGCGCTTCAGCGAATTGAGCCGCCTCGAATTGAGAAGCGTCGATGCCATGATGAAACAGCGGCACTGTCGCCAGTATCGCAGCGATGCCAAAAGCTGCGGCAAGCACGGCGCCGAGTGTCGTGTCGAAACGGCCGGCGCCGATGTCGCGCGGTTGCATGCCCTTGTCCACCACCGCACTTTGCTGGAAGAAAATCATCCAGGGAGTTACCGTCGCGCCGATGTCCGCGAGGATCAGCAGCAGGACGTCGAATGAATTTCCGTGCGGCAGCGGCGTCCACGTCACAAGCGACCGCCCGACGGCCCCCCAATCCGGGTGCGCCAAAATCGCAGCGGGCACGAAGAGCGCGTTGAAAATCGCCAGTCCCATCGTGATGCGTTCCCACGTCCAGTAGCGTCCCGTCGTGATCGCCGCAAACACGACCGCCAGCCCTACTCCCACCGCCACCACGGGACGGATGCCAAAAAATCCCAAGCCGGCGCGAATGCCAATGAACTCCGTCACCAGTGTCAGAAAATTTCCGATCATCAAATCGCCCATCGCGAAAAAGCCCCAGAATCGCCCGAAGCGATCGAAAATCAGTTCCGCATGGCCTCGGTGCGTGACAGCGCCAAGCCGCACGGTCATTTCCTGCACAACCAGACCCATCGCGAAGGTGAGCACGACGAATGGAATGAAAAAGCCGATACCAAATCGTGCGCCCGTAGCCGAATACGAAAGCATGCTGGGCGCATCGTTTTCGCCGAGGAATACCAAGACGCCCGGGCCGACCAGAAGCCACAGCACTGAAAACCTGCCGAAGATTTTCGAGCGGCGCTCGGCCCAGCGCGCGCGGCTGACGCGCCAGCGGTCGCGCGCGCGGTCCACGTCTTCGTGCGTGAGCAGCCCCGCAAGATCGCGAGCCAGCGGAGAAGCAGCAGCGACGTCCGTCGTGGGATGGGCCAGCCCGAAGGGTTGCGCGGGCGAATGGTTTTCCGATTTCTTCATATTAATCGGGTTAAACTCGCAATATAAATCACGCTTAACCGAGCGTCAACTTGGATGCGGCGCGCTGTTCCGAAAAATGATCCGGCTGTGTTTTGTCGCTTTGCTATAGTGATGTGAATCTACAAAGCAGACGCATAAGGAGAAGGCGATGCCCGAAGCGCCGAAGCAACAACAGGTGCAGATCAAAGCCGACGAAAAGGAACTGCTCGGCCAGTATTCCAATCTCGTTGTGGTTCATCACAACGCCGAGGAATTCACGCTGAATTTCATTTAT
>Ga0187778_10002496_pt1 | contig 12535 bp, 17 predicted proteins | sample 1015_Q2_SP5_20_M_FD_132418 | JGI IMG/M metagenome (GOLD analysis project Ga0187778, IMG submission 132418) | Tropical peat soil microbial communities from peatlands in Department of Meta, Colombia - 1015_Q2_SP5_20_MG | ecosystem: Environmental > Terrestrial > Soil > Wetlands > Peat | place... | reverse complement strand
GGTTTTCAACGTCCCTCCTCTCTTGTATTAATTTATTCCTGAGATTCCTGCCCCCTCGAATAATTGTTTTGGATTTAGAAAGAACGCCCGCAAGGATTCTCTTGATTCGTTCTCCGGTGAAAAGGCGGTTAGACATGTGGTTTAAAACCGCGCTTTCCAATTCCTGTGCCGGTATCCTCTGCCCGCGGCAGGCAGATTTCCCGGAGCGAACGTACTTCCTACAGTTATAATAGATGTAGCTGCCCCCCTTAGCCGTCTCCATCTGCATCCCTGACCCGCAGTGGCCACAAAAAGTGAATCCGGTAAGGAGAGTCTTGGATCCTGTGATTGCGGGGTTTGTGATATTTGGATCCCTATCCCTTCTTATCGCCTGGGCTCTTTCCCAGGTCTGGTCGGATACGATCGAAGGAATTTTTATCTCGATCCATTCTCCCCTTGGCTTGTAAGTCCCGGTCTTGTGATTATATTTGTTAAAATAAAAAGTGCCAGTGTAAGCCGGATCGGAAATAATGGTCAAGATCGTGTTCTTAGTCCAAAGCCTTCCTCTGTAAGGCTCTCCTTTTTTATTCAGTGCCTCCGCGATATGCCTGGCCCCTTGAAGCGAAAGGTATCGATCGAAGATTTCTTGGACTATCGGGGTTTCCGCAGGATCCAGAATGATCTTCTTCTTAGGGTTGCCCCTTTCGTCGGCCACAGGTTCAAATCTAAAGCCATATTTTGGCCTTGAGCCATTACAAAAGCCTCTTCTAGCATTTTCTTTCATTCCGCGAAGCGTATGAAACCCTATCATTTGTGATTCATGTTGATCGATAAGTTCAAAAATACCCTCGACGAACTCTCCAGTATGGTCTTCAGAAACTTCCTGATGAATGGCTTTGACCTTGATCCCCTTCTTTTGGAGCCTTCTTTTGTAAAAGCGGGCCAGGTAAGCCTCTCGAAAAAACCGGCTGGTGGTGAGTACCAGGATGATGGAAAAAGGAGGCTCCTTTTGCATGGCATCGGCCATCATTTCCTGGAAAGCCGGCCTCCTGTCATCCGTAGCCGAGACACCCTCGTCGATGTACTCTTTTGAAATTTCGAAGCCTTTAATGGCGCAGTGATCCCGAAGCTGCTTTAGCTGGTCGGGAATACTAAGATTCTTCTCGGCTTGGCGTTCCGTAGAAACCCTTGCGTAAATTGCTACTCTCACCTATATATCCCCTTTCGGTCATTGCCCGGGAGACATTATATAACTCCAAGCTTACCAATTCAATCTCTTCTCCGAGGATTAGCGTATCTAAATCGGGAAGGTTGTCTGAAATCTCAAAATGTTTGTTTGCCACTCATGACTCACCCCTCCTTTGCAAATTCGCTAAAAGCGCCTGCCCTCCCCAAATCCGTGGCTGTTAGAACCCATACACTCAAGCAGGATTTCACGAGCCACCCTTCTTAGCTCTCTGGTCCCGAACAGGTCAAAAACCTCTTTTCGAAAGGCCTTAAACTGGGGCTGCGGCAACGAGAGCTCACCCAGAGAAAGGACCCTCTTCATGGCCTGCTTGCTCGAGTTTGCCAAAATCTGCATCACTTTTTCTTCAAGATTATTCCTTTCCAACACTTGAATTTTTCTCCTTTCAATGGGAAGGGTGGATCTCCGCGAATCGAAAGGTTTGATGTGTACTCTCTCTTTCACGGGGAGGTCGTTTTTGTTTAGTGCCTTGAACATCTTTGCCACGATACTGTTTGTAACCGAGATCGGTCTCTTCATTGGACTCCCTCCTCGGATACCCAGTAGGGTAGACCGCTCATGGCACCCTTGGTTAAGACTCCAATTGGGTCACCTGAAGGTGTAATCCCTTCGCGTGAAACTCTAGCTTGCCTTTCAAAACGGCCGCGAGATAGCACCCCGGTTTCATCAATGGCTCCGCTTTATTTGACTTATTTGATCCGTTCTCACTGGCCCCTTCCTACATCGTTTAATAAATATCCACCGTGGGAAACAATCCTAAACGATGTTGTTAGCATCACGGGGACTCATTGGTTTAAGCACTTTATGGTGATAAACCTTTTGCTAGTCCCTGGCTCACGCTCAAACAGGACCTCAATTCCAACAGAGAGAAGGTCACCCTGAACCCGCCTTAGTATTCCGGAAAGTTGAGATGGGGTTTTGGGCAACAATGCGATCTTGCCCCCATTATCGGATACGTGCTTTTCTAATTTTTTGAGTAGCTCTGTCGCAGTGGTTTTCGAAGAACTCCCTGGCCCAAACAGATCTCTGACCGCTGATGCAACGATGCTTCGTTCAAGGGAGTCCTCGATGGCGGAACGCCTGTTGTCTTCGTACAACTTAAGAAATTCCTCTGGTTTAAGTCCAATTTTAGATTCAGCAGAAATAGCCCACTTTGCGAAATCAGCCATCCTCGGGTACGATTTCAACTCGACATTATCGAGGTTGGCAAGGACGAAACTTGTCGTGTCGAGTAACGCGCCGAGAATCCCTGGCCTTGCGATTTCAAACCCCTTCCACAATTCTTCGATTGGTTTGCGCCTTTCGTCCGGGATCACCGGGAGACTGACAACCAGGGAGCGATCTATAAAATCTGGCCGGTCAGGCAGGAAGTCTATTCCATTGAGGATAATGGGACGCATGGTATTAATGATAACTTCGTCCGTGTCCGTGTAGAGTCGCCTGGTTACAAAGCCGGTGCCTGTTGCTAGCCTGCAAAGGGCATCGGAAAGCCAGCCGGGAATAGTACTGAGGTTGTCAAGACAAATGATGTGTGAGTTCTTGGATGCGATCATCAGGTCCCTCAAAGTGTTGGGGGCTGGTCTCAGCGGAGCGGCGGATGGATCTATCAAGGCACGAATCATGTGAGACGAAGCCGTTTTTGCCCGCCCTGACCCTCCTTCAATGTTCAGAATAGGATTGGGCGCTTTGGGGTTCATTGTCCCGAGCGCCCATGAGATGCATGGAATCCAGGTGTCGAGGTCTGGGGTATTGATGAAATTTTTAAGTTCTTCCAGGGAGCTGCCTCTTCTTGGGTGAGGTAGAGGGAGCATCCCCGGAGATCTGAGGAATCGGACAGGAGGATCTGGGTCAATTCGCCACCCACTGGCCGAAATCTCAATGCATTCCCAGGCCGCATTACAGAGGTCCAAATAAATTGACCCGTTATAAAAAGCTAATCGGGTGAAAACTGGAATTTCCGGAGAGCCAAATTGTGCTCTTGCTTTCAGGGATCCGAGGATTTGATTCACTTCCCGTGTCGGTAGGGGTCTGTGATTTTGTTCATAGAATTCAAAGTCCAACCAGTGACGAAATCCGATGGAGTTGAGAGGCCAGGTTTCCTTATGGCCATTCACTTCAATCATTGCATATCCGTCTCCGTCGGGAGAATGGAATAGTGGTAGAGATTCGAGGAGCTCCGATAAAGGACGTTCTTTGGTCTTAGGCAGCACGATTAGATTCGAAGACATGGTTTAAACCTCCTTAGGCAGTGTGTTAAAAGAAATTGCAAAAGTTGCGTCACGGGCGTCACAGCGTCCGTCCTTTTGCGAATTTGCTAAAGGCCTGCCCTAACTAATCTGGGGTTTGATAGAAATGGGAACTCGATCACGATTTGAAAGCCAAATATGAAGATTCCTCATTCGAACCAACTAATAATCTCTTTACCGAAGGCTCTTCGTTGGTGGGGGGAGTAAGAGATCTCTTATCCAGGAGAACGATGCATTCGGTAATGATCACACTTGCCAAAAGCCATGTTCGGTTTGGTTCCACTTCTAACTTTTTAAACAATGCCTCCCCCCACCTTATTTCTTTCGTTGACTATTCATGTTACGAGCAATAATGAGGTGAAACCCTATTCATTGAATCACCTGTAAGACAGGAGCTAAACGTTTTCGGGTTTTAAGCCCCACTTGAGAGCGGAATAGAATTTTCGCCGCCATGCGATGAAATTCTCTTGCTCTATAGCGAGCTTGAACGGATCTACCCCGAGAGCTCTTAGGGAATCATAAAAACTATCAGGGATTCGCATCTTACCATGCTCGATCTTTCCAATTACCGATGCGCGCTTCCCCAATAAATGGGCCAGTTTGTTTTCTGTCCAACCCATATTATCCCTGATTTTTCTCAATGGACTTTCCATAGAATCCTCCTTTTCATTCTCGATAATTAACGTGCGTGTTAAATCCTTCGGCGAAGTTGACGCCATTACCTTCTTCCTCTAATTCTTTTCTTTGATGCCTCAGACGATTTCGGTCTTGAGGTTGGGCCATCTTTTCCACCTCCTTTCCTTTGATTTCGCCCAGAAAAAAAGGCCAGACGATTTGATTATCGATCTGACCTTTATCGTAGGAGAAAAATTGCTAATTGTCTATAGAAAACGGTGTGAAACCAATAAGTTGCGAAATTACTTGAATTCAGTTTTTACAATGCGTTTATCCTTTCGTTGATAAATTCCCTTGATTCTCCTTTCCTTCATATATCTTCTGAAGTAACCGCTATCTCTTCTCGCATTGTGGTGAGACTTGTTCTTACAGTAATCGGAGCAGAAGATCGCATTTCCACCCCGCAACGTAAAGAATTTCTTGCAATCTTTTTTCTTGCACAGTCTTATTTTGGTTACTGAATTCTCCATAAGATACTTTCCGAGATCGACCGCCATGAGCCCGAGAATGAAATAAGCCCACCCTACTTCCTCGATGTCGTCAAGTGCTGGGGAGGCAATCTCAAGCTTTCCAGGATACTTTTTATGATAGGTGAATTGTATGGGAACCTCGTAACAATACGGATTTCCCTTGTCAAGGAAGAAATGTAATTTGTCTTCCTTGTCATCTTTGTTTTTACGGACCAGTTTTGAAAGTAAATTCTTAAACTCCTTTTGATCTGATTTTAAGTCCTCTAAAATCTTTTCTTCATCGATTTTTGTTAGAGATCGTCGGGCGTTAATATATTCTTGGTCTTCCGTTGGATGGTAAATGGAGAGTTCTTCAAGAGGAATCTGGACACCTGCGCGGTTAAGCATAGTAAAGAAGTCTTCCAATGGATCGTGTTTAAACTTGAAGTTGGCGAAGTTGATGAAGAGGGGTTCCGATTCGTCTTGTTTGGTTGGCTGGCCTATTTGCTTCTGCATGTCAGAGGGCACTCTTTTTATCCAGGATTATTACTTTTGTCCTCGATGGAGCATGGACCGTTGGATACACCAGAATGAAATGATTAAACATGTTGCAAAAGGTATCAATTTTACATTTCTTTTTAAATCCTTTTAAGTCACTTATGGTAATTTCTCCTTCGTGAACTAATTTCAGAGAGCCTGAAAAAACGGTATCATAGACCGGATGCCCAGGGTAATAAAATTTCTCCCAATCTATCTCCCCGAATTCCTCTGTGAATGCGCCCGATTGTAAAGGGTACCATAACTGAAGTATGGGTTGGCCATCGATCGCTTGATCTGCCAACGGTTCAAGTACCAATAGGGCGCACGATCTTGTGTTGTCCTCAATGTATTTTCGAAAAGTTGAATGAAGAGATGTCTCAAATCTTTCTGCCAAATGCATTGCGCTGGGTAAACCGAAGGGAAGATCCTTTAATTCTTTTGCAAATCTATCGATCTGGAATTGAATTAAAGAAGCGCCGAGATTGGCCTCGGCTTCCAGTCCTGTGGCAATCCGGGGATCGAGCGAATAATCGGTATCCAAATGAGGGTCGAAAAGGCCCTCATGCCACCGTAGAACTCGATGCGTCACTTCATGGTAGGTTACAAAGGTTAGTTGAGATTGATGGATGTCGGGGTTTACATATATTAGTTTTTCCCTGAAATCTAGGAGTCCTTTGAGCTTTGAGAGGGCCCCCCTTAAAATACCGATTCCTCTTGCCAGACATCGCTCCTCATATTTAGATAGGTCTATAGCTCCAATCTCTACCAGTTTGGCGGTGGCAACGATGTCCTCCTTTGGGGTGGGCAGTTTGTCTTTTACTCCAGCCGCTGATAAGAGAAGCTTGATCTGCTTCTTGATATCTTCCGAACTTTCTTGGAGGAGCGGATGCTTACGCGAAACCTTCATTTCGTAACTTTCTTCTTCTGCCGTATAAACTCAAGGTATTTAAGTAACTCTTCTTCTTCTTCCTGGGTTAGATCCTTGAGTAGACTGAATGCAACCCCTGCTGTCTTTTTTCCTTTGCCTTCCTCTTTTGGTGTAAGATAACCAGCTAACTTAAGTAAATTGCTGTAGGGTACCCCATAAAAATTGGCTAATCTGTGCAAAAAATGAGGGGAAGGTTCTTTAATATTTCCTTGCTCCAGTTGATTCAGATACGCATTAGATACCTTTGTTTCTCTTTCGACATCCCTTAACGTCAGGCCTTTCAGGTTTCGATACTGTCTCAATTTATCCCCGAGCTCTTTGGACACCCTGATCACCCCCTTTCCTATCTTAAAATATGTCATGTTGCATTTTATGTCAAGCGGGATATTTGCTTCTAATCAAATATGGTGCTTGACAAAGAAAGCAACTAGTATTATATTAGTATATATCCTGCTTAGGAGGTACAGAGAAATGTTAGAGCCATTCCATTGACCCTGGGTATAGAGACAATACCGTACGAACTTACAGAGACATTTAATATCAAAGAGATTGCAGAAAACAATCGCGAAAGGAGTTCAGCAATGGCAAAAGAAAACCAAGACGGACCAGAGTTTTTCGTAGATATCGAGGGAGTATTGAAACCGTGGGACAAAGACACAATTACCACCGAAGAAGTGATCGGGCTTGGAGGCTGGGATCCTTCGCTGGGAGCCGTCCTGATCGACAAGGATAACAACGAGCACACCCTTCAACCCGGTGAAGTCGTGGAACTCAAGCCGGGGATGGCATTCTCTAAAAAGGTGCGATTCCGGAGAGGCTAAGGTTATGGAAGAACGTGTCGAAAGAGAATTGGCGCTCCTCCGACAGAGATATAGTGATTTGGAATACAAGGAGGAGGGTCGCTGGATCCGCATCCCGTCCTATCCCCTGCGGGAGGGCTGGAACCGGTCTTCAACAGAGGTGATTTTTCAAATACCGGTTGGCTTTCCAGGTACGCCGCCATACGGGATTTATGCACCTGCAGGGCTCTTATTTAACAAGGAAAGGCCAAGTGATTATACCGAACCCGCTTCCACTCAGCCGCCTTTCCTGGGTACCTGGGGCATCTTCTCCTGGATGCCCCAGGACGGACAGTGGCGCCCAACCGCGGATGTAGTAAGCGGATCTAGCCTTTTAAACTGGGTCATGGGGTTTGCAGACCGATTTAGGGAGGGGAGATGATAAGTCAAATCTTCCTAAAAATTCCTAAACCCATGCAGACGGATATTTGGGCACATCTCTTGCCAAAACGTTTCACTGTAGAAGAAGCTGCTTTTTTATTTGTACGGCGAGAATCCGAGGAAAAGGTCGAATTCTTCTCATATGTCGACTGCATCCCTATACCAGCGAAGGGCTTCCTTTCTCGCTCTGCCTTCCATTTTGAGCTAACCGATGAGACAAGGGCGGTGGTAATAAAGCACGCTCACGACCTTGGGACATCTCTGGTTGAATTCCATTCCCATAGAGGGCGTTGGCCAGCGGAGTTTTCCTCAAGTGACGTGTTAGGGTTTCAAGAATTCGTGCCTCATGTTTGGTGGCGGCTTAAGGGGCATCCTTACGCTGCCGTGGTATTGTCGCGTTCTGGTTTCGATGGTCTCGTTTGGAATACGGGCCCTGATACTCCCCAACGTCTCAATGGTATTGTTGTTGGGGAATCAGTGCTTACACCGACGGGGCTTACTTCTCTAGAGAGGTGGGTACTATGACAAGCGAACGATTTGATCGCGATATTCGATTTTTCGGCAAAGAAGGGCGAGACCGACTCGCGGCTTCACATGTCGCTGTGGTAGGGATTGGAGGCTTAGGCACACACATGATTCAGCAATTGGCGTTGCTTGGGGTGGGACGTTTAACGCTTATAGACAACCAGGAACTCGATGTGACTAATCTAAATCGATATGTAGGAGCTCGTCACGATGATCCTATCCCGGGAACACTGAAAGTAAACATTGGCGAACGCATCGTGAAGGCAATCAATCCGCAAATCCTGGTGGATCGAATTCCATTTTCTTTGATAAGCAAAGAGGCATTTGGAGCCATCATTCAAGCTGATTACGTCTTTGGCTGTCTTGATCAAGATGGTCTACGATTGATTTTGAACGAGCTCTGTTCGGCCTACTGCAAGCCTTATATCGATCTCGCTTCTGAAATTCTCCAAGGTGATACGGCAAGTTACGGTGGCCGTGTGTGCGTAGCATGGGATGGACAAGGTTGTGTCATCTGTCACGGCGCAATCGACGTTTCTGAGGCCCAAGCTGATCTACTCAGTCCAGAAGCCAAACAGGACCGGAGGGCTATTTATGGCATTAGAAGGGAGGACTTGAGTCAATTGGGGCCTTCGGTGGTTTCGATTAACGGCGTGGTGGCATCCCTAGCAATCACGGAATTCATGCTCAGCGTTACTGGAATTCGACCGCCCAAAGGACTCTTGACCTATCGCGGTCAAATGGGGGTTGTTACGGTCAAGAGTGAAGAACCTACTCCAAATTGCTACTACTGCAAGGGAATTCGGGGAAAAGGTGACGCCGCGAACACCTGGAGGTATATCCGAGAAGGACTGATTTTATAAAGTCAAGAAGATCGGATAATTGAAGGGAGAAGTTAAGCGCTTTCTTACAGGAGCCTGAACCGATTATGGGAAGTTGTTCCCGCGCCCTTATGGCTTTCACGCGAAGCGTTAGGATCAAGCTGCTGTGGCGCTGTTATTCTGGACCCAAAGGGTATGATACCTTGGTTAGGAAATTTATCTATTTTCCCTCGCTCACGTATCTTGTCAAAATCTGACGTAGTCGCCTCTTCATATCCGGTCTTCCTAAATCGAGTTCGGTATCATTATTGGCTTTCCTTTCAGCTCCGGAGCCCTTCTGTTTGGTTGTGAGGATTGAAAAACGACGATTCTTACCTCTAATGACTCGTACTCTAAAGATCGCGCCCTTGCAATTTGTTCGAAAAAGCGTTCCCTGTCTTTGTGGAATGATCTCCCAGTCGCAAAAGAGCTGAATGGTTTCTAAAGCCCTTCGAAATTGAGAGGCGCCATTAAATCTTTTGTGTGGATCTACGTCCATGGCTCTGTTGACGACACGACGGAGAGACTGTGGAATATACGGTAAATATTTTGTTCTGTTCGGATATTGGCCTTGGATGACCATGTCCTGAAGCTCTGAAAGATCGACAGGTTGAGGCAGTAAGGCATCGCCGTTTATTATGCGATAGCAGGTGACGCCTAACGCATAAATATCTGTTGAAGCAGAGGCGCCCTCCCCTTGAAAAATTTCTGGGGCAATGTGTGTTAAGTAGCCATAGGGTGATGCGGCATCGCCTCTTGGCACACGCGTCGCTAGACCAAAATCGGATAGTTTCGCCTCTCCCTTCCTTCCTATCAAAATATTTCCGGGTTTGATATCTCGATGAATATATCCTCTGTTGTGGGCATATTCCAACGCCCAACAAAGATCACATGTTATTTGTTTTGAATAGGATAAGGCGACCGGCCTGCCTTGAAATCTTTTTTCAACCGACCCTGCGGGAAGATATTCCATGGCCACATACAGAGTCCCATTATCTAAACGTCCAGCGTCTTCAACTCTTACAATATTTTCGTGGATAAGGTCCCTCAATGTACGAGGCTCTTGATAAAAGTTGGTAGGATCACGGACTCTGTCGGGACGAATATATTTAACTGCTAATCGGATGCCTAAGGCTCGATCGAAAACGAGCCATACCTCGCCAAAATTTCCTGCGCCAAGCCTTTTGATTTGAATATAGTCTGACACTATGCCTGAGATGGCAGCTCAGAAATGGCAGCGAGCGCCGCTTCTTGAAAGCTTGGATGCTCCAATTCCCCTAGCTGATCAGAACCGGATAGAACTTTATTAAGGTATCGAGCAGGCCCATTAAAATCTACAATATCCCGTTTTAACTGCGAATTTATTCGCGTTGAACAGTTGATGTTAAAATTGGTGTGGATTGATTCCAGGATTACTCCTTCAGCCTGATATCGTTCCTTTGATTTTTTCTTTGCCATCGGTTCAATACTTCTTATGCAGGCTCCATTTATGCCCCTATGAATTTGAAAAATTTCGCATAATTGCCGGCGAAGCCAGCTAAGAGATTCGGCAGGTGAAACGCCACGAGGATATTTTAGCCTGTCTTTTGCAACAAATTCAGGCTCTTGTTGGGTCCCCTTAAGTATCACATATGAGAAACCGTCCGGGTACGTCCTAAAGCCAATAACCATACTCACCTGATTCAGATATTTCTCGTACGAATTAATTATGAACTTTAAATGTTTTGGCAATTTCTGTCAATGAGGGTTTCAGGAAAGATCTTCGCTCGCTTAATAGTAGTGCTGGGGTATTAGAGGTGGGGTGATTCACCAGAAGCTCAACTGTTTTCTCTCATTCCTAATGCGCTCCCCCTCCCTAATCTTGTAATCCAGATAGATAATGAGGTCGTCAACAAACTTTCTTTCCGTCTCAGTTCTGAAATGCTCTTTCGTAATCTCCAAGATCTTTCTGAGTCGCTTCCATGTCAGCCAGCCTATTCCTCGTGAGAGCAAGCTGCCGATATCTTCATTTACTGGGAATAGTCCAGGATGCGTTAGGCCTTTATCGAGATTGCGCTTTGACTTGTATCGAGTGAGTATCCAGGGTGGTTTATCCGAATCAATAATTAAAATAAAGTAGAACTCTTTAACCCTATCCGGATGGTTGAGATAATGATATGCCGCCAGGTCAAGGTATCGAATAATTTGATCTCTCCGTGGGTCGCTTATCGTTCTCAGGGTCACCGGAGAGAGGTATTTGGCCTCGATGAAAATGATTCCGTCTTTGTAGGAAATTTTGACATCAATTTCAGAGATTCCCTCTCTATACTTTCGGTTGGCCGGAGAATGATATTTTCTCCAAAATTCGAAGGAGAGATTCTCAAAGGTGTGGTGGCTAAAGTCCTTTCCTTTGATCGCCTCTCCTAAAAATCTCCTTAACCAGATCTTCGGATCCAGGTTTTTCAGGATTCCGAATACGTTTGCAGTTAAAAGGTCCTCGGAGGTTCCTCTCACTACCAAAGGACAGCCGGATTTTCGAACGTAGTTTGGTGGACAGACTTTCTTTCCTGACGTCTTGAACAGCTCAAAGATTATAGACATTGGTATGGTCGCTGCTCCAATGTGATGTTGTTATTGCTCTTTTTGGCAGGTCCGCAGGTCTTACTGTAGGGACAATCCTTGCATTGCCAGCCTGGGATTGGGTGGAAGACCTCATGCTCTATCGCCTTCAAAACTTTTCTAACAAGATGATATGCCCACGTGTAATCGACATTTCCCTTCACGGCATAGTATGTTTCCATGTCCGGATTCTTCTGCTTCAAAAGTTGGTCATACCTGACCAGAGTGTCCTCTCCGTTAGTATGAAATCTTACCTGTTTCAGGGCATATGAGTAGAGTGTTCCCTGGAGATCCAGGTCGAGTTGGTCGTCGGTGAACCGCTTTGAGCTGGTCTTGAGCTCCACAATGACGAGGGTGTCCTCTTCATCCGCCTCGATCAGGTCAAAAATGCCAGAGAGCTTACATGGAAGGATTTCTCCTGTCTCTTCCAGGACTAGATCCACGGAGAAGGGAACCTCCACACCAATGATTCGCTGGGGAGTTACGTTCTCATAGAATACCTTAACCAGCTGGACACCCTTTTCCCTGGTGGTATCCCGGTTTTGCTTTTCTTTGTATCGAATATTGGCCCCTTGGGTCTCCTTGTCCCATGTAACCTTAAAGTACTGGGTCAGGTCTGCCAGTGGTACCCTCTGACCTGTCTCTTTCAAGGTCCGATAGAATAGCTTTGCGGCTTCGTGGATGGCCCTGCCGAAGGGAAAGTACTCTGGCACAAACTCCCACGGTAGTCCCTTCACGTATTGAAATTCGTATTTCTGAGGACACTTCAGGTAGGTACTCAGCTGCGTATACGAAATGTGGAGGTACCTCTCAAAGTCCTCCCTCTTGGTTGCTTTCTGTAACATGGCTGTTCCTCCTCGCTATCAGTTTTTCTCACATGGCCTGAAGGGCGTTGATGAATGTTGATGCCTCAGCCTTGGTGAGGAAATTGAGATTCTTGCTAAATGTCGCCAATGCCTTATCTTTAATCTCTTTGCTCTGGAGGCCCTTGGATTTGCCTACGGCGAAGATCATGGCGAGTTGTTTGTTTGTGAGACGACTTCGATCACCGTCAGTCTTTCCCGAAGAGGTTTGGCCTCCTGTCTGATTCTTTGGATCGTTGCCAGTGTTTCCGTTAGGTTGATCTTTTGAATCATTGCCTCCTGTGCCGTTGGGTCGGATCTCTGAATAGAGGTAAAGACCAACGCCGAGGAGAGAGGCTGCTTTCTTGAGGGCGTCCGTCGATGCCGACTTCAAATTTTCTCCGAGACTGATAATGGCTTTGGTATC
>Ga0187778_10002495_pt1 | contig 12536 bp, 7 predicted proteins | sample 1015_Q2_SP5_20_M_FD_132418 | JGI IMG/M metagenome (GOLD analysis project Ga0187778, IMG submission 132418) | Tropical peat soil microbial communities from peatlands in Department of Meta, Colombia - 1015_Q2_SP5_20_MG | ecosystem: Environmental > Terrestrial > Soil > Wetlands > Peat | place... | reverse complement strand
CCTCGCTCGGAACCGCGGTGGCAAACAACTTGTCAGGCAGGATCACCGTTTCAACGTGAGCCCCGATCTGCGGCAAGAGGCGTTCGGCCTTGCTTCTTGCCGAATCGCTGAAGAATACTGCACGAAACTTCAAGCCGCTGCGAATGGCTTCCTCGACCACGCGCAGGCCTTCGATGGCGCAACAGCCGTCAGAGGTGAGTTCAGCGCCCGCAAATGCCTTGCGCAGCTCTTTGACAAGAGCGTTGTGCCGTCCGGCGATAGTGCGCAACCGGCCAACTTGCGGAATCTGACTCTTGAGCACCGCATCCTTCCTGCCACATCATACCCTCTCGGCTTGCAGGGCTGGCCCGTGTTATGTTAGGTTTCGCCATTCCAGATGCCGGATCGCAAGGAGTTGTGTGCGCGCGGAAATTGTTAAGATTAACAGCGAAAAACCGGAAATGTCCCTGATCCGCTATGCGGCCGATCAGATCCGCGCGGGCGAGGTTCTGGGCATGCCGACAGACACGTTTTACGGTCTGGCGGCCGATCCATTCAATTTACGCGCTGTGGATCGGGTATATGACATCAAATCGCGGTCCCGCCACAAGCCTCTATCATTGCTGATTGAAAGCCTCGACCAAGCTGAAGATTTGTGCAAGCCCCTGCCGGAGGAATTCTACAGACTGGCGCGCCGCTATTGGCCGGGCCCGCTGACTATCATCTTGAAAGCCGCATCCCGCCTGCCCTTAAAGGTGACTGCCAATACCGGAAATGTCGCATTGCGTGTTCCTAACGCCAAGATTCCTCTGGCCGTGGTCCAGGCAGCACAAATTCCCATCACCGCAACTTCGGCAAATCTCAGCGGCGAATCCGAGTGCACCACCGCCGAAGCGGTCCGCGACCAGCTGCAGGGCCGCATCGCGATCATCGTCGATGGCGGCACTTCGCCGCGCGAAATCGCTTCCACCATTGTTGACCTCACCGACGAGGAAGCCCGCTGGCGTATTATGCGTGAAGGAGCAATTCCCGCTCAGGAAATTTCCGAGTTCTTCGCACAGGGATGACTGAAGCGCAGATTCCCCCTTCCGCAAAACGCGGCAGGCGCTGGTTCTGGACGGTGGCCGCAATCGTCATCCTTGTGTTTGCTTATCTGCTTACTATTTGCGCCAGTATCGGGCGCGCCGCTTCGGAGCAGCAGCTTCACCCTGCCGATGCCATCGTGGTCTTCGGCGCGGCCGAATATTCGGGCAGGCCTTCACCGGTTTATCGGGCTCGCCTGGACCACGCCTTTGATCTTTTTCAGCGTGGGATTGCGCCCGTAGTCATCACTACCGGGGGCGCCGCCGCCGACCCGAGCTTCAGCGAAGGCGGCGTGGGGCACGATTACCTTATGCATCGCGGAGTGCCGGATGTCGACCTGATTGCTGAAACGCAAGGTTCTGACACCGCACAGTCGGCGGCCCGGGTAGCGGTCATCATGCGTGCCAATCATATGCGCAGTTGCGTGGCGGTCAGTGACGCCTATCATGTCTTCCGCATTCGCCAACTGCTGCAGCACGAAGGCGTGCAGGTCTACGTTGCGCCGCGTCCCGACTCTCGCCCGCACTCCCTCTCACAGCGTGCCGAGGCTATGCTGCGGGAAGCTGTCAGCTATGTTCTGTGGCGAATGCACCTCACCGGGTAGTAGCGCATCATCGCCTCCACGGCGATGCGACCGTAATCCTGAACGCCCGTACAGGCGAGATTCAATTGACTGCGGCACCGCCGTAGCGTAGGCTCGCGTCAATCGTGCGGCCACCGCTCGAAAAGACAGTTCGTTCAACAGACCGCATGCGCCACAGTGCAATGTTCGACATTTGCCAATCGAACACCACAAGTCCTTAGCTATCATTGACTTGTCCTAACCTCTTGCATACCATGGGCTGGCGCCAGGTGTGACAGAAGATGATCGGCCAGACCATTTCGCACTACCGCATCATTGAGAAGTTAGGTTGGGGCGGAATGGGTGTGGTTTACAAGGCCGAGGACCTGACCCTGCACCGCTTTGTCGCCCTGAAGTTTCTGCCCAGTCAAATTGCCGATGACCCCGAAGCATTGGCCCGCTTTCAGCGGGAGGCGCAAACCGCATCCTCGCTCAACCACCCCAATATCTGCACCATCTATGAGATTGGGCAGCAAGACGGCAAGCCCTTCCTCGTCATGGAATTTTTGGACGGGCTGACGCTGAGGCATCGCATAGCCGGCCGCCCACTGGAACCGGAACTACTTCTATCGGTGGGAATAGAGATTGCGGACGCGCTTGATGCAGCGCATGCAGAAGGCATCATCCACCGCGACATCAAGCCTGCCAATATCTTTATCACCAAGCGTGGGCACGTAAAGGTGCTTGATTTCGGCTTAGCCAAGGTCGTGGCGGCGCGCGGTTCATCCAGCCAAATTGCCGCCGCCAACACCGAGCCACTGACCGCCGAACGCTTAACCAGTCCCGGTTCGACCCTAGGCACGGAAGGCTACATGTCTCCCGAGCAAGTGCGCGCCAAGCAACTAGACAGCCGCACGGACTTGTTCTCTTTTGGCGTGGTTTTGTACGAGATGGCCACGGGAATTGCGCCATTTCGCGGCGAAAGTTCAGGCGTGATTTTCGATTCCATCCTCAACCGGCCGCCTGTTCCGCCGCTGCGCCTTAATCCCGATGTGCCGCTTGAGCTGGAGAGAATCATCAGCAAGTGCCTGGAAAAGGATCGCAACTTGCGCTATCAGCATGCCTCTGAGATTCGCGCCGATCTGCAACGCGTGAAGCGGGATACCGAAAGCGGCCGCACAATGACGGTTCAAGACGAGATCGAGCAAGCCCAGGCAACTGCTACGCCGCCTCAAAAACTGAAGGAAGCAATTGCCCGCAAGCCTTTTTGGATTGTGATTCCGTTTGCCGCCATGATCATCGCCGCGCTCGTCGCAGCCGGGTTTTACTACCGTACACATCAAGCCGTCCGATTAACTGAGAAGGACACGATCGTGATTGCTGATTTCTCCAACACTACGGGTGATCCGGTTTTCGACAGCACTCTCAAAGAGGCGCTCGGTGTAGATCTTGAGCAATCTCCTTTTCTCAACGTCCTCTCCGATCGCAAGGTAGGCGAGACACTGAAGCTGATGGGAAAGTCGGGCAGCGAGCGGATCACCCGCGATCTAGGCCGCGAGATTTGCCTGCGCACTGACAGCAAAGCCCTTTTGGCTGGCTCAATTGCGAGCCTGGGCAGCCACTACCTCATCGCTATCAAGGCCCTGAACTGCCGGAACGGGGACGTAATCGCCGCAACGCAGGGGGAAGCGGAGAACCGTGAAAAAATCCTGCAGACCCTTGGAGAAGAATTATCAAGCTTGCGCGCGAAGTTGGGCGAGTCCCTGGCCTCCATCAAAAAGTTTGATAAGCCGCTCGAGGAAGCGACAACTTCCTCGCTCGAGGCGCTGCAAGCCTATACCGAAGGCGACCGGCTGGCTCGTGAGCAAAGCGATACCAAGGCAGTCCCTTTCCTGAAACGAGCGGTTGAACTGGATCCCAATTTTGCTCGCGCGTACGCGTCGCTTGGTGTGCGTTACAACAATCTGGGGCAAGCCAGCCTGGCCATTCAAGGTGTCAAGGAAGCTTATGCACTGCGCAACCGGGTCAGCGAACGCGAGCAATACTACATTTCCTGCACCTATTTCACTCTGGTGACTGGGGAGTTGACCAAGGCAATGCAACAATACGAGCTGTGGATCCAACAATACCCTCGAGATTACGTTGCCGCAACGAACCTGGGAGTCAATTACTTCACCCTTGGACAGTTTGAACGCGCGGCCGCGGTGACTCGGCAAGCGCTCGATTTGGAACCGGACTCCGTCGTCGGGTCCAACAACCTGGGCGTCGCTTATTTCTCGATGAACCGGCTGGACGAGGCGAAATCCGCCTTCGACCAAGCTTTGGCGCGAAAATTGGATGGACCGTATCTTCGGCAATCGATTTACTACCTGAATTTCCTGCGGCAAGATGCGGCAAGCATGCAAGAGCAGATCACCTGGGCGATGGGTAAGCCTGGAGCAGAAGACCTTATGCTCTCGGCTGAATCGGATACCCAGGCGTATCATGGCCGGCTGCAAAAGGCGCGCCAGCTGTCGCAGAGGGCGGAGGAATCGGCCAAGCGCAACGACTCGAAAGAGACGGCTGCATTCTGGCAGGGTAATGCGGCCCTGCGCGAGGCGGAGTTCGGTTATGCCAGCGAAGCTCGCGAACAGGCACACCAGGCACTGGCTCTAGCACCAGGCCGCGACGTTTGGGTGGAAGCGGGATTGGCGCTGGCACGCGCGGGCAGCGCTACCGAGGCGGAAAAATTAGCTGATCATCTGAACAGCGAATTTCCCCTAGACACGCTCATGCAGAACTATTGGATTCCTGCCATCCGCGCATCCATTGAACTGGATCACAGGAACGGCGATAAGGCCATTGCGCTTCTGCAGGCAGCTGTGCCGTATGAATTCGCCGATCCGCCGCCCTTCGCGGCAGGAACCATGTACCCGGCTTATCTTCGGGGACAAGCCTATCTGTTCGCCCACAAGGGAGCTGAGGCTGCCACGGAGTTCCAGAAAATCATCGATCATCCCGGGGTCATCGTGAACTTCCCGCTCGCAGCATTGGCACACCTTGGTCTGGCGAGAGCCCGCAATCTTTCAGGAGATGTGGCAGCAGCCCGCACTTCGTATCAGGATTTCTTTGCCCTCTGGAAGGATGCCGATCCTGACATTCCCATTCTCAAAGCAGCGAAAGCGGAGTACGCGAAGCTGCAATAACCAGGCGAGCCACGATCCGTCCGCACTCTCAGCGGGAATGATAGAAGGCCAGGTTCGGCACTAGCGAGTGGGAGCCCGGCGATTTGTCGCATTTTTGACCTATCCCGGTGTCACGGCAGAGCAAACAGAAAAACCGTCGGCGATCCGGAGTTCTTGCCAACCCAGAACGGTGAGGGCCGCCCGGAAGTTACGGCAACATACTGTTTTCCCTTTACCTCGTAGCTGACAATGCCTCCACCGATCGGACCGCCCGTATTGAAGCGGTATAGAACGTCTCCCGATCGCGCATCGAACGCGACAAAATCTCCGGTCAGTTCTCCGCCGAAAACGACTCCGCCCGCGGTCGTCGTAACCGCGGCGACGATTGGACGGGATGAGCGATACCGCCAGCGGACTTTTCCGCTGACCGCGTCCACAGCCGTGATCCAACCCTGCGAAGTGTCGCTTGCCTGGAGAACTCCGCCCATATATAGCTTTCCGGGGATATAGCGTGCCGCCTCCGCCGCGTAGAAGGTGTAGCACCAATCAACCGCGCCCACGTAGAGAAGGTTGGCGCCGGGATTGTATGCAGGTCCATTCCATTCCACACCTCCCAGGACGCCAGGGCACACCAGAACTCCCTCCGGGGTAACCGGTTTCTCGACGTTCTCGAGAGTCGTGATCGGCGTCTCATAGAGGGTCTCGTGATTGCCGCGGTCGTTGTTGCGGTCAATGGTTCGCAAAACTCCGTCCTTGCCGACGGTGGCAACCAAATCCCGCTTGTGCCCATTCACCTCGGCACTGAAAACCGGACTGACCTGAGTCAGGTCCCAGTCATGCGAGTCATTGGGGACCGTTTGCTTGTACCAGTTGAGCTTGCCGGTCCGAACGTCAAGAGCGATGATCGAGTTCGAATAACGGTTGTCCCCGGGGCGAAGTCCGGCGGGCAAGTCTGGCGCCGGATTGGTCACGGCAACGTAGAGTTCACCCTTCGCGATGTCGAGAGACATTGGAGTCCACACCGCGCCGCCGCCGAGTTTAATTCCAGTGGGATTCTTCCAGCTTTCCGAGTTGGCGGCATCTATCCCCGGAACTGTTTTGAACCGCCAGACTTCACTTCCATCCGCCAGGCGAAACGCACCAACCCAACCGGAGATGGCGCTCTCGCTCCCTGCCGGGCCGATCAAAATCAGGTCGTCATAAATCATCGGCGCCATCGTGAAGGTTTCGCCCACTGCCGGGCTGGCGACCTTCCGCGCCCAGACTAATGCCCCGGTTTGCGCATTTAGCTCGAGTAGATATCCATCCAGCGTGCCTCGAACCACCCGGCCGTCTTTGATGGCAACGCCACGATTGTTCCAGGCCCCAAACGGTTCCTGATCTTTCGGCTCCCACGTATAACGCCACTTCGCCCGGCAATTCGAAGCGTCCAGCGCCATCGTGCTGCGGGCCGTGGTCAGATACATCGTGCCTTGGTAGACGATCGGCCCGGTTTGGAAATTGGCGACCTCTCCCACTTGAAACGCGCACACCGCCTGCAACTGTTTGGCGTTGGATGAATTGATCTGAGCCAGAGGGACAAACCTCGAGCCGGAATAGTCGTGCGTGTGATACAGCCAATCCTGGCTGGATTGCTGCCCGCCGTTGAGTTCCGCCTGCGTAGGCCCCTGGCCAACCGGAACGCTCTTTACATCTCCGGGGATAAAGGTTGGGGCCGGCTGGGCGGAAACGCTCGTCTCCAGCGTTTGACTTTGGATTCTGGTGGTCTTCAGCTCTGGGGAATCCGCCCGCAGCGGCGTATCGCCCGCCGGGTAGCCATTTTGCTGAAGCATGTAGGCAAAGATGGCGACGTGCTGTTCAGACGATAGCGATTTGGGGTTGCCCAACGGCATCGTGGTTTGGATTACGAACAAAACATCGTCGAGCGAGGCGCTCCAGGGCTTGCCTGGTACGCCGCCGGAAGCTGCCCCCGGTTTCGGAGGCGTCCAACTGTCCACGAATTTCGGCCCGGCCAGCGGTGGTGCGGTCGTGGCTCTCAGGTCTTCCCCATGACACGCGGCACAATACGATGAGTAAAGCTTCTTGCCCTCATCCGCCTGGCTTGCGGTATATAACCCAGGGCCTGCCTTCTGCGAACTCCCCAAGGGCGTTTGAGAAAATGCGCAAACGGACCCCACAACCATCCAAGCACAGAACATTAGCCCCCAATGAGAGCTGTTCACGCGACGGCTGCTCAATTCCGAGCCTCCCCATCTAGATTTCAATTTTTCTCTGTAATCGCCAAGAGGATAACCAACCCAACGGGACTGCTAAGGCAGAGGCAGTACTTAACCCACAATCGCGTCGCAGTAATGAAGTTCTTGGCCAGAGCTCAACCCAACGAGGCTGGATTATACACTTTGAAATCCTGGGTGAGCGCAGCGAGTCGAAGGACCTAAGAAATGAAGGATGGCAGCCGGACCTGTAAGTTGAGGCGTTCAGGAGGCGTGAGCGAAGCGGGAGCCTGCTGCCGAAATCCTGAGCGAACGAAGTGAGCCGAAGGACCTCAGGTTATCTGTGGCAGCCGGACCTGTAAGCCGAATTCTGTCTGCTGAATTGCTTCAGCAGGACGGTCATTCCTCTAGGCTGCGCATTGCTGCGCCGCTCAAGCGACCTACCCGGAGGTTGGACGCGCCGAGCCGGCACGTGTTCCGCCGCTATGGACGGCGGAACTCCCTCCCTATTTGGTCTTGCTCCGTGTGGGGTTTGCCATGCCCGCCGCATTGCTGCAGCAGCGGTGCGCTCTTACCGCACCTTTTCACCCTTACCCCGCCGTTCTAGTCAGTCCTCGTCGCGCTCCTGCACGGGCGAGGACGCCCGCGCCTACATTCGAACAAGGCCTCACCAGAACGGCGGGGCGGTATGTTTTCTGTGGCACTTTCCGTCGAGCGGACTTGAATCCGCCCTCCCGGACGTTATCCGGCACACCGCTCCGTGGAGTTCGGACTTTCCTCCCCCGTCCCTTGACGAGCCGGGAGCGACCGTCCGGTCCAGCTGCCAACTTAGTCATTATATTCGATGTTTCATCTTAGCCCTCACCTCACAAGCTGCGGAGGAACTCTGAAGTTGGCGGCCCAGCGCTTCAGCGCTGCATCGAGGCTTTGCCTTCACAGGTGCTAGAGCCCCGGAATGCCCGGCACCTTGCGACAATCACAGGCAGGCACCACAGATATAAACCTGTTCGCACACTCAACAGGCCTATGATCCTTAACAGTAACCAGTTGCGAGATTTGACGGCTGGTCGCGCTTCCAATTTGCCGTGAAGGATGGCGGTCACAATGATTCGGAAAGTTGCTCTGCAAGTCCTGGCTCCGGTGCTGCTTGTCGCGATTGCAGTAAATGGATATTTCGCGGTCCACCATTTAAGGCAGGTGCATGATATCGCTGCCCTGACATTGCAAAGCTCGGCCACCGAAGCGAACATTTCCCATGTACTCACCGATCTGATCGATATGGAAACGGGAGAGCGCGGCTACCTGCTCAGTGGCGATCCTTCTTACCTCGAACCCTACACTGAGGCAAAGGCCAGGATTGCAGCTGATTTTTCCGCGCTTCGTACGGCTCTGGGAAGCCATACCGATCGCGAACGTTCTCTGGAGTCCGAACTGGAGACTCTGGTGACCTCAAAAGAAGCCGAGATGGAGCACTCCATCAACTTACGCCAGGAGGGTTACCGGCACCGCGCATTCAAGCTGGTGGGGACAAACGAAGGCGAGCAGTACATGGAGAATGCGCGTAAGCTTCTGGCTTCACTGGCGGCGTCGCAGAGCAACAGCCTCGCAACATTCGATGCCGAACGCAGTGCTGCCCTCAGCAAGGCTCTGAAACAAACCGTCCTCACCAATCTCGGTCTGCTAGGGTTTACCGCATGCTTCTTTTTGCTGGTGCGCTATCACGGCAGCGTTCTTGAAAGGGAAGCTGCGCAGAGCCAGCAAGAGCTGGCCACGCGCGATTTGCAGTTGGAAAAATTAACTTCTGCGCTCTCCAATCAAGCTCGTTTCAAAACGTCTGCGATCGAAGCCAACGCGCGCCTGCTGCTGCAGAACTACGGAGGATTTCTACCACGTCAGGGCCACGAGTACGCGGAGCAGATCAAGGAAGCATCGGCGCAAATGGAACGGTTGCGACAAGACCTGCTGAGCGGCGGCTCAAGTAATGGAAGTCAGGCGGAGGAGTACGAATCGGTGGCCTAATGTAGCTACCAGCTCCGGGGTGTTCGCTATTTGTTTTCGGATTCTTCTTTGGCTAGCTTGACCTTGGCGGATTCAAGCTGTTTCTGAACTTTCGCCAGTTCGTCGCTGTCTACGTCCGGCGCCACGGTCTTGTTCCACTCCTCGATAGCGCGCTCCCAATGTGCCGCCGCCAGCTTCAATCTGCCAGTCTTCTGATATAAGTCGCCCAGATGTTCTTGCACAGTAGGATCAGTTCCCATGTGCTGCGAAGCTTTGGTGAGGTTATCCTCGGCCTGATCGTACTTCCCCAGCTTGAAGTAAGCCCACCCCAAAGAATCCAGATAGGCGCCATTGGCGGGCTCAAGCTCAACCGCCTTCTTGATCATTGTTAGCGCCTCATCAAGCTTCTGACCGCGATCGGCGAGCATGTAACCGAGATAATTGAGAACGGCGGCATTGTCGGGATCGTTGCCTATAACCTTGCGGAATACTTCCTCGGCCTGGTCATATTTCTTTTGCCGCTCGTAAGTCGAACCGCGTAAAAACTGCACGTACTCTTTATCTTCGTCTTTTACCGACAGCTGGCTGGCCTTGTCCAGAGCCTGTTCCGCCTCCGGCCAGCGTTTAAGGCGTCCATACATCTGGGCTAAGGCGATGTAGACCGCGCGATCCTTCTCCGGATTGCCGCTGAGCAGCGATTTAACCTGCTGTATGCCTTCGTCGGGCTTGCCCATATCCGCGAGCTGCCCGGCATAAACTATTTTCAGGTCGGGATCGTTGGGTAACTTTCCAACCGCTTCTTTGGCCACGTCGGTGGCAGCCTGCCACTCCTTGGCTTCGCGGTAGGTGTCGATGATTTGCTGGTAGCCGCGCTCGGCATTGTCATCGCCGAGTACGAGCATCTTGCGGAAAGTCTCAATGGCAAGCTGATTGTTGTTGTTCTCACGATAAACGGTTCCCAGCCGCTCGAGAAACAACGCGCGGTTGTTGGTTTCATCCTTGCTGTACTTCCCGTCAGGCTTCTCGGTTTTTTTCAAAAGGTCTTGAAGCGCCTGGGCTGCCTCGTCGTATCGGCCCTGCGCCTGATAAATCACCGCCATGTTGTAGGGCACTTCCATCGAATCGGGAACGACCGACTGCGCCGCCTTCAGGTTCTCCAGAGCAAGATCGAATTTGCCCTGCTTGCGGTAAATCTCCGCCATTCGCAGGTGGGTTTGCGGGTCCTCGGGATTGGCATCCGCGATGACTTTGTATTGCTCAAGAGCCGCGTCGGTCTGGCCATCGTTCATGAGGTTCTGCGCCAAACCCCGGATCGCATCCAGGTTGTCACGGTCCAGGGCAATGGCTTTCCGATAAGCATCAACGGCTTTTTTGTAGTCTTTTTCCTGCTCGTACGTGTAACCGAGCACCGAGTAGAGCTTTGCCGAACGGGCGGAATCGGGAACATTGCTCAGCACTTCGGCGGCCCGCGTGGCATCCCCCTCGGACGTATAAAGAAACGCCAACGCCGTAATGGCTTCTTCGGAGTCCGGCTCTAGCTTCAGCGCCGTCTTGAATTCGCTTTCGGCCTTCTGCAGGTCATTATTGCGTGCGTACAGCCGTCCCAACAGCAAGTGGTCGTCCATGCTGTCGGGTTCAATTTTGATAATCTCTTCGTATTGATCGATCGCGAGCTTAAGTACGCTGTCCGAACCGCCTCCACCCGGCGAATCACCTAAAGAGCGCAGATAGATTCGCCCAAGAAGTTTGTGGGCCTCCAGATTATTCGGGTCCCGCTTCAGGATGTCCTGAGCCTCAAGTACCGCGTCACGAATCCGCCCCGTCTTGGCGTAGAGTTCTGCCAGGCCTGCGGTGAGGTACTCAGAAGTGGGATCCGCTTCGATGGCCGCGCGATACTCATCAATTGCCTTGTTCGCCAGATCGCTTCGGCCGTACATCGCCACCTGCTCCTCGTACATGTGAGCCAGGGCATAGTGATAGTAGGCTGCTGCGCGATCCACTTTGCGCGCAGAAGCCTGCGCCGGTTTTGTGGCCGACGGTTCAGCATTGACCGGCGAGGTCGCAGGCGCTGGCGTCTGCTGCGCAGTCGCCCCCATTGCGACGATAAGCGTAAGAAGAAAAAGAGGAGAGTATCTGCTTGTCATGAAGACTCTTCGGACTCCCAAAGCCACAGGCAATTGGATGCTGATCCGCCGCGGGCGGGTGCTCGGTATATTGTAAACCTTCGTCAGTTAAGATTGCGGAAAAGGAGATCGAAATTCTCGAGGAGTGTAGCCGGAAGTACACCGGCAATTAGTACCTTGCACTTACGAGTCAGTGACCCCGGAGCGGAATCTTTTAATGAGCAGGATCAGGAGCGGCTAAATACCAGGAGCCAGATGCGAAGGGCTTCTTTCAGTGCCGGAAGTGCCGTATTCCCGTGAAGATCATGGCCAATCCCAGGCGGTCGGCAGTTTCAATGACCTCCTCATCGCGAACCGATCCGCCCGGCTGAATAATCGCCGTGGCTCCAGCTTTGGCGATTTCTTCTACGCCATCAGGAAAAGGGAAGAACGCGTCGGACGCCGCCACGCTTCCCTTCAGGGGCAACACCGCCTTCATCGCGCCAATCTTGCAGGAATCCACGCGACTCATCTGTCCCGCGCCCACCGCGACAGTCTGCTCGTTTTGGGCATACACAATGGCATTTGACTTAACGTGCTTGCAAACTTTCCACGCGAACAGCAGATTTCGTTTTTCCTCCGGCGTAGGCTGACGTTTGGTGACAACTCTCAGGTCAGAATCCTGAAGACAGTGCTTGTCAACATCCTGGAGCAGAACCCCACCTGAGATGTTCTTAAGCACCCATTTCTGGGGAGCGTTCTTTATCTCCATCAACCGCAGGTTTTTCTTGCCGGCGAACCTGAACTGGGCAGCTTCGTCAAACCCAGGCGCACCGATCACCTCCAAAAACAGTTTCGCCATTTCTTCCGCGGCTTCGCCATTAATTGTGCGATTCACTCCGATCACCCCGCCGAAAGCCGATACCGGATCACATTCCAGTGCTTTCTTGTAGGCTTCTGCCAGCGTCTTGCCCGTGGCAGCGCCGCATGGGTTCGTATGTTTGATAATCGCGCAGAATGGTTCCTCGAATTCCTGGGCCAAATCCCAGGCCGCTTGCAAATCCACTATGTTGTTATAGGAAGGTTCTTTGCCCTGGAGCTGGTGGCCGTTGGCGACTCCCTTGCCAGAGCCATCAGAATACATGGCAGCCTTCTGGTGAGGGTTTTCGCCATATCGCAAATCCGTCAGCTTGTTGAAAGAAAGTTGCAGCACGGGCGGAGGGCCGGATTCAGCGTGCGGTGGAAGCTCACCAGCATCGTCAATTCGTTCCAACGTAGAAGCGATCGCGCAATCGTACGCAGCCGTGGTGGCAAACGCCTTCTGTGCGAGCCGCCATCGCGTTTTGCCGGACAATTGCCCGCCCGAGCTTTCCAGCTCAGCCGCAATTCGATCGTAATCGTTGGGTGAGGTCACAACCGCGACGTCCCGGTAATT
>Ga0187778_10002494_pt1 | contig 12536 bp, 8 predicted proteins | sample 1015_Q2_SP5_20_M_FD_132418 | JGI IMG/M metagenome (GOLD analysis project Ga0187778, IMG submission 132418) | Tropical peat soil microbial communities from peatlands in Department of Meta, Colombia - 1015_Q2_SP5_20_MG | ecosystem: Environmental > Terrestrial > Soil > Wetlands > Peat | place... | reverse complement strand
GCTTGCCCCCGATTAAGCACACAAACAACTTGTCTCAAGCAGGAAGGAGATTCTCATGCGGATCAGATTCACGAGCTTTACCGTTGGACTATCGTTGGCATTCGCTTTCATATTGGCTGTCTGTGCGGCGGCCTGGTCCCAGGACGTGACGGTCAACTACATGCCCGGCACAGACTTCTCACAGTTCAAAACCTACAAATGGGTTCCCATCGAAAGCAACATGCACCCGGACCCGATGGTCGAGCAGCAGATCAAGCAGTCCATTGACAATGAACTGGCATCCAAGGGTTTCGTCAAAACCGACGATCCAAATGCCGATTTGTACGTTGGCTACCAAGTCTCGATCCAGGAGCAGAAGGAGTGGGACGCCTATAACATGGGCGGTGGCCCGCGATGGGGATGGGGTATGGGCGGCATGGGAATGGCCACAGTTACCAGTACCACGATTCAGGTCGGCACACTTGGTTTCGATGTCTACGACCGGGCCAACAAGAAGCTCATCTGGCGCGGGTCCGCAACCAAGACTCTGAATCCGCCCAAAGACCCAGAGAAGAGACAACGGAACCTGGACAAGGCAGTGGCCAAGCTGCTGAAGGACTTCCCTCCGGCTCCGAAGAAATAGTCCGGGCGCTGGGGACGCACCTTCGTCCGCTTCACGTCAGCCTCAGAGGAGCTGCCACAGCACTATCTGCTGTGGCCACCCAGACTTTGGACACTCACGACCTGCGGATGTTCGTTGTGGTGGGCTGATCTATCAGGGTACGGTGTGATTTAATCGTGGGCTATCAAATGGGGACGATGCAATGCTGAAATTCCTGGAGGAGCATCCGGGTCTAGCCGTATTGATAGTGGTGTTGTTTATTGGTGCCATTCTTAAACGTGTTCTTCGTCGCCGTTCTCGGCCATGAGCCCGTCTTTCTTCTGAGGCAACTCATACACCTCCACCTCGCGGCAGCCACTGGCTTGCGAGGCGCTGCCTCTGCCTTCAATTTGGCCATGGTCAGCAGCAGCCCTGAGGAGAAACCAGCACTCAGCCGGGACCAGGGGTGGGCACTGTGGGATGCCCTGGCGAAACCAGAGCACCTCCGGTATCGGGCAGCATTCGGGGTGCTCCTGTTCACCAGTATCAGGACGGGTGAGATGCTTGGACTGCAGTGGCAAGACTTGGATTTCGGTATCCGTACAATCCATGTCAGACGGCAGATCTATCGCAACCAGGTGACCACGCCCAAGACCAACAAGAGTCTCCGGGATCGCAGGATGTCGGAGGAGCTGTACAAGGCACTTTTGCATCACCGGCAAATGTCGCAATATACCTCACCAGGGGATTTCGTGTTCACCACTAGCACAGGTAGGCCTGCAAATCCGGATGATCTGCGGAAAATCCTACAGCACCTACTGCGGGATGAGCTGGGCATTCGCCTGCCTAAGGGGTGCGATGGACTACACCTCCTGCGGCACACTTCTGGCAGCTGGGTCTATGAGTCTGCGGGTCCGAAAGAGGCGCAGGCAGCACTCGGATACAGCAACATCCAAACCACTCTTGGGATCTACACCCACCTCGCAGAAGGTGCCGAGGATACGGTGACTGATGCCGTGTTCTCCCGACCATTGGCACCAACTTTGGCACCAGAGCACGTAAACTAATGAAAACATGGCAGGCTGGCTATATAGCAGATATGCTTACGACGCGGTGGTCGCCGGTCCCTCATGCGCATCTCCCTAGAGATTCCTCCGGGACACTGTTAGTTAAGCGCTGAAACCATGCCTCTTACTCGAACCGATTGGATGGTGATCGTCGGTTATCTGTTGGTCAACCTGCTGATCAGCATCTATTACCGGCGGCGCGCCGGCGGGAATACCGAGGAGTTCTTCATTTCCGGTCGCGATGTTTCCTGGTGGCTGGCCGGGACGTCGATGGTTGCCACCACCTTTGCCGCCGACACCCCGCTGCTGGTCTGCGGTTTGGTGGCAAGATCCGGCATTGCTGGGAATTGGATTTGGTGGGGGTTGTGCGTCGGAGGCATGTTGACGGTATTCTTCTTTGCCCGTTACTGGCGACGTTCGGAAATCCTGACCGATGTGCAATTCGTGGAAATGCGTTACGGAGGAAAGCCCGCAGCTTTCCTGCGTGGTTTCAAGGCGGTTTACCTCGGACTGTTCATGAACTGCTTCATCCTCGGATGGGTGACCCAGGCGATGATAAATATCATCACCGTGCTTCTCGGGCCGGCCATCGCGGAAGGACGCGTGCTCCGACTCTCGATCGGCAGCCAGACGTTTGCCTACACCTTGGGCAATCCTCACACCACCTCACTTGCAATCTGCATCTTTCTCATCATTCCATTTACTGGCCTCTACACCTTTATCGGTGGGCTTTGGGGTGTCCTGGTTACCGATCTGTTTCAGTTTGTCCTGAAGATGACGATGATTATTGTCCTGGCTTGGGTGGCGGTCGCCAAGCTGGGCGGAATGGATGCCCTTGAGCGGCATCTCGAGACGGTGGAGACGAGCGTGCGGCTGAGCGGTACAACCGCGGCCGATCCTTTGGCTTTTCTGCCGGATAGGCATCTGGGTCTGATGAGTGACGCCCTTTGGACCCTCCCTTTGCTGACCTTCTTTGTTTATTTGTGCATGCAGTGGTGGCTGGCTTGGTATCCCGGAGCTGAACCCGGGGGCGGCGGCTACGTTGCCCAACGCATGTTCAGCGCCAGAGATGAGAAGAACTCGCTGGGCGCGACGCTGTGGTTCAATGTTGCGCATTACGCCTTACGGCCGTGGCCGTGGATCATTACCGCCTTGGTCGCGATTGCCGTGTATTCGCCTCATGGAATCCATCCCGATGCCGCGTTCACCCAGAACCCGGAGCAGGGCTACGTCATGGTGCTGCGGGACTACCTGCCGCCTGCGTGGCGCGGGTTGATGGTCGCGGCATTCCTGGCGGCTTTCATGTCTACGGTAGGGACGCAGCTGAATTGGGGCTGTTCCTATCTGGTTAACGATCTGTACCGGCGCTTTCTGGTAAGGCAGGCGAGCGAGAAACATTACGTGCTCGTCAGCAGACTCTTTACCGTGCTGCTCGTGCTGGCGAGCGGGTACACTGCTATGCAGCTGACTTCGATCAAACAGGGATGGGAACTGGTGTTGAATATCGGCTTTGGCACAGGCGCGGTATACATTCTCCGCTGGTACTGGTGGCGGATCAACGCCTGGAGTGAAATCTCGGCCATGATCGCGGCCGCAGCCGCCACCGTGGCGCTCGAGAGCGTGGCGTTCAGCGGAAACGGTGCCGTGGTCTATGCTAAGAGCGCTCTCCTCACCGGCGGCATTACGACCGTGGTCTGGGTGGCAGCCACCTTCACCACCAAGCCTGAATCCGAGGCTACGTTGGTCGGATTCTACCGAAGGGTGCATCCCACCGTGTATGGGTGGAGACCAATTGCCAGGCTGGTGCCCGAGTTGCCAGAAGTCCGCGATGTCGCCGCCAACGCCTTTGATTGGATGATGGGAGTTATTCTGGTTTATGGATGCCTGTTTGGGATCGGCAAACTGCTGTTCGAGCGCTGGACCGAGGGCGTTGTGCTGTTGCTAGTTGCAGGCCTTGCCGGCTATCTGATCTTCTGGGATCTCTCGCGCCGGGGTTGGGCAACGCTATCGGGAGGCTCGCTCCGGGCTCCTACCGAGCACACCGCACAGGCCGACTAGACCCCGTTCCAGGACATGCCGCGACAGCTTGGCCTTTAATGATGGATAATGAAGGGAAACGTTAAAATTCCTCGGGAAATACTTCTTGGGTTTTGAAAGAGGTGGCGACGTTTGTGTGGAATTGTTGGCTTTACGCATAAGAACTGGGTTCCTGATGCCGAGCGGATCCGCAGCGCGACGGCCACGCTCGTCCACCGTGGACCAGACCAACAAGGCGTCTTCGAGTCGAACCTGGTGTCCTTGGGGGCGACGCGGCTGAAGATCATCGACCTGGGCTCGGGCGATCAACCCATCACCACGGCCGGTACCACGATTGTTTTCAACGGTGAAATTTACAATCATCTGGAACTGCGCGCCGAGCTCGAAGCGCGGGGGCATCAATTCCTCTCCCACTGCGACACGGAGACCGTCCTGCATGCTTTTCTCGAATGGGACGTGGCCTGCTTTGCTCGCCTCCGGGGCATGTTCGCCCTGGCCTTGTGGAACCAGGCCGAGCGACGTCTTCTGCTGGCACGGGATCGCATGGGGATTAAGCCTTTATTTTTCTTGCGCCGCGGGGAAGACCTGTTCTTTGGCTCAGAGCTGAAGGCTATTTTCGTGCACCCGGAGGTGGAACGCCGTTTGAGCCTGGAGGGCCTGGATTGTTACCTCTCCCTGAATTATGTGCCCTGTCCGTGGACGCTGGTCGAAGGCCTGGAAAAGCTTCCGCCCGGACAGTGGATGGAATGGAAAGACGGCCAGGTTTCCACCCAGGGTTATTGGACTCTCCCTCAGCCCGCACCGCGTGAGCGCAGGCTCGAGGAGGCCAAGGAGGAGCTCGATTGGCTGCTCCGGCAATCGATCCGCGAGCACCTGATCTCGGATGTACCCCTGGGAATGTGGCTGAGCGGCGGCATCGACTCCTCCACCATTCTGCATTACGCATCGACCGAATCGAGCGCGCCCCTGAAGACTTTCTCAATTTCCTTTCGCGGACGCAGTTTCGACGAAAGCCGCTACATTCAGCAAGTGGCTGAGCACTATCGCACCGAGCATAGCGAGATCGATTTGAATCCGGAAGTCGATCTTGAGGGCGCCATCGAGGAATTCGCTTACTACTGCGATGAACCGAGTGCCGATGCCGGAGCACTGCCGGTCTGGTTTCTGTCGAAACTGAGCAAAACCAAGACCACAGTAACGCTCAGCGGAGAAGGGGCGGACGAGATCTTTGCCGGCTATCTCACGCATCGCGCCAACCTTCTGGCCGTCCCTATGCGTTGGTTGCCGCCGAGCGTCACCCGATTAGGGCTGGGGGCCCTGCGGCACTGGCCGGTTTCGGACGAGAAGATTGGGCTGGAATACAAGGCCGTGCGCTTTCTCGAAGGTTCCTTGATGGCCGCCGATCGTGGGCATGTACATTGGAATGGAACCTTTTCCGATCCCGAGAAGTACCATCTGGTCGAGCCCCGCCTTCCCAGCTCCCTCCACCGCAGCCTGCGCGAACTGCGCTCCCTGTTGCGTAAGGGCGATAAGTTGTCGTCCTATCTTTGGTTTGATCAGAGATACTTTCTGCCGGACGATATTTTGACCAAGACCGACCGCATGAGCATGGCACATTCGCTCGAAGTGCGGCCGCCGTTCCTCGACCATCGCATTGTGGAATTCAGCGCGACCTTGCCTGCCAGGCTCAAGATTCGCGGCTCGAAGCAGAAATTCATTCTCAAAGAATTGATGAAAAACAAGCTACCGGCGTCGATTCTAGCCCGCAAAAAGATCGGATTTGATATTCCCGCACACGATTGGCTGCGCGGTCCGCTTCGCCCGTTGCTCGTTGACACCTTAAATCGAGGCGCGGCCGAGTATGCCTGGTTATTCCGTCGAGGAGTCATCAAGACGTATCTCGACGATCACCTGGAGAGGCGCGCAAATCTTGGATATCACCTATGGGGATTGATGGTTCTGTTTCTGTGGATGAAAAAATGGCGGATTCAGGCAGCCTCAGCCGCGGCCAGAAAGGAGTGGGTGCAGGAAAGAACGGGTACGTATATGTAGGGGTCCTCGTCGTCGCCGCGGCAGTTTATCTGGGTTCAATCGTTTCTCCGCCTTCCTTAATGGATGATGTCGATGCCGTACAGGCGCAGATCGCACGAAACATGCTGTCCTCGGGTGACTGGGTCACGGCCCGGCTCGACGGGGTGGTGTACCTCGAGAAGGCCCCCCTCATCTACTGGCTCATGGCGGCATCGTACGCCGTCTTTGGCGTGCACGATTGGGCGGCGCGCATCCCGATTGCGCTGTCGGCAGTAGGGCTTTGCTGGGTTACGTCGGCCTTTGGCGTTTGGGCCTTTGGCAAGCGGGCGGGAGGCTATGCCGGTTTGGTCTTGGCTACCTCGATCGGTCTGTTTCTCTTTACTCGAATTCTCATACCCGATGTCATCCTCACCTTAACCATCACCCTGGCCCTATGGGCATTCCTGCGCGCCTTGGAGCCCGAGGAGGCGCATCCCCGATTCTGGGCGATGGTGATGGCGGCCAGCCTTGGCCTAGGGCTGCTATTGAAAAGCCTGATCGGAGTCGTTTTTCCCCTGGCTGCTGCCATCCTCTACCTGTCCTTTACCCGCCAACTGTTTTCCGCCTCGACCTGGAAGAGACTTCATCCCTGGAGCGGCATCCTGTTAGGACTAGCCATTGCCGCGCCCTGGCACGTTCTGGCCACACTCAGAAACCCGCCTTACTTCGTCTTCACCCTCAAGAGTGGCCCCGGGCAATACCACGGCTTTCTTTGGTTCTATTTCATCAACGAGCAACTCCTGCGTTTCCTGAATCTGCGCTATCCCCGTGACTACGACACCGTACCGCGGCTCTATTTCTGGCTCTTCCACCTGCTGTGGTTGTTTCCCTGGAGTGTCTATCTGGCGGCTCTCGGCAAGCTCTCCTATAAGCCCATCGACCGGGCGGGCCGTACCCGGCTCTTGGCCTTATGCTGGGCGGGATTCATCCTGGTCTTTTTCACGTTTTCTACCACCCAGGAATACTATTCCATGCCGGCGTATCCTGCGCTCGCGCTCCTCTTGGGTTCGGCCCTGGCGCTCGAGGATGCATGGATCCGCCGGGGCAGCCGGGTACTCTCGGTGGTTGCCCTATGCGCGGCGATCGCCTGTCTAGTCCTCCTGGTCCTAAGCCGCGGCTTCTCCCCGACCGGGGATATCTCCTCGGCGTTGATGCGGCATCCGACGGCCTACAAATTGTCCCTGGGCCATATGGAGGACCTGACGATCGCATCTTTTGCGTATCTGCGCCTTCCGCTTCTGCTCGCGGCCGGCGCTTTCGCCATCGGAGCTTGCGGAACCGTGAAGGCAGGTTCCCAACGCGCAGTCCTGGCGGCGGTGCTGATGATGGTGGTCTTCTTGCATGCGGCTCGCATGGCCATGGTGGTCTTTGATCCCTACCTTTCCTCGCGACCGTTGGCAGAGGCTCTCAAGCGGTCTCCACCGGGAACCCTCGTGGTGGATCGCCATTACTACTTCTTTTCTTCCATCTTCTTCTATACGGGCCGTTCTGCGCTGCTTTTGAATGGTCGGTTCATGAACCTGGAATACGGTGCTTTCGCTCCCGGGGCACCCGCTGTATTTCTGGACGATGCTCAATTCAGCCGGCTTTGGAGCGAGCCCGGTCGCGCCTATCTGGTTGCCAGCCAGTCTCGGATCCCGCTTTTGGCCGGGCTAGTCGGGAAGGACCGCCTGATTGTGCTTGCCGCCAGCGGGGGCAAGGTTGTGCTCACCAATCAGGTTCTCCCGGCTGTGGGACTGGCCGGTACGGAGCGAGGCGGGCGGGTTAGAGCCAGGAGGGGTGCGATGTGGCCTGAGATGGCTCAGATGGTGCTCCCCAAGGCAGGAATGAGCCCGCGAAGGGCGCCGCTTGCGATAAAATAGGTATTCCGAGCACACAGCCTCACTTGAAGATATTGCACAAGTCACAGTCTTTCTCGCAAGGTGCATGCCGCCACGGGCGCCACGAACACCTTTCCGGAACCATTGAACTTGACGGTAGTCAGGAGGACAAATGCGAATTGCGGTCTTAGGCGGAGACGGATATTGCGGGTGGGCGACCGCGCTGTACCTTTCGAGTCGCGGGCACTCCGTGTCCATTGTCGATAATTTCATCCGTCGGCAATGGGATCACGAGGTGGGGGCGGAGACCCTAACCCCGATTCGCCCGCTCTCCGAGCGCCTTCGAACCTGGCGGGAGCTGACCGGCAAGGTGATCGACACGTTTGTCGGGGATGTGATGGATTATGACTTCCTTTCGACAACCGTGAAGGAATTCAAACCGGAGGCGGTGGTGCACTTCGCAGAGCAGCGCGCCGCTCCCTACTCCATGATCGACCGCAAGCACGCGGTGTTTACCCAGGTCAACAACGTCGTAGGAACCCTGAACCTGTTGTTTGCTCTGCGCGAGTTTGCCCCCGACTGCCATTTGGTCAAACTGGGCACGATGGGCGAGTACGGCACGCCCAACATCGACATCGAAGAGGGCTACATCACCATTGAACACAACGGACGCAAGGACGTGCTGCCGTATCCGAAACAGCCCGGCTCTTTCTATCATCTTTCGAAAGTCCACGACAGCCACAACATCATGTTCACTTGCAAAATCTGGAGACTGCGCGCGACCGACCTCAATCAAGGGGTGGTGTATGGAACGATGACGGACGAGGTCGCGCTCGACGAAGCCCTGATTAATCGCTTTGACTACGATGAGGTGTTTGGCACGGTGCTGAACCGCTTCTGCGTGCAGGCCGCCATCGGGATGCCCTTGACAGTCTATGGCAAAGGTGGACAAACCCGCGGATTTCTGGACATTCGCGACACCGTGCGCTGCATTGAAATCGCCTGTCTGAATCCCGCGGGCAAAGGCGAGTTTCGTGTGTTCAACCAATTCACGGAGCAATTTTCGATTCTGGATTTGGCCCGAATGGTCGGAGCCGCAGGCAAGAAGCTTGGCCTGAAGGTCGAAATCGATCACATTTCCGATCCCAGGGTCGAAGCCGAAGAGCACTACTACAACGCCAAGCACTCAAAACTGATCCAACTGGGCTTGCAACCGCACTTGCTCTCCGATTCCTTGCTCGACTCTCTGATGAATATTGCACTTCGATACCGGGAGCGCGTCGACACGTCGATGATGATGCCCAAAGTGAACTGGCGGCAGGCGCGCAATGATCGCCAGAAGCACACCGACGAGCCGGCCAAGCTGGTAGCCTCGGCGACAGGACTGGAAACCGTGTCCACGATGTCGGATGGCAACGGGAATCGCCGTTCCCGGGCAGGTGGGAAACCAGAGCTCGCCTACAGCAAGCGTTAACCGACGGAGAGCTGTTTTTCCGCTGGATTCGCGGCGACCGGAACCATGATGCCATCGCGAATGCAATACTGTCCGTCGCGCCAGCGGAAGCGATTGCGCCCAAAGCTGATCAGCCAAAGGCAAAAAGCCATGGCATCCCAAACCGGGATGAGCCACAACTTTTTCCAAAGTGCCCGATCCTTCAACCCCCACATGCCGATCATCCAGCTGGTTAGAACTCGCAGTGCCAAATAGCAGCCGAGATAACCAACGGCGACGGGAAGAGTCGGGTGAATGGCAACGGCCGCCAACGACCACGGTAGCCCCAGGGTGAGCAGCAAGCCCAGATGTCCCCAGGGGCGCATGTGCCGCATGACAACTACCCAGCGCAAGCGCTTATGCACCAGATCGGGCATCGACTGGTAATCGGCGACCGTGTCGATGGTGTAGGGCAGCAATTCGACCCGATAGCCCTGTTCCGCGATCAGCCGTCCCACCAGCAGATCGTCGCCGGGACGGTTCTCAATCGCATGATACCCGCCGAACTCGGCGAGGCGCGTGCGCGTCGTGGCAATGCTCGGACCGAGGGCAAATTTGACTCCATCCAGCTGGCGGGCGACCAGAATGCTGGGGTAAAAGTCGGAGACCATACCAATCGTTTGCAGGCTCTCGGCGAGAGACTTCTCCTTGATGGGGACGTACAGGCACGTGACCGCCCCGACCTCCGGGTTGGCGAGTGGGGCAACCAGGGTGCGCAGGTAATCCGGTCGCGCTCGCACGTCACTATCGCTAATAACCACAATTTCATGGTGCGCCTCGCTGACTAAGCGAGCCAGTTTCGCCACCTTGTCGTTGGGCGCGTTGCTGCCGCTACCGACCAGCACTCGGATCCGACGATCGGGGAAATCACACTGCAACCTTTCCAAGATTGCGACCGCGGGATCGTCCTTGTCCCCTACGCAAAAGAGCAACTCGTAATCCGGATAGTCTTGTCGACAGAAGCTGGCAAAGTTCTCATACGCGTCCGGATCGATTCCGCGAATCGGCTTGAGATTACTGACCGGAGGAGTGAAGCTCGAATCGGCTGGAACCCGACTTGGCGGACGATGGAAAAACCGCCAACTGCTGTACAAGCAGAGCACGTAATAGATGAAGGGTAGAGTTGCTACCGCAAGTACCACAGGGTCGAGGATTGTCGCAATCATCCCTTTTCAGCTTAGCTAGATGCGGGAGGTCTGTCAAAGATTCTCCGTGGGAAAACCGCGGACATTAACCCCGAGCTTATCGCCAATAACCCTTTCCTGCTGGCCTGGATTGAGAGCCTACTTGGAGGCAGCCAGGATGCGCCAGATGGATCCCGACCCGTCGTCACTTACTAACAAGGATCCGTCGGGAGCCAAGGCTATACCGACCGGCCGTCCCCACACCTTCCCGTCGTCCAGCACGAAACCGGTTACAAAGTCCTCGTACTCGCCGCTGGCCTGACCGGTTTGATGCAGCGGGACGCGAATCACCTCATACCCCGCTCGCACGCTCTTGTTCCAGGAGCCGTGCTCGGCGGCAAAAATATCTCCTTCGTATTCGGCAGGGAATTGTTTGCCTTGGTAAAACAGGAACTCCAAGGAGGCGTTATGGGCCTGAAGCAGCACATCAGGCACGATGACTTTGTCCTTCAATTCGGGATGCGTACCTTGGTGGGTGGGATCCTGGTGGGCACCAATGTACCACCAGGGCCAACCGTAGAACCCTCCCATCTCGACATGGGTGATGTAGTCGGGCACCAGATTGTCACCGAGGGAGTCGCGCTCGTTAACCGAGCACCACAACTCGCCAGTCTTGGGATTGATGGCCAATCCACCGCCGGCATTGCGGATACCGTATGCATAGACTTGCATGCCGGAGCCATCAGGATTGAATACCAGGATGTCGGCCCGATTCTTTTCTCGAGGCGTGGTGTCAGGATCGTCGCTGTTCGAAGCCGACCCCACCGCCACAAACATTTTTTTGCCGTCCGGCGAAAACTGAATGTCGCGCGTCCAGTGGCCCTTCCCGTCAGGTAAATCGGCAATGTGTTCCGGGGGGCCGCCGGCTTTCAGGCTGCCATTTTGATACGCGAAGCGGAGAACGGCGCCAGGTTCGGTAACGTACACCCATTGGGGGTTCGGGCCGGGGGGATAGAAGTTAATACCGTATGGCTTTTTCAAGCCGCTGGCGAACACCGCACTCAACTCAGGCTTGCCATCGCTGGTGAGCCCGCGGAAGAGCCGAACGCGTCCCGCTTGGCTTTCCGCCAGGAAGATGTCGCCGTTCGGCGCGGTGCGCATCAGACGCGGTTTCTCTAGACCCGTGGCGTATTGTTCCACTTTGAATCCTTGCGGAGCCTTGGGCCACACGTCCGCGGGACGAGGCACGATGTCCGGGCCGTTGTCCGACGAGGGGGTTGCATTCGGCGCGGGCAGGTCCTTCACCGTAATCTTGCGAACTTTTCCCGGCTCTTCGTAGCGGAAGTCCGTGAATGGCGGATCGGGTGGCGGTGCATTCAATTTTGCCGCGTGGGCCGCACCAGTTCGAGAGTCTGCTGCAGCGCCGCTTGGTGTCCCGGGAAGGCCGAGCGCCCGAAGGTAGGTCACCAGCTGCCAGCGTTCGGGCTCGGGCAAATTTCCCGCGGCTGGCATGCCACGCTGCGGCTCGCCTTGGGTGATAAACCAAAAGAGCTCTCCCGGGGTGACCGACTCAAGCACGCCGTCTACCAGCCCGGGCACATCCCCGGAACCCTCCGCATTGCGCCCGTGACAGCGTGCACAGTGAATACCAAACAACTGCTTGCCCTGGGCTCTGTCTTCTGCGCCTTCGTAGGGGTCATGAACAAGCTTGGAGGCATCGGGGGCGTTATGAAAGTTGGAGTCCTGCGCTTGCAGAACTGCAACCGGCAAGAATGCGCTTAAGGCTAGGACGATACTTGAAGCAAGAAATCTCACGAGCGATTTCGACATGACGTTCCTCCGTTGCCAACGGCGGTTGCAAAATTCGATTCTAAGTAAGGCGCATGCGATGCAAAGTGTCCAGCTCAGGCTCGTCAATTGCGCCGGCATGATGTAAACGTTGGGTGAGACCTTTGCACCAAACCTCAACCCAATTGCCTAGCTGAAAGCGATCCTGTCCGTGGAGATGTCCGGGACCGAACCCATGAAATTGTAACGCGGCTCGCTCTTCTCCTAAACCGATGGATGGAGGCCTCGAGGGAATCAGTATCCGGTAAGGAGCGGGAGTGCCCCAAGGTTGAACGAAACTCCCGGGCGCCTGGAAGTCACATAAGCTGAGGACGGGAGTGCTCGATTCCGGTGCGGTTAGTTTTCAGCTGAGGTAGGGCGGCGGCAATCGCGTTTCCGCCTGAGCGCTGCTTAGACAGGCATGTTTTTCGAAGCCTTCCTGCGCAACCCGGTTAAACGCGAGTGCAGCGACGGTTGTCTCTAGGTGGGGTGCGATCAAGCCCCACAGGCAATGCGAGC
>Ga0187778_10002492_pt1 | contig 12542 bp, 10 predicted proteins | sample 1015_Q2_SP5_20_M_FD_132418 | JGI IMG/M metagenome (GOLD analysis project Ga0187778, IMG submission 132418) | Tropical peat soil microbial communities from peatlands in Department of Meta, Colombia - 1015_Q2_SP5_20_MG | ecosystem: Environmental > Terrestrial > Soil > Wetlands > Peat | place... | reverse complement strand
GATCAAGAGGGCGAGGACGTGTGCCTACCCGCAACGTCTCCCCTCAACTCGTGATTACGCGGCGTTCTCCAGCACGAGCAGTCCGGTCGCTGTGTTGGAGATCGCCACGTGATAGCTGCTGTGGATCTTCCTCACCTTGTTGTGGAGGACGCCGCGCATGGCAAGCCACAGAATGAACTCCGCGCCCTGCGCTCCCGCCTCGAGCACCAGCTCGGGAATAGAGTATTTCGTCAGCGCTTCTGGCTCATTCACGATCTTGTCGAGGCACATCAAATCGAATTTCTTGTTGATGAAGCCGGCGCGCTCTCCATCGAGCTGGTGGGACAGCCCCCCCGTTCCGAGCACGACAACCTTCAGGTCTTTCGGATAGGACTCGATCGCGCGGCCAATCGCCTGGCCCAGCTTGAAGCAACGTAGCGGCGAGGGCAGCGGGTGCTGCACGGTGTTGATTTGCACCGGAATCGTCTTCACGTTGCCATACGTATTGCCCGGCCAGAAAAGCGACATCGGCACGGTGAAGCCATGATCCACGAGCATCTCCTGACACGTGGTGATGTCGAACTCGTCTTCTACCAGCGATTCAATGATGTGCCAGGAGAGCTCGGGATCACCCTTGAACGGAGGGATGGTAGGGATGCCCCAGCCCTCGTCGGCGTTCTTGTATTCGAAAGCCGCGCCGATCGCAAACGTGGGCAGCTTGTCCAAAAAGAAATTCAGGCCGTGGTCGTTGTAAATCACGATCGCCACGTCGGGCTTCACTTTCTGAATCCAAGCCCGTGCCGGCGGATAGGCCGCGAAGAATTCCTTCCAGTACGGGTCGTTGATCAGTTCTTTTTCCTTCGGGACCGCGTTCCCGATCGCGGGAATGTGTGAGGTTGTGAGTCCGCCAACGACACGTGCCATAAGTCACTCTCCTTGTGCCTTGATCATCTTTTTGAATGCTTCCACGGTCATGCCCGTCTGCTGCGCTCCCACATCCTGCACCGTCAGATGAAAAATTCCGGCGAACTTCGCGAGGTAGTAGATGCAGCCGCCCGCGTGGATCAGCGCCAGCACGTTGCGCTCGCGGATGGCCTTGTGCTGCTCTTCGTTGAGGCCGTATTTTCGGCAGTAGGCGTCTTCGTCCTTCAGAAACTCTTCGCGATTTTTCGCCTCATTGAACGAGTAGCACATCTTGTTCAGCGCATAGCCTTTCATGGCCGCTTTGCCGTCGAACATGTATGTGCCAGGAATCAGCAGATCGTGGTGAGTCATCACGCCCATTTCATTGCTCCTTCAATCCAAGAATGGCGTCGTGGCATTCCGTCCAGGCGGAAGCCGAATCCTTGGCGTTTCTTACAGGGGAAGGCAGAGAGCCGCCGTGACACCGGTCACGAGAGAAAGTGACGTGCGTCACTTCGCCATCTGGCGGGGAAAGAAGGGCTTAGAGCGTCGGTAAGTGCTCGCTCTCGCGCGGGCGGTTGAAAGCCCAGGACTTTGGCGGGATTGCTCGGCTGCCTACATGAACGGTCTGATCGGGTCCTTGCCGTCCCAGGCGATAGACGCAGCATAGAACCGGCCGAAAATCGGCTCGAACGCCGCGCCCAGTTCGATCAGCTCAACCATTCCGGGCATCTCGTCGTGCGTATCCATGTATGCGACGCGCCCACCGCTGGGCACCTGAGCGAAAAACGCTTCCTCCCACCCGCGCTTCTTGAATTTCTCGTAATCGGCGTCGAAACTCGACGTGGAGAGACCCCAATGATGGAATCCGTAGCCGCGCTTCTTGATCGTGTCCCAGTAGACCGAGGGCGCGTCGTTGACCGGCTGAATCAATTCGATGTTCATGTGTCCGGCAAAACTCATCGCCAGCGCGGACTCGGCATGCGACGGCCCGCCGCGGTATCTCGCATTCCCGCCCCCGAAACGCTCGATCAGAAACCACGGCCCGACTTTCAGCACGTTCACCCACTGATCGATGGCCTTGCGGATGTCTTCGACGACGTATGCATGCTGAATGATCCCGCTGTCCGGCTGCCCGAAAATGACTTGACCCATGTGTGCCCCCTCGCAGTGACGACGTTGCGACGCGCTGCGTATTCTACGCCGGATTGCGCGAATTGCACGCCGCGTGCCCTGGGGTATTGAAAATGTCAGGGGACGCTTAATTATTCAACGCAAGCTCCCAAGAGCCGCCGCCGTCTCCGCCCTAGGCTTAAAGATTCAAAAGGCGATAGCGGGTGCAACTTGTCTGGTTTATATTTGTTGCCACAGTTGCACCATCCCATCTCCGGCCGACCGCACGGGGCGATTATCGAAGGCGACCAGCGAAAAGGAGAATCCATGGCAGCAAGAAAGTCCGGCAAAGGTCTGAGCAAGGCCAAGAAGCTCGAGAAGACGATGCCCCTAAAGAAGGGAAAATAGTCGAACGGCAGTCAGCACACTTCTTCGAGACCGTCCAAATTGTCGGTGTCAACGGGGCTGCTGGCCAACCGGCCGCCCTTTTTGACTTTTCCGCCCTTTCGATCCATGACGTCGAACTCACGAAAACGTTCAACGCTTGATCCCCGCTTCCAATGCTGGCGCCTGCGCGTTGGCCGTTCGCTAATTCAGGGCCTCGGCGTTTTCGCCGCCGAGACGATCAAAGGCGGCCGCAAGGTCATCGAGTACACGGGGGAGCGTATCTCTAAACGCGAAGCCACCAGACGTTTCCGGCAGATGATGCGATCCCGCAAACCCAAAAGGTTTTGCTTCTTCCACCTGCGTCGTGGCTGGGTGATCGATGGAGCAATCGGCGGAAGCGGCGCGGAGCTTATCAACCACAGTTGCGAGCCAAATCTTCGTACGCGGCGAATCCGCGGCCACATTTTGTACTTCAGCCGGCGGAAAATCCGCACAGGCGAGGAATTAACCGTCGACTACAGATTTCCGACGAAGTCTCTCCGCGTGCCGTGCTCCTGCGGCTCTCCGCATTGCCGGAGAACGATCAACCTCAGGTAACACGCACGAAGCGGCCGAGCGCTTTGTCCTTGCGGACGTTGCCGATCGGGAAAACTTGACTGTGGCTCACGATATAGATTCCCGGAGATAGAATCCGCAGCGCGATCAGGCTCTCGGTCAAATTTTGCAGCGCATCGCTTCCTTCAAAACCAAGCGGTGCCATCGCTCCGGTCAGAACAATGGGAATTTCAGGCTTCGGCAAAGCGCGCAGCAGATAAAGGCCCGTCTCGACCATCGTGTCCGTTCCGTGAGTAACCAAAATCGGCGCTTGTTCCGGCACCAGCTTTCTCACAGCTTCGAGAATTTTCGCACGGTCGGAATCGGTCATCTTCAAGCTGTCGATATTCATCAGCGGCACGATCTTCACATCGGAATCAGGAAGCCGGAGCAGCTTTAAATAGCGGTCGATCTTGCTCTCGAGGTTGGCGACTTCGCCGGTCTGCTCCGAATATACTTTCTCGATCGTCCCGCCGGTGGTCAGCACGTAGATCAACATGAACGAAATTTCTCCTCGGGAATGATATCGCGTTCGCATGCCAGGCAGGGTCGCACTTACTGAGGTGCCGCAACGTAGTAGCCCGGGCGCGCGCGAACCTTCACGTCGGCACGATCCACGCTGACCTTGATCTCATTGAAGCCCTCGTATGGATCTGGATTCGGCGCATAGCTCAGGATGTACTGCGCGTGCAGCTCGCCGCCGATCCGGTCCAGGGCCGTCTGTATGGTTTCCTGACGAAGTGCCCGGTAATGGATTCCGCCCGTTGAGGCCGCGGCGACTTCGAGTTGATGGTTGCTGATTTCGTTCGTCCCGCGCGTGAGTAGCCAAATTGCGAGGGCGGTATAAGGCGATGTCCCTGCGATCGGAGGAAGCTTGGGCAATCTGAGCGTCGGCGGCGGTCGCTGGCCGGGCGCTTCGTCCTCACCATAGCGAAGATCGCCCGACGTGCTGCTTGGACCGATCGCGTAAACCACAACTTTCGCTAGCTGCGCCTCGCGCATGACTTGGCTCAAGTTCGCATGGCTATGCGTGTCCTGAGATTCGCCTACGATGAGAAGAACCCGGCGATACTCGGCGGGCTGAGATTTCAGAAGCTCCAGGCCTTTTGCCATAGCGTCGTAGAGGTTGCTGTCTGACCATTGAAATTGAATATTGGAGATCGCCTTTTCGACGGCATCGTGATCCTGCGTAAAAGGCTGGCTTACCTCCGGCGTGGTTCCGTAGGCGATGACGGCTCCCTCGCCGCCTAGCGCCATCACGGTTTCCGTGAAAATGCTGCCCATGCCCCGAATAACTCGCGCCATGGCTTGCAATCGCAAATTTGCTTCAACAACCAGCGCAACTGCCAGAGGATTGGCATCCACGTCGAAGCGTTCAATCGATTGTTCAGCTCCCTTGTCGAAAACTTGAAAGTCCTTTTGTGTGAGGTCGAGCACGAGCTCGCCCTTCTTGTCGATCACCGTGACTGGAACGATCACTTCATTCACGTGCGTTCGGATGCGAGCCGGGGCCGGGGGCGCCTGACTCATTCCATCTTTGCCGCGCGGCTCACTGGTTGAGCCAGCGTCCGGAGTCTGCGCGCCAACCGCGGGCAAGAAGAGTAGCGTGAGCAAAACGACCCCGGTCTCTAGTCTGCGCATGTAACTCATCTGATCCAAATCATCCCCTTTTCGTTGCATGCGACTCCGCTCTCTCCCATCGCGCGTATCGCGGCCGATCGAGCTCTCGTACCGATTCCGTACTTGGGTACAGGTCAATTCCGGCGCGATTTTTGTTCGAATATTCTTTGCGAAGCGCAGCGAACGTCGCGCGCAGCTGGCGCATCAAAGTACATAGAGCTTCGCGAGATGAAGCAGGAATGAAGAAGTCAAAATGACTCAAACTGCCGGAAGCGCAATCAGCTTCAGGCGCCCGGACCAGCTTCTGCAAATTTCTAATCGCCAAATTCTGTTAGTAGAATCCCCTGTAAATCACTCAAAACAAACGATCGGCAATCCGCCTAATCGCCAAAATTCTTGGGCTGCCCGAAAAGCGCATACAATTGAATCAGTACCCAGCCGTGTGCTAGCATCCCGGCTCTCGCGCCCTGAGTCTGCTCCCCGCGGACGAAGGGTCGATGGGTTCATCGCGTGCGACCGCCTTGGGGGCGGGTTCGTGATGCGGATCCAAAGCCACAGCACGGAATTTGAAGGCCGCAGTTTCCCCCACGAAACGCCTGTTCATACTGGCACGAATTCGCGCCCCGCTCTTCCGAGTTTCGAATTTCGCTTCTATCGAGGTGAAAAATGAAATCCTACACAACCGATTGGATACGCAACGTGGGCATTGTAGGCCACGGCGACACGGGGAAGACCCAGCTCGTGTCGTCGTTGCTCTATACGGCGGGGATGACGCCGCGGCTCGGCAAAGTCGCCGAGGGCTCAACCGTCACCGACTGGGATGAAGAAGAGATCGCGCGAAAAATTACAATCACCACTGGCGTCGCTTACGCCGAATGGCAGGCACCTGGCCAGCCCGAGAAGACCAAGATCAATCTCCTCGATACGCCCGGCTATTCGACCTTCATCAACGAAACGAAGGCTTCGCTGATCGGCGCCGACGCGGCGCTGATTGTCGTGGACGCCGCCGCCGGCGTGCAAGTCGTCACCGAAAAAGTGTGGGATTACGCGACTGAATACGACCAGCCGCGTGTCTTCGTTCTGAACTGGATGGACCGCGATCTCGCAATCTTCGAGCGCGCCCTCGCCTCGCTCGAGCAGGTTTTCGGGCGCGGCGTCGTGCCGGTTCAACTTCCGATCGGCGCCGAAAAGAATTTCCGCGGCGTCATCGATCTCGTCTCGATGAAGGCGCTGATCTACGCGTCCGATGGCGACGGCAAAGCCAAGATCGAAGAGATTCCCGCCGACCTCGCGGAAGAAGCCAAGGCCGCGCACGAAAAACTCGTCGAAATGGTCGCCGAAGGCGAAGACGAGCTGATGAATGAGTTTTTCGAAAAGGGCACTCTGCCGGTCGAAGACCTGAAAAAAGGCCTGCACGAGGAAGTGCGCGACAAAAAGATCTTCCCTGTGCTCCTCAGTTCCGCGCTCCACAATATCGGCAGCGATGCGATCCTGAACTTCATCACGGAAATTCTTCCCTCGCCGTCATTTCGCGGCAAGGCAACCGGGCACAAGACGCCGAACCACAAGGGAGAAACCGTCGAGCGTGCAATTGCGGATTCCGAGCCGGTTTCCGTCTTTGCGTTCAAAACAGTCGCTGACCCGTTCGCGGGGCGGATCACTTATTTCAAAGTGATGTCCGGCGTCCTGAAAAACGACGCGACTCTGCAAAATTTCAACCGCAACTCGCAGGAACGTCTCCAGCACATCCAGGTCATGCAGGGCAAGGCCGGGACCGAGGTCGCCGAGCTGCACGCGGGCGACATCGGCGCCATCGCCAAGCTGAAGGACACTGTCACCGGCGACACTCTCGGCGACAAGAACGCTCCGATCTATTATGCGCCCGCCCGGATTCCGGAGCCGTCCATTACGTTCGCTGTCGAGCCGAAAACACGGGCGGACGAAGATCGCATCGGCACCGCGATTCACAAAATCCTCGAAGAAGATCTGGCCCTGCGCTTCGGCCGCGATCCGCAGACAAAGGAATTTCTTCTGAGCGGCGCCGGACAGCAACATATCGAAGTCGTAGTCGCCAAGCTTCGCAAGCGGTATCACGTCGAGATGACGCTCAAGCCGCCGAAGGTTCCTTACCGCGAGACGATTCGCGGCAAAGCCGACGCGGAAGGCAAGCACAAGAAGCAGACTGGCGGCCACGGCCAGTTCGGCCTCTGCCGGATAAAAATGGAGCCGCTGCCGCGCGGCAAAGGCATCGAGTTCGTGGACGATATTTTTGGCGGCGCGATTCCGAAAAACTGGATTCCGTCGGTCGAAAAAGGCATCCGCGAATCGGCCGAGCGCGGCTATCTCGCGGGCTTCCCGGTCGTCGATTTCCGCGCGATTCTCTACGACGGCAAGTATCACGACGTCGATTCGTCCGATATCGCGTTCAAGATCGCGGGATCGCTTGCTTTCCGCGAAGCGATGAAGCAGGCGCGGCCTGCGCTGCTCGAGCCGATCATGCAGATCGAAGTCTACGCGCCCGAGCAGTACTCGGGCGACATTATGGGCAATCTGAGCGGGCGCCGCGGAAAAATCAGCGGGAGCGAAACGCGGGCAGGAAGCGTCGTCGTGAAGGCGCTCGTTCCGCTTTCGGAGATGCTGAGCTACGCAAACGAACTCACGTCGATGACGCAGGGGCGCGGCAGCTACTCGATGGAATTTTCGCACTACGACTACGTCCCGCAGGAGCTTGCTGACAAAGTGATCGCGGCGCACAAGCCGCATCATGCGGAAGAGAGCGAAGCGGCGACAGCCTAGCCGCGCCGCTCGTGAAGTGAGCTCAGGGTCTTTCGCTTACTGACCCGAATTCGCTGCCGGTGCTGACGCGTGGCTGCTCTGCGCTTGCGCCTTGTGGCTGAACGGATTGACGAAGTGACGATGTGAGGGCTGCTGGGCCGTTTGAGCGGCCGGCGGCTGCCCTTGGGCGCTGGACTTTGGCGCGAAGGCGGGACAGCCGTAACCTACGCATGGACCCATCAGAGAGAGGCATCCATTTAGCGACATCGCCACCAGCAACAAGATCAGAATCCCCGCGGCTCTCTTCATCGGCGGTTCCTTTCGGACGGATGTTCAGCGTTCAAAGCGGGTCTGGATTGCTTGCTCCTATTCTCACATAGACATCATCGGCCGCTCGGTGGTTTTACATCACCCCTGCCGACATTGCCACCAGAGAAGGAAAGGCGAATTCGATTAGTTGCTTCGTGAGCAGCCTGCGATTCCCAGAGCAACGCGTGCTTAGCTGGCGTCAATTTGCAGAACTGCGAAGATGCGTCGCGAGCGCCTCGTTTCCCTATCGCGATGAACCAAATTGGCGCTTGCCGTTGCCACGCCAACTACGTCAAGCTGCTTCGCTATGAAGAAATCAGAAAGGGGTAAGCGACCGGGCGACGCAACGCTCGCCATTCACGCGGGCGAGGAACGATTCCACATGGGAACAAGCGTGGGCGCGCAAATCGCGCGAACGGCGAACTTCACTTTCGCCAGCACGCAAGAGATGAAGCGGTGGGCCGAAGGGAAGAGCGGCGCGTACATCTACACGCGGTATGGCAACCCGACGCTCAGGATCGCTGAAGAAAAAATCGCCGCGCTCGAGAGGGCGGAAGACGCGGTTGTCACGGCGTCGGGATCCGCGGCGATCTCCTCGACGCTGCTTGCGCTGCTGCGCGCGGGCGACGAAATCATCGCCACGCGCCAGCTCTACGGCGGGAGCTACAAGCTTTTGCGCGATGTTTTTCCGCAGCTCAACATTGGCGTGCGCCTCGTGGATGCCGACCTCTCCGGAATCAAGGATCTCGTCGGCCCTCGGACGAAAGTGCTCTACGTTGAGACGCCGACGAATCCCACGCTGCGCCTGGTAGACCTTCAGAGAGCCGCCCAATTCGCCGAGGAATGGGGCCTCGTGGCAATCGCCGACAACACGTTCGCGAGCCCTATCCTACAAAAACCGCTGGCGATGGGATTCCATATCGTCGTGCACAGCGCGTCAAAATATTTGTCGGGTCACTCCGACGTGATCGCCGGCGCGGCCGCCGGCAGTTCAGTCTTGATCAAAAAGGTGCGCGCAAACATGATTCAGATGGGCGGCTCGATGGACCCTGAGGCCGCGTACCTCCTGATCCGCGGCCTCAAAACTCTCGAAGTCAGGATGCAGCGACAATGCAAGACGGCGATGGCCGTGGCGAGGTTTCTGGCGAAACACCCGAAAGTAGCGCGCGTCCACTATCCGGGGCTGGCGTCCCATCCCGATCACAATCTTGCCAAGCGGCAGATGCACGACTTTGGCGCAATGATGGCGTTCGACCTCAAGGGCGGACTGAATGCGGCACGCAGATTTTGCGACCGTGTGCGCATTTTCCTGCTGGCAGCGAGTCTCGGGGGCGTCGAATCGCTCGTCGTCCTGCCGATCTTCACTTCGCATTACAAAATGTCCATCGCCGAGTTGAAGGCGGCCAGCGTCGAGCCGGGGACCGTTCGAGTCTCGGTCGGCCTCGAAGATCCCGAAGACCTGATCGAAGATTTGCGCCAAGCCCTAGCATAGGTATTGGTCGCAGGGCTCGTCGGCCTAGCCGAAATGCTGGAAATCTCGCCACGAATGGTGGTATAAGCCTGTCCCCGCCTTTCGCCAGGCGGGCGAAGGGTCGGAGAAAGGCCTACTAGTACTCGTTGTCCTGTTTACGTCACTGGCCGAACGGGTAGTTCCATTGACCTAGTTTGGAGCCACCTCGTAAAATTTCAGCTTGTTGCAGGGAGCCCGGGCGACTGCCGCTCGCGGCCACCGAATCCAAGATAGGGACCGGAAACGACGAGAGTTATTGCCGGTTCTAAGGCGACGCGCTATGCAGCGCACGGCGACAATTTGGCTTTTTTTGGCGGCTGTAGCGATGGGCTTCGCCGGCTGCGAGGAGACCGCGACCAAGCAGGTTCGGGTACCGCCTCCGGCGGCAGCTCCTGCTCCGACGCCGAGTTATGCGAGCGAGCCTCTCCCTGTTAATCCGCCCGCGCTCGATTCGGGGATTCAGGCACTTTCTCAGCGTCCGGCAATCGACGTCCTCGTGGAGAAGGTGCAGGCGAGTCTTGACGCCGGCAAACAGGCGCTTCAGGTAGGCAACGCCGAACAGGCCCAGAACGACTTCGATCACGCCGTCGATTTGATTTTGACAAGCGGCTTTCAAAAGGATTCCGATCCCCGCCTCGCGAAACTGTTTGACGAAATCGGAGACGCAGTTCCCTCCGAAGATCTAGCGGTCGCAAAAGGCGACGCGAACGTTGAAGAAGATTCGGACACTCCTTCCCAGCCTGCACCCATCGAAGAGATCGCGGATATGACCCTGCCGGCCGGTGACCCGAGCCTGGCCGCAAAAGCCGAACGAGAGCTGATCGCAGTGCCTCACGATCTGCCGCTGACGGTGAACGACTCCGTGCTCCAGTATCTGAGCTTCTTCACCACAACGCGTGGCCGTGCGATTGTCAGCCGCGGTCTCGATCGCGAAGGGCGCTACAACGACATGATCCGGCGCGTGCTGAAGCAGGAAGGTGTTCCGCAGGATCTGATCTATCTCGCGCAAGCCGAGAGTGCGTTCCAGCCGGACGCGGTTTCGCATGCCGGGGCACGGGGAATCTGGCAGTTCATGCCGTTCCGGGGCGAGGAATACGATCTGTCGCGCAGCTACTACGTGGATGATCGAAGCGATCCCGAAAAGGCCACGCGCGCGGCGGCCCGGCACCTGCGCGATCTCTACAGTATGTTCGGCGACTGGTATCTGGTGATGGCCGCCTACAATTCGGGTCCGCTCAGCGTGGCCAAAGCGATTCAGCGCACCGGCTACGCGGATTTCTGGGAGCTGCAAAAGCGCCGCGTCCTGCCGAAGCAGACGCAGAACTACGTTCCGATCATTCTTGCACTCGCGCTGGTCGCCAAACAGCCGCAGCTCTACGGCGTTGAAGTCGATCCCGAGAAACCGCCGCAAGTGGATACGGTCAGCCTGAACCGTCCGATCGATTTGCATCTGGTAGCGGACGCCGCCAACGCGGACATCGATGATCTGCACCTCCTGAATCCCGAGCTGCTGCGGAGCGTCACTCCGAATGAGCCCAGTTTCCAATTGAAGCTTCCGGCAGGGACGGCGAAAAGCTTCGAGGAAAACATCCAGCAGGTTCCTGAAGACAAGTGGACGAGCTGGCGCCTGCATTCGACGACTGACGGCGAAACGCTTGCTGATGTCGCGAGGCACTATCGCGTCACCGTATCGTCGATCGAAGCGGCGAATCACCTCGAACCGCACGCCACGGTGCCTACAGGATTTCTGCTCGACGTGCCCACGGCGCCTCCGGTGGTGCATCTGGTCCACTACCGCGTGCAGCGCGGAGATACGCTTGAAGGAATCGCGGACCGCTTCGATGTGACCGTCGCGGAGCTGAAGCGCTGGAATCACATTTCAGGCAATCACGTCTCGCGAGGCGTGCATCTGCGTATCTACGCAGGCAGCGGATCCGCGCAGGCGTCAACCACCCAATCGAAGTCGGCACAAAATCAATCTCACAACCTTCAAAACGTTTCGGCGCGCAGTTCCGACCAATCGAAAACACTTGAACATCGCGTTAAACCGGGGGAGACGGTCTACTCCATCGCGCGGGAATACCGGACGACTGTGTCTGCCATCCGCCAAACCAATGCGTTCCTCGCCGACCGGCCGCTGCAAGCTGGCGACGTGCTAACGATACAACGCTAGATCCCGAACGTCCCTTAAGTGGCTTTCTTTCAGATGGATGACGAGCGTCCCGCGGGCTCATTCGATCGATAATCACAGGTTGTTCGATTACACCGTTTTTTTGAATCCATTGTCGCTTGACAAGCTTTGGAGACTCCGTTTATAAGCGGATGGAGTCAACGCTTCCGGTAAATTCCAGACCTCGCGGAGGATGCAAATGTTTTACGCCAAAATGAATGACGAGGAAGATGACGAGCTGCCCGGCTTTGACGACGAAGAAGAAGGCCAGGAAGAGCAGCCGCAGGACGAAGTTGTAGAGGTCGAAGAGATCATCATCGAGGAAGAGCCGGAAGAAGAAGAGGAAGCCGTGGAGGCGCCCGCGAGGCCCGCTCCCGCCAAGCGCGCTCCGGCTCGGAAAGCCAAGAAGGCCAAGAAAGCGCGCCCGAAAGCTAAGAAGGCCAAGCCGAAAAAGAAGGCGAAGAAGGCGCGAGCTAAGAAGGGCGGCAAGCGCAAGAAGCGCTAACTCGCCGGGTTCTCCGCCAAGGTCTGGGACTCGCGGGGCTGCGTTCCCGAATCGGGATCACGGTCCCGCGACTTTTCATTTACAGCCCACATTTTTCGTCTGTAGGCTTCGAAAACGAACGCCGATTCCCCACGGCGATCTGTCCACCGATCTGAAGCGTATATTCGACGCCAATGACTGCCGTCGTGTTTCCCAAAACTGTAACGTTTCCCTTGCCGTAAACCGGACTGGCTGGCTAGCATACGCGCTCGATGCCGCTGGCAATCGAGCAGATTCGCAAGATGCGTGGAGGAGCGCAGGCGCAGTTGATGCGGTGCGCGGACGAAGGGTATTACATCGTCAAATTTCAGAACAATCCGCAGGGGCAGCGGATTCTGGCGAACGAATTGCTTGCAACGCGATTGGCGGCGCGGCTGGGGCTGCCGATGCCTCCGGCAGCGGTAGTCGAAGTCCGTGAAAACCTGATCGAGCACACCGAAGAGCTTGTGATCGAGCTCGGGCGCGGGCGCGCGCGTTTGCGCGCCGGGCTGCAATTCGGCTCGCGCTATCCCGGAAGTCCGGCCGAGACGGTGGTGTACGACTTCTTGCCGGATGAGCAGCTGCGGGAGGTCGTGAATCTCAGCGATTTCTGCGGTATGTTCGTTTTCGACAAGTGGACGTGCAATACCAACGGCCGG
>Ga0187778_10002491_pt1 | contig 12546 bp, 10 predicted proteins | sample 1015_Q2_SP5_20_M_FD_132418 | JGI IMG/M metagenome (GOLD analysis project Ga0187778, IMG submission 132418) | Tropical peat soil microbial communities from peatlands in Department of Meta, Colombia - 1015_Q2_SP5_20_MG | ecosystem: Environmental > Terrestrial > Soil > Wetlands > Peat | place... | reverse complement strand
CGCGCGGCGGGAGATCGACGCTGTCATTTCACTCTGGCTCTTCAGAATTTTGCGCGGGGACCGAGTTCGCCGAGCGCCGCGGCGCTTTGAATGCGGATGTAGGTGTTGGGATCGTTTTCCATGCGGTCGCGCAGGATGGAGATCATTTGATCGTTCGACGACTGGCCCTTCGCGGCCATGCCGCGCAGCGCATTGATCGCCTCGACGCGGACGCCCGGGTTCTGATCGTCCATCAGCGCGTCGAGCAGAGTCTCGCGAACCGTGTCGACCGGCTCGGCGTTCTTGAGCGCATCGAGAGCCTTGAGACGCACGGCGGCATTGTGATCGGTGCGGACGGCGCGGCAGAGCGCCGAGCGAACGTCGGGATCATTGCCGCGCGAGCGCAGGCAATCGACGGCGTCCATGCGAATGTCCGGGCAGATGCGATCGCCCTTGGCGAGAATATCGAGCAGCACGCTTTTCACGTTGTCATCATCCACGGTGCCCTTCACCGTGACAGGCTGCTGCGCGCGGAGCTGCACTTCGACATGCGCGGGACCTTCACCGCTCGACGGGAAGACGTTGATGCCCGCAACATTGGCAGTGTGATAGTCGATCGCGGTTGGGATGCTATCGGAAGGAGTGCTGCCGGATGAAATCGCGCGGGCAGGAACTTTTGAAACATTCTCGCCAGCGGGTGCAACAGGCAAGGGCCGACGCATCAAACGCGGCGCGAGAATGCCGACCGTGAAACCAATCAGCACAAGAACGGCGGCGCTCCACGCGGGCCGAGGAGCGAGCCAGCTCGAAGGCGCGATCGATCCGAACGCGCGCGCGAACCAGCCGCGATCTTCCTCGCGATCGAGCGCATCTTCAAGCGACGCGCGCGCCGAGGCAAGGAGTGACGCATCCGGTTCGACGCGATTCGCCGCCAGAAGCGCGAGGACTTCTCTTTCTTGTGTGAGCGATTCGGAGCAGGAAGAGCAAGCAGCGAGGTGCGCGTTCAACTGCGAGAGATCGGCGGGATCGAGATCTTCGCCGGCGGCGTGCAGCGTGAGCAGTGGCTGCCAATCGTCGCAGGACCGGGCGCCTGGATTCGCCTGCTGCCGATCGCCAGCGTTCGGGTTGGGGTTGGAATTCACGATCTCAATCCTCAATTAGCGCAACGGGCCCAAGCTTTCGCGGAGCTTGCGCGTCGCGCGAAATAGCGAATTCTTCGCCGTCTCTTCGGACGTGCCAAGTAAATCGCCGATGGCTCTCAATCGCAAGCCTTGATAATGCTTCATCTCAAAAACCAGCCGCTCGCGCGGCGAGAGGCGCTTCATCGCTTCCTGAATGTGTTTGCCGAGCTCCTGACCGAGAAGCCGCTTTTCCGGATTCGCCGCGGCGTTCGGCTCGGGCTGGCGATCGAAGAAGTCGCGCGTCCCGCTTTCGGCTTCCTCGGGCACCGGCGCCTGCTCTTCGCGATGGCTGGTGCGGCGACGCAAATGGTCCAGGCTCACATTCGTCACGATTCGATACAGCCAAGTGTAAAAGCTGCACTCGAAGCGGAAACGGTGCAGGTTCCGGTAAACGCGCAAGAAACTTTCCTGATAAACGTCCCGCGCATCTTCGGGCCGATGGACCAGATTCAGCGCCAAGCGCAGGACATCTCGATCGTAGCGGCGCACCAAGTCCTCGAACGCCAGGCGGTTGCCTGCCTGGGCCTTACGGACAAGTGCCTGCTCTTCCGCGAGCCTCACCGCCGCTGCCTGGCGCGCATCTCCCTCGAGTGCGACGCTCATCCCCATGGTGTTTGCCGTTGAGCTGGTCTTGGCCGCAGTCCGCTCGCCTGTGCGGACCGGCCCGCCTGTCCCGGTTTCCAGCCTTTCTCCGGGTTCCAAGGAGATAGACGCCTCAGCGGCCCCTTGGTTAGCACCGGATGAGGCCATTTTGGCACCATCGCAGGGATTGTCCAAGGCAGGCTCACCCTGAGGCAAGTCGTTGCCGGGATTGGGAGTTGCGATCATTGAGCTTCTCGAAGAAAGTCTGGCGCGGAGCCCGGTGTTCATACAACTGATATACGTATGGAGCTATCCGGTTCTAGCGGTCAATTTGGCAGGGTGAAAGACGCGCCAAGAATCTTTGCCGGGCACGATATATCGTGCTGCTACTAGGATCGGCCAACGGTGGAAGCATCGCCAAGCAAGGTCGCCGGGCACAGCATGTTGTGCCCCGACAAAAACATCATTGAGCGCGTCGGCAAGTATGGAGACCGCGCCAGTTCGCTCGGAATGTCAATTTGGAAAAGCGGCCTACTTCAGGTGGATGTAGCCGCCGAGGCGGATCAGGCCGTAGACGCCGAGGCAGACGACGAAATTGACGAGCATGCCCAAATCGATATTGGAGCCGTGATGGTGAAGCGAGTCCGGAAGATGAGGGACGAGCGAGAAATAGTAGATCAGCTGACCCAAAAGAATCGCGACGAGATATTCCAGCCACCGCCGCGGAGTCGCCCCAAGAAATTGCCGCGCCATTGGTCCAGTTCGCAAGAAAACGCGATCACCCTTTCAATTCTGCTTCACCGCAGTCGCGCTCGTTCCATTCAGCGAGTAATAGATCGTTTCGATGAAGGCGTCCGTGTTGACGAAATTTCCAGAATACTTTTGCCACGGCGCCAGAACTTTTTCCGATTTCATCTGCTCGAGTGTTTTGTGCTGCAGGAGCGCGTCCTGAACGGCCGCGGTCGTGTCCTTCATCATCTTAGTGTATTCGCGGACGTCGTCCATCGTTGCGAGCGCGCCGTGGCCGGGAATTACCTTCACGTCGGCAGGAAACTCAGCAGCGGCTCTCTCGCAGGCGGCGATCATTCCCTGGACCGAACCGCCGGAGTTCACATCGATGAACGGAAAGCCGTAGCGGATGAATTCGTCGCCCATGTGGACCACGTTGCTTTTTGAGAAGTAGACGACGGAGTCGCCGTCGGTATGGGCTGCCGGAAAATGAAAGATGCGGATTTCTTCGCCGTTGAAGTGAACCGCGATGTGATCGTCGTAGGTGATCACCGGCAAGGCCGCCTTCGGCTGGGGCGGCTGTTGGAATTTCAGAGCCCCTCCGTCGCCGCCGGTGCTGCCGTTTTCCAGGCGCTTGCGCAAATTCTCGGTCGCAATGATTGTCGCACCGCGCTCGGCGAAGGCGGCGTTTCCGTCGGTGTGATCGCCGTGATAGTGCGTGTTGATGACGAACCGAACCGGCTTGTCGGCGCCGGCAATGCCTTTAAGCGCAGCTAGAATTTTGTCCGCGAGCGGCGCGTATTCGGTATCGACGATGAGAATGCCGTCATCGCCCACTGACGCCGCGATATTTCCGCCCGCGCCTTCGAGCATGTAGACGTTGCCCGCAACCTTGGTAACTTTGATTTGAACTTTAGAAAAATCCTGTGGCTGCTGAGCGAACGCCACGACTGGCAAAAGCAAGAAAGCAATCAGGCAGAGCTTGCGCATCGGCGATTCCCCTCCCTCGAAGTGCGGGATTCTATCACCGAAACTCATGCAAATCGCCACGCGGGGTCGTGCTAGAGTGCGGCGCGAGGAATTCCCTTGCGAGGACAAATGCGAATTCGAGTGTGCGGATGCCTGCTTGGATTGCTTTGCGTCGGGATCCCGCTGCGAGCGCAGCAAACGCCGGAACAAGTGGCGGCGTCGCTCAAGGTGCAGGAAGGCGATTTCGTCGCGCACGATTTTCATTTCAAATCGGGCGAGACCATCGCCGGCCTTCGATTGCACTACCGCACGCTTGGCACGCCGCGCAAGGATGCCGGCGGTCACACGGCGAATGCCGTCCTAATCCTGCACGGGACGGGAGGGAATGGCGCAACTTTCCTTCGGCCGATTTTTGGAGGCGTGCTGTTCGGGCCCGGCGAGCTTTTGGACACGAGCCGCTACTTCATCATTCTTCCCGACGACATCGGTCACGGAAAATCGAGCAAGCCGAGTGACGGCATGCACGCGCATTTTCCTCAGTACGACTACGACGATATGGTCGCGGCAGAGCATGAGCTGGTGCAGAAGGGCCTCGGCGTGGATCATCTGCGGCTCGTGATGGGGACTTCGATGGGTTGCATGCACTCGTGGGTTTGGGCCGAGGCGTATCCGGACTATACGGACGCGCTGATGCCGCTGGCTTGCCTGCCCGTGCAGATTGCCGGGCGCAACCGGATGTGGAGAAAGCTGGCGATCGATGGAATCCGCAACGATCCTGAATGGAAAGGCGGTGAGTACACGACCGAGCCGCGTGCGGCGCTGGAAATGGCCAGCGCCATGCTGTTGATCGCCGGCAGCGCGCCAATTCAAATGCAGAAGGGCGCACCGACGAAAGATGCCGCGGACAAGTACCTCGAAGCCTATATGAGCGACAATGAGAAGACGCTCGACGCGAATGATTTTCTGTACGCAGTGAGCGCCTCGCGAGATTACGATCCGTCGCCCGGGCTCGACAAGATCACGATTCCTGTGATGTGGGTAAATTCGGCGGACGATTTCATCAATCCGCCTGAGCTGGGAATCGCGGAGCGCGAGGTGAAGCGGCTGAAACACGGGCATTTTGTGCTGCTGCCGGCCTCGGATCATACGTACGGCCACGGCACGCATACATATGCCTCTGAGTGGCAGCAATACTTGAAGCAACTGCTGGATGAATCCGCGCATTAGCGCCCTTGGAGAGCTGCTCTGCGAATAGCGATGACTACTGGAGCAACGGGAAAATTGATCACAGCGGCAGTCTTCGGCTTGCTGGGTGCCATGGCTCGTGTCCCCACTGGAGCGCAAACTACCAGCGACGCAAAGGCCAGCGGCGAGGCGATTTACCGCGAGCGGTGCGCGTCGTGCCACGAGGGACAGGTTGCGAGAGCGCCGGTCCGTGCGGCGCTGGCACAGATGCCGCAGGAGAGCATCCGTGACGTTTTGACCACGGGAAGTATGCGGCAGCAGGGTGCAAACCTGGACGCCGCGCAGATAGAGGCGGTCAGCGCGTATCTTTCCGACATTCATATTATTCACTTACTGCCAGGGGTATATCCACCTGCCGCTAACACTGCCGACGCGGATCTATGCCCTCTCGATGTTGCGCGTACTCGATTTGCGTCTGCAGCGAATCTTCCGCAATGGAACGGCTGGGGCGTAGATGTGACGCAGCACCGGTTTCAGCCGGGGCCGATGGCGCGACTGAGCGCGGCGGATGTTCCGCGGCTGAAATTGAAATGGGCGTTTGGCTACGAGGGCGCGAATCAGGCGTACGCGCAGCCGGCCGTGGTCGGCGGGCGGATTTTCGTGGGAAGCGCCGCGAGCAAGGTCTACTCGCTCGATGCGAAAAGCGGGTGCATCTACTGGAAGATTCAGACAGATTCTCCGGTTCGGACAGCGATCACGATCGGCGCTCTCAGCAGCGGCTGGGCTGCATACTTCGGCGATCAACATGGCAGCGTTTACGCGGTCGATGCGCTGACAGGAAATGTTTTGTGGAAGACGAGCCTCGATCCGCATCCCGACGTGCACGTCACCGGCGCGCCGACGCTAGCCGACGGAAAGCTGTTTGTGGGCGTATCGTCGCTTGAGGAAGTGAGCGGCGCGGACGCGAAGTATGAATGCTGCAAATTCCGCGGCAGCGTTTCCGCGCTCGACGTGGCGACGGGCAAAGTGATTTGGAAGAGCTACACAATTGCCGAAGAACCGAAGCCATTCGGCAAGAATAAGAACGGAGTGCAGCTGTGGGGGCCGTCCGGCGCGGGAATTTGGTCTTCGCCGACGATCGATATGAAAAAGCATTTGGTTTACGTGACGACCGGCGACAATTATTCCGATCCGCCGACGAATACGTCCGACGCCTTCATGGCGTTCGATATGGAGATTGGAAAACTGGTGTGGTCGAGCCAGACAACGCACCGCGACTCGTACAATATCGATTGCGATTTGCCCGCAGAGCAACAAGTGAATTGCCCCGGCTCGAACGGGCCGGATTTCGATATCGGCTCGTCGGCGATTCTGGTTGAATTGCCGCATGGTCGGCGCGAATTGGTCGCCGGCGCAAAATCGGGAATTGTATATGCCGTCGATCCCGATCACCAAGGCAAGCTGCTGTGGCAACGGCGGGTGGGACGCGGCGGAACGCTTGGCGGCGTGCAGTGGGGCTCGGCAGCGGATGCGGAAAACGTTTACGTCGCGGTTTCAGATGTGCAGCGACGGCCGGCTGCTGCGGATTCACTCGCAGGTCGAGCTTCGGTTTACGGCGTGCCGTACGAACTCGATCCGAAAATCGGCGGCGGGCTCTTTGCGCTGAAGCTCGCGACCGGAGAAATTGTGTGGCACACGTCGAATCCGGGTTGTGAGCGGCCTGGCTGCAGCCCGGCGCAGTCGGCGGCGGTGACGGCGATTCCGGGCGTTGTGTTTTCGGGCGGCGTCGACGGGCATCTGCGGGCCTATTCGATGACGGACGGCAAAATCATCTGGGATGTCGATACGGAGCGCGAATATGCGACGATCAACGGAGTGAAAGCGAGCGGCGGATCGCTCGATGAATCCGGGCCCGTGGTCGTCGATGGAATTCTCTACGTCAATTCGGGATACTTCTTCCAGGGCAGCACAGCCGGAAATGTCCTGCTGGCTTTTACAGTAGACGGCAAATAACCGAAAAGCCCTTCCGCGGTACGATCATTCCTGGCATGGCCATTGCGCTGAGCACTCCCGTGAAATACCTGAAAGGCGTCGGACCGCAGCGGGCCGCTGCGCTCGAAGAGCGCGGCATCGCGACGGCGGGCGATCTGCTGGGCTATCTGCCGTTTCGATATGAGGATCGCATCCGGTTCACTCCGATTGCGGAGATGATTCCGGGACAGGTGTACACCGTGCTCGCGGAAGTCGGTTCCGGAGGCGGAAGCACGGTGCGCTTCAGAGGCGGACGCGGGCCGATCTTTCACGTGACGGTGAAGGACAAGTCGGGCTCGCTGCACGCGCGCTTTTTTCACGGCGCGTATCTCGAGGGCCGGCTGAAAGAGGGGCAGCGGCTGGTCCTGCACGGAAAGGCGGAGGGCGATCCGTATCGCGGTGGACGGATCGAAATGGTGAATCCGCAGATCGAGTTGGTGAGCGGCGCGGACGAGGCGCTCGCGGATTCCACGGAAGTGGGGCGCATCGTGCCGGTCTATGAAGCGATCGGTTCGATCAGTTCGCGGATGCTGCGGAAGACGATCTACAACGCGCTTCTGAATTTCGACGGAAATATCTCCGATCCGCTGCCCGAAGAAATTCGCGAGCGCTTTCGCTTTCCCACGCGGCGCGATGCGCTGATGTACGTGCACTTCCCGCCGAAGAACGAGAATCTGGAACTGCTGAACAGTTTTCGGAGTCCCTCGCACATACGGTTGATCTTCGAAGAATTTTTCTACTACCAGCTGGCGCTCGCGCTGCGGCGCCAGAGCGAGCATCGGCAAGCGGGGATCGCGATGCGCGTCCGCGAGGAGAAAATCCGCGAGGCGCTGAAACGCATTCTGCCGTTCAAGCCGACTGCGGCGCAGAAGCGGGTGCTCGCGGAGATTGTCGCCGATCTCGAACAGCCGCACCCGATGCACCGGCTGCTCGAAGGAGACGTCGGCAGCGGGAAGACGATCGTGGCGCTCGAGGCGGCGACGATCGCGATCGAGAACGGCTACCAGGTGGCGCTGATGGCGCCGACGGAAATTCTCGCGGCGCAGCACTATCTGTCGTCGCGGCGCATCTTTCACGCGGCGGGCTATCGCGTCGATTTGATCGTGAGCGGACAAAAGCGCGCCGAGCGCGAGGCGATTCTTGCGCGCGTCGAAAGCGGCGAAACGCAAATTCTGGTGGGAACGCATGCGCTGATCGAGGAGCCCGTGAAATTTCACAGGCTCGGGCTTGCGATCATCGACGAACAGCACCGCTTCGGCGTGCTCCAGCGGAAACGGCTGATCGAGAAAGGCGCGTCGCCGCACGTGCTGGTGATGACGGCGACGCCGATTCCGCGCACGCTGGCGCTGACGCTCTACGGCGATCTCGACCTATCGGTGATCGATGAAATGCCGCCCGGGCGCACACCGGTCGAGACGCGCTGGGCATCGGATACGCAGTTGGGCGGCGTGTGGGAGTTTCTGCGGCGCGAGATCACGCGCGGCCGGCAGGCGTTCGTGCTTTATCCGGTGATTGAAGAGTCCAAGCAGGAATTGAAGGCGGCAACGCTTGAGTACGAGCGGCTGGCGAAGGATGTCTTCCCGAAGCTGCGTCTCGGCCTGCTGCACGGACGATTGAAAAATGAAGAGAAAGAGGCGGTGATGGAACAGTTTCGCCGAAGCGAGATTCAGATTCTCGTCTCGACGACTGTGGTCGAAGTCGGCGTGGACGTGCCGAACGCGACCGTAATGGTGATCGAGCACGCGGACCGGTTCGGACTCGCGCAATTGCACCAGCTTCGCGGGCGGATCGGGCGTGGGTCGGAGAAATCGTACTGCATTCTGGTTGCGCCGAAATCGATCAAAGGCGAAGCGCGCGAGCGTATCGAAACAATGGTGGCCACGTCCAACGGTTTCGAGATCGCCGAACGCGATTTGAAGCAGCGCGGGCCGGGGGAATTTTTCGGCACGCGCCAGCACGGCGACGCTGCGTTTTCGTTCGCGCAGCCGCTGCGGGACCGCGAACTGCTGGAACTGGCGCGGCGCGAGGCGTTCGCGCTGGCTGAAAATCCGGCGCGCGCGGGCGAAGTGGTCGCTCGGCTCGAAGCGGCGAGCCCTGCGTGGCAGAAGCGGTATCACCTGGCGTCGGTTGGTTAGTCGAGAGCGAGCGGCGAATCGTGCGCGTGATCGCAGGAAAATTTCGCAGCCGGAGACTGAAAGGGCCGGGAATGCTGCGCATCCGGCCGACGAGCGATCGCCTGCGCGAGACGCTCTTCAACATTCTCGGGCCCGAGGTGGTCGATTCTCTGTTCATCGACCTGTACGCGGGCACTGGAGCGATCGGCATCGAAGCGTTCAGTCGCGGCGCGCGGCAGGTGATTCTGGTGGAGTCAGACGCCAAGGCTTGCCGGTTGATTCGCGAGAATTTGACCTCGCTTGGCGTTCGAGCAGGGATCGAGCTGATCTCCGCCGATGCCGTCAAGGGCCTTGAAAAAATCGCGGCGCGGCACCTGATGGCGGACTTTGTTTTTCTTGACCCTCCGTACGAGAGAACCGACGAACACGTGCGGATGCTCGAATTTCTCGACTCTTCGCATCTGATTGCGCCGCAAGGCGTTGTGATCGTCGAACATTGGAGCGGTATGGAAGTACCGGAACGGCTCGATCGGCTTGAATGCACGCGTCAGGTCGAGCAGGGCGACGCGACGCTCAGTTTTTACCGGCTTGCAGCAGCCGCGTAAACCGGGCGTTGCATCTCATCGGGGTATAATGGCCGCTCCGATGGAACCCCTTCCCGCGCCCGAAGTCGATTCACTGATCGAGCTATCGCCGCACGCGCGATTGCCGCGTCTCGATCTGGGCATTGATTGGGAAACGCCCGCGGAGGAGTTTCGGACGAGCCTGGAGAGCGTCGTCAGCGGTCCGCAGGCGCCGACCGACGGCGAGCTTGCGAAAGTTGAAGGTTTCCGCGTCGATTGGATTCAGGGCCGGATACCGTTTCGAGCGTTTGGCGCGGCGAGCTTGTGGCACGTCGCGGTCGTCTGGCTGCTGATCCTGCCGATCTGGGGTTTCCTGCCGCAAAACACGCCGACGCTTGCGCCCGTGCAAATCGAATTGACGTGGTACAACCCGCCCGAGGACCTGCCGCCGATCCATCTTCCGGCGGCGACGCATAAGTCTCCCGCTCCGCGCAAGAGATCTGAAGAAGCAATCAAGCCGGCCGAAGAAAAAGGCGCCGACGCGTTTCACCCGCGACAGACGATTCTTTCGATACCTGTGCGCGTAACGCACCCGCGGCAAACGCTGATCCGTCCCGACGCGCCGAACGTACCGCCGAGAATCGTGCCGCAGTTGCCGAACATCGTGCAGTGGACGGCCCCGCAGATCGCAAAGCCGAAATTTCAGCTCGCGATCAAGGCTTCGACGCCGCAGCGTCGCGAGCGAACGGTGCAGGATGCGGCAGCGCCCGAAGTGCCGATCAAGGAAAAGAATGCCGGCCCGCTTAACGTAGCGGCGGCACCGGTCACGATCGCGCGTCCGAAGATTCCGCTAAGCGCGATGTCGGCCCCGACGACGCGCGGGCACGAGCGCTCCGCTGAAGCCGCTGCGCCCGAAATCGGCGCGGCTGCGGCCAGCGATTCGATGCTGCGCAATGTGATCGCGCTCTCGGCGACGCCTGGGCCGCCAATGCCCATTTCGAGTGTGCCGGAAGGAAATCTGGCGGCGCGCATTTCGATGTCCCCAGCGGGGACGAAGCCCGGCGAGCCGGGAGGCGAAAATCGTGCGGCAGCCGGTGGCCCTGGCGGAACCGGAAACGCTACGACTGGCGAGCCCGGGGCAGGCGGCGCAGGTGGCGCGGGTTCGTTGCCTGCGGCGATCAGCATCAGCGGGGGGATCGAACCTCGGACGACGGGCGGCGGCGGAATTGCGGCGGGAATCGGTCGCGCTGGGAAGCTGAATCTCAAGCCCACCACTCCGTACGTGCCGAGCGTCAACACGCGGCGAGGGCCGATCGATGCGAGCGCTCTCGATCCGAGCTTGCCGCCCGAAAAAATTCTGGGCAGCGAAGTCTACACAATGCACGTCAATCGGCCGAATCTGACCAGCGCGGCCGGAAGCTGGATTCTGAGTTTCGCGCAGCTTGACGAGGACGAAGTGCCTCTCTTGAGGCGAAGGGATCCGCTCGCGGCGCCGGTCCCCATGCGTATGACCGATCCGAAATACCCGCCCGAGCTGATCAAAGGGCACGTGCAGGGCGAAGTGGTGCTCTACGCGATCATTCGCAAGGATGGCTCGATTGATAGCATTCAGATCGTGCGCGGCCTCGATCCGCAGCTCGATCGGAACGCGATCGATGCTTTCAAGCAGTGGACTTTCATGCCGGCGACGCGAGCAAAAACGCCAGTGGATTCACAGGTAGTGATCCATGTGCCGTTTCGCTATGAAGATCCCCACGATCTGGGACCGCGATAACCGCTTCACACCGACAGCAACTGCATCAATCGCGAAATATCTTCCGAGGTGTTGTAGATGTGCGGCGAAATGCGCAGCGCGTTTCCGCGAAGGCTGACGGAGATTTGCGCGGCGCGCAGTTTTTCGTGAAGTGCGGGCGAGTCTTTCGGATCGCGTGCCGAAATGCAGACGTAGGGACCGCGCCGTTCGCGCTCCGCAGGCGACGCCAGCACGCAGCCGGTGCCCGGCAACCGATCGAGAATTTCTGCGACGAGCGTGTCAATGTGCCGCTGAACTGCATCCACCCCGACTCTCTGAACGAGATCAAGCGACGCGTCTAGTGCAGCAAGATTCGTGAAGTTAGCGGTTTCCGCCGAGTCCCAGCGGCGCGCGCCCGGAGCAGGGCGCATGTTTCCAGCGGTCGGCATCGCGTTGAAGTTGTGCGCGCCTTCGAGCGCCATGAAGTAGACGGCGCCGAGCGGCAACTGATCGGTCCACTCGCTCGCAACCCAGAAAAAGCCCGTGCCGTAAGGTCCGAGCAGCCACTTGTAGCCGCTGCATACGGCCATCGAAGCTCCGAGGTCGCGGATGTTCATCGCCATCGAGCCGGTGCACTGCGTGACGTCGAGCAATAACGCGGCGCCGACTTTCTCGCAGGCGCGCGCGACGCGCGCCGCGTCGAGCCGCGCACCGTTGTCGAATCGCACGAGGCTTGCTGAGACCACACGCGTTTGCGGACCGATCTGCTCGATGTAATCGTCGGCGGAAATGAAGCGGCCGCGCGGCTCGACCACGCGCATCCGCAATTTGCCCGCCTGCTCGTAACGCAGCCACGTAGAGAAATGAGCGGGAAATTCGCCGCGGCCGACCAGCACTTCGTCGCCTGGCTTCCAATCGATTGCCGCCGCGACAGCGGCGAGGCCCGCGCTCGCGCCGGTGGTGACGGCGATTTCGTCCGGACCAGCGCCGATAACGCGCGCAATTTTTTCGCGAATGCGGTCGGGAAGATCGAAGTAGGCACTATCGGGCAAGCGATAGGGGTGTTTCTTCCATTCGACCGCTTCGTCCGCCGCGCGCGCCGCGACAAGCGGCAGAGGTCCCTGTAACGCCGCGTTCAGATATGCAACGCCTTCAAAATCGGCGAACTCCGTACGGTAGTCGGTGGCGAGAGTCATTGTTTCGTTTGCCATGAGGCGATTGTATCGGGCGGGTGCGCAGGCGAAAAGCGCACGGGAGCGGCGCCGATAGGACAAATTGGCCCAAGAATCCGATGAATGGTCGATTCGCGGAAGATCGGATCGTCAGAAATGGGAGCGGAGTTCTCGAAACGCCGCGAGGATCAAAAGTTTGCCGGTTCCACTCTCGAGTTCGGACTTCTCGAGCTCCCAGGTGGCCGAGTGCGGAATGAACACTGCGTTCAAGCCCGATTGAAGCGCCGGTTGATATCGCTGCGAGGACTG
>Ga0187778_10002490_pt1 | contig 12547 bp, 12 predicted proteins | sample 1015_Q2_SP5_20_M_FD_132418 | JGI IMG/M metagenome (GOLD analysis project Ga0187778, IMG submission 132418) | Tropical peat soil microbial communities from peatlands in Department of Meta, Colombia - 1015_Q2_SP5_20_MG | ecosystem: Environmental > Terrestrial > Soil > Wetlands > Peat | place... | reverse complement strand
GCCACGCAGAATCTTATCGGTATAGAGCGCGCCCATGCGAAATAAATCGGAAAGGCTCACACCGTAGGACATTAGCCCGCCGGCGACGACATTCTCACGGGTCTGAAACAATCCCGGGATGCGGTTCCGCAGAAGAAAGTCGATGATGGCCGGCATGTGTGCCTGATGCGCCGGATCGCTTGTGATCAGCACCGCATCGGGAGGATCAGACGACACCTGGGCAAACACTCGGTCGAAATCCACCACGGTCCGTGCTTCCAGAGACACAACAGATATGTGAAATACCGGCGCGGCCTTGCGGAGGTCGTCTAAAATGTCGGCAGTAGCCGGATTTTCTGGATTCCAAAGATAAGCGACGCGCGAAACTGTGGGAATCGCGTCCTTCAGGATTTGCAGTTTCTTGGTGACAATGTCGGGGCCGAGAATGGTGTTTCCGGTGATATTGCCGCCTGGACGCGCCAAGCTCGTCACCAGGCCGGCGGCAATCGGATCGCTGATCGATATCGCGACGATGGGAATGGTTTTCGTCGCCCGTTGCGCAGCCTTGGCCCGCGGTGTGCCGAATGCGACGATTACATCGACTGATATCTGTGCAAGCGCCGAGGCAGCGGCATCCAATTGATCTGGATCACCTTTGGTACGCAGATAAACGTAGGCGAGATTTTGGCCCTCGACATAGTGTAATTCGCGCAATTGCTGTCGGAACGGTTCCCAGCTTGGTGAATCGTCGGTGATGCCGATGCGTGCGATTTTTCTGGGTGGGCCTTGGGCGTGCGCCGCGAGCGGCCACGCGGAAGAAACCGCAATTCCTCGAATGAAATCGCGTCGTCGCATACGCTGCCCCAGGCTCAAGCTCATAGTCTACCATGCCATTGAGACCGTAGAGCAGCGTTGTGCGGCACAGCAAATCTAGCCACTTGATGTCCGTTAAGGGTCATTCGGCGACATTGCAGTCCGTCACTACGATGTTAGCGTTACCCCTCAGAGCAGACATCGGCGGACGCATTGGGATGTCCGTTAAAGCGCCAGAACCGGACATCTCCATGCTATTGAAAGACCTCATTAGCTGTAGCCAGGAGCGGTAACGGAATGGTCAATCCGAGCGTCTTGGCGGTCTGAGATTGACGGTGAAATCGAACTGGGTCGGTTGCTCCACGGGTAAGTCGGCGGGCTTGGCTCCTTTCAAGATACCAGCGCCTTGGCACGCGCCATAGCAGCACGCCGCCGCGCCGCCTCGCGCGCTTCGATCGGATCGATCTCCTGTTTACGTAGCTTGCGGCATTCCAAGGCGCGATCGCGTGCCTCCTTCAACGATACGGTGATGCACGAGCCCAGTCCCATCTCCCGGGTCCGACCCTTCAGCCGCGGTCGACCGATGAATGGACATGTTCTGTGCAATGCACTGCGACGGCGTCTTCGCAAGGCGCTGGGCTTCCCAATAAGCCTCCATCATTTCCGGCGGGCCGCAGCAACATTTTGGTCGATCCGAGACCCAGCCAACGTGCGCGCTGTCAAGGACTTGCTCGGTCATGCAACCTTTGCGACGACGGAGAGGTATTACGTCATGGCACAGTCGCGGCTCGCGGGTCGGGCTCTTGCGCGAGCTGTCGCCGCTATCCGAGCGCGATGAACCGATTCGGAACGGGTATAGCGCTGTTTGTGGGTAGACCTGCGAGTAAGGTTGCGATTGGTGGGAATATTTCAAAGATTTCAATCGAGCTTAGCGGAGGACCGCTCAGCCAAACCTAGCGGTTTCGATCGGGCACAATCGTATGATGACTCGTTATGGAAATTGCTATAGCGGCGCCGAATATGAAGAAAAATCCTGTTCCAAGCTCACGGGCTTCACAGCCTTAGTTCGTCAGCGCATTTTCATACGGATAGATGACCTCGCCACTTTTGAACTGCGGGGGGTAAATGATCACCTCAGTGCTGGTATCGCGGAACTGGTCGATGCTGTTGCCCTTAATGTTGCGGAACTGAGCCGCGAGCGTGCGCTCCTCTACCCATTCGCCGAGCGGTCCGAAGGTCACGTCGCCGACGACGGTCTTGAAGGTGGCTTTGTGCATATAGTCGGCGAGTGCATCGTCGTTCAGACTCTGGGTGGCGGCAACGGCGTCGCCAAGAACCTGCAGATCGGCATATGCCCACACCGGCATATAGTAGCCGAGCGGGTCGGTGCCGGCGGCGGGGGCCCGCTCCTGATATTTTTTCAGAAGTTCCATCGCGCCGGGGAAATTCATTGAGGCGACTGGCAGCCAGGTTTCGTAATTCACGATGCCATTGAGCAAGGGGCCTAGCTGGGTTTTGAAAGCGGTGGCTTGTAGTCCCACCATTGCGCCGCCCCACATTTTGGGTTTGAACCCGACCTCGTGGATCGCCTTGACTATTCCAACCGTGTCGAGTGGGTAGGAGCAAATCACTAAGAGGTCCGGATTGACTGCTTGAATTGCCCGGATGATCGGCGAGAAGTCGACTGTCGAAGGCGGATAGCTCTTGTCGTAGACAATTCTAAATCCAGACGTTTTCGCGTTCTCACGTGCGCCTGTGCATGCGTTTTGTCCGAATTCGGCATCTGCATAGACCAGCGCAATCGTCTCAGGCTTTGGCTTCTGCTGTTCAGCTACTTTAAAAAAGCCGCGCGTAAAAGCCGGCTTTGGCGTTGGACCATTGGGTATCATCGAGAAGTATTTTGGATATTTAAACGTCTCGTTGATGCCGGTGCCGAACAAGCTGACGAAAAGCTTTTTCCGCTCGATTGCTATCGGCATTGCCGCAGCGATCTGCGTCGACGCATAACCACTTACAATAAGATCGACTCTGTCGATATCAAGCAGCTTCGAGTAAATGGTGGGAACCTGCGATGGATTACTTTGATCGTCGTAATAAACGAGCTTCACCGGCCGCCCGAGTAGTCCGCCTTTTGCGTTGACGTCATCCTCCCAAATCTGCATCGCCACCAGCGACATTTTCCCGTTGGCGGCAAGAGGACCGGTGAGTGCCATGCCAAAACCGATCTTGATTGGATCCGCGGCCTTTGCGGGCGGTACAGTCAACAGAGCCAAAACTGCAGCGACTGCCAAAGACGCGAAGCTAAGCAGCTCGAGCAATTGCTTTTTCGCGGACATGTTGCGCCCCTCTTTCTTCCAACTTTGCACTAATGGTCAGGACTTGCTCCTGCTGTCAGCCTTCATTTCTCGCCGGCTCTCGATCACTCACGCCTTCGATGCCCACGGGAGCGCGTCGAGCGCCATGAGTGTTGCGACACTTGGGCAGTAGTCCTTCCACGCAGAGTCGTCGGAATCGCGTGCCAGATCTCGCGCACAGCGCCTGTGACTTTCACACATCGCACAAACACGCTGAAGATCACGGAACGTCTCAGGAGCAATCTGGCGGACCTCATTTTGATCGAGGTCAAGCGCCGCCATTCTGTACAACAAAGAATCACAGGCTTCTTGACCGCGGCTCGCAAGCGCACGGAGCTCGGAAGCGGACACGCGTATATCTCTCGCTATGCGCTCAACCTCAGAACGGTTCATTTCCGCTAGAGCATCCATTCTGATCCAATCGCGGTACCATTGAACGATCGTTTCGAGCGCTGAACAGCTCTTTTGCACATCAAGCAGGGACATGCGACCCTCTTGTTTGGATAAAAATTAGAATAGAAAGGAGCTAGATAGTTGCCTTGACTTAAGTCAAGCCGACACCAGAGCCAACAGTGAGGCCATTAGCCGAACTGCAGATGCAAAGGTAGTCTCTTCACGCAAACAACGTTCAGCGCCGGTTCAGAACCGCGAACCGCCTAAGACATGCTGCACAGGCGTGTGCACAATTTTGTCGGAAGCGACAAGCGTTTGCAGGTGAACATCCCGGACCTTCGTCCGGAGCGGGTCAGCGAATTTACTATCTAATGCTGCTAGCGCCGCCGCTAGGAACGTGATCGGCACTGCGGACAGCAACATCACTGTCCAGCCTCGCCAAAGATCTTGTGGGAGCATTACCGCGATTGCACCAGGAAGCCCATTCACCCAGCACCGTGTCGATGGCTGGACGCGCTTTTTAAAGCCAGCCTAATCGAAGGATGCACTTAGATGCAGTTTCCGCATTGCTGCGATGCAAAGCGGACGCATCCGTTTCGCATCAAATAGAGGGCCTTTAGCCCGTACTCGCACTGATGCATTTATAGCGGACGGTATTCGTTCGTCGGAAGTCAATGTGTTGGCACCGGTCGAGATCAATGGGTGCGAAAAAGGAAAAAAGCAACGTCGATGTCAGCGCCGATGGCTCAGCCCAAAAGCTGAAAGGAAAGCCGCGCTGTTAGCGTGCAGCTCGCGCCACATCGCTTAAAGGTCGGTTCCGAGATAAGCCTGTTGCACTTCCGTATTAATACGAATGCCGGCTGGCACATCGCTGGCCACTACGTGGCCAGACAGTAAAACAGTAATACGGTCGGCAAGCGCGAACACGGCATCCATGTCGTGCTCGATAAGCAAGATTGTAAACTCCCGCTTGAGCTCACGTAACAGATTGACCATCCGCGATGATTCCTCCGGGCCCAGCCCAGCCATGGGCTCGTCGAGGAGCAGCATGCGCGGCCGGCCGGCGATGGCGATTGCGACCTCAAGTAGACGATGTTCGCCGTGACTAAGTTGCGACGCTGGGGTGTCAGCACGTTCCGCAAGTCCGACACGGGCCAATGCATGAAACGCCGGCTGACGTAATTCCGGGTCGAAGCGCGCATTTCGCCAAAAGCGAAACGAATGGCCACCACGCGCCTGAACGGCGATCGCCACATTATCGATCGTGCTGAAGTCGAGAAGAAGTGTTGTGATCTGAAATGACCGCGCCAGTCCGAGCATGCTACGGCGATGAGGCGGCAGCCACGTGATATCGCGTCCTGCGAACCATATGGAGCCGGAATCAGGGGCTGTCTGGCCGGCGAGCTGATCGAGTAGCGTTGTTTTGCCCGCGCCGTTGGGTCCAATTACTGCGTGAAGTTCACCGGCCTCAACTTGGAACGAAAGTCGGTCGGACGCCACAACACCAGCGAAACACTTGCTCAACGCCGTAACTTGGAGCAACGGCTCACGCATCGCTTGATCTCCGGGATTCCATCTTGGCTGACAGTTGGTTTGGCTTGAAGTGGATTGCCCTCGACGGGCACATTCGATGGCAGTTCGCAAAACCCTATATTCTCAAATGAAGTGGCAGGTGTTTTGCTCGTTTAGCAAAGCGAGACCAATCAATAATGTCGGTGAGTTCAATGCCTCCCGGTCAGTGCAGGGCCAATATCAATCCGCTCGCTGGTGGCTAAACACCTCAGCTTTGAAACTTCGTTCACGACGACATGCGAAGCATGGATTTGCACGCCCACTCCTCGCAACTTGGCGAAAGCGCGCGAGAGAGATTCCGGTTTGAGCCCAAGGCGCCCCGCTATCAGGGTCTTATCGTAAGGCAGCGTAATCGTGTGAGGACCGGCTCCCGTGGGGCACAGCGATGCGAGAAACTCGGCGACGCGCTGGATGCCGGTTTGAGCTTTTAAATGCTCAATATCCTGCACTAGCCGTTGCAGACGACGAGACGAGGAGGCGATCATGGCAATCGCTATGTCGGGCATCTCGCGAATGCACCGTACGAGGTGGTCGCTGGGAATCCGTACGATTCGGACATCGCTGATTGCCTCGGCAGTCGCGGCGTGGCGCGCGCCTGTCAACGCCGCGGATTCCGGTAGGCTTTCGCCTTTGGTCAGAACATGAATGATCGCCGCTTCGCCACTAACGGTGACGCGGTAGAGCTTCATCCAACCATCGACGACGATGTAGAACGCCGCCGCTATGTCGCCTTGATAGTACAAGCAATTGCCATGCTTCAGCGTCAGTACGGTCGCCGGTGCGATTAGACGGCTGACGACCTTAGGTTCGAGTCCATCGAACACAGGAACGCTCGAAGCGATCCTCAGGTCTTCGAGATCGGGCGCAGCCATAACGAGAACCTTACGGCAAAGCGGCCTCATCTGACCCTCCTCATCCTCCCAATTTAACTTCGAGGGCGATTGTCGGATTGCGCCTTGACACAGATCAAATCTAACAACTTTATTGCCCATCGGCCAAAAAATGCGAGGCCGGGGCCAGTGGCTCGGGTTTGGCGCGCCCAGGAATTGGCGGCGCCAATAGCCGCTGTGACTGCGAATTCAACTCAAAGGCCCTACCATCTGACGCTTCCGCTGCAAAGCCGATGCTTTTAATCACAGTGCGGCAATCGAGACTAAAGCTCTTGTAATCGCCGGTTTTCCGCGACAAGCCTTTCAAGTAGCAGCGCTGGTGTGAAGTCTCGGCCCAGCGTCGCTTCGAATTCCCTTAGCTTGGCGAGAACTCCGTCTAAACCGATAAGGTCGGCATAGAATATCGGACCGCCGCGATAGGCCGGCCAACCGTAGCCGTTGATCCAGACAATATCGATGTCGGAGGCGCGTTGCACCTTGCCTTCAGCAATGATTGCAGCTCCCTCGTTGATCATTGGATAGATACACCGCTCAAGAATTTCGCTGTCGGAAATAGCACGCCGCTTAATGCCCTTCGTGGCGGAAAAATCAAGAATGATCTTTTCCACCATAGCCGATGGCTTCGGGTTGCGAGCTTCGAGATAGTCATAGTATCCCGCTCCGGTCTTTTGGCCACGTCTGCCGATTTCGCAAAGTATTTCGGTGATGGTTGACGACGTGCTTGTTGTTTTCGACCAGCCGATGTCGAGACCAGCGAGATCGCTCATCGCAAATGGTCCCATTGGAAACCCGAAATCGTATACGACACGGTCGACATCCCACGGCATGGCGCCTTCGAGGATGAGCTTTCTAGCCTCGCGCTGGCGTTGAGCGAGCATGCGATTGCCGACGAAGCCGTGACACACGCCGACGAGTACGCCGATTTTGCCAATCCTCTTGGCGAGCTGCATGGCAGTGGCGATCACCGGCTTGGCGGTCTTGTTACCGCGCACTACTTCGAGTAGGCGCATGACATTCGCTGGCGAGAAGAAGTGCAGCCCAAGGACACGGTCTGGCCGTATCGTGACAGCAGCGATCTCGTCGATGTTCAGGTAGGAAGTGTTGGATGCTAGGATGGCATCATGTTTTGCAATGTTGTCGAGTTTGCGAAAGACCTCCATCTTGATATCCATGTTCTCGTAGACAGCCTCTACCACGAGATCGCAATCCGCCATCGTTTCGAGCTTCAAGGAGGACGCGAGGAGCCCCATCCGATTTTCCACATCGCCCTGCGTGAGTCGTCCCTTTTTAGCGGTGGCTTCATAATTGCGACGAATCGTAGCCAAACCGCGATCGAGAGCTTCTTGCGTCGCTTCGACGATCGCCACGGGAATACCGGCGTTAAGAAAATTCATCGAGATGCCCCCGCCCATCGTGCCGGCGCCAATGACGCCAACTTTTTTGACCGGCAAAATTGGCGTGCTGTTGGGCAGATCTCTTATTTTCCAGACGTTTCGCTCAGCAAAGAATACGTAGCGCTGGGCGCGGGATTGCGGTGTCGGGACAAGATTAAGAAACTCCTGTCTTTCGAGTTGCATCGCTTCATCGAATGGCCGCTCCATGGCAGCGTGGACCGCGCGCAAAGCCGCTTGCCACGCCTCGAAGCCTCGGAACCTGCGCGCGTAATCATTGCGGATTTTTTCGAATATCTCTGGGTGACCACGTGCTGCTTCGATTTTGTCGTTGAGGTCGCGGATTTTGCGCAAGGGCATATGCGTGTCGATAACTTTGCGCGCGAAGGCGAGGGCGCCTTCCCGCAATTTTCCTTCACCGACGAGTGTATCGACGACGCCCCACGCCAGAGCTTGCTCAGCGTCAAATAGTGTCCCGGAAAGTATCACCTCAAGCGCTTTCTCAACGCCGATCAAACGGGTCAGACGCTGCGTTCCGCCGGCGCCGGGGATAAGCCCTAACTTGATCTCGGGCAGTCCAAACTTCGCTGAAGGAACAGCGATTCGGTAGTGGCACGTGAGTGCGATTTCGAAGCCGCCGCCCAAAGCCGTGCCATGCATGGCCGCGACGATCGGCTTGGGAGCATTTTCGATGGTTACCTGTATTTCGGGCGTCGTAATTCCAGCCGACGGCTTGCCAATATCGGCAACATCCGCGCCAGCGATAAAGGTGCGGCCGGCGCACATGACTATGATGGCTTTGACGGCAGTATCGCTCGCAGCCTGTTCGATACTGTCGTGAAGACCATTGCGCACGTCTACCGACAGCGCATTGACCGGCGGGTAATCCAAGGTCAGTACGGCGACGTCATCTTCGCGCGTGAGATCCGTCGTGGTATTGATCTTTGCCATCGTTACGTTTTTAGTTTTCGAGGTTCGACTTGTAGTCCGAGGATGTGGAAAACGCTTCGGATCGGAAGTAATCCTTTCTCGGTCATGAGGCCTGTATAGGTAAGCTGGAATTCAGACTGGATGGTCTCGAATGGGACATCAGCGAAAGTTCCTCGGTGTCGCAAATATTCCATGTGACGGCGTCCCTCGCGATCAAATGTATGAAATAGCGAATCTTGTCGCCCGTCAAACTCCAGCGGTTTCAATCCCACGCGTTCGCACAGCGTGCAGTCGAATGCTGGGATCTTCTTGACCCATCGCTCGCCGATGTAGAGTTCGGCATAGGAGTCCACGATGCGGTCGAGATCTCCGCGCAAATTCTCCGTGACCTTATGTGCAAACTCCACGATCGAAGGCGCGTCGCTGTCGATGAAGTAGCCGGGCGCAAGCAAATCTTGCATTGTCACTGTATTTCAGGCTCAGGGCCCTCTGCAGGCGGATTAACTAAAACACGATTGGTTGGGTTGAAGCTGCCGGCAACGCTATACAAAACATAGATTTAGTAATTGATGTTGGTCAATTTATTTGCGGATGTTGCGATACCAAGATCACACGTCTTCTCCTTTCAGCGAGCGAAAGTCAGATTGCCGAAGTTGACTTCGGTCAAGGTACAAAGGCTTTGAGCGAATAGTATTGCAACTACTCAGCTCTGTTTCGGGTGAACGCGAGACTAGTCGGGGCGCCGCGTTACCGGAAAAGTTGGCCGAACACATCGGAGTTGGAAATGACCTCAAATTTGCCAACAAGAGACATGCGGACGTGGATTGCTGACCTGGAAGCCGCCAATGAATTGATCCGAATCGATAAGCTTGTCGACCCGCTGACCGAGATGGGTTCATTATTATATCAGTCGCGTGAAAAGGCGGTTTTTTTTGAGAATTTACCACATGGTTGGCGTTCTCTGGGTCAGGCGCCGGCCAATGTGCGCCATGCCGCACTCGCCTTCGGCACTAACGAAGATGCGCTTGTGCCTTTTGTCGCTGAGCGCCTGGGTCAATGCATCAAGCCCATGGTGCTTAGCAATGGCCCGGTCAAAGAATTAAAGCTCAAGCCCGGTGAATTTGACCTCACTCAGATGCCGGTGCACGTCGCGGGGATGCGAGACGGCGGGCCCGTGATCGGCTCCGGCCTACTGGTGAGCAAGGATCCCGAAACCGGTCAGCGGAACGTTAGTTTTCACCGCTTGCAAGTCAAAGGTCCGCACAAATCGGGTATCCTTCTCTATCCGCGCCACACCTGGAAAAATTATATGAAATATCAGGAGCGAAACGAGGCCATGCCGGTGGCGATCTTCATTGGTCATCATCCGCTCTATTACGCCGCAGCGGCCACGACCGCCGCTTACGGAATGGACGAGTTTGAGATTGCTGGTGGATTCCTGGGCGAACCAGCTCGTCTAGTGAAATGCGAAACAGTGGACTTGGAAGTGCCCGCTGACGCGGAAATTGTACTGGAAGGGCATATTCCGCCGCATTTTCGCGAGCATGAAGGGCCGTTCTCGGAATTCCAGGATTATTACGTAACCGGGACGGGCAAGAACCCGATCGTCGAGTATCAATTCATGAGCCGCCGCAACGATGCGATTTTTAAGAGCCTGCAGAATGGCTCGGAGATGGAAGGTTGCGTCTTCCACAAAGTTCCGATGAGCGCTGCCATTCTTCGCCGCCTGCGAACTGTCGGTGGAGGGCCAAACATTCATAATGTTATTTCACTGCCCGGGATTTTTGGATTAGTCGTTCAAATGACGGCGCGCGCCTATGGCGAGGCTAAAAACGTGCTGATGGCGGCCTTGTCATCGGAATATCAACATCCCAAGCTGGTAATTGCCGTTGATGCCGACGTCGATATTTTCAATCCGTTGGAAATCCTTTGGGCCCTATCCACGCGTGTCGATCCGCAGGAGGATGTGGTTGTCATTCCCGGCACGCACAACCATGCAATGGATGCGAGCTTGCCGGAATTGGGCGCGCCAGGCACTGCGCTGTGGCAGCGCTTTGGATCTAAGATGCTGATTGATGCGACCATCCCGCCACCCGCGGATGCTGTCAAACGCGCCATGTTCGAGCGCATTCGTCCGTTGAACCCCCAGCTGCGGCTCGAAGAGTTTGCTGCTGCGGAGTCCTTACCGCTGATCCGCGCACTTTCGGGGCGCTTCTTCGGCTCGAGGCTGTTGCACTAAGTGTGTTGCTGGGGCGTGTAGTCATAAACGCTCGATGTCTGCTTTCGCGGGTAAAGCAGACATCGCAAATTCGCCCCGTCATGTCCGCTTATGACCCATCGCGGAAGTCAACTCGGCGATTTTGTTGCTATGCCGCATCTATGGCATCACTCAGCGATCACTGTCCTTGACCACGGTGTGCGGGCGGTCTCGACCCCTGGCGGTTTCCGTGTGCCACTCGCCCTTGTCGTCCTCGTACTCGATTGATTCGGTGTCGCCGGGGATTTCCTGCTCGGCGGCGGCCACCTGCGCAGCGGCGAGCGCCTCAACGTGGGTCGCGAAGGCTTCTGAAAACACGCCATTGACCCTATAGGCCCAACCGTCCTCGTGCTGAACAATCTCATAGGTGACGTCAGACATAGGTGACGGTACGGCCTTCAAGGACGGTCGGGAATTCTCTGAAGCGCCCGAAAGGGCTTTTGCTGTCCCTTTACCGCGGCCTCTTTGGCGAGCGTTTCGGTTCACAGATTTTCTCATGGCTTAACCCTCAAGGTCTGGAATGCTTCTGATACTCGATACTCAAGAATAATTTCAGGTATTTGATCAGGATCAAAAGCGCCGCGCTCGACGAAATCGTCAGACCCTGACCGGACAGAAAAGCGCTTCCGCGGAGGCTACAATGTGAACGTGACCAATTGACGTAAATCAAGGCTGTAGATTTTGTTTTCGTCCAAGAACGGCTCGGAGAGGCGAACCATGACAAAATTGCAACTCGACGTCGTGATTGTTGGCGGGGGAATCGGCGGTCTATTTGCTGCGAACGCCTTGATCGCAAACGGCCTCCGGGTCTCGGTCTACGAGCAAGCACTTGCCCTTGGCGAAGTTGGTGCCGGTGTTTTTCTGACGCCAAACAGCGTGCGACATCTACACCGGGTCGGATTGTCGTTAGCGGTGAAAAAATGGGGTGCCGAGGTCGGCTTTAATTCGCAGTACTTTCGCCACGACGGAACGCCGATCGCACCGGTCCAAGTGACCGATACTTTGGGCTGGACGGCTTATGGCATGCATCGCGCTGATCTTGTGGGGTTGTTAGCGAGCGCGCTGCCGACCGGAACCGTGCGCACCGGGCACCGCTGCACAGGGTTTGAACAAGATGGTAAAGCCGGCCGGGTCTCGTTCGCGAACGGCGCAATCGTCGAAAGCGATGTGGTCATCGGAGCTGATGGCATTCACTCGGTACTCCGAGAGCATGCAGCTCCAGCTTCTCAACCCATTTTTTCCGGCTCCATTGCGTATCGCGGCGTCGTTGCAACTGAACGCCTGCCGGATTGGCCGGCTAATTGCTGGTCTATGTGGCTTGGGCCGGGCAAGCATTTCTTGACTTATCCGCTGCAGGTCGGAGCCCTGATTAACTTTGTGGCTTTTGTCCCATCTGACGAACCGATGAAAGAGTCCTGGTCGGCCGTCGGTGATCCCGATGCGCTTCGGAGCGAATTCTCGGGCTGGGATCCTCGCGTTGAGCATTTCTTGCGGCAAGTGACAACGACTTTTCGCTCTGCGCTATACGACCGTGACCCACTGCCAACGTGGACTAAAGGAAGGTTGACACTCCTTGGCGACGCAGCGCATCCAATGTTGCCTCACCTCGGCCAGGGCGCCAATCAGTCCATTGAGGACGGGATCGCGCTGGCGAAAATCCTCGCATCTGCCGAACAGGCCGCGGTTCCGGCCGCACTTCTCGCTTATGAGCGACTTCGTCGCGACCGAACTGCGGCCGTACAGCGTGGCGCCCGGCAGAACGGCCTCCGCTACGACTCCCGTTACGCTGATCTCAATGTCAGAGACGCCGAGATAGCCGCACTGGCAGAATTCCGAAGGCAGCTTTATGATTATGATGTCGTTCTTGAAGCGCGAGTAGCAGGAAGAGGGCTCGCGGCTCGGTAGAGACCGCAGGCGCGGCACACTGCCCTCGATTGATAGTGTGGTGATTTATCTGATCAAATCGAT
>Ga0187778_10002487_pt1 | contig 12555 bp, 11 predicted proteins | sample 1015_Q2_SP5_20_M_FD_132418 | JGI IMG/M metagenome (GOLD analysis project Ga0187778, IMG submission 132418) | Tropical peat soil microbial communities from peatlands in Department of Meta, Colombia - 1015_Q2_SP5_20_MG | ecosystem: Environmental > Terrestrial > Soil > Wetlands > Peat | place... | reverse complement strand
CCCATCTTGTTGCGCCTCTGGCAGCGGTGCCTGGGCCGCGCCGAGATACTGTCCATCCTTGTAAAAGGACATGGTGAGCACGGGAGCAGCTTTGAGGCTGCGATCGGGATAGACGGAGAAGTAGAAGGGAAGAACGTTTCCAGGGCCACCCTTTAGCGTGCTTGTGAGGGTCGGTACGACTTTGCCGCCCGGAAAATAGAATGCGTCGAGCATCTGATTGTCTTTCAGCGCATCCGTCCGGCGCACCACGACTACGTCACTCATGGAGAGCTTGTTGGAAGGTTGCGGCACCGTGAGTGGGCTCTTTTTCACTCCGATTCTGTTGCCCTTACGGTCCATCACAACTGCTTCCAACGTGTATGCCCCGGGAGCTAATTCGGTTCGGAACGTCTGCACCAAATTTCCGGCCTTGTAAGCATCCTCCTTGTCCAAAGCGACCTGCACGGCGAAGTCCTTACTGAACTTCTCAACGATCTCGCCGTTGGGACTTTTCAAGACTGCCAGCAACGCGGCATCGACTGCGGCAGTTTTCTGATCTGGCTGGGGTTCGAAGGTCATGCCCTTCAGGGGAGCTTCCAGCGTCACCATGTACTCGATTTTTGGCCCATGATCATTGAACCGCTCGGCCGCAGCCTGGAAAGTCACGTCGACAGGTGCTGACGTGGCGTTCAAAGCGTTCAGCAATGGCATCTCGTATGACGACAGCTGCTGTCCACCCTTGATCTGTGGCAGGGCAAAATAGCCGCTCCGGGTGTGCACGACCACGCCTGGACGGTCCACACGGACGGATATCTTGCGGAACTTGCCGTCAAATACCGCGATATGCGGAGTGTAAGAGGCTTCGTAGTAGGTTCGCACCTCGTCCATCGCCGTGCGCAGAGGAGCCTTCCAGTCGTTGGTTTCGGCAATAGTCGCGCCTCCCGTCTTCTGTGCCAGGTCACGCAGCCAGAGCAAAGGATTGGCGCGCAGCGAGTCTTCCGCGCTGTCCATGGCACGGGCTTGCGAGGTAGATACCTCTCCAACACCTCCCGCCATCTGCTGCGATCGAATCTCCCCGGTAGCCCCGCTGAGCATGTCGCGACCCATGTTATTTTGGCTCCAGGTCACCAGACCTTTGGGATCCACAGTATAAAAGCTGACGTTGGCACGATTTGCGACGCTGACCAGGTTGTCGTATTGCTCTTTAACCGTCTCCGATATGACCAACCAGGGGTTGAAGTACAACACTACTTTACGGCCCGGCAGTTCCGCTTGCGAGCGGACCAGTGCCATCAAGGCATCCACCGTCACACGAGCTTGGTATCGTCGGTCTGCCGCGTCGGCCTGCTCAAGCATGTCGTACTGCATCTTGGCCATCCGGTAATTGACCGCACCTTGAATTGCCGCTTGGCTGGGAGCGCCTCCGGTGGGGCCCGAAGTGCTCTGAAGTTGGGGTTCGCCCGTCGAGAGCATCTGCTTCAGTTCTGACTTGATTTCAGCGGATTGGTTCGCGTATTGCACGTACGACCACATCATCGACTTATCTATACTCTTCAGCAATTCGGCGTGATCGGCAGTGAAAGGCTGAATGCAGTGGAGCCTCTGGTCGATCACCAGAATGGAGTAATACAGATTCTGCTCCGGCGCCATATCGAGAACGTCCTTCAGCGCCTGGCGGAAGAACCGCTTCCCCTCCTGGTCAAGATTCTCGAAAACGAGTGTGACCAGCCGAATTTCCCTCATTGGGTCGAGGGCGAGAGGCTCGTTCACAGAGACCGCTGCAGGCTGCTTGGGGGCGGTCCCTTCGATCAACTTGAATGATGTCAGGTTCTGATCGACGCCATCCTCCTGAACATGGATCTCCTCCGGTCGGATGTCGTGAATGGTTTTTCCTTTCTTGTCGCGAAAAACCATGTCCAGGACCACCTCAGGAGTGGTCGAACGAATAGCGGGAATGGCAGCCTGACCCGAGCCACCTTGCTGGGATTGGCCTTGGGCAGCGTTTTGTTGGGACTGGCCGTGGGCCGCCAAACTGAATGCGAATAGAATGAATAAAGCCAGAGGCACAAAAACTCTTTTCATGGGTTAGACCTCCCTCCGGAGGGTTGTTAGCAAATATTTAAAGACAATGTAATACACGGCGCATGAACTTTCCAGCACATCCTGGCGATTTGCATTTCATGCCCTTACACTACGAGCATGTTGAGATTGGGCCTGCCAAAAAGTTTGCGTGTTGTTCCACAACCGAAAGGCGGAGATTCAGCGAAATGAAGCTTGGGAATCGCGGAGTGGTTCTTATTCTCGTAGTTGCTCTTTGCGGGATTGCGCCGCGCGGGTTCTTACCTCTGTTAGGGGCTGAAAATCGCCTTTCCCCCTTACACATGAACTTCTCCCTCTGCGACATGCCCACCGATTCCGAACCAAATCAGGATGACGCGCGGACTGAAGGCATTACCTCCTTGCTTTCCCGAGCTGTGCGATTCGACGGAAAAGTCAGCGCATATCTAACAGCCAGCAATCAGACACCCGGCAACAAACAGGCGCAGGGAACGGCGAATCACGAGCCCTTCGAGAAGTTGGCCAAGCGCGCCCAGGAAGCACTGGACGCCGACCGCGTCCCAGAAGCCATCCGCTTGTACGAGCGGGCCACCAAGCTTCGGCCCGACTGGTCGGAAGGCTGGTGGCACCTCGGAACACTTTTGTTCGATGCAGGACGATTCGGGGAAGCTCGCGATGCTTTCGCGCACTTCGTGGCGACCGAAAGGCAGCAGCCCGGTCCCGGATATGCCATGCTCGGTCTTAGTGAATTTCAGTTGAAGCATTATTCCAAAGCTCTGGAGGCGCTGGACTACAGCATAAAGCTTGGTTTGGGAGACAATCCAGCTTTTCTCCGCAATGTGCTGCTTCATGACGGCATTCTGAACGCTTTGATGGGCAAGCCCGAAATTGCGCTTCAGCGCTTGACCTTGGCCGCTAACCAGATCGCTGCCGCTCACCCCGAGGCTCCCAAGGATGCGGTATTCGAGGATACAGAACTGCTGGAGGCTTTTGGAATCGCCGCACTACGAATTCCGAAATTCCCTTCCGATCTCGCGACATCGCAAGCCCCAGTGGTTCGTCAGGCTGGCCGCGCGCAGGCGTTGATCGCCCTGCAGGACCGTGTGGCGGCCGAAACGGAGTTCAAGAAAATGTTGGCGCTCTACCCTTCTGAACCGGGCGTGCACTACATGTATGGCGTGTTTCTGCTCAAGGAGCATCCTCCACTTGCCATCGACGAATTCCGCCGAGAAATCGAGGTATCTCCCTCTCACGATGCGGCCCGGATTCAACTCGCTTTGGAGTTCCTCCGCACCGCCCAATACGAAGAGGGCCTGAAGTATGCCAAGGAGGCTGTTGCGTTGGCGCCAAAGAACTTCGTCGCGCACGTGGCTTGCGGCAGGCTGTGGTTGGCCCTCGGGAATGCCGACCTCGCGCTGCAAGAGCTGCGAAGTGCAGTCAAGCTTGCACCTGGCAGTCCCGACGCTCACTTCGCACTTTCCCGAGCTCTGGCCGAGGCAGGGCAAGAAGGCGAAGCGGCGCGGGAACGTGCAGAGTTCGAACGCCTGAAAGCGTTGGCTGACGCTGCGGATCGATAGCCAATTGCGCAGGAATCTTGTAACAGCCTTGCTGTGCTAAACTCACTTTCAGCAATGTTTCGGCTCATTTCCGCTGTAGCAGCAATCGTAGCTCTTGTAGTGACGATCGCGCTTGGGGTTCAATCGGACCGCAGCAATAACATCCGCTTTGAAGACGTCACCGCCAGGTCCGGCCTGAACTTCATGGCGGACAGCAGTCCGACTCCAAACAAAAACCAGCCGGAAACGATGATCTCCGGAGTCGGTCTGATTGATTACGACAACGACGGATACCTGGACATCTTCTTCGTCAACGGAGCGGCGATACCGTCCCTCAAGAAAGAATCTCCGAAGTATTACAACCGCCTGTTCCACAACAACCATGACGGGACTTTCACGGACGTCACAGAAAAAGCAGGATTGGCGGGCGACGGCTACGACATGGGTGTAGCCATTGGCGATTTTGACAACGATGGCTGGCAGGACATTTACGTCGCCAGCGTGACCAAAAATCATCTGTATCGGAACAATGGCGACGGCACCTTTACGGATGTCACGGATAAGGCTGGAGTCGGCGCACCGATGTACAAAGGCCAAAAGATGTGGGCCGCGGCAGCTGGCTGGGTGGACTACAACAATGATGGCAAGCTGGATTTGTTCGTCTCGAACTACTGCGTCTGGCAAGTCAACAGGGACCCTGTATGTTTGAGCGGAGGGCGGTTGCGGGCCTACTGCCATCCCAAATTTTATGAGCCGCTTCCGTCCACCTTGTTCCGGAACAACGGCGATGGAACCTTCACAGATGTCTCCGAGGAGACGGGCATTTCAAAGCACTTAGGCAAAGGAATGGGAGTGGCCTTCAACGATTATGATGGCGACGGCTTCACCGATATCTTCGTTGCTAACGACAATATGCCCAACCTGCTCTTCCACAATCTTAAGGGCAAAGCCTTCGAAGAGGTGGCAATGGATGCGGGAGTAGCTTACTCCGAGAATGGCAAGGCCGTGTCGGGCATGGGAGCGGAGTTTCGCGACCTCGATAACGACGGCCTGCCTGACATCTGGCACACCGCCACCGAATTGGAAACCTTTCCTCTTTTCCGTAATCGTGGCAACGGCATATTCATCGATATTACTGGGAGGAGTGGGCTGGCGCGGCCCACCTTGGAGATGTCCGGTTGGTCCAACGGAGTCGCTGACTTTGACAATGATGGGTTGAAGGACTTGTTCGTGGCCCGCGGCAACGTTCTAGACAACATCGCGGAGTTTTCCAACCGGAAGTATGCCGAGCCCAACTCCATCTTCCGCAACTTGGGCAAGATGACCTTTGCCGAGGTGACCGCGCAGGCAGGTCCCGACATGCAGGTCGCTGAGCCTTATCGGGGCGCGGTAATTGGCGACCTGTTCAACGATGGGCACATGGACATCGTCGTCACCGTCTTGAATGGAAGAGCAAAGATCCTCCGCAATGTGACCTCGAACAGCAATCATTGGGTGGAGTTTCAATTGGTGGGCACAAAGAGCAACCGTATGGGAATCGGGGCACAACTGAAAGTGACAACCGAGGATGGCAACAGCCAGTACGATATTGTCTCGACTAGCGCGGGCTATGGAGCGTCGAGGGATCCGCGCGCGCACTTTGGTCTGGGTCCATTCAACGGCGTGAAGCAACTCGAAGTGCGTTGGCCGAGCGGCGTGCGGCAAGTGTTGAAAGATCTGCCCGCGAATCAGATCCACCGTGTCGTGGAACCCTGATTTTCCGCTGCTGCCCAGCGAGAACGCCGCACCGGAATTGCCGTGCTCGGAACAATTCTGGTCCCATCATTCAGATTCGTGCGAGGTTCGCCAAGGAAGAACGCGCTTTCAGCGGGAGAATGGGTACATCGCCCAACCGATGCCGATGCCAACGAGCAGGAACAGAAAGAAGGACCAGAGAATGTACTTGATCCGGTCTTTCGGCCTGCGCCGGCCCAGGAAGCCAAACGCCACAGATATGACAACAGCGAAAAACAAAAACGCTTGCCAATGGGTGAGATGAATTCCGTTCGCCATACTCATGCCTTACGGCCTCGTGCAGCCTCGTAGGCGTGCAGAGCGGCCAGCAGGTTGAGCACGCCCGCGGTGGCCAGAAACCTGGTTCCGTAATCCCCACCTGCGTGAGATACGTCGGCACCATGATCCTCCAGCGCCCGCGCCACCAAATAGAAACTGCCCGTCCCCAAATCCGCGGCAAAGCCGAGCGTGTCAAAGGCGTCGTTTCCATTGGCCGTGAACACGTTTCCTTTCAAAGCAGCCCCGGCCATCACCAGCAATCCGACTGCAAGAAAAACAATCACCGCACGGCCCCACATACGCTGCAGTGCGTGTCCCAAACCAGGCAACAACCAGCCCGCCACTGCTAACGCCAGAGCGCGGCCTTCTCGCGACGATTGCGGTTCCACTCGGACTGGAGCCGTGTCCTGCGTCGGCTGTGCTACGGCAGGTTGTGTTTCTTCACTCATTCGAATTGAAGCTGGTTCCATCCTTACGCGAGAAGCGGCAAGATCTCCGTCTGAACCGCCCCGGTTACGCGTGCGCCCTCATGCCCCACGTACACATTCACCTCGGTACGCAGGCCAAACTCCGGAAGATAGATCCCCGGTTCCACGGAATTGCAGGTTCGTGGAATCAAGTGGCGTTCGTCGTGGGTCTCGAGGCCATCCATGTTGACGCCGTTGCCGTGGACTGATGTGCCGATATTGTGGCCAGTACGGTGGAAAAAGTATTTTCCGTAGCCGGCCTTTTCAACCACGCGGCGCGCAGCCTTATCAACCTGCCAGCCTTCCAGTGGCTTGCCTGCCTTCACGCTTGACTCTATGAGTGCGACCGCGCGATCTCTCGCTTCTCTCAGTACACGAAAAACCTTTGCATATTTCTCCGGCACGGTAGCTCCCAGATAACCCATCCAGGTGATGTCGTAATATACGCTGTCCGCCACCTTTTGTTTACCCCAGACATCCAGTAACAGCAAGTCTCCCTCGCGGATCGCGGAAGATTTCTCCTTGGTTGGCCCGTAATGAGGGTCACTGGCGTTGGCGTTGACCGCAATGTCTGGTCCCTCGTCCGTGGTGATTTCGGCTTCTTCAAACTTCCGGAGAATCCACTGCTGCAAGTCATACTCGGTCAACGGCTGCTTTTCTCTCACACACTTTGCCGCGTACTCAAACGCTTCGCGGACAATCCGATCAATTGCTCTTCCTGCCGCCTGATGCGATTGCAATTGCTCCTCGCTCCAGCATGCCTCGTATTTCTGCACCAAATCCGCCGAAGTCACGACTTTGGGTCCCAAACTCTTGACCAGTTCGACGGTACCGGCGTCCACCATGGCCACATACGGAATTGCGTTCTTGGGCGAATACTGCATGGCCACTTTCTTGGCTCGGCTGAGCATTGTCTTTAAATTGTCGCGAAGCTCCTTCTGCCCCGCGTAATACAACGTGTCACCAGGCACTGCCGCCAACGATCCAGCCTCGATCTTGTGCACGAGTTTCCTTGGCGTGCCTTTGGAAGGAACAAAGTAATACCAGCGCCGCGTGCGCATACCGGGGGGCAAGTCCAAAATGCGAAGGGCAATGGGGTCGCGCCCACGAAAATCGTAGAACAGCCAGCCGTCCACTTTTGCCGCGCGCAAATCCTTTTGCATTTCCGAGATATCGACCTTCATGGGAATCGGGTCCTTTGCGTTTCCGCGTCTTGCTCACGCCTCAGTCCGCAGCAGTGTTTCGATCTGTTGCCGCGTCACGCCAGAGATTTCAATGTGCTTGATCCTGCTTCGTGCTCCGCCTCGAATTCTAACAGCGGATTTCGGTGTTTTCAAAACGCCGGCCAGAAACTGGATGAGAGCTTCGTTGGCCCGGTTCTCCACCGCTGGAGCACGCAGGCGAACCTTCAGCGTTCCATCGATCGCACCCGTAATTTCATCGCGGCTTGCTCGCGGCTGGACTCTCACGGTCAGTGTCACTGTTCCCCGTGCTTGATCTTCCGTGATTTTCAGAAAACTCATTCTCTCTCACGCTCGGTCGTATTCGGCGTCACATTGCGTCCAAGTATCTCCGTCTCCTGCATCCGGTGTCACTGCGCGTTTCCCCTGCTTCCGAACAGCGCGGTACCTATGCGTACCTCTGTCGCCCCTTCCAGGATTGCCACTTCAAAGTCGTGCGACATGCCCATCGAGAGAACGAGGAGTTTTTTATTTGTTCGCGCTTCCAGCTGTCGTCTCAATTCCCTCATCTTCGCGAAGAACGGCCGCACGCGTTCCGTATCCTCGAGAAACGGAGGGATGCACATCAATCCCGCCAAGTCCAGCCGAGTGAGACCCGTCAGCTTCTCTGCCAATTCCGGCAGTTCGGGTTCGGCAGCCCCGCTCTTTGTCTCTTCTCCGCCGAGATGAACCTCAATCAAGATGCGCAATCGCGTTTCGCCTGGCAATTCTGCACGCGCACGGTCCAGCCTTTGCGCCAATGCAAAATCATCCACGGAGTCGATGCTGTGAAACAGCTTCGCCGCTCGCGCGGCCTTGTTGCTCTGCAGGTGTCCGACTAGGTGCCAGGTAGCCCCAAGGTTCTCGACGCCGGCCCTCTTTCCTTCCCACTCCTGGACGCGATTTTCGCCAAAATGGCGCAAGCCGGCACTGAAGGCTTCTTGAATCGCCACCGCCGGATGTGTCTTGGAGACGCCAATCAAAGTTATCTCTTCGGGATTTCTCCCCGCCCGTTGCGCCGCCTCGGCAATACGCCCCCTTACACGAAGCAGGTTGTCTCTTATGGAAGTTTGACCCATCTCATCCCGGCAGCATCAAAATCCTAACACGCTCCTAGGGTTCAAGGTGGCATGCCCTTAAGGCAACAAGTTGTAATGCGCTCTTTGCAGGCCTCTCCCTATCCGGTTACACTTGCGTACACGAGTGGTCCTTCCACCACTGAACAATCCAATGACGACTCACGGAACATTGATAGCCATCGAAGGAATCGATGGAAGCGGAAAACACACACAGGCAAAACTACTCGAACACTCCTTGCTCTCCAAGGGCTATTCGGTCTACGCCACGGCGTTCCCGCAATACGATTCCTGGTTTGGCCACATGGTGGGTAAGTTTCTTAACGGCGAGTTCGGCCCGCTCGAAACCGTTGATCCGCGTTTCACGGCGATGCTATATGCCGGCGACCGCTTTGAAGCCAAACCCCGCCTTCTGACTGCTCTCAGTGAAGGCAAGGTTATCTTGATTGACCGTTATGTGGGTTCCAATCTGGCCCATCAAGTCGCCCGCGCCGCCGCCGAGAAGCGCTCGGAATTTCTGCGCTGGATCGAGTACCTTGAATATTCGATCTATGGGCTCCCACGCGAGGATCTCATTCTCTACCTCCGCGTTCCGCCAAACCAGGCCCAAAAATTGATCGCCTCAAAATCGCAGCGCAACTACACTCACGCCACCCATGATATCCAGGAGAAAAGCCTGCGCCACCTCGAGGATGCCGCCGAAATGTACGACATGCTTTCCCGCAGCCGCCCGTGGGCCACGGTCCAGTGTTACGATGCCCGCAGCACTTCCCTGCGCATGCCCGAAGATATTGCGGCGGAAGTGCTCTCTGCTGTTCTGCCCGTGCTGGAGGCAGCGGTCAAAGGCTGATTCATGGGATTTTCAGAATTCCTTGGCAATCAGAAAATTGTCTCCGCGCTCCGCGGGGCGCTGGGGATTTCGCGGGTTCCCCACTCTCTGCTCTTTACCGGGCCGCGCGGCGTGGGCAAGTACACCTTCGCCCGTATGTTTGCCCAGGCCGCGAATTGCGAGCGTCTCGCCGACGACTTCTGCGGCGAATGTGCTCCTTGCCGTCAAATTTCCCAGCTAGCCGAGCCGCAGAAATTGATCGAGCAAGGTCTGGCTGAACGAGGAGAAAGCGCCGACGCAGCCACCGTCGAACGCACCCCTCTGATTTTGCAGAGCCATCCTGATGTCTGGGTTCTTGTGCCTGATCCTGTCCGACTGAAGAGCCCAGTTGCTCGTCCAATGCTTCGCATCGGGCAGTTGCGAGCCGTTCAACGCGCCGCTTATTTTCAACCCATGGGCCGCCGCCGCGTGTTCATTCTGGACGGGGCCGATACCATGAACTGGAATGTCGCGAATGTCTTTCTGAAAATCTTGGAAGAGCCTCCCGGCTCGGCAACTTTGATTCTCACTGCACCTTCTCCATTCACTTTGCTCCCCACCATCGTTTCCCGGTGCATGCAATTCCATTTCGCCCCGCTGCCGGTCGCTGAAGTGGAAACGATTCTCAGAGCGCATTCCGATCGGAAGCCTGCGGAGCTCCAATTGGCGGCCCAGCTCTCGGAAGGGAGGCCAGGCCTTGGCCTCGAGATGGACCTAGAAGAGGCTGTGGAAAAGCGGAAAGCAGTTCTTCGGATCCTAGGGCGCACGGCCCATGGACAAGGCTTATCACAGCTTTTTGCCGACACTTCTGCTCTCGCCAAGGATCGCGAGTCTTCATTTGAGGACTTGCTGTCCATTTTCTATGGATTGCTCTCGGACCTTCTGGAGCTGACGGCTGGCGTCCGGTCGCCCCTGCTTCGAAATCCACACATTGCTGAAGAGTTGGAACAGATCGCTAGCTCGGTCAGTACTACCTGGGTGAACCGAGCTATCGAAGGAATTGATACCCTCGCAGCCGGCTCGCGCCGCAATTTGAATCGTCAACTCGGCTTGGACTCTGTCGCGGCTTCTCTCTTTTCCCTCCAGAAATAAGAGCGGGGCAGGAAGGAGAATTTTTCTCCCTTTTCGCCTCCTTGTCCGTCATAATGGGCGAAACCCCGGCTATACCCTATGCATCTAAGGGTATGAACAACCCCGACTTATTCAAGGAGCAGTCATGGTAAATCGCCGCATGTTCCGTCCCAGCTTCGCGGACGTCAAGGAGCCCGTTCCTCCCAGACCCCAACACAATGGCCCGGTACCCAGCAAGAAACCCGCGCCCCCCGAAGTCACGCACGCGGAGAACTTCTACTGGGTGAAACAGATGCAAAGCCGTACTTCCATGACTATCGTCATGGAGTCCGGTGAGACCCTTCGCGGCATCATCGAGTGGTACGACCGCGATTGCATTAAGCTCACGCGCGAGGGAGCGCCCAACTTGATGATTTTCAAGCGCCACATCCGCTACGTCCACAAAGAAGGCGAAGACTCTTCCCAGGGCGACGAATAACCCTCATTTCTTCTGCCTGTGTATAGTCGTCCGCGAGAACGTCAGAATGGATTTTGCGGCCAACGCACCGGTCTCGTTGAAAATATCGCATTCGGTCACGACAAAATTGCCGCCCGACCGCAGAACCCGGGCGTCTGCTTTCACTCTCCCTCCGGGTACAGGCTCGAGGTAGTTGATTTTCAGCTCGAGCGTGGCCAGCTCCACTCCGCGTGGCACAGTCGTGTACGCCGCGATTGCCGCTGCCGTATCCGCCAGCGCCGCTAGTATCCCCCCGTGCACGACACCATGAATCTGCTTGTGTGTCGGTCGGACGTCGAGCCGGAAGATTGCGCGGCCATCGTGGACGCTCTCCACGTCAAAACCCAACAGCTCCGTCGCCTTGCTTTCCCTCATCCGGAGCCGAACGAGTTCCGTCACTCGTTGCTCCTCCTTCGTCATCCTGCGGGCCATCTTCTTCTTACCCCCTCCAAACGACAAGGCAATCGCCTGGCCCAGGCCTGTTCCTCCGCCAGTCACAATGGCCACTTTCCGTTTGAGCCGTGTCACCTTCTACCCCACCTTAGCGTCTAATCGGTGTAACATTTCGCGGGCAAGCACTTCCGCCCACGGTCCGCGCGACTCTAGCATCCAGGCTTGCTACCCCGCAAGCAAGGCTCACTCACTAGGTTGCGGCGCGCACTTCGATTGAGGGCCACTATGCGCATCGGAATCACCGGCTACCCCACGTACGGCGGATCAGGAGTAGTTGCCACCGAACTCGGTCAGGAACTGGCGGCGCATGGACACGACGTCCACTTCATCACCTACGCGCCTCCCATCCGTATGAATCCCAACGATCCGCGTGTCCATTTTCACCAGGCCGAGGTCGTTTCTTATCCCCTGTTTGACCACTCGCCTTACACGCTGTCACTCGCCGTCAAGATGCAGGAAGTCTTCGAGGCGGAGTCTCTTGACATCCTCCACGTTCACTACGCCATCCCCCATTCGGTCAGCGCCTTGTTGGCTCGCCAGATGGCTGCGCCGCGACGGCTGCCTTTCATTACCACGCTGCACGGCACGGACATTACTTTGGTGGGGAACAATCCCAGTTTCCTCCCCATCACGCGCTATTCCATTGAACAGAGTGATGGCGTCACCTCGATCTCGCGTTATTTGTACCGGCGCACGCTGGAAGAATTTGGCATCAAGCGCCCCATCGAGGTGATACCGAACTTCGTCAACTGCGATTTGTACTGTCGCAAGCCCGACCCGCAGTTGCGAGCCGAGTGGGCGCCCGATGGTGAACCGATTCTCATGCACCTTTCGAATTTCCGCCCGGTGAAGCGCATTCTCGATGCTATCGAAATTTTTTCTCTCGTTCGCGAAAGGATGTCCGCCAAACTTATCATGATTGGAGATGGCCCGGATCGCACGCCGGCCGAAGCGCTGGCTCGCAATCGTGGCGTGGAAAAGGACGTTCTCTTCCTTGGAAAACAGAATGGCATCCGGGAGAAGTTGGGGCAGGCCGATTTGTTCCTCTTGCCTTCCCAGCTTGAATCCTTCGGTCTTGCGGCGCTCGAGGCCATGGCTTGCGAAGTCCCGGTTATCGCCACGAACGCCGGCGGCGTTCCCGAGGTCATCGAGGATGGCGTGGATGGTTATCTCGTCGAGCCGGGCGACGTGAAATTGGCGGCGAAGTACGCGATTGACCTGCTCTCTCGCTCGGATCGCGGCCGCGAAATGGGCCAGCT
>Ga0187778_10002485_pt1 | contig 12569 bp, 5 predicted proteins | sample 1015_Q2_SP5_20_M_FD_132418 | JGI IMG/M metagenome (GOLD analysis project Ga0187778, IMG submission 132418) | Tropical peat soil microbial communities from peatlands in Department of Meta, Colombia - 1015_Q2_SP5_20_MG | ecosystem: Environmental > Terrestrial > Soil > Wetlands > Peat | place... | reverse complement strand
GTATAGCCGCGGCCCTGCTGCTCACGGTCGCGGATATTGAGGAATGCCGCGCCACCCAGCGCCTGGATGGCCTGATCGATTACGGTCTTAGCTTTTCGAGTATTTTCATCCGCCGCATTCGCAGACGCGGTAGGCGAAGCGGGCTGCGCGGGCGCCTGCGCGGGCGCGCCCGAGGGCGGTCCGCCAGTCTGCGACCACGCCGAACACACCAAAACCAGAACCGGGAGTAATGGTCTCATTCCAAATGTAGGAGTGAATGCGCGCAACCAGAATTGTAGCGTTTTCTGTAGACTTCCCGCCCGCAGTAATAAAGCTCCTTACCTGCTTGGATGCAAAAAAAGGCTGAACGGCAAACTCCCCAGTACCGTTTTTGTAGCCGTGTCTACCCTACGAGCACAGCGCCACCGTTCACGTTGAAGATCTCTCCCGTAATGAAGCCGGCGTGCTCCGTACACAGGAATAGAACCGGACCGGCAATCTCCTCGGGCTTGCCCACGCGGCCGAGGGGGATCGTGCGGCGGATCGTCTCCCCGGTCTTCGGATCCGCGAGGGTCGCGGCGCTCATGTCGGTATCGACCCAGCCGGGAGCGACGCAATTTACGTGGATCCCGGCGGGGGCCAGTTCCGTTGACAAGCCTTTCGTCATGCTGATCAGCGCGCCCTTCGTTGCAGAGTAGTCGGAGTGAAAGGCCTCGCCACGCTGGCCGCTGGTCGAACCGATGAGCACGATGTGCCCAGCCGCCGGGTGCTTGCGCGGCTGCTGTTTCATCTGCGCCACTGCATGTTTGATTAGCCCGAAAACGCCATCGAGGTTAATTGACATCGTCGAGCGCCATTGCTCATCGGACATGCGTTCGATGGGCACATCCTCCGGCGGCCAGACGCCGTGGTTGGCTACCAGGATATCGAGTCGCCCAAAATATGTGGCGGCTTCCGCAACCAAGGGACGGGCAGCCTCCGGATTATCCAAATTGCAGGCCACGGGATGGCAGACGGCTGGCCCGCATTCCCCGGCCAGTGCTTCCGCCTGGCCGCGTGCGCTGCGATAGCTGAAGACAACCTTTGCTCCGGCGGTGGTAAACATACGGACACAAGCCGCGCCGATGCCGCGCGAACCGCCGGAAATTAAAGCGACTTTGCCGGACAGAGAAAGAGGAATGGACATAGCAGAGTAGGCTATCGCAGCAAGTGTCGTTCGCGATAGTCTGCCGTCCTGCTTTTGCGGTGCTTCGAAATCCTCACGGTAATGGGACGCGATAAAGATTGCGCTGAATCGTGCGCCGGGAGAATGCAAAAACGTGAGGGGTTGGTCCGGGCGAAAGTTCTTCCGCTTGCGGGTCGGGAAGTTCAATGGCGCCCAACTTCTTGAGATCGGCCTCCGTCCTGACTCCTGCGGGCGGGAAATCCGGCATCACCTGGCCTGGTCTCAACGACACTGCGTAGACGCCGTGTATCTGTCTGACCCTGCCCGTGATACCCGTACCGAGAAGATATAAATACTTCTGATCCGCCGACCAGGTCATATCGCAGACGTCGCAAATGCGAACCAGCTTTCCATCTGCCGGCCGGTACGCCTGGACCGCGACGGAGGTATTTTCGTCCTTGACTGGGCCCCAAGTGACAATCCATTGCCCGTCCGGAGATACGCTCCAGATTCGAATCGCGGGGATCGAAGACACTTTCCGCCGGTCCGACCCGTCACCTTTCATGCGGTAAACAAAGTGGGTTCCGCTCTCTTCGCCGCGGAAAATAACATCGCCATTCGGCAGGATGAAAGGAGAATCGTCATTGCCGGACGAAATCTGGCGCGGCGGCAGCCGGCGGTCGGCGGAAGCTGCCCAAAGCTGCCGCACTCCGCCCTCCAGCACCGAGTAGACAATGCGCTTGCCGTCGGCCGAGATTTCATATTGCCAAAGCGGAACATCGGAGAGCAGGGTCTCAGAGGCTCCGGTAACGAGATCCGTCTTGATCAGCTTGGCCAGGATCCCACGTACACGAAACCTCCCCTCAAGAGAATGCGTCCCACGGGCTTCCTCCACGTAGTAGAGCGTCTTGCCGTCGGCTGAGAGTTGCGGCGAGGAGGCATAGCCCTCACTGGAGATTTGACGGTTTCCGTCATCACCATGAATCCACACCGTACCCTGCGCCATCCCCACCGAGGTGATGAGTGACTTACTGTCAGGAGCAATAGCGATGCCGTCCTCTTCGGTAGTTCCGACGGTCACTTGCTCTGGAACTCCATCGGGGAAGCTCTGACGCCAAATGTGGAAAGAGCTCCCGCCGCCAGTGCTGGTGAAATAGATTTGCTTGCCGTCGGGGGACCACGCCGCCGAAGTGCAGGAGCCTTCGGGACCGACGGGGTTTCCGCTGGAACTGTGATCGAAAGGCAGCAGGCGGCAACGCGACCACAACGGAACCCGCATTTCTGCCGCGACGATGTTTTTCCGGTCCGGTGAAATGGCGGAGCGATGCACCATTCCCAATTCTTCCGCCGAAAGGTAGATGTCGCGTTCCTCTCCCCGGGTCTCCGTGCTGGTCACCAGTCCCATGTGAATACCGCTTTTGATCTCGCTGAAAAGCAGGTGCTGGTTATCGAGCCAGGTAAGGCCGGAAGCATTGGGCAGCAGGAGCTTCGGTTCGCCCCCCGTAACGGGCACTTCATAGGTATTCCAGTTGAAGCCCTCGATGGCGGTATAGGCGATGCGCGCTCCATCCGGTGAGAACACCGGACTCATCTTCTCAATATTGTCATGAGTGAGCTGAACAGGCGCGCCGTCGGGAAGAAACTTCACGTAGATCTGGCCGAAGGAAACGAACGTCTCCGGGCCTCGGATAAAAGTCAGCATATGCCCGTCGGGAGAGAGTGCAGGCTGAGTAGCAGCGTCAGGAAAGTCGGTCAACTGAACCCATTCGCTGGCGGAAACCGGAAGCTTCTGCCGACGCCAGTGGACGACCGAAAAGATGATGGCAACCGCAACCATCGCGGCAGTTGCAGCTACGGCGGCGTAGAGCCAGTGGCGCGCCGTTTTATGCGCATTAGGACGGGCCGATTGCACGGCTGCGATCCGCGACGATTCGCTATCCCGCTTAATCCGTTTCAGGTCGGCAAGAAGTTCCGCCGCAGACTGGTAACGTAGATCGCAGTCCTTCTCCAGCGACTTCAGAGTAACGTGCTCGAGTCCGGCGGGAACCGCAGGATTCAGCCGCGCTGGCGCCATCGGATCGCGGTTCATAATGGCATCGAAGATTACCGCGGCAGTATTGCCCTGAAACGGCAGTGCCCCGGTCGCCATTTCGTACAGCACGGCGCCGAAAGAAAACAGGTCCGTGCGGGCGTCGAGCGGTTCGCCCCGCGCTTGCTCGGGTGACATGTAGGCGACCGAACCCACGGCCACACCCGGGCTGGTGAGAAACTCCGGGAGAGTTTGGGTAGGAAGGGCTGCTGCCCCGCTTCCGGCCGCGATTCGGCGGGACTCCTTCGCCAATCCGAAGTCCAGCACCTTGGCCCCGCCGCGCGTGGTCACGAAGATATTGCCGGGCTTGATGTCGCGATGGATGATTCCCTTGCTGTGCGCGGCTTCAAGCGCATCGGCGATGTCGATCGCGACTTCGAGAAGCATGGGCAAGGCCAGCGCGCGTCCCGCAATGCGATTGTCGAGAGTTGCGCCCTCGAGGAGTTCCATGGCGATAAAATGCTTGCCCTGAAATTCGTCGATCTCGTAGATCGTGCAGATGTGCGGATGATTGAGGGCGGAAGCAGCCCGTGCCTCCCGTTGAAAGCGCTCCAGCGCGTAGGGATCTTTTTCGGTCGCTTCGGGAAGAAACTTGAGGGCTACCCGGCGGCCCAGACGCAGGTCTTCGGCCTCGTAGACCACGCCCATTCCGCCCGCGCCGAGCCTTCCTAGGATGCGGTAGTGCGAGATGGTTTGGCCAATCAAAGACAAACCCCACTCTTGCTCGTCATGTTAGGGAGCAGCGGGGCGTTAGTCAATCCGCGCAGAAAAGAGCGCCGTATGCAGGCCGCGCACATGCGACTTGCGAACGCCGAGAAGCGTTTCGGACGGTAGCCGTCATTCCCTCGAGCTGGGCGTCCGTTCTGACTTCAGTTCGCGCAGCAGCAAGCGGACCAGCATGCCGTCGAAAGCCGTTCCACTCATCTTGGCCAGTTCGTCCAGCGCCTGCTCCGGGCTTCTGGCCGCTGAGAGGGACTGCTCGGTCAACATGTTGGCGTAAGCGTCGGTCAGGGCGATAATCCGCGCCCACAGCGGGATTTGCTCGCCCTTCAAACCATCGGGATAGCCCGAGCCGTCAACCCGCTGGTGGTGATGTTCGACAGCCTCCCGCATCGTGGCGCTGTGCGGAATGGTCCCGATGATCTCGGCGCCTATGTGAGCGTGCATTTTTATCTGGAGGAATTCGTCGTCGTTGAGCGGGCCGACTTTGTTGAGCACGCGCTCGGAGACAAAAATCTTGCCGACGTCGTGCACCCGGGCGGCGTACACCAGATCCGCGGTTTCCTGCGAGGACATGCGCAGGGCGCGAGCGATGACTTCGGTGTAGCGTGCCACCAGGTCTCCGTGACCTCCGGTGCGCAACTCCCGCGACTCAGCCGCCCGGCTCAGCGACTCGATCGATTCCTTAAGCAGCGAGACGTTGCAATCTTCGTCCCCGCCACAAAGCTTGTACAGCGTCGAAGTCAGCTCTTCCAGATGCTCAGGCCCGGTCTCCTCGCGCTGCAAGAAGCCCTCGATGTAAGCGGAAATCTGCTGGCGCTGCCGGGCGAAATCCTGCCCTTCGACAAATTCCTGCGCGGTAGACACCAGGTTTCCACCGGAGCGCTTGGAGACATACATCCCCGCATCGGCCACGCGAATGATGTCTTCAATCGAGAACCCGTGTGTGGGGAAACTGGCCACTCCGAAGCTGCCGGTTACATGGTGCTCACCTAACATAGGATCGGTTGCAATCCACTGGCGCAGGCGCTCGGCCAGTACCTGGGCCTGCTCGGCGCCGGTTTCCGGCATCAGCACAATGAATTCGTCGCCGCCGTAGCGGGCGACCACGTTCGACTGCCGCGATTTCTGCTCCAGCAGGCGTCCCACGCGCGCCAGCACCAGGTCGCCCTCGAAGTGGCCCATGGTGTCGTTGACCTCTTTGAATTTGTCGAGGTCAATCAGCACTACGGAGAACGGGCGTCCGGAACGCGATGCCCGCTTCCATTCCGCCGACAATGCTTCCCAGAAGAAGCGGCGGGTCTTGATTCCGGTGAGTCCATCGGTGATGGATTGCTGCTGCAGCTTCTGGAAGACGAAGGCATTGTGCAGAGCGGTCGCCAGCAGGTCAGCCAGAGTGTTGAGAATGAGAACGTCCTGGGGCGAGAACGCATTCTCGTTGCGGCTTTCTACGTTGAGCACGCCGAGCAGAGTTTCCCCGTACGTGATCGGAATGCAGAGTATGGCGCGCGCATCAGCGAGAATGCCGGTCAGATTGCCCGGCGCCGCATTCTGCACCAGGGCACGCTCCCCGGTGCGGGCAACGCGGCCCAGAATGCCGGTCCCCAGCTGAATGCGTCTGCCCATGGCGTGGGCTGTGGTTCCGGCTTCAGCCTTGATCTCGACTTCCTTGGTTCCGTAGTCGAGCAACCCGATGCCAATGTGATCGAAGCTGAAGTTCTTGTGAATCTCCCCCGCGATCTGACTCAGCATGTGAACCGGATCATCGCTCGAGATGGCGGTGCGGGAAATGTTATTGAGGAATGCCAGCTGGCGCGAGCGACGCTGCTCTTCGGCAAACAGGCGGGCGTTCTCCATCGCAACCGAGACCTGCCCGGCCGCCGTCACCAGCACGTCCAGGTCGCGCTGTTCGAAGACAAATTCGCGCTCCGGATTCATCGCGACCATGATGCCGGAGGGCTTGCCGCTCAAAAATACCGGCGCAGCGATCAGGCACTTGGCGGGACGTTCCGGAACATGGCTGATCCCCAGACGCGCCCTCATCTTCTCCAGCTCGGAGCGGATGAGCAGAGGTTCGCCAGTCCGGATCACGTATTCCGTAAAAGCATTGCGCAGTTCCCGGGTGCGCTTGGGCAGAATCCGGTTGTCCCTTACTTCGAGCTCGAAGCGGATTTCCTCGGCTTCCTGAAAAGCGATATAGAAGTGGCTGGTATCGAAAATCTGTCCTAGTTCAGCCTGGATGGTGCGAAGAATCTCATCCTGGTCGAGGCGCGAACTGATCGCCTTACCGATCTCAGTCAGCAACTCGTATTCTTTTGTGCGGCGATGGGCATCGTGACTGACTGCGTAGTTCTCCAGAGTGAGGCCCAGTTGCAGGGCAAGGCCAACCATCAGGCGCGGGCCGGACGAACCGAAAGCCCTTCGCTCCGCGTGGGCAAACAGAATGACTCCGAAATTATGTTCCCGGGTTTGCAGAGTGACGGCGGTGAGATGGTTGACCCCGGCTCCGGTGAAGATTCTTTTGAATTCCGCAAACGTCCCCACTGAGGCCACGGGAACAGGCTCGGTCAGCTCAGTCAGATCCTGCACTGTGAAGATTCCGCTCTGACGGTAGGCGAGTTCGCCGAGGTAATCCCCGGCCCCGCTCCTTTCCAGATCGTCAAGGAATCCGGCAGAAAAACCGCGCTGTACCGAAGGCAGAAGGCCACGCCAGCGTTCCGTGATGCAAATGGCCGCCCGGCGTGCAGGCAGAGCGCCCATGAGCCGCTCCAACGCCGCCTGCATGCTGGGCACCAGATCCTCAGCGAAGAGGAGACGGCGAGGATCGACACCCAGAGTGGACAAGGCCAGCGTGTTTTCCTGCACCGCGTTGCGCTGGTTTTCAAACAGCACCATCACCATGGCGATGCCCAGCAGCATCTGCGGCACCGGGCCGAACAATCGCGTGGCGCTGCCAAACTGCTCCACCCATAGATTCTGCAATTGCCCTATGCCCATCAGGACAGCCCACAGCGACAGCGAAACGCCGAGAACCTGAAACGCCAGCGATCCGCGCTTGTGCCCGTTCAGGTAGAAGACACCGGAGCAATACAGCAAAATGGCAGCTAGGCCCAATCCCAGGCGGATCGCGGGTTGCACATCAGGACGAAAAATACCGTCCACGATGTGCCCGCGCAGAGTGAGAACTGCCAGCGTAATCCCGGCGATCGCGACCATAGGGTCATACCAGCGGAAGCGATACGAGCTGCGCATCAGGCGCGTCGAAACGAAGATGCACATCGCCATCGCCACCAGAAAAAGTTCGCTGACAAAAAATGCCACTGAGGACGACGGGAACGCGTCAAGAACGTAATGCAGAGAATAGAAGGCCCAAGCCCATTTCCAGGCACGGAAGTAGGCCTGGCGGCTTTGCTCGTGGAGATACCAGAAGACAAGAAACAGCAGGAGCGAAACAATTCCTGGGATCACCACCGTCGCGATGACGACGCTACTCATAGGACCGACGTAGACTCTCTGAGCAAATTCCGCGTGCTCGATTTAAGGGGGGAAGTGGTAATTCAATGTTTTCACAAGCGCGCACACGAACACAACAGGTTTTAAGTACATGCCGCGCAAATGAGGCAACGGAATCAAAGTCTTGCTGGGAGGAACGGCTTGACGCTGCTTTTCCGCCGCCCGTACCATCGCTAGGGACTTCCAAATGAACCAGTTAGCCAGCAGTCCCGCCAGGCCGAGAGTGCGCTTTGCTCCCTCGCCCACGGGATTTCTTCACGTGGGCAGCGCCCGCACCTTCATTTTCAACTGGCTGTATGCCCGCCGGAACGGCGGAACGATGATTCTGCGGCTCGACGATACCGATGTGGAACGCAATACGGACGCCTCGGTAACCTCGATTTTTGAGGGCCTGAAATGGCTCGGCCTGGACTGGGATGAAGAATACAAGCAGTCCGAGCGCGGCGCACTCCACCGCCGGATGGCGGAGGCCATTTTTCGGAAAGGACTGGCCTATCGCGATTTCACTCCTGCCCACACCGGCGAGAGCGAGAAATCCGGCGCGCAGGGGACATGGCTGTTCAATCCCGGAATGCGCGAGCTTTCGCGCGCGGAAAGCGATCGCCGCGCCGCTGCCGGGGAACCGTTTGCTCTCCGCTTCAGGGTTCCGCGAGAAGGCGGTCAAGAGGTTCGTTTCAGTGATGCTGTCTATGGCGAGCAGGTGAAGGCATGCGCCGACATTGAAGATTTCGCCCTGCTCCGCTCCGACGGCATGCCCACGTACCATCTGGCCTCGTGCGCCGACGACGTGGACCTGCGCATCAGCCACATCATTCGCGGCCAGGACCATCTCACGAACACGTTCAAGCACGTGCTGATTTTCGAAGCCGCCGGCTACTCGCCCCCGCAGTTTGCCCACCTTCCGCTACTGGTGGCGCCGGACGGGACCAAGCTCTCCAAGCGCCGTCACGGCCCGGTGGTGAGCGTGACCACGTATCGCGACGCCGGGTTCCTGCCCGAGGCGTTCATCAATTTTCTCTGCCTGCTGGGCTGGTCGCCGAAGGACGACCGCACAAAGATGAGCTGCCAGGAACTGATTGATTCTTTTTCGCTCGAAGGGATCAACCGCGCCAATGCAGTCGTGAACTTCAAAGAGCAGGTGGAGGGGCGGACGCCCTCGTCCGCCCAACCCGTACCACTTTCTTCCCCGGACGAGGGCGTCCGGGGCTCCAGGTTCAACCCCGAAGACACTTTCGATCCCAAGGCCCTTTGGTTAAACGCGGAGCACATCCGAGGACTGACGGTTGAAGATCTGAGCCAGCGGCTCTTGCCCTTCGTGCACGAGAAGTACACCGACGTCACGCCGGAAAAAATGCTGCGCATCACGCCGCTCATCCGCGAGCGCATCCGATTGCTGCGCGACGTGCTCACCGCGGCCGATTTCTTCTTTGTCGAACAATTGCCGCCGTACGATCCCGCCGAACTCATCCCGCAAAAGGGAGACGCGGCGATGGCGGCCAAGGTCCTCGAGAAAGCGCAAGCCGTACTGGCGAACATCGAGTTCAAGCACGACCCGCTCGATCACGCCCTGCGCGCTGCCGCCCAGGAGCTCGGCCTGAAAGCCGGCCAGATGTTTCAGCCCATTCGCGTTGCGGTTTGCGGCCGGAAGAATGCTCCGCCGCTGTTCGAAACCCTGGAAGTCTTAGGGAAACAGACAACGCTGGCGAGGATCGAGCAGGCTCTGGAGCGAATGAATTTCTCAAACGTGCCTCGTCAAAGCGTGATTCCGCCGATCGATCCGCAGCCTCGCACTACAGCTCAGCAAATCGACGTGTGGCGGCAGAGTCCTTCGGAGCACCAGCGACTGGAGTTCAAGGAAGCAAAGGCGCAGCTGGACAACAGGAAACTGTACGAGTATTGCGTAGCTATCGCGAACGAAGGCGGTGGCAACCTGATCCTAGGAGTCGCAAACAAATCTCCCCGCCCGGTTGTAGGAACACTGGCCTTTCAGGACCCGGTGGCGATGGCGCGGAAGTTATTCCAGGCGATTGGCTTTCGGGTCGACATTGAAGAAGTAGATCATCCCGCCGGTCGTGTTCTTGTGTTTCACATCCCGTCCCGCCCACGGGGGACCGCGTACCACCTCGATGGCGCCTATTTGATGCGTTCTGGAGAATCCTTGGTCGGAATGACAGAGGACCAACTGCGCAGAATCTTCGCCGAGGGGAAGCCCGACTGGCTAGAGGAGCATTCTAGTGTGAATCTGGATGCGCAAGGAATTGTCGAGCTCCTAGACACCCAAAGTTTCTTTGAGCTCCTAAGACTTCCTTATCCGACACTACGCGAAGGTGTGATCGACCGTCTTCAGCAGGAGCGGTTGATTGACGAGGTGGGAGGACGCTATTCAATCAGGCGGATAGGAGGGCTTCTCCTGGCGAAACAACTGGAGGCATTTCCTGATCTGAAGCGCAAAGCACCGCGGGTTGTCGTTTACACCGGCACTTCCAAGTTGGACACGAAGCTTGACCAGACGGGAACAAAGGGGTACGCGGTGGGGTTTCAGGGTCTTGTCCGGTTTGTAATGGCCCAACTACCCCAAAACGAAGTCATCGAGGATGCTCTCCGAAGAGAGGTCAAGTTGATACCCGAGGTCGCGATCCGTGAACTCGTTGCGAACGCCCTTATTCATCAGGACCTTTCAGTGATCGGGGTTTCCGTCATGATTGAGATTTACAGCAACCGTGTCGAGATCTCAAATCCGGGCGAGCCCATCGTCCCGGTTGAGCGGTTTATTGACGGCTACCAATCCCGGAACGAACATCTCGCCGACCTTATGCGAAGAATGGGAATCTGTGAAGAGAAGAGCAGCGGTATTGATCGGGTTGTGAGTACGGCAGAAGTCTTTCAGTTGCTTCCCCCGGACTTCCGAGTCCTGGAGAACCGAACAGTAGTCACGATTTCGGGTCCTCGAGACTTCGAGTCCATGGATCGGGAAGAGCGGATTCGGGCTTGCTACCAGCATTGTGCGCTGAAGTGGGTAATGAGGGAACGAATGACAAATCAGACCCTCCGGGAAAGATTCCATCTGCCGGAAAGCAAGAGCGCGAGCGTCTCTCAAGTGATTAGCGCCACAACGGAGGCGAGCCTCATTAAGCTGGATGAGAAGATGGGGAGTTCTCGGAAGTACGCTCGCTACCTTCCATTCTGGGCGTAGGCGCTAATTTAAGCGTCAAGCGAAAACTCGGCCATGGGTACGTCTTTCTCGCTGAAAACAAAGAGTTTCTTATTTAAGCGCTTGCCTTTGGCGCCACCGTCCGAGCTGGGCGCCGATCCTTATGCCTTGCATTTGGAAGGTGTTGACGCCAACCTGGGAAGTTTTATAATCATTCTCATTCAATAACTATGCGCCTTTCCCACGCGGAGTTCCGGGAGCTGGCCTGGAAGCACGGCCTGGCCGCCACGCATCAGCGCCAGGTGGTCTATGAAACTGTTATCGCCTCGCATGGTCACCGTTCGCCCGAGCAAATCTACACCGCCGTGCGCAAGCGCATTCCGCATATTTCCCTGGCCACGGTTTACAACAATCTTCGTCTCTTCGTCGGGCATGGCCTGCTGCGTGAGGTCACGCCCCATGCCTCCACGCTGCGCGTGGACGGCAATCTCAAGCCTCATCATCATCTTGTATGTTCCCGCTGCAAATCAGTCGAAGACATCGAAGGTGATTTCATCGATTTCAAACGCTTATCCCCGCTGGTTCCGGATGGCTTTGACCTGTCGCAACCCGTTGTCGAGGTGTTCGGTCTCTGCCGCCGGTGCCGCACGAGAAACTAATACCAACATCGCAGGCTTTCTTGGGCCAGTGCATAAAGGAGAATGAACTCATGGCAACAGAACTCGCCAAGCAGGAGCAAAACGCATCAACCGAAGCCAGGTGCCCATTCACGGGCGTGAGTGCCGCACACACGAATCGTGACTGGTGGCCGAACCAGCTGAACCTTCAGATTCTTCACCAGCACTCCAACTTGTCCAATCCGATGGACGAAAAGTTCGACTACGCCAAGGAATTCAAGAGTCTCGATCTGAAGGCGGTGGTCAAAGACCTTCGGGCCTTGATGACGGACTCGCAGGATTGGTGGCCGGCCGACTTTGGCCACTACGGTGGCCTGTTCATCCGCATGGCATGGCACAGCGCCGGCACATACCGCATCGGCGACGGCCGCGGCGGCGCCGGAGCCGGCCAGCAGCGTTTCGCGCCGCTCAATAGCTGGCCCGACAACGTGAACCTCGACAAGGCACGCCGCCTGCTGTGGCCGATCAAGCAGAAATACGGCCGCAAAATCTCCTGGGCCGACCTGATGATCCTCGCAGGCAATGTCGCCCTCGAGTCGATGGGCTTCAAGACGTTCGGTTTTGGCGGCGGGCGTGAAGATGTTTGGGAGCCGGAAGAGCTCAACTGGGGTCCCGAAGGCACGTGGCTGGCCGACGAACGCTACTCGGGCGACCGTGATCTGGCGAATCCGCTCGGCGCCGTGCAGATGGGTCTGATCTACGTGAATCCGGAAGGCCCGAACGGCAAGCCGGATCCCGTGGCGGCGGCCCGGGACATTCGCGAAACCTTCCGCCGCATGGCCATGAACGACGAAGAAACCGTCGCCCTGATTGCCGGCGGTCACACCTTTGGCAAAACCCACGGCGCTGCCGATCCGAAACGCTATGTCGGTCCCGAACCCGAAGCCGCCCCAATCGAAGAGCAAGGGTTGGGCTGGAAGAATGCCTATGGCAGCGGCAGTGGCGACGATACCATCGGTAGCGGCCTCGAAGTCATTTGGACCACGACGCCCACCAAGTGGAGCAACAACTACTTTGAGAACCTCTTCAAATACGAATGGGAACTGACCAAGAGCCCGGCGGGCGCGAATCAGTGGACTCCGAAGAATGGCGCAGGCGCGGGTACGGTGCCGGATGCGCAAGATCCGTCCAAGCATCACGCGCCATCCATGCTGACCACAGACCTCTCATTGCGGTTCGACCCGGCTTACGAGAAGATTTCACGTCGCTTCTACGAACATCCGGATCAATTCGCGGACGCGTTTGCCCGGGCGTGGTTCAAGCTGACGCACCGTG
>Ga0187778_10002484_pt1 | contig 12573 bp, 7 predicted proteins | sample 1015_Q2_SP5_20_M_FD_132418 | JGI IMG/M metagenome (GOLD analysis project Ga0187778, IMG submission 132418) | Tropical peat soil microbial communities from peatlands in Department of Meta, Colombia - 1015_Q2_SP5_20_MG | ecosystem: Environmental > Terrestrial > Soil > Wetlands > Peat | place... | reverse complement strand
GACCATTGCCGATGGACGCACGGCGATGTGTTTCAGGACTGTGGGGCGTTCCCGGGTTTGCCGTGCTGTGGTCCGTGAGGAGGCAAGGTTGTGTCGAGGTTCCTACATCGACTGTGGTGCGAGGATCGTGGCCAGGATGTCGCCGAGTACGCGGTGATGCTGGCTGTCGTTCTGGTCATCGTGGTAGGTACAATCCGGTTAATCGGTGCGAATGCCAATAACGTGTTTTCCTCGGTTGCCAGCTCGATCACGCAGTAAGTTCGCACCCCAGTTCTTGCCCATCAGGCACGTGCGCTCCTGGTGCCTAGACCTGTCTTACTCTCTTTTAATCCCCTTCTTGACGACATCCCCGTTATCCACAGGCTGAACCAGCCCTGCCACTTTCTGCTCCACGCATTGCCATTTACTTTCTTGCTTCGCTGAGAATCCAGGAGGATCTCCCGCACGATGGCCGAAAAACTCACGGGGCAAGATATCCATTTTGTGAGCTTGCAAACGGCCGTGTTTTGCGTCGCCTGTGAGTTGATCAGCAAGAACAACACACCCAATTGCATGGCTTGTGGGAGTCAGGCGGTCTTGAGTCTTTCTCGAGTGCTGGGTGGATCACTGCTTGGCCAGCAAACCGCCCATGTCATTGCCGACGCGGAACTGGATCGCCTGGTGCGGGAACTGCTCCGCACCGTGCCGTCCTCGAGTTCCGAGGATCGGGTGCCCGCATCCTTTGCGGTACTGGCACCCTCGCGTCACCATGCTCGGGCGTCGGGATCATCCCCGGTTCACGCCCTGGCTCGGCCGTCGCACTTCGATCGTGAGATCCATGCCGGAGAGATTGATCTGGAGCCCGCTATCAGCGTGATTGCGGAGCGCGCCCAGGCGCTGACCGGGGCGAGTGGCGCCGCCATCGCTCTGCGCCATGGGGACGAGATCGTTTGTCGTGCTCGTACCGGCCGGACCGCACCCGACTTGGGAGTTCGCCTGCAGACCGACTCGGGCATCTCGGCGGACTGTGTTCGCACCGGCGAAGTGGTGCTTTGCCATGACGCGGAGAGAAATCCGCGAGTCGACCTGGCCAGTTGCAGGCGGCTGGGGGTGCGTTCCATCCTGGCTGCGCCTTTGCGCCATTTCCGCCGGACGCTGGGTGTATTCGAGGTTCTCTCCGCGGCTCCCTATGCCTTTGACAGCAGCGACGTGGCCACCATGCAACTACTCTCGAGCATGATGGTCGCAGCCATCTCCCGCCTGTCGAATTTGCGGCCAAGCCAACGCCAGTCCGCCTGATCGCTGCTGCCGGCCCTTCTCAGAGTACCGTCTTCCCCGGACCTGGGGTAATATAGGCCGAACAGTTGTATGCAGCCCCTCGATACCAGCCCAGCGGAGGCAAGTTTGCAACCGGCGCCCTCCCATGTTGACCGTCGCCGGCATGTACGCCATAAAGTCCACACTCCCGCCTACGCCTGCCTGAACCCAAGCGCGGCACAGTCGCTTGACCTGTGCGAGATCGTTGATATCAGTGAAGCGGGGATGGCAATCCAAGCCTTCTCGCCGCTGGAAGTTGGCCGCGATGAGAGTTTTTCTCTGGATTTGGCGGAAACGGGCGCCTTCGTTCAGACCCGCGGTCAAGTGGTCTGGTCCGATACGTCCGGCCGGGCGGGGATCCGCTTTCCTCCAGCCGCGGACGAATCACTTTCCGTCCTCAAGCAATGGATGTTTGCCAACGCTATTGCCGGTTGCGTAGATTCCGCAGCGGCGCCGCACAACGAAGTTGCGGTACAGGATCAAGATGTGGCAAGCGCGGCAATTCGCGTTGGCACTGGACTTGCCCAATACGATACGCCGGCCTATACGGACTACACCGCGGTTCTTTCCGGCCTCGCCGCTGTGAAGCGGGAAGTGGAGTCACTGGGTGCCGATCTGGATGCGGTGCTGCAACTGGTGGCTCGAAGATCTCTGAACTTTACGCGAGCCAGTGGCGCTGCGATCGCCATGACCGAAGGGCAAGACATGATCTGCCTTGCATCGGCTGGCAGCGATGCGCCGCCCCTGGGTGCCCGACTGCAAGCGGGAGTGGGTTTCTCCGGCGAGTGCGTACGCACGGGCACCTTGCTGCGCTGTGACGACTCCGAGATAGACCCACGGGTGGACCGTGAAAGCTCACGCTCGCTGGGGATCCGCTCCATGATCGCTGTCCCAGTCCGTTCAAGCGCCTCGGTCATCGGATTGCTCGAGGTTTTTTCCTCCGAACCGGCCAGCTTTGAGCCGAGCGATGAGATCGTTTTACAACGTTTGGCCGACATTGTTTCTGTGGTTTTAGATCGCGCGCGATCGCCGCAGGCCGATCTCATGCAGAAAATTTCGCCGGCGGTGGACGATGAATTCCCTATCGAAACTCCCGCCGACCTTCCGCTTCCCCGGCTTTCACCATCGCGCAACATTGTTCTGATCGCCGCTGCAGTCACGCTGGTATTCGTCATCGCCTGGCTGATTGGACCTTGGGACGGCAGTCGCATGAATGGTTCAATCCCGCGCTCTCTTCCGGTGCAGTCTTCGCCGGAAGAGCCCTCGCAAGGCCAGTCGAGCCCTGTTTCCCCGGCCGTGGCCACGCCTGGCAACAGTATGGAGACCTTGCGCAAGCTCGCTGAACAGGGAGATTCCGTCGCGGAGTTTGCCGTAGGCGCGCGTTACGCTACGGGAGATGGGGTGCCGACCGACTTCGCCGAGGCGGCGCGCTGGTTTACCAAAGCGGCCGAACAAGGCAACGTGGCGGCCCAAGCTACGCTCGGTACCTACTATGGCGTGGGTCGTGGTTTGCCACGGGACCCGATCAAGGCTTATTTCTGGTCGCTGGTCGCGGAGACCAACGGAGATGCCACCAGCAAAGATCGCGCTGCCGTTGTGGCTTCCCATTTAACCCGTGGTCAGATGTTGGCTGTGCAGCAGCAGGCCAAGGAGTGGGTCAGGCAGCATCCGGCGAACCAGAACTCATCAGCGGCGCAATAGACGCCCGCATCCCATCCTCGCATAGCCAGCCCCGGGTTTAGAATAGGGACAAGAGGTGTTTTTGCGTGCCCACGCTTCGCGAGATCGTCAACCAACAGGTCCGCGAAGGTGAGTTATACGAGAAACTCGACCGCAATCGCGTTCGCTGTTACGCGTGTGGACACTGCTGCCCCATCCCCGAAGGCCAGCCCGGAGTCTGCAAAGTTCGCTACAACAAAGGCGGCAAGCTCTACGTGCCTTGGGGTTACGTCGGCGGTGTCCAGTGCGATCCCATTGAGAAAAAGCCCTTTTTTCACGCCTATCCCGGCGCCCTGGCTTACAGCTTTGGAATGCTCGGGTGCGACCTGCACTGTGCCTATTGCCAGAACTGGGTGACCTCGCAGGCGCTGCGCGATCCGAATGCGGTATCGCCGCCACTGGAGTCGTCGCCGGAGGCCTTGGTCAAGGATGCTCTGCGCCAAGGCGCGAAGGTCCTCGTCAGCACCTACAACGAGCCTCTCATCACCAGCGAATGGGCGGTGGCTGTGTTCAAAGAAGCCAAAGCCGCGGGTTTGATGACCGGCTTCGTCTCCAACGGCAACGGCACTCCCCAGGTGCTCGAATATCTGCGGCCGTGGATTGATCTCTACAAGGTGGATCTCAAGAGTTTCAGCGATCGCCATTACCACGAGCTGGGCGGACGCATCGGACCGATTCTCGATACCATTCGCCGCCTGCATCAGATGGGTGTTTGGCTGGAAATCGTTACTTTGCTGATTCCGGGTTTCAATGACTCCGAAGATGAACTGCGTGGGCTGACGGATTTTCTGGCGAGCATCTCTCCCGACATTCCCTGGCACATCACCGCCTTCCACAAAGACTATAAAATGGAAGACCCCGACAATACGCGCCCGGAAGATCTGCTGCGGGCGGCCGAGATCGGAAAGAACGCGGGCCTGCGATATGTGTACGCCGGGAACCTGCCGAGAATGGTGGGCGATCAAGAAAACACACGGTGTCACCATTGTGGCGTTACCGTCATTCGCAGGCACAGCTACTTCATCGAAGACTATCGTCTGACGCCGGAAGGTTGCTGTCCATCCTGCAACACCCCAATTCCCGGCCGCTGGGCCCGCAGATTTGAAGGCCAGATCACCGATCGCCCGTTCCTGCCCCGCCGCCGCGCCAGCCTGGTTCTTTAAACACGAGCTGGACGGACAATTAAGGAGCTGCAGGAAGAGGAAAGGAGATTGCCATGCGGGTGCTGGGGTACACATGGGCAGGCGTGCGAACTGCCGACCTGGAATCAGCCGCGCGCTTCTTTGCTGACGTCCTGGGCCTTTCCCTCATTCACGAAGGTCAGGGGCTGGTCCAGTTTGAGGTGCCTTCGGGACAGTTGTTTGAGGTCTTCGGTTCGGAGAGTCGTTACTACCAGCTTCACGCTTGCCCAGTTCTGGCCTTTCAGGTGGAGGATGTCCGCGGGGCTAGGAAGGAGCTGGAGTCACGGGGTGTCGAGTTTGTCACAGATGTCGAGGGCGACCAATCGGAGGCCTGGACTTATTTTCGTGGCCCCGACGGCTACCTGTACGAGCTTTGGCAGACTGCACGCCCTTTGAAAGCGCTGCCGCCGAATTAACGGCTGAACCAGCCAGCCAGCGCGGCTTCCAGCCACGCCGTATCTTTCTTGTTATTCCGAGAAGCGGAGCGAGGAGGAATCTGCAGTTTTCGTAGTTCTCCCGCAGGGCTCTGAGTTACTCCACCCAACCTGCTCACGAACCCCGGAGCCACGCGTCCAAACCACAGGTCCACAGAAGAGAGAAACCGTGCCACTGATGGAAGATACCCGTTACGCGCTGCGGCAGTTCGCCCACGCTCCCGGTTTCACAGCGACGGCGGTTCTGACGCTGGCCTTGGGCATTGGTGCGACAACGGCAATCTTCACCCTGGTGCACGCGGTGCTGTTGAAGTCCCTGCCCGTGGCCAAGCCGAGCGAGCTCTACCGGGTTGGCGACAACGAGAATTGCTGCGTGAATGGCGGTCTACAGGACGACTGGTCGCTCTTCTCCTATGACAAGTACAGAATGTTCCGCGACGGCACCCCGGGCTTTATCGAACTCGCTGCTTTCCAGGCTGGCAACGACATGATCGGCATGCGCCGCACCGGCAGCAACCAGCCCGCGGAACCGCAACGCGGCGAATATGTCTCCGGAAATTACTTTGCCATGTTCGGCATCGGAGCCTATGCCGGCCGCGTTTTGACCATGCAGGACGATCACAAAGGAGCGGATCCGGTCGCGGTGATGAGCTACCGCACCTGGCAGCAGAAATATGGACAGGACCCGTCCGTGGTAGGAGCGAGCTTTACCCTCAATGGTCAACCCTTCACGGTGGTAGGAATTGCTCCGCCCGGCTTCTTTGGCGATCGCCTGCAGAACACGCCGGCATTCTGGATTCCGCTGTCGGACGAGCCGCTGACCGACGGCACCCGCAATCTCATGGATTTTCCTGAGGCGGACTGGCTGGATGTAATCGGGCGGCTCGCGCCGGGAGCGAACGTAAAGAATATCGAAGCCCACATGCAGGTGGAACTGCAACAGTGGCTGCTGAGCCCAGTCAGCAAGCTGCAGCCTGGTGAGCGTGAGCTGGTGCCGAAACAAACTCTGCACCTCTCGCCCGGTGGTGCCGGAGTGCAGATGCTGCGTGAGGAATACGAGTCGGGACTGCACCTGCTGATGTGGGGTTCCGGTTTGGTGTTGCTCATCGCGTGCGCCAACGTGGCCAACCTGATGCTGGTTCGGGCGACAACCCGCAAGCAGCAGACTTCGATCCGCGCCGCTCTGGGCGCACCGCGATCCCGTCAGATCGGGCTGGTACTGACAGAAAGCACCGTGTTGGCTTTGCTGGGCGGGATTGCAGGAGTTGCCTTTGCCTTTGCCGGGACCCGCCTCATCCTCCATCTGGCATTTCAGAAGAATTACGTAGCGATCCAAGCTACGCCGTCGCTGCCGGTGCTGGGTTTCACCTTTGTTGTGGCACTGCTGACCGGGTTTCTGTTTGGGGTCGCTCCGGCATGGATGACAGCAACCGCGAATCCCGCCGACGCCTTGCGCGGCGCCAATCGCTCAACGGGGCGAAGCCGCAGTTGGACCCAAAAATCGCTGGTGGTGGTGCAGGCGGCAATGTCGCTGGTGCTGTTGGCTGCCGCAGCATTGCTGACTCAGAGCCTGAGAAACATGCAACGTCAGGACTTCGGATTCGAGACCCCCGACCGATATATTCTGCACATGGATCCGTCGATGGCCGGGTACAAGCCGCACCAGCTCGATGCGTTCTACCGCCAGCTTCACGATCTCTTGGCGGCAATCCCCGGCGTGAGCCAGGTGAGCTTTTCCCTCTATAGCCCGATGGAGGGAGATAACTGGGGCGAAACCGTTTATATCGAAGGCCAGGCTCCTCCTCCGCCGGACAGCGATCAGAACCAAGCGTCGTGGTTGCGGGTGAGCAGAGGCTATTTCGACGCTATCGGAACCAAGATCATCCAGGGCCGGGCAATCACGGATGAGGACACCGAGACCTCCCAGCATATAGCGGTGGTGAACCAGGCCTTTGCCAAGAAGTTTTTCCAGAACGATACCGCGATCGGAAAGCACTTCGGCGATGTGGATATGAAGTACGCGGGAGCATTCGAAATCGTGGGGGTCACTGAAGACACGGAGTATTGGGAGCCGACGGAAAAGATTCGCCCGGTGTTTTTTCTACCCAGTACCCAGCGCATGAGCTATGAAGAACCGCGCTTTATCCAGTTTGAGGACTCGTCCCATTTTCTGAATGCGATCGAATTACGAACAAGAGGCAACCTGACAGGCCTGGAAGCGCAAGTGCGGCGCGTCTTAGCGCAAGTGAATCCTGATCTGACAGTGATCGACTTCGTGCCATTTGCGGAGCAGGTGAAAAGCAATTTTGCTCAGGCAGAGATGATTGCGACCCTGACCTCGCTGTTCGGATTCCTGGCGCTGATTCTGGCATGCATCGGACTTTACGGCGTAACCGCCTACACGGTCGAGCGTCGTACCAGCGAGATCGGAATCCGCATGGCGTTAGGCGCAGACCGGCTGAATGTTTTGCACTTGGTGTTGCGTGGGGCGTTTCTGCAGGTTGCCATCGGGTTGGCGATTGGTATTCCCGGCGCAATTCTCGGGGGGCGGTCGATGGCAACTCAATTGTTCGGAGTGAAGCCCTACGATCCCAATGTCCTGCTGCTGACGACTGCTGTTCTGAGCTTGGCAGCCTTCGTAGCCGCAGTCGTACCGGCTCGCAAAGCGGCCTCGCTCGAGCCTATGCGTGCACTGCGCACGGAGTGAGCGAGACTACGCTGAATTGTCATCCCGAGCGAAATTGTCGTCTGCTTCCCGGACGACAATGCCGTCCCGTGTTCCCGGACCCTCTGGCAGCGATTGAAGGAGTTCTCCCTACACCCATTCGCGCTCGGTGGAAATGCCACGATCCATTTATCTCAGCGTACGTACCACCGGGTCCCTCGAATGCGTGACCACTTCGCGTTCGCGAAGCAGTCCCTTCGCTGGGGATGACAGATCGGAACCGGATCCCACTGCCACAACCTGAATTCGGTTTACAAGTGCCGCTCCGTCGCGGTATACCTCTTCTTCGGCCCATGACAATCAAGAAACTCCTGCTCTCCCTTTGTTTCTTTCTTCTAACCATCAACTTCGCGCAATCAGCGGGCAAGCCTAGGCTTACGCTCGACGAGTTCTTCAACTCGGTCAGCTTTGATGCCGTCAAGATTTCTCCCGATGGACACGCTATTGTGATTGTCACCGACCGTGCTGACTGGGACCAGAAGATCTTCCGCCAGGATCTTTGGCTCTACCGAGACGGGGCTGCCAGCCCAGGCACGCTGACTCAACTGACCCAGTCCGGTCACGACAGCGCTCCGCAATGGTCCCCTGACGGACGCTGGATCGCCTTTATCTCCGACCGAAAATCGCCGAAGGCAACTAAGGACGATTCAGACGACGATTCCAAAGACGACGAAACTAAGCAAATCTACTTGATCTCTCCCGCGGGCGGTGAAGCCTTCGCGGTGACCAAAGGAGAAGAAGAAATTCACGCTTTCTCCTGGTCGCCGGACTCACGAACTCTCTACTACGCCACGCGGACTCCCTGGACGAAGGAACAGAAAGACGCTTACAAGAAGGAATGGAAAGACGTGAAACAGTACCGCACTGCCGAGCGCGGAGATATGATTTTCAGCCTCGACGTGGCTGAGGCGATCAGCCGTAACTTGGCCGATGGCATTAAACCGGATGACTCAGAAAATACGCCGGACGTAACTCCCGGTTCGCGCAGTCTGGCCATCAGCCCCTGGCGGATTCACGGACTCGTGGCCTCGCCCGATGGTCGCAGGCTGGCGTTTGCCTCCGAGTCGGTCTCCGAGCGGGCAGAGAAGATCGACGAGTTTGAAATCTACACGGTCGATCTGGCGGGCGCCTCGCCCGATCGCCCTCCTCATCAGGTCACGCATAACGAAGCCCAGGAAGACCACCCAGAGTGGGCGCCGGATAGCAAGCATGTTTTTTTCGAGACGGAAGAAGGCTCGGTAGAGGGAAAATACAAGGATTACCAGCCGCGTCTTTATTGGGTCGATGTGGACACCGGAGAAGCGCAGCGCTGGGCAGCTGCATTTGACGGAGCCATAGGGGGTTATTCCCTAGCCGCCGACAGTGTAGTTGCCACCGGCAGGATAGGAACAGAAGTCCAGCTTTACTCACAAACCAAACCTTCCGCCGCCTTCGCCGAGTTGAAGGGTTGGGCGGGAACCTACGAGTTGGTTGCTGCTGCCGAGCACTCTCCACGCATCGCCTTCGTTCATTCCACCCTGCAGGATCCGACCGAAGTGTATGTTGCGGAGAGCGCGGACAAAATTTCGGAAGCCCGGCCCATCACTTCCTTCAACAAAATATTTGCCGAGCGTGAGCTGCCGCAAGGTAAGCCCTATCGCTGGACCGCTGATGACGGTACCAGTGTCGAGGGCATGTTGATGTATCCGCCGGGAAAGTTTGAAGCCAAGAATCTGCCCACGTTCGTGTTTATCCACGGCGGCCCCAACGACGCCGATGGCAACCATTTCGAGGCCGACTGGTATCAGTGGGACCGCTTGGCCGCGACGCAGGGATGGCTGGTGTTCGAGCCCAATTATCGCGGATCGACCGGTTACGGCGATAAGTTTCTGATGCAGATTGTCCCCGAAATGGTCTCCCGCCCTGGCAAAGACATCCTCGCTGGCGTCGATGCCCTGGTAAAAGAGGGTATCGCGAATCCCGACCGACTGGCGATTGGGGGCTACAGTTACGGCGGCTACATGACCAACTGGCTCATCACCCAGAGCACGCGCTGGAAAGCCGCGGTCACTGGGGCGGGCGCAGTCGAGAACATCGCCAATTGGGGTAACGACGACACCACGCTCGACGACGCCTATTTTCTGGGTGGACTTCCCTGGGACGAAGCAAAACGCTATCACGACGAGGCCGCCATCTTCCAGATCAACAAGGTTCGCACCCCGACTCACATGGTGGCCGGGGCCGATGACATCCGCGTCGCCGTCGCCGAAGACTATCTGCTGGACCACGCGTTGCACAATCTGGGAGTCCCTAGCACGTTGCTGATATTCCCCGGAGAAGGTCACTCGCTCGATAAGAATCCCTGGCACGGAAAAGTCAAAGTGCGGGAAGAATTGAAGTGGCTGGAGAAGTATGGGGGCATGGGATCGAGCTCGAATCCCTAACTGGGCACACGGGCGGGGACGCCCGCGCCTACATTAGCGTGCGCTGGCCATCTTCACTGCGGATTCCTTCTCATAGCGGGCAAGACCTTGATACAGAGCCTCGGCGATGCTTTGGCGATAACTTGCGCTTTGCAGATTGTTCTCATCCGTAGGACTACTCACAAACGACACCTCGGCGAGAATCGCCGGCATCGACGTCCCCGTCAGTACAACGTATTCCGCCTTTTTCACCCCGCGGTTGCGCAGGCCGGGGTTTTTCCTTTCCAGCGCTCCATACAAGGCGTGCTGGACGCTGGCCGCGAGACGCCGCGATTCGTGTACCTTCCCGCGAATATCAACCCTGGTCCAATCGACATTCTGCAGACCTGGGTCGTTCTCGTTCGCATCCCGAGGCCGTGCACGGACCGAGGAATAAGTGTTGGTGTAGTAAGTTTCCACCCCGCGCGCTGAGGGGAAATCGCTGTAATTCGCATGCACGGACATGAACAAGTCCGCGTGCGACAGGTTGGCGATCTCGGCGCGCTTTTCCAGCGCCACATAGTCATCGCCCGTACGGGTATATACGACTTCTGCACCCAAGCGCTTCTCTGCCAGCTTGCCCAGGCGAGCCACAATATCGAGCGCCAGATTTTTCTCCAGCAACCCGTTGCGTCCCACCGTGCCCAGATCCCAACCGCCGTGACCGGCATCCAGCACGATGCGCAGCTTGGGTGCACTGGCCCGCTGCTGCGGCCCACTCATCACCCTCGCATCCGGAAGCGGTGCATTCGCCGCGTTTTGAATGGAGGGAGCTTCGTTGCTCGGACCGAACAGATCGACCTTCGTCCGGTCTTCCGGCTTGGCTCCAATCTTGCGGACTTCAACCACCAGGCGGTACGGATTGGGCTCCAGGCTCACCGAAAAATTCGACGCACCGCTCGTCTCCAGAACCACCCTGGTGACGCCGGGCACGGGCTGAGCCACGCGGATTTTTTGCAGCAGAGGATCGCCTACTTCGATGGTCTTGACGTTGAGCGCATCCGCCAGCCGCGTGTCGTGCAGATCAAAATAAATGCGTTCCGGCTTGGTAAGGCGATGGGCTTCGTACTGAACTTGGTCCTGCAAATCGATGACGACGGTACTCGAGTCCGCCGACGCCCAATGCCGGATTCCTGTCACTTCCGGCAGAGCAGCAATCTTGTCTGAACTTACGGGTTCCGGGCCGGTCTCATCTTGCGTGAGGTCACTCGCCTGGAGTGGTGGCGCAGCCACGGGCGTGATGGTTCTTTGCGGCTCAGAAACTGCCACACCCGCCGCGGCATGTGGCTTGTGAACTTGCACACTCGCATGGCGACGAATGCCCCACCACAGCCCCATTCCCAACAGCAGTGCGAATATGGTCAGCGCTATGACAATCCCCAGCCCGGGCCGTGAATTCTCCAGACGGTCGTACTCCGGGATGCTGCTCGGGCGAAGGCTGCTGTCCGAAGATTGTTCCCGGCTGGTTTCTTCGGCAGCCGCCGCAGGGATGGTTTCGCGAGAAGCAGAGATTTCGGGCTGAGCTGCCGTATCTGCCGTTCGCTCCATCACGCGATGGGAAATCTCGGCCAGGCGGTCTTCTTCTTCTGGCTTCAAAGCAGACAGAATCAATTCTGCCAGCAGGCTCAGACTACGGACATCGCTATCGTTAAACCCGTAAGGTTCAGCGGAAAAAGCTTCCACCAGGCCGATGACGGTCTGTCGGGCTGACAGTGGCACAGCCACCATGGAGCGGGCACCCAGGCGGCGGCAGGCCAGGGCGTCGACCCGTGGATCCACTTCTGAGTCGTCGCAGCGCACGATGCGATTTGAAATCAGACACGCGCCGGAGAATCCTGATTTTGGATCCAGCCGGGCTCCGCAATCCGGCGAGATGCCTCCCGCGGCAGCGTGGCAGACGATGGCGTCCCCCTCTGCCAGGGCGATGGCTACGCCACCCGCACCTGTGATTGCCAGCGCGCGCTCGGCGACCAGCTGTAGCACCTCATCGAGCACGAAATGCTCTAACTGCCAAGGATCTTCTCGGGCTTGGCTGCCGTTGTGAGCGCGCTGTTGGCGAATTTGTTCATGCAGAGCCGAGAAGGCTAGCAGCGCTTGCAAAGCCTCGCGGCCGGTGCTGGACGACTGATTCGCGGACTCGCCTGCCGAGGTCAGGTTGGACGAGAAATTCCCTGCAATGGATTCCAGGCCCGTATTCTTCGGACTCGTGCTCATGGAATCGGCGGAAATCTCCGCTCGGACAGAGTCAAACTCAGGGGAGTTAGATCTGTCAATTCTCCAAACGGCGGAAATCTGCAGAAGCCGCCGAGGCAGTCTTGTGGCATTGCATGCAACCTTATCTGTAACTTACAAGGGTTCCATTGCAATCGCAATACTCTGCTGGCGCACCAAAGTAAGTCTGCCGGCTCCTGCTCCTTGGTAAGCCCAAGTGATGCAGATTCAACCAGTTCCGAAGCCATTGCGCAGCCATGGAATAGAGAATATGCTGAACTTCTGGAACAGTTTACAGGTTGTGGCAGGTGAGTGAAGAAAAGAAGAAATCGCGCTGGCTATGGCCGTGGGGCTTGTTGGCCACTGGGCTCGCGGGCGCGGGGATGATGATTTTTCGCGGTTGCTGGCACAGCAAGATGAGTTGGCCGGTTCGCGCCCAGGAACACTCCTACCAGGTTTGCCTAGGTTGTGGAATCAAGCGGCTTTTCGATGAGCAGGCTTTCCGCGCGTACGGGCCCTACAGCTACGACCTGAATCGTCTCCTCTCATGGGACCGCGCGCGAAGG
>Ga0187778_10002481_pt1 | contig 12581 bp, 8 predicted proteins | sample 1015_Q2_SP5_20_M_FD_132418 | JGI IMG/M metagenome (GOLD analysis project Ga0187778, IMG submission 132418) | Tropical peat soil microbial communities from peatlands in Department of Meta, Colombia - 1015_Q2_SP5_20_MG | ecosystem: Environmental > Terrestrial > Soil > Wetlands > Peat | place... | reverse complement strand
TCAGAAAGCTCCTGCGTCTTTTGGGAAAGCAAATTCGTAGCCCGTTCCTGTTTGAACTCATTCTCCACCCGGCTGCGAATCTCCTCGAAGGTTGGCGTCGCCGGAGGCTTCACCGCCAGAACATCGAAGACCGCATATCCCTCGGGCAACTGCAGCTCGTCCGGCGGGGCGTTCTCCGCCGCACTGAAAACAGCATCCATGAACGGAGGGGAATTGCCAATGCCGGGAAGCGAATCGGTTCGGGCGACGTAATCTGTGGTTACTACGCCCAAACCTGCGGCTGCGGCAGCCTTTTCCAATCCGAGCGTCCGCGCCTGGCTCAGCAAGGCCGTTGCCTTGGCTTCGGCGGCTTGCGCGGCTTTGTCGTGCTTGAGCGCCGGTTCAATCTGCGCCTTCACTTCCTCAAGGCTCTTCACCCGCGCATCCTGCTTGTCCTCGACTTGGATGATGTGGAATCCATAGCTGCTCTCGACCAGATCGCTGGTCGAACCCTTGGGCAAGGAAAACGCCACCTTCTCGAACTCCGGCACCGTGCGTCCTCGCTCGATCCATCCGAGCGAACCGCCCTCTTTGGCGCTGGCAGTATCTTCGGAATACTTCTTGGCCAGCTCGGCAAAGTCGCCGCCAGCTTTCAGCTGCTTCAGAACATCCTCGGCCTTCTTGCGCGCCTGCTCTACCCCGGCCGGATCGACCTTGCCGTCGGGGCCGGGCAGGGGAGTTTTGATCAAAATATGGCGCACTTTGACCTGCTCAGGGGAACGATACTGGTCGCGATGCTGGTCGTAATAGGCTTCGAACTCCTGGGGAGTGGGTTCGATGTCAGCCTGCAGCTTGGCGGTGTCAATCCACACGTAGCCGAGCTTGCGCTTTTCCGGAATCGAGTTCGTGTACGACGCCTTGTGCTGATCATAATAGGCTTTGAGTTCGCTTTCGGTCGGGTGAATGGTCTTCAGCAGGTCGTCTTTGCGGATCACCGCGTAATCGAACTTTACCTTCGCGTTTTCCTTTTCAAACTTCTCCCGCACCTCTGCATCGCTCACGATGGCGCCGCCCGCAATTAAAGCCTGGACTTTGTCAATCAGGATCTGCTCTTTCGTGTCCTGCTCGAATTGCGTCACGGTCAAGTTCGCCGACTGGAGCTTCTCTTCATACGCCGCCTGTCCAATAAAGTTTCCATTGGGAAAAAAATACTGGCTGTAGCGACCGTGCTCGAGCTCGTCGCGAACGTCCTCGTCTGTGGCGCGGAGACCTAAACGCCGGGCCTCGGCAACCAGGGCCTCCCTGGTAATCAATTGCTCGGCAGCTTGAGCGGCAAAAAACGGCAGCAGCTTCGAGGCCTGGGCTCCTCCTTGGGGAAACTGCTGCTGAATCATCGCCTTGGCCTGACGTTGCACTTCCAGCCGGGTGATATCGCTGCCCTCGACCGTAGCTACAATTCCTGGCCGAGTGCGGGAGCCAAAGAAATCGGTATTCCCGAAGCCGGGGACCAAAGTGATCACCATGAACACACAAATAACGGTCAGTAAGCCGCCAAGTACGATTTTCTTGATCGGCCCAGGGGTCTGCAGAAATCGGATCATGCGCTGGTCACTCCGAAGAACTAGAAGGAGAAGGATTTATTATAAACTATGCTATCCTGGCGATTCCGCCCGTACTCTGCTTCGAAAACGGTGGAGACGAACCGTCTTGAGCGGGCAGGCTCTCGCCCGGCTTCCCCGCCACAATCTCCTCCTGATTGAAACGAATCAATGAAACGTGTTATCCCTTTCGGTCGGCATTTCCGGGTTTCGACCGTCGCCCGTCCGCAAAATAAAGAGGGATTCATGACGAAATATGGTATCGCTCTCGTGCTGCTGTCTTCTCTGGCCCTGTGGGGCCAGACCTCGCCTCGGGTCGCGCCTTCCCTACCCTTACGAGAGGGGTGGACGATTCAAGCCGCCTGCCGTGTCGATTACGGCGGCGACAAAATTTCGACGGCAGAATTTCAGACTCAAGGCTGGCACCGAGCGACTGTGCCCACCACCGTACTGGCAGCTCTGGTTGAAGACAAGGTGTATCCGGAACCGGATGGGGGCATGAACCTGCGTACCATCCCGGGCACCGATTATCCGATCGGCGCCAACTTCGCCAATCTCCCCATGCCGCAGGACAGCCCCTTCATGGGACCGTGGTGGTTCCGCAAGGAATTCGTACTGCCGGCCGCATACCGCGGCAGAACCGTTTGGCTCGACTTTTCGGGAATCAACTACCGGGCCAAAATCTGGTTCAACGGGAAGCAGATCGCGAATTCGGACGTGGTGGCGGGAGCGTCGCGCAGCTATGAGTTCGATGTCACTGCTCAGGCCTTGCCGGGTCGAACCAACGTTGTGGCCGTCGAGGTCTATTCGCCGCTCGAAAATGACCTGGCCTTCACCTTCGTCGACTGGAATCCCCTTCCTCCCGACAAGCTCATGGGCCTATTCCGAGAGGTAGAACTGCAGACCAGTGGACCGGTGGCGGTGCGCTATCCAACCGTCATTTCCAAGGTCGATTCGCCGGCGATGGCCCATCTCACGATCACGGCTTTGCTGAAAAATTCGAGCCAACGCACCATCCACAGCACATTCAAGGCGCAAATCGAAGGCGCAAGCGTTGCCCAAGAGGTGGCGTTGGCGCCGGGCGAAGCCAAAGATGTGACTCTCAGCTCCGACCAATTTCCCCAGCTCAACCTGAGCCATCCGCGTTTGTGGTGGCCGGCCCAGATGGGCAAGTCCAATCTGTTGAAGCTGGCAACCACGGTGGTGGTGGACGGCAAAGTGTCCGACCAGAGCGAGAGCCAGTTCGGCATTCGCCAAATTACCTCCGAGCTGAACTCGACCAACGGGCGCGTGTTTTCGATTAACGGAAAGAGGATTCTGATCCGTGGCGGAGGCTGGGCCCCGGATATGCTTTTACGACGCAACTCCCAGCATCTCAAGGACGAATTCCGCTACGTTCAAGATATGGGGCTGAACACCATCCGCCTGGAAGATCACCTCGAGACCGACGAGTTCTTTGATCTGGCCGACCAGCAGGGAATTCTGGTGATGGCGGGGTGGACTTGCTGTTCCCCCTGGGAGCACTGGCCGAAATGGAAGCCCGCGGATTACGTCATCGCCGAGCAATCCCTGCGCTCTCAGATCTACCGTCTGCGAAGCCATCCGAGCGTGGTCATGTGGCTCAATGGCAGTGACAACCCGCCTCCTCCCGACGTAGAACAGACCTACCTAAAAGTCGAAAGCGAGCTGGCCTGGCCGAATCCCGTCGTCTCCTCCGCGACCGGCAAACCCACTCCGATCACCGGCCCGAGCGGGGTCAAGATGACCGGACCCTATGAATATGTCGCTCCTGGCTACTGGGAGGAGGACTCGATGGGTTCCGCCCACAAGGAATGCAATCCGGGCGGGTGTGGAGGCGGCTACGGGTTCAACACCGAAACCAGCATGGGTCCGGCGGTGCCGCCCATCGAAAGCCTTCGCACCATGTTCCCCAAGGAGCACCTATGGCCGATGGACGACTGGTGGAACTACCACGCCGGCGGCGGAAAATTCACCAACCTGAAAGTCTTTACCGACGCCCTCAACGCGCGTTACGGCACCGCAGCCAATGTCGAAGACTACGCTCTCAAGTCGCAATTGATGACCTATGAGGGCGTGCGCGCCATGTACGAGGCTTACAGCCGCAACAAGTACGTGGCGACGGGTGTCATTCAGTGGATGCTCAACAATGCCTGGCCGTCCTTGATCTGGCATTTGTACGATTTCTACTTGCGCCCCGGGGGAGGCTATTTCGGCGCCAAGAAGGCGATGGAAGCGCTCCACCCTCTGTACGGTTACGATGACCATGCGATCTGGGTAGTAAGCAGTCAATACCAGGACATAAGCGGCCTGAAGCTGGTCACCAAAGTTCTTAATGTCGATGCCAGCGAGAAATTTTCTCAGGAGACTCGGCTCGATGCTGCTGCCGACAGCACGCAAAAAGTCTTGACCCTGCCCGACATCACCGGTTTGACTCCAACCTACTTCGTCGTGTTACGGCTGGAAGATGCCAGCGGAAGAGTGGTCGGGTCGAATTTATACTGGCTCTCCTCGAAGGCCGAAACCATCGATTGGGACAATTCGAACTGGTACACCACGCCGACGCTCTCCTATGCCGATTTCACGGCGCTGGCTGAGCTGCCCAAGGTTAAGCTGCGGATGACGAGCCGCACGGAGCGCAAAGACGAGCATGACGTTACCCGTGTGGCGGTCGAAAATCCTAGCCGAAGCCTGGCGTTCTTCGTTCGCTTACGAGTCGATCGCGGCCCGGGCGGCCCGGAGATTTTGCCTGTGATCTGGGAGGACAACTACATCACCCTGCTTCCCGGGGAACGGCGGGAGGTGAGCGCGACCTATCGCGCAAGTGCCTTAGGAGCAGCCAAGGCAAATGTCGCAGTGAGCGGCTGGAACGTGGAGTGATGGAAAGGATCTTATTTCAGCACGAGCGGGCCATTGGAAGAGGTAGCGGAAGGCGTCGCAACTGAGATCAGAAACTCAGGCGCGCCGCTACCTGGAATGCCCGAGGACCTCCCGAACCAAAAACCTGTGGCACTCGGCTAGTTGCCTGCCCGAACCCGGGGCTCAGCAGGTCCCCACTGCGGCCTGAGAGGTTTCCGATGTTGAACACATTGAAGACCTCTCCCATCAGCGTCATTCGCCACCGGTCGCGCAGTGGGAATTCACGGCTCAGACGCAAATCGTGTGTCAGGAAAGAATCGCCGAACTCGAAGGTGGACGGCAATGTGATCGATGGAATGTGGTTTCCTCCCGCATCTTGTCGGCCTGCGTAAGTGCGGTTGAACTCGTTCACAAGGCGCCGCAGATCGTTCTTTCCCAAACCACGGTTGAATTGGTTGACTCTTGCACCCGGAAGCAAGTCACTGGTTGTGCCATCTCCATTCAGGTCCAAATCCCCAAGGTAGGTAGAAAATGGAGGCTTGCTGATGTAGCTGACAAACAGGCCGACCCTCAAGTACTTGGGTAGTTCGGCCATTACCGGGCTGCGAGTATCTAACGCGCCTGAATCACCGTCAAAGCGGAGAAATAACCACTACGAGTCGTCGAAGGGTTTTTGTTACAGGCTCTTAACCCGGACTGGAAAACCCGCCCTCTCTCTAATCACACAACCGGCTGGATCTCACCTTCAGATTGACTTCTCTCTCAGGCGTCCCTAGGATTCTTCGGTTGGTGGCCCACCGGACTCCTGTTCCGGTTAGTTCGGCTGTGGGAAACTCAACCTCAGTAGAGACGGAGACAACTATGCCCACAAGGAAACAAAATCCCTTTCTCGGACAAAGCGTCGTTAGCCCATGCTTTTCTAGCCGTAGAGGCTTTCTGCGCGGGTCAGCCGCTCTTGCGGCCGGGCCGGCTTTTTGGAGAGCGCTCTTGCGGTCTGAGATCGTCGAAGCAAGCGAATCGAATCTCAACGTTCTTGGACCCAGGCCTGGATACGCGCCGCAATTGGGAAGCTTCGTCTCCGAGCTAACCTGGATGCGGGAGGCCAACGGCGTGATCAATGCAACCAAGAACTTGACCATGGCTGATCTGGACCAGCTCATCGATCCCAAGGCCAACACCATCGGCGCCCTGATGCTCCACCTCGCGGCCACCGAGACCTACTACCAGCTCAATACCTTCGATGGCAAGAAATGGGACACCTGGCCCGATTCTGTGAAACAGAAGTGGGATCCGGCGATGAATCTGGGAGATGCAGGCCGCAAAACGATCAAAGGTCACGACCGCGACTACTACCTGAACATCCTCCAGGAAACTCGCGCCAAGACGCTGGCGGAGTTCAGTAAGCGCGATGACTCTTGGTTCTTGGCCGTCGACAAAGACTGGCCCTGGGGACCGACCAATAACTATTGCAAGTGGTTTCACGTCTGCGAGCACGAGGCGCACCACACGGGGCAAATCGCATTCCTGCGAAAGCGCCTGCCTGGCGCAAAACCGGAAAGCGACTAATGTGTCCCTCCGCCCGGCATGGGCATGTCGGAATTATAGATGTCGCATTGCGTCTTCCAGGTGCCATTCGACTTCTTCTCGACGAGCATCCACTTGCCGTGGTCCATGTGGGAACCGTCAGCGCCCGTAATCTCGTACGTCCCCGTGCCATAGCCTAGATCTCCGCTGGTCTCGGCAGAGGTGACAACGATTTTGACCTTGGCGGCGCCGTGATCCTTGCTGGCCTTGAGCTGCGCCAGGATTGCCTCGCTGCCATGGACCGCTTCCTGGTTAGGCGGCATCCGACAGGCATCGGCGGCGTACAGCGCCTGGATGGCTGGAAGATTGCCGGCGTTATACTCTTTCTCCCAGGTTGCGGCGCGAGCCGCCAGGCCCGACTTGTCGCCCGCCACCACCGGAACCGAGGCGAGTGTCGCCCCTAACATCACGACCAATCCCCAGCCGACGATTCGCTTCATGAGCATGCTCTCCTTTTTTTCAGAAATGCATTCGGATACTAAAGGAGCCGTTCGCAGGAAGGCAACAGGATTCCCTGGCCTCAACAACAAATCGCCTCAATCGAGGTCAATCCCCATCTGCACACCTCGAGTCGCTTCCGACCGGGTTTGAGTTCGTGGCCAGGGCCGTTGCTACGGAATCGACCGCGACATTTCATATTCGATCACGGCCGGGTCATTTTCATACGGCCCGGTGCGGCCGGTTGTGGCGAATCCCAAACGCTCGTAGAAGCGGAGGGCGGAATCGTTGCCACCGGTGACCATCAAAAGCAGCGTACGCGCTTTGCGCAAATGCGCCCAGTTGAGAACCTCTTCTACCAGCAAGCGGCCTACACCATGGCGACGGTGTGTAGGAGCAGTCCACATGGAGACCAGGAGCGCACTACTGGGGTCGTTCTCGTCGAGAAAGGCGCCAACTATGCCGCATGCATGGTCGCCGTCCATCGCTAGGAATCCGGCCCCTCTCTCACCGTTCATTCGTTCGGCGCGGGCGATCCACTCGGAGTCGGACAATTGCGACTCCCTTTCATAGGTGGAAGTGAATGCCCGCGGAGCGTCTTCGAGAGCACGAAGGCGAACCGCGCGAAACACAAACGCGTTCGAGGGCGTGATGGGCCAAATAACGATCAGGAGAGCCGTCCAATGTGGCGATGTCGTCCCAGGCGTGCCACTCCATTCCCTGCTTTGACTTGCCCGATGGCCGGCCCCATGATCTCACGCCACAATCGCCGACAACCCCTCGCCGAGCGACCGATATTATGACCTCGGTCGTAAGGAGCGGTCTCGAGAATCATCGCCGCGCCTCCAGGCGAGGATTGCCGGTGACTTTTGTTTGCTCAAATCCTAACGATACTCTTAGGGGCAGGGGTATTTCACCGGGAACCGCTCTCGCAGAACGCCATGTTCAACTCAACGGTTCGGATTTACAATCCCACCCGGTAGCACTCGGTTCGCACCCACAAACTCGCGCTGCGTGGCGAGTTGACTGCGGTTCGACCACCAGCCGCGTCCGGGGTCGGCAAATCGCTCCCAGATTTCGACAATCTAAGCCCAGACGCGGGAAGTAGCGAAGGGAAGCGGAGGAATCGCGAATGTCGCAACCAAACGCAGTACGTCGCGCCAAGTTAGTAGGCAGGACAATCGCCCTAATCATGGTCCCGCTGTTGGCGATGTGTTTCCAGAAGGGCTTAAGGGCACAAACATCCGACGTGGATCAGGGTGTTGACGCCGTGGAAGTGATGCACACCACCGCCACGGTCGAAAAAATTGATCTCGAAAAGCGCAAGGTCACCCTGCTGCTCGAAAACGGCAAGCACAAGACCTTCAAGGTTGACAAGAGCGTTCAGAACCTCGACCAGGTAAAGGTGGGAGACCACCTGAAGATCTCGTTCACGGAGGAGATCATCATTCTCGTGGGCAAGACGAACGAGCCTGTGGGCCAGGCTGCGGGCGAAGAAGTGGGAGTAGCACCGAAGGGCGCCAAGCCAGGTATCGTCATGGTCGAAACGTCAGCGATGAGCGCGAAGATCCTGGCGGTCGATGCGCAAAAACGGCGCGTCACTCTCGAAGATCCTGACGGCAAGAAGAAAACCGTCAAATTAGGCAAGAAAGTTACGAATCTCGATCAACTAAAAGTCGGCGAGTCGATCGACATGGTCATGACCGAATCGCTGGTCGTCGACATCGTAAAATAGGTTGCTACCGTGGTTCTCGCGGAGGAAACGACCGCGGTGCCCGACCTTTCAGCCCGATGGACGGCAGGCCGATCGTCGGGCCCGCGACCTTCCCGCGACCACCAACCTGGAGAACGACCACCGCAGGGCGACATCCACGCTTTGTGGCCGGAGACGCCGCTCCAGACCGTGAAACCTGCTCGCCTATCTGCCTAGCGCGCTAGGCCTCCTCTGGCGGCAGTTCGAAATCAATGAGGTTGCTGCGGAAGCCGCTGGTCTTCCAAGCCCCCACGGCGATGCCGGCAGCCATCCAGATGGCTCCGAAGATTCGGGCTTTCGGGCTGAGGTTCCACCATAAGAGAAAGCAAATGATGAAGCCGAGGACGGGAGGAAGCAGGTTTCCCAGGGTTTTCTTCTCCTGGTGGAGAAAGTAGCGTACGAAGGCAGCGGCATTAACCCCCATGAAGGCGATCAAAGCCCCGAAATTCAGCAAGTTTGCTCCCAGTTCGTAACCGGTGGCTTCTCCCGCCACCGCCGGCAACACGAAAGCACCCGCCAAGGCGATGGCACCGACGAAGAGCACGTTGTTGCGAGGGACGTGGCGCCGGGGGTCCACAGCTCCAAAGAACGACTTCGGAAGTGCACCGCTGCGTCCCATTCCGTAGAGTAAGCGGGCGGCGCCGAGCTGTGCTCCCATTCCCGAACCGAAGTTCGCCACCAAAAGCGTGAATCCCACGATGACAAACAGCGGAGCCCAGGCACGACCCGCCACGTAGGTGAACGCCGTATCGATGTTGGGATAGGCTTCCGAGGCTGGCCACACCAGTTGGGCAGCATAGACCTCCAAGGCGGAAAGAATGCCAATCACAAGGCAGGTCAGCACGGTCGCCAGGAGGATGTTGCGTCTGGGATTTTCGGCTTCCTCGGACAGCGTCGAAATGCCATCAAAGCCGATGTAGGTCAACACAGCGACCGACGTTCCACCCAGTACCAACTTTGCGTCAAACGTCTGCGGATCGTAGAACGGACGGCTGAAGAAGGCTGCATCATGCTCGGAGCCGCCGAAAATGTAGCGTACGGCTGCCACGAAGAAGATGACGATGACCACCCCCATGCCGGTGGCCAGAGTCGTGTTCACACGGGCAGAGGTTTTCACACCCTGGACATTCAGGTAAGTAAAGACGGCGGCAAAAAATACAGCCCATCCCCAGTAGGGGATCGCCGACGCGAACACGTGCGCCTGCTGACTGCACCAAATGATGCAGATCATGGGATTGAGCATGTAGTCCATGACCATGCTCCATCCGGTGACATAGCCGAGCGCCGGGTTAATTTCCTGGCCGACGTAGGTGAACGCCGACCCGGCACTCGGATAGGCTCTCGCCATGCGGCCATAGCTGATGGCGGTAAACAACATGGCGACCATGGCAATCAGAATTGTGGTGACCACGTGGCCGTGACCGCGCCCGCTCAGAACTCCAAACACCGACATAGGTGCCACCGGCTGAATCACGATGACGCCGTAGAGAATCAGGTCCCAGAGGGTCAAGGCCCGTCGAAGGCGGACCGTGGTAGGCGCGCTTTCCATGTCGCGTATTGGATTATGTTGTCAGGAAACTGTCAACATGAAAACGAATTGGCCCCGGTAGTGTCCCGCCCCCGGGGGTATTTGAAACGGGCCCTCAGGATGACACTGACCAGGATTGCCGCGGCAGCGGAGAATCAAGGAACCATGTCCCTTGCCCTGTGCCAAGCGGCGGCGTCGAGGAAGGGTTACGGGCCGCTGTCCCTCGAGGTAGGAAGTCCACCTACACAAACCTCGCCTCTAAGGCGCGACTTTTGCGGCAGGCAGCGTCGGGATTGGGTCGTACTCGGGGTGGGGAACGCCCATCAACCATTTGTCGAACCAGCCGACGATGTGGTCGAGGCGCTCGATGCGATGCCAGGGCTCGCCCGAGCGCGAGAGTTCGTGAGTCTCACGCGGGAAGACTACCATGGCAGTAGGGCGTCTGAGATATTTGAGCGCACGGAATAACTGCTCGCCGCCGGAATCCTGCGGAGTGCGGTAGTCGGATTCGCCGAGGACGAAAAGAACAGGAGTGTGAATATTCTTCACGTAGGTGATCGAAGAGCGGTTGTTGTAGTCGTCGGGATCTTCGAACGGCGGCGCCTTAAACCAGTGCGGCTGAAACAGGGTGAAGTCGGCCGTGTACCACCACGAAGCCCAGTTTGAGATGTCGCGTTGGGAGACGGCCGCGGCGAAGCGGTCGGTGTGGGTGATGGTCCAATCGGTGAGGACGCCGCCGCCACTGCCGCCGGTCACGCCGAGTTTTTTCGGATCGATGTAGCCGCGTTTGAGAATTTCGTCGACTCCTACCATGAGATCGCGGTAGTCGTCACCGGGATAGTGATACTGAATGATGTTGCCGAACTCCTGTCCATAGCTCGTCGAGCCACGCGGGTTGGGATAGAAGACGACGTAACCTCTGGCGGCCATCCATTGGAATTCGTGGTCGAAGACCCAGCCATAGGCGGCATGGGGACCGCCGTGAATGTCGAGAATGAGCGGATATTTTTTCTGCGCATCGAAATCAGGCGGCTTCTGGATCCATCCCTGGATGGGCTTGCCGTCGAAGCTCTGGTAATTGATCTCTTCCGGCTCGGTGAGATTGAGCTGCGACCAGAGCTTGCGGTTGAAGTCGGTGATGCGAGTCTGGCTTCCGTTGGCGCCGATGAAGAACAGATCGCCGATCATCACCGGACTGGAAATGAGCGCGACCACCGAGGTGGCGTCTGGACTCGCGGACAGGTCGAGCACGGCCTGGTCGCCATGGGTGATTTCGGTGACGGCACCGGTCCCGGTATCGACACGGACAATCGGTGTGCGGCCTTGCTTCTCGCTGATGTCATAGACCCAGCGGCCGTCAGGCGACCAGTGAATGGCGTGACCGCGCCCACCGCGGGGTGGAGCGTTGTCGCCGAAAACCGAGCTGCCGATATCGAAGTCGTAATTGGCGGTCAGGTTCTCCGGCTTCGCGCCGGGCGAGACGTCCATGAGCCACAGATCGGGCTGCGAATAGGAGCGAACCGGCTCTTCTATCGAGCCGTGGAAGGCGAACTTGCGTCCGTCGGGGCTGAGGACGAGACCGTGAATGCTCATCGGGATCGTGGCGAGTTTTTCCGCTGCGCCGCCGGCGACGGGAACCGAATAGATATCGGTGGTCGCTAGTTCGTAGTAGGGCTCGTCTACGCGCTCGGTGAGGAAATAGATGCGCGAGCCGTCGCGGCTCCAGACCGTCTCGCCCTCGTCGAACTCTCCCTTGGTGAGCTGCACGGGCTTGGCAATGTCGTCGGAGTTCGTCGGGACGTCAACGACCCAGATGTGGTCGTGGCGTTTGAAATCAAGATAGCCCTCATCGTTGCTGCGATACTCGGCGCGGCTGATGATGTGCACGTCGGATTCGTGCTCGGAGTCGGCCGGTTTTGTGTCGTCGGATTTTGCCTCGCTGGGTTTCGAGCTGGACTTCGCTTCACTGGTTTTCTTGTCGGATTTCTTGGGTTGGGCTTTGTCGATATCTTCCTGCGTGGTGGTGCTCAGAAAAGCGATCCGCTTGCCGTCGGGCGACCAGGCCGGGTCGGCGGCTCCTTTTGGCAAATCGGTAATGATGCGGGCTTCGCCTCCGGTGAGCGACAGTAGTGCAACTTGACCGGGCTTGGGCTTGCCGGAAACATCCTTTTCTCCGGCGCGAACGAAGGCAATCAGTCTGCCATCGGCCGACCAACGGGGCTGCGAGTCGTGCTTGCCATTGGTCAGGCGGATCGGCTCCTGCTTGCCGTCGGTAGCGACCAGCCAGATCGAGGTTTCATAGCCAGTGCGCTTTTCGTCGACGTTGACGCGTGTAAAAGCGACGTGTTGGCCGTCAGGCGCGACTTGAGGGTTCGCAACCCAGATGAAATCGAAGAGATCTTTTTCGGTGATGAGCCGCTTTTGAGAAGTTGCGGCAGCATCGGGTGTGGCGAGTGTGGCAACGGTCGCAAGGAAAGAAATCGCGAAAAAGACGATCGTAAGGCAGGTGAGGGAAAACGAACGGCCGGATCTCATGGGCATCCTCAGGCCGCAGTCGAGCGGCGACCAGAGATTGTGCACTGTTGCGAGAGGAGGGTCAACCAGGCGCCTGCTGAGGTAGGGCCGATTGACACTACCTAAGGTTTTGCGGTGAGAAACAAAAGCCTGGCACGACGGGAAGAGAGAAGAAATAGTCGCTGGCAGCAGCCAGTCAGAGGCCGATCAGTTTGAGTCTCCCACGGCTTTCGCGCTGGTTGCCGGACCGGTGTTGAAGAAGCTGTGGTGATAGAGATTGCGATACATCACTCCCGCAATTTCTGCGGCC
>Ga0187778_10002480_pt1 | contig 12589 bp, 15 predicted proteins | sample 1015_Q2_SP5_20_M_FD_132418 | JGI IMG/M metagenome (GOLD analysis project Ga0187778, IMG submission 132418) | Tropical peat soil microbial communities from peatlands in Department of Meta, Colombia - 1015_Q2_SP5_20_MG | ecosystem: Environmental > Terrestrial > Soil > Wetlands > Peat | place... | reverse complement strand
GCGAAAATCCCATTCATAGCTCATCGCCACGTTGCCGAGGACGGCGTGAGGCTCGGCAAGTTTCGGATCGAGTTGAAGCGCGCGCTGCGCGGCGGCGCGAGCCTTGGACAAAGCCTCGGCAGGAGATATTCCGTCATTGGGCACCTGACCATAGAGAGCGGTTGCGCCGGCAAGGCCCGCGAAAGCTTGCGCGTTGTAAGGATTGTCGAGCGTAGCCTGCTCGAATAGTTCGATGCTGCCCTTCAGGTTGGACCGCGCAGTCCAGAGAGTTTCTGCTTTCAAGAAAGCTTCATTGGATCGACGAGCGGCGTCGGCAGAGACAACTCCTGGTGGAGCGCCTGCCGGGATAGCGACGGGCAGATTCGCAATGATCATGTGGGCCACGGTTTCCGCTACTTCGGATTCCAGCTCGAGAACGTTTGCGAAGGGGCGCGTGAAAGTTTTCGAGCCGGCCTGGGTTTCGTCCCCGGCCTGCACGAGGCGGATGTCGACCTGCACGCGGTCGCCGATGGGCTGGACGCTGCCCTCGACAATGTACTGGACGTTGAGTTTTTGCCGAATCTCGCGGATGGGATGTCCGGCCATCGCGGCGGCGGAGCTGGGAGCGATGATGCCGAGATGCTCGGGATCGAGCTGGCCGAGCTGCGTGGTGATGACATCGGTCATGCCGCGCGAGAGAAAATCCTTTGTCGCGTCGCCGCTCAGGTTTGTGAGGGGCAGGACCACCAGGCGGACTTTGCCGATCGCGCCTGCAGAGGGAGTCAGCAGGCGGTAGGTCGTGTAAGCAGCGAACCCGACGATGAGAATGGCAACAGCGGCGAAGGCGAAGAGCCGCTTCGGAGGCGGCGCAGGGGATTCAGGCTCATCGGCTGCAGGCGGAGCAGGCGTCTGAATCGCATCGGGAATTGGCGCTGTGTGCGCAGGCGGGATTCCGTTTGGTGCGAAATCGTCGTCCTCTTCCGTGTCGGGATCGGGCTGGAAGGCGCGGTCCGCCTCGGGATCATCTTTAGGCTGGCGATTCTTGCGCCATTCATCCAGCTCGCCCGGATAGGCGTAGACCGTGGATTTCTTTTCGTGTTCATGGCGCCGGATCGGGAGGCTTTCAGTTTTTTCCCAGCGCTGGACGGTGCGCTTATCGCGTCCGAGATAATTGCTGATTTCTTTCCAGCCCTCCAGCTTTCTCTCAGGAAGGGGCAACCCTTCGGGACCTAGCGTGGCTCCATCGGCCGGGATGTCGGGACGCGGCATAAATACGGGCGCACGAGAATGGTGCGGATTATACCCCAGAGAGATGACGATGCCGCAAGAACGTCGATTCTGATGCGGAGGAAGCGCTTTGGGAGAAGTTAGCGTGTCTTGGACAGGACGGCGCCGGCAGCGGCGCCGAGGATGAACCATTTGGCGGCGCGGCCAATGCGGCGCCAGGCGCTACCTCCTTTGGCAATGCGCAGAGCATCGTCGCGTTCTTTGGTGAGAGCGGCGGTCTTGGTGCGTTCGTCGGAGAGATCGCTCTGGGCCGCGGCGAGTTTGGCCTGGCAGGCCTGGCAGTCCAGAGAGAAATCGTAGAGAGGCTTGAGGTCGGCGCGGGGGATGATGGCACCGCCGGACGTTGAAGTCGAGGCTGTGCCAGGATCCGCAGCGGGCAACCCTTCTCTAGCGTTCGCCGCGAACGAGGGGGTCACCCCTATGGAGGAAGCGGGTTCAGCTGGAGCGTGTTCCGGCGGAAGCGTAATGGGCGCAGGCAACGCGAGATTCCTGGAAAGCTCGCGCGCGATTTGGTCTGGCGTGACGACGGTGCGCTTTTCGGCGGCAATGGCGGCGAGAGTTTGCGCGAGTTGCGCATCGCGGTCGTGCTGGCGGGAGTCGGCAGCGGCGAGAAGCTGCTTGGTGGCGGCGAGTTTTGACCAGAAGTGATTGAGCATAATTGCCAGGCAAACAAGAGACTGAGGATGGGGGCCGGTTGAGATCCTTCGGCGAACCTCGTCGGTTCGCCTCAGGATGACAAACACTCCGAATTACAGCTCCGGAATCATTGGCACGGGAATGAACGGCGGCGGCGATTGCTCACGGTTGAGTGATGGTGACGGTCAGGGTGTCGGTGGCGGTAAAGCTGCTCAAGATGGTGCCCGCGTTGTCGGCAGCTTCGAGCAGCACGTTGCGGAGCGCGTCCATCTTTCCCGGCATCGTGTTGCCACCGGCAGCGGGCACCGCAGAATACTGGACCGTGTGGCTGTGGGCGTCCGCGAAGGTGACCGTACAGGTGTTGGTCGGTATGGTCATGGCTCTCCTTTCTCCCGGATGATCTTCCGGGGATTTTCTGATGGTTGTAGCGGGGTGCAGGTGTGAAGAACTGCGGCAGCAAGGCTGCCGCAGTTCATATTCTGGGTCGAAAATGGGCGCGGCATTCCCTCGCGTTCGCTCGGGATAAAGTTGCGCCCCTAAAAAGAGAAGCAGGAGCGAGCCGCGGTAACCGGCCGCTACAAATAGTGAGAGCGGCGGGCGAGGACCTGCGCGGCGTAGCTGGGATTGCCGCCGCCGTTCCAGGCGAGCAGGGCGCGCGTGGTGTCGGCGGAGGCGGCGTCGAGCTTTTTGCGCAGGACTTTGCAGCCGATCGCGAGACCTTGCTCGGGATCACAGAGTGCCGAGAGGAATGGGGCGTCGAAGCCGTTTTCGCGGGCGACTTGTCCCATCACCTGCATCAATCCCCAGGAGAAGCCGCGGGCATAGGCTTCGGACGCGGAGATCTTGTTGTTCGTATATAAGGATGCGACGTATTTGTTGAAAAAGGCCGGTTCGTAGCGCATGGCCCAGGGATTCCAACCGGACTCCTGCTCGATCACCGAGCAGACGAGCGAGGGATCGAGCGATTGCGCGGCGGCCGCTTTGCGGGCAAGCGAGAGGAGCAGGGATGGAGCGCTTGAAAACACTGTGAAGTAAAGGAAGTCAAGGAAGTAAAGGAGGTGAAGGACCAGACTTCAGCCGGTCGCACGTTACTTCATTTCTCATTCTTTCTTAGCGGCGACGATGGCGGTGGCCGTTGAGATCAACGAAGCGGACGAGGGGAGTTTCGTCGAGCGTAATTCCCTGCCGCGCGGCGATTTTGTGAAGCGCATCGTAGATGTGCGGCAGATGATTCGTGGCGATGTCGCGAATGAAGGCGCGCGAGATTTCGTCGTTGCGCATGCGGCGATGCAGCCAGCGGAGAAAGACGACGAGTTGCACGCCGATGGAAAAGGCCGCGGCGGTCAGAGCGTACCAGTGTGCGGACATGAGCTGATCGGGGTCAATCGCGTGAAGCAATGGAGATAAATGAGGTAAAGGAAGTAAAGGATTTCTTCGCCACACGGCAGCGTTTTGATCTCTGTCTCCTCTGCATCCTTTATCTCCTCTACTTTCGCAATCTCGTTTAGTTCAGGACAAAAACGGTAAGCGGATTGCCATCTTAAAAGAACGCACCAGGCAACGCGCCGAGGGTGGAACCGAGGCCGCCGCCGACGGAGGAAAAGAACCCATTGCCGCGGCCAGAAGCGTTGTTGCGGACGTTCAGAAGTTCGGCGGGAATGCCGAGGGTGCGGCCGAGGAGATTGGAGTCGACACCGAAGAGACCGGAGAGACCTTGCAGGGCGGCCATCTGGCGCTGAAACGCAGTGTTGGTAAAGGCCAACTGATTTTGTTGCGCTTGATTCCCTTCGGCAATTCCCTTCTGGCGCGCGAGTTCGTCGGTGAGTTCGCTGAAACCGGCGGAATTGCGCGTGCGCGCGACGCGATTTTGCGCGGATTGCTGGAGGGAATCGAAAGCGCTGGCGAGCGCACCTTGAGATTGCCCGGTGACGGCGGCTTTGTCGGCGGGGCTGAGGCCGGGATTGTTCAGGATGCTTTGATACTGCGGAAGGAGCAGATTGCCGATTTGCTGCTGCTGGCCAAGAAACTGCTGGTTGAGCGAGTTGAGGCTGGCGAGCTGCTGGTCGGTGAGTTCGCTGGGCACATCTTGGCTGAGAACGGCGATGAACGAGAGGCCGAAGCCCTGATAGAAATTCGTGACGAACTGGTAGCGCGGCATCTCTTCGAGTTCGCGATCGTCGCTGAAGCGCTGCTCGAACGGCAGATGCCAGTTCATATCGTTGGGATTCCACCAGGCGTATTGCAGGCCTTGCCAAAAAAGCCGCGCCTGGCGGATGCGACGGATTTCGTGGCGGCGAGCGACGACACCTTCCTGGCGGTATTGACGCACGAGCTCGCGAAGCGCGTGAACCAGTTCGGGTTTGGCGTCTTCGAGGCGCTCGTTGTTGGGGCCAAGGTCGAGCGCACTCTCGTTGTTGTCATCCCGAGACAAGGACGCCGTTTTTGCGGACGTAGCGGAGGGATCGAGGCCTGATGTGTCATACGCATAGCCGGGATTTCTCGCTCCGCTCGAAATGACAGAAGGAGCTCCCGCCGCGTTTCCATCGGCGGGGGGCGATGGCGCCGGGCGCGCCGGTCCACGTTTCAGTTGTGCGATACGGGTCCATTTGGCATCCAATGTTGGTGAGCTGTGCTAGGCTGTTTATGCGGTTCTCGGTCGTGTCCAGTAGTTTTTCGGGCGGTTCAAAGCGAGCCGCCCGTTTTGTTTCTGCCCGAGTTAGCTCGCGCCGTTAGCGCGACTCTTCCCTTCTTCAGTAGTCGATTCCGCGTCGGCGCGGCTTGACCGTGCTTCGGTCTCGCGCCAGGCTTGAATCTGGTGCCAGGAACGCTTGCGCAAACGGGGCAAAGGCTGCGGCTTCGGTGCTTCGGGAAAGACCACCGGGGGAAAGCCCGCTGTTCCAAGGAGCGAGTTCATGAGCGCACGGTTTTCGGCACGTAGGCGCTCAGTTTCAGCGCGCTCCCGTGCGATTTCTTCTTCGAGCAGGCGAACGTAGCTCGACCGTAGGGCTTTCTTGAGTCTTGCAAACATAGTCTCGACGAGAACTAAATCGGAACGATTCCGCCTGCTGATACATTGCGAAGAACGGGTAGGTTGAGATCCTTCGCTTCGCTCAGGATGACAACTCAACGAAACGCAGAGGCGATGTGAACCCAGACGTTACTTGCGCGAAGGGAGCCGGCGAAAGCTGCGATACGCGCTGAGGACGAAGACCATCAGGCTAATGAAAAGAAGCAGGTAGAGCCATTCATACTGCGGAGGAAAAAAGAACGCCCAGGTTTTGGAAATCATGGATTGCTGCCAGTCGGCGAACGCACGCACCATAACGAAAACCGCGATGATGGTCACCCAAAAGTGGATGCGGTTCATGGAGTCTTCGAAAACCAGGCCGTAGGAATCGATGAGAACCTGATAAAGCATGGCGAAAATGGCAAACGGCACCGCGGCGGCGAACCACAACAAACCAAACGGAAGAAAATGCATTTCGCCGGACCAGGGCACGGGGAACTTAAACGACGGAAAATTCGTCACCAAAGAAGCGAGTCCGCCGACCGCAAAAAATCCTGCGCCAATGGCGAATAGTTTCACCGGCGACTTCGGCCAGCCCAGATTTTTGACGCTCGTGTCGCCCAGCTTTGGCGCAATGGGCTTCGTGATGCCGACGCGCGGCACGACCGGCGGCTTCACGCCGGCGTGGGTGTAGGACCAGACGACGTTGGCGATGAATACGCCTTCGCCGAGTAGCGTCAACCAAAAGAGAACGCCGCTGGGCACATCCATCGAAGTTTGCGGCGTCAGCGCGTGCAGCGCGCCAACCAAGAGCAGCCCAACGCCGCCCAACGATTGCGCGTAGCCAAAGCGAGCATCCAAAGGCAGCTTGGTGAAGCGCGGCACGAAGCGGTACTGCACGTAGAAAAAAACGAAAATCCAGATGGCGACAAAGAAATAGCTCGCCAGATCCTTGGAGCGCGTCAGCTTCACGGGATCCGCCTGCAGCTCGCTGACGTGGCTGGCGACGTAAATCATTGCGAAGCCCATCGCCGCCAGGCAGGCGAGGGCGATGATCCGGAGCAGTTTCTCCGGAGAGAGGCCTTTGTCGAAGAGGTCCTGTGCCACCGTGAGGTTCCCTGCTCTTACGCTAACACCTCCACGTTCGTGCTGGGCCGTGTGGGAACCTCCCTGTCACGAATTCACTAACTGCGGATTCGCTACCAACGGCGGCGGCGCGGGAGATGCGCAGGCCGGAAGAACCTCTTCGCATCGGATTCCAGGCGCTGGTAATGAATCGCGCGCGACGTCGGATCGGTGGCGTTGATTTGCCGCATGATTTGTTCGTGGACCGGCATGCCGTGAACAAAATGCGGCGCCCCTGACGGAAAATGAAAGGGCGGGGCCTGCCCCGCCCTGGACGGCATCCAGCCCGTCCCAAAGCCGGCGATTCTAGCGCCGGAGACCAAACCATAGCGAGCGGAGTCGGCGGAATCATCGCCTTCCATTTTGCGAATGTCCTCGTGACGATCATCGTCGCGCACCAGCTCCGGCAAACATTCAATCAACTCGGGGCAATCCTCACTGATGAGCCAGGCGTCATCCTGGAGCAGTTGGTACATCCACTGCCAGCCGCCAACGCGGTCGTCATCGGCGGGCGTGGGACGAGGCAGACCGTTGACCGCCAGCACGTCGCCGAGTTGTTCGGCGATCGAGGTTTCCGAAGTGCGCTGCGCGAAGGCGTCAGGCGAAAGAAAAACTTCACTGATATTTTCGCGGCCGCTGCGTTCGGCGATGGCCTGCGCCAACATACGCGGCGAAAGATTGTTTTGCACGAATTCCCGGAAGGTGACGATGCGTGACTGGTGACTCGTGGCCGGTGACTGGTGCGAAGGGCCGACAGCCGACAGCTGACAGCCAACAGCTTCGGAAGTGGAATAATCTTGCTTGTTACTGTCGGCTGTGAACTGTCGGCTGTAAGCTGCCGTAGGAGCGGCGCAGTGCCAGTAGACGGCGCTGGGATGCTGAAAGCCCCAGTCAATGGAAATCCAGCGCGGCCACCAGGGTTCGAGATGAATCTCTTCGGGCCGCGCGGTGTGGCGGCCGTACTCGAAGTTGCTGAAGTACTGCCCGGCGAAGACGTTCCAGTCGCCGTCGAGGAAGGCGCGGCGCAGATGCTCCGGCAGGGCTTCGAGGGAACGACGGTATTCAACGTCGTTCGCGTAGATCGGGTTGTCGTCAATACGCGCGCGAATGAATTCGTAATCGTCGGGATTGTACAGCTCCGGGCGATCGAAGGCCGCGGGCGGTTGTTTATCGATCCAGAGGGCTTTGACCCAAGCGTGGCCGATGTTACCGGGATTCGTAGCCCCAGCCATGCAAGGCACGATTCGCTTCCCTGCATTCTTTCCGTCGGAATAAACGCGAGCGGGGCAGCGGTTCCGCGAAGTGAGAAATTGCCACTGTTTGTAAGTGAAATGCGTCAGCTCATCGATGCCGATGAAGAGAAACTCCGCGCCTTGGTACTGATAAACGTCGTTTTCGTTGCGACAGTGGCCGAACTTCGTGGTCGAGCCGTTATCCCACGTAACGATGTGCTTGGATTCGTTGTAGCTCTTGTACCACGAGCGTGGCACGTCGCGGCGAAAGTACGCAATCAGGGAAGATTCCAGTTCCGGGTAGGTGCGGCGGAGGAGCAGCGTGTCGCAGCCACCGACTTCGAGCGCCTGGCGAATGGCCTCAAAAAGCAGCGCTTTGGTCTTTCCTGGGCCTGCGGCCCCGCCAAACAAGCGGTACTTCGCTCTGGATTCGTGGAACTGTTCTTGCCGTGGGAAGGCCTCGTATGAATCGCTGATCCGAGGCGGGCGCTTTCCTGGTGTATTCAGTCCGCTCATGCTGAGCGTGCCCCCCGTAGCCGGATCACTGCGCGCGAAGTTTCTTTCCGACGTAAAACGCGGCGCCGCCGCCAATCAGAGCGGCGGCCGCGGGCCAGTGGTGCATGCTCAATACGACGCCTGCGACAACCGACGCGACGCCCGCGATTTGCACAACTTCTCCGATCAAAACTGATTTTGCGTTTGCCATTTTTTCCTTCCTCCGTGGCGAAAGTGCGCCACAACTCACCAATTTCGGAATCAATCTCGAGTGGGCCCCGGCATGTCGATGATGATGCGCTGAGGCTCGTCGGCAAGCGCCGTCGCGCCTTTGTAGCGCATCTCGGTTAGCTTCTCGACGGCGCGCTGGCGAATCTTTTCGTCTTTTGACCGGAGCAAGGTCCGCCAGGCCTCAAACAGATTCGTTTCGCGGTGGACCTCATCGACGAAATCCGCGGGGTTGGCCGGCAGCGGCATTTCGCCGGGAGGGATGTTGTCGAGATCCTCTTTCGACGACGGCCCTACTTTGCTTGCGTCGAGAAATGGGGGGTGCGGAGCGGGCGTTGCCGCCGCAGCGTACGTCTCAGGAGCCGTGCTTGCCCGCATTGGCGAGCCCGCCACAGCCGCGAGGGCTGAGGCAGATGCAACGTGCGTTTCCCTAGCGTCGACAGAAGCAGCGAGGCCCGAAGCGCTGCCTAGGGCCCGGTTGGCGGGTGGGCAGGAAGAGGCAGGCGCCGGGACTCCGCCCCGCTCCGCGATAGCCGGGCCGTGGCCGTTGGGGCGGCCGTTCGGTCCGGCATGTCCGTTGGGTTTGGGCGAGTTTTTACGAGGAGTCATTTGGAATCGTTAGAAAGACAGGTCAGCGTTGACATGGCCGCGACGTAAAGGAAGTTAAGGAGGTAAAGGAAATAGATGAGAGAGCGGGGGACCAACGCGCGGGCGTAATTCTAATCCTTTACTTCCTTAACCTCCTCTACCTCTTTTAGTTCGTTTCCGCTTCACACCATGAATTTCGCGGTCAAGCCGCTGCCGCCCGTGGACGAATTGAACTTGATGCGCAGGAATTTGGCCTGGACGCCGGTGACAGTGCGCGCTTCGCCCGCAGCGTTCGTGGTGGTGTCAATAGTTTGATATTCCGCGTCGACGTCGGCCATGGCGCCTTGCAGGACCAGGCTTACCGCGGTGGGCGCGGTGCCAAAGATGGTTTGCCAGCGCACGTTGGTGCCGACGTCGGGCTGGCCGGCGTAGCTGGGAATCGCGAACTGGCTGCCGGCCTGGGCGCTGCCGGGAAACGCTTCGTTGGTGAAGCTGAAGCCGACATCGCCGGGCATCAGCGAAGTGGGTGGATAAGTGTTCTGATAGGCAGGCATTTGCACTCCTATTGCGGCGGCTCTGAAGGAAGAGGCCGCCAAATTCCGCGAAAGAATGAAAATATTTTTTTTGAAGCTCGGAGAACTAGTACTCGAAAGCGCTCTGTTTGGTGGCACCTGAACTAGTACCTGCGAGGACCGGCCACTGGGGGAATCGCGGACACTCCAGCGCGTGCCCTTTTCCAAGCTCTGTCTTTTCTGCTGGTTACCGTCGAAGGCTGGTGCAGCCGACGGGCTGGCTTCGAGACTGGATTGCTGCGGCAATCCCTAAAAAGCAAAACGCCCGGAATCAGTCCGGGCGCATTTTTCTACGAGATTAACTATAGCACACTTTCTTATTTTGTCAAGCACTTTCTGCAATTTTTTTTGAAGATTTTTTTACTCACGTCTTTTCAATCACATGCAAAACGCGGGAAATGCAAAATGTCCTAGGGCGACGGCGACAGGAGTCGCAACCCATGAAAGAGCGCAAAGACTGCACTTGACGCTGAGCCAAGGTTCGTAATTCTTTCACACCTTCAATATCCAGCGGCACACAACCTGATAGAGAATAGGTCCAATGGAGTGTCACTGCGGGCTGCGGGATGACAGTTCCAAACCGATCGATGTTGCGTGACCGCAGCTCTCTCAGGGGCTTCGCCTTCGTGAGCCTCCTGGGCGGTGTGCTTTGCGCACTGTTTACTACCCTGGCTTTCCGCATGATGCTTGTAATGACCCGCTCGTTCACAGGGGCATTTCAGCTATGGAGACAGGATAGGGGGCAAATCGTTGTGTTCCTCGCAGCTCCCATTCTTGTGCTTGGCGGCCTTCTGACACACACGCGCCTTCGCCACGCTAAGTCCTGGGCACAACTCAGCCGAACGGATCGCGTGCTAGCGGTCATAGGAATCATTCCCGCGGCGCCGCTGGCAATTGCCGCCCTGGCTCTTGGTATGGCTATATTCTTCAGCCTGCTTGTTATGATGCAAGTCACGCGCTGGAAGCCGCGCGGTCAGACACGCTGAAGCTGCTGACCTGCTTGACTTATGCGCGCCAGGGGCGCATAGTCGCGCCCATCTCCGGAATTTTCCCCGTAAGGAGGCCTACCATGCCGTTTTTCCTTCATCAAGTGAGCTACACGCCGGAAGCGATGGCGCGGCTCATCGCCAACCCGCAGGACCGCGGCGAGGCGGTGCGCGGCCCCATCGAAAAACTCGGCGGAAAAATCAAGGACGTGTATTTCGCCTTTGGCCAACATGACGTCGTGCTGATCACGGAAATGCCGGACAGCGTTTCCGCTGCGGCGATCGCTATGGCGTTTGCCGCCGGAGGCGCGTGCCACAATTGCCAAACCACAGCGCTGATGTCCACAGCCGAAGGGCTGGAGGCCATGCGTAAGGCCGCAACCTGCGGCTACAAGCCGGTAACGGCGGCTGCAAGCGCTGCGGCTATGCCGCGCACCTAATTTCTTGCTTATACGCTAAGCACTTCTCTCTGCGTGCGCGTTGTTCCCGCGCAGCGACGGGAAGACTGTGTCCCAGGAGACCATCAATTCGCCCCAAATCGCGGCGCGCTTCCGCGACCCGGAAGAAACGTGATTCGCGTTTATCAGCAACCTGCCTAAGCGGGCTCAGCCTGTACCTCGTGCCTTCTGCTAGAATCTCGGTGTGTCCACCGAAACTGGTCAACCCCGGCTTGCCAACATTCGCCTGCATCCCATCAAGTCACTCGATCCGGTACATGTAAACGAAGCGCGCATTGGTCCCGGTGGGGGGTTGGAGCACGACCGCGCCTGGGCGATCTATTCCGTCGATGGGCAATGGGTAAACGGCAAGCGCACCGCGGCCATTCATCTGATTCGCGCAGCGTATGCGCCGGATCTCAGTTCCGTGACGCTTTCCGTGCCCGGCGATCGCCGCAAAATTCCCACGCTGACGTTCGCCTTCCCTGCCGACACTGCCAATGCCGCAAAATGGCTCAGCGATTTCTTCGAACAGCAAATTATCGTGCGCTATTCCCCAGGAGGCTTTCCCGATGACACCGTCGCCAACGGCCCCACGATTGTCTCGACCGCCAGCCTGCAAGCCGTCTGCGGGATTTTCCCCGGTATGACGCTCGAAAGCGCACGCCAGCGCTTCCGCACCACGCTCGAAATCGATGGCGTCCCCGCATTTTGGGAAGATCAGCTTTTTGGTGAAGAACAGCGCAGCTCCGTGCGCTTTCGCATCGGCGAGGTGAATTTCGAAGGCAGCAATCCCTGCGCACGCTGCCCCGTTCCGCCGCGCGACCCGCAGACCGGCGAAATCATCCCCACTTTCCAGAAAATGTTCAGCGACTATCGCCGCTCGCACATTCCGAGATGGACACCCGAGGCGCGCTTCGATCACTACTACCGCATGGCCACCAACACGCGCGTGGCATCGAGCGAAGCTGGTAAGCTACTGCGTGCGGGGGATCTGCTCGTTCTCTGATTTGGTTGCCGGTATGGACCAGTTGTGGCGCTGGCCCCCAACTGGAACTTGGCGCTGAGAAACGGAGGTGTGGGCAGGGCGCACATGCGCGTCCCATCACTGACGCCTAGGAGCGGCGCAATTTTGCGAAGGACAATCCGACTTCAAGCAAGCCCACGCCAACGAACCACACCTGAATCGGCGCTTGAAAACCAATCAGCTTCAACTCGCCGAGCATCCATCCTATGAGAATTAGCCCTGCAAACAGCCCGGCGATTTTCGCTCTCGGGCTTCGCAGCAGTACCACAAAGGCCGCTGCCAAGTGACCGCCGCCAACGATCACGCATAAGATCAGCCCCGGAAGGAAATAACTATGGAACGGCGTGCCTTCCAGCCACACTTCGGGGAATGGCATGATCGCCTTCATCACCCCGATGCCGCCAAAGACTCCGCCAAATCCGTTGAGGAAAAGGAGCAGCAACAAAATGCGGCCCCACAAAGTGAGCGGGCCGTGCGCTATAACGAGTGGCTTGTTGTCGTCCATAGGATTGGCCGGCTTCCGCGGCTGCACATCCATCCGCGTGAACTCCGCCAATTCTACCCTGCTCTTTTCGCCTCAGACAAAATACTTGCGTGGCGGGAACATCCGGCGCCGCAGCAGCTCTTTCCCGACTTGGCGGCGAATCTCTTCCGTCCAACTCACCCAGCTGTGCTCGCTTAGTCCGAGAAAATGCCGCGCGCGCTCGTACGGCACAAGCCCCAGGTAGTGCAGCCGGAACAGCACGATGCGCGAAGCCCACTGCGGTCCATCGAGCGCCGCCTGCCCCGCCAGCGCGAAATCCGCCACCCACTCGCCGATTCTGGCCCGGATATCCGGCCTCCACAGGAATTTCTCCATATCTTTTAAGTTGCGTGCCCCAACGCCGCGCTTCGACTCCAGCACTTCCCGCGCCGAGCAGTACACTTCCCAGCAAACATCAAACGCAAGTTCGGCCTTTACCGGCACGGCGCCACCTCCTGCTTGAGCCT